>OJSP01002641.1_pt1 | contig 14533 bp, 10 predicted proteins | sample 1599561 | NCBI WGS metagenome assembly OJSP01 (sample SAMN04168659, study PRJEB22393) | human gut metagenome | biome: human gut microbiome; feature: stool | host: Homo sapiens | collected 2014-05-12
CGGTCGGTTCGGCGTCTCGGGAATTTGCGGCACAACGGGATTCGGGTTATCTTTGCGCTTCTATGGAACGTTTCGCTTGGAAAGGAAAACTCCGGAATTGGTTGCCGCAATACCGGGAGAACCTGACGCTGGCCGTGCCGGTGATGCTGTCGCAGGTCGGGCAGGTCGTCGTGCAGCTGGCCGACAACGCGATGGTCGGCCGGTTGGGCGCGCTGCCGCTGGCCGGCGTGTCGTTCGGCGGAGCCGTGTTCGTCATCTTCATGTTCTGGGGCATGGGCGTTTCGCTGGGGCTGACGCCGTTGGTCGGCGAGGCGTACGCCAAGCGCGATCTGCGCGGCGCGGCCGCTCTGTTTCAGAATTCGCTCGTGCTGTATGCCGCGACCGGAATCGTCCTGCTGGCGCTGCTGCTGGGCGCACTGGTCATCGCCATCTCCGGTGTGAACCCCTTCAAAGCCTACGGCACCATCATCACCGGCGCTTTGGGCAAAAAGACCGCCATCCGCCAGACGGTGAAGATCGCCGTCCCCCTGTTGGGCTGCGCCCTGGCCATCGCTCCATGCTTCAAGATGCGCTTCTGGAACATCGGTGCCGAGGGCCAGATCACGGCCGGCGCCATCGCCGCCTCCTACTTCGCCCTCTACTGGGTCGGTAAGGTCCCCAGCGCCGTGCTGCTGCTCATCATGGGCGCTGCGGGCGCCGTGGCCGGCGGCATTTGGGCGCTGATCCCCGCCTTCTTCAAGGCCCGCTGGAACACCAACGAGACTCTGTTCACCCTGATGATGAACTACATCATCATCGGTGTGGTCCGCTGGCTGCAGGGCGGCCCGTGGGAGGGTCGTCCCGGCTCTCAGATCATCCCCATGTTCGATCAGTCCGCTTGGCTGCCGGAGGTTTTCGGCGTCCACTGCGGCTGGATCATTGTGCTGGTGCTGGTGGTGGTAATGCACCTCTACATGAACTACACCAAGCACGGCTACGAGATCGCCGTCATCGGTGACTCCCTGAACACCGCCCGCTACGCCGGTATGAACGTGGGCCACGTCATGATGCGTACCATGTTCCTCTCCGGTGCCATCAGCGGTCTGGTGGGCTTCATCGTGGCCTCCGGTGCCAACAACACCCTGTATGACGGCGTGGCCAACGGCGTGGGCTTCACCTCCATCACAGTGGCATGGCTGAGCCAGCTGAACGCCTTCGCCATGATCGTCATCTCCGCCCTGCTGGCCATTCTGGAAAAGGGCGCTGAGACCCTCCAGACCGCCATGCAGGTGCCTACCTCCATCAGCGACATCGTCACCGGCATCCTGCTGTTCTGTATGCTGGGCTGCGAGTTCTTCATCAACTACCGCATGATCTTCCGCCGCAAGCAGGCGGAGGCTCCCGCCGCCCCCGCCGCTGCGGAGTCCGATCAGACCGAGAGTAAGGAGGATGCGTCATGCTGAATACCGTGAATCTGTTCATCGCATTGGTGGTGGCCGCCATCACCTACGGCACGCCTCTGCTGTTCGGTACGCTGGGCGAAGTGCTGACGGAGAAATCCGGCAGCTTGAACCTGGGCGTGGAGGGCATCATGTTCATGGGCGGTGCCATCGGCCTTGGCGGTGTGTTCTACTACGAAAAGGCCGTGGAATCTCCCAGCGCTTTTCTGGCGGTGCTCATCGGTCTGCTGTGCGCCTTCATCGCCGGCGGCATCGCCTCTCTGATCTTCAGCTTCCTGACCATCACCCTCCGGGCCAACCAGAACGTCACCGGTCTGGCGCTGACCATCTTCGGCACCGGCGTGGGCCAGTATATTGGCGAGATCATGCGGATCCGTGAGGGCGGCTTCGTGGCCGTGGGCAACGACCTGAAGGCCGTGTTCATCAGCTCCCCCTTCCCTCAGGCCATGCAGGATATCCCCTACGTGGGCAAGATCCTCTTCGGCAACAGCATCTTCTTCTATCTGGGGGTGGTGCTGGCCATCGTCATGCACCTGTTCCTCAACAAGAGCCGCACCGGCCTGCAGCTGCGCTCTGTGGGCGAGTCCCCGGCTACTGCCGATGCCGCCGGCATCAACGTCAGCCGCTATCGCTATCTGGGCGCCATCATCGGCGGCGGCATCTCCGCTGTGGGCGGCATGGTGTACATCACCACCATCGCCGGCTGCGTATGGAACCACGAGGGTCTGTCCGGCGTGGGCTGGCTGGCCGTGGCGCTGGTGATCTTCTGCCTGTGGCGTCCTCTGTCCGCCATTTGGGGCTCCGTGCTGTTCGGCGCTCTGATGATCCTGTACCTGCGTCTGACGATCCCCTTCATCCCCACGCAGCTGTATAAGATCCTGCCCTATGTGGTGACGCTGGTGGTGCTGATCATCGTGTCCCTGCGGAAAAAGCGGGAGGATCAGCCCCCCACCTCTCTGGGTCTGAACTACTTCCGGGAAGACCGGTAAACCGACCGAATATCCCCCGATCCTTCGGGGGATATTCTTCTGAAAGGAGTAATGATCTATGGCAAGCCTGCTGATCCGCAGCATCCGCTATCTGGTGACCTGCGACGATAAGGACCAACTGCTGGAGGACGTGGACCTCTACTGCGAGGACGGCTTCATCCGTCAGATCGGCCCCCATCTGGACGTCGCCGCCGACCGAACCATCGACGCCAGCCATATGCTGTGCTACCCCGGTCTGGTGAACACCCACCACCACCTGTATCAGGTGTTCTCCCGCAACCTCCCGCAGGTGCAGAATATGGAGCTGTTCGACTGGCTCAAAACCCTCTACGAGATCTGGAAAAATCTGGACGAGGACGTCATCCGTCTCTCCTCCCTCACCGGCATGGGCGAGCTGATGAAGCACGGCTGCACCACCTGCTTCGACCACCACTATGTGTTCCCCACCCACGCCGGAGACCTGATCGGCGCCCAGTTTGCCGCCGCCGACACGCTGGGCATCCGGATGTATGCCTCCCGTGGCAGCATGGATCTCAGCGTCAAGGACGGCGGCCTACCGCCGGACAGCGTGGTGCAGACGGTGGATGAGATCATGACGGACTCCGCCCGGCTCATTGAGAAGTACCACGACACCTCCTACGGAGCCATGCACCGCATCGCTCTGGCTCCCTGCTCTCCCTTCTCCGTGTCGGCGGAGCTGCTGCGCCAGAGCGCCATTCTGGCCCGCCAATACGGCGTGCGGCTGCACACCCACCTGTGTGAGACCAAGGACGAGGAGAACTTCATGCTCCAGAGGGAGGGCATCCGCCCTCTGGAGTACATGGAGCGTTTGGGTTGGACGGGCAGCGACGTGTGGTTCGCCCACGGCATCCACTTCAACGACGAGGAGCTGCGGGTGCTGGCCAAAACCGGCACCGGCGTGGCCCACTGCCCCATCAGCAACATGAAGCTCTCCTCCGGCATTGCCCGGATCCCGGAGATGCTGGAGCTGGGCGTTCCCGTGGGACTGGCCGTGGACGGCAGCGCCTCCAACGACGGCTCCAGCCTTATGGAGGAGCTGCGGGTGGCCTTCCTGCTCCACCGCCTGAACGCCAGCCGCCGGGCCCCCACCGGCTACGACGTGCTGAAAATGGCCACCCGTGGCAGCGCCCGGCTGCTGGGCCGGGACGATATCGGCCAGCTGGCGGTGGGCAAGTGCGCCGACCTCTTTATGATCGACAGCCGCCGTCTGGAGCTGGTGGGTTCCTGCTTCGACCCCAAGTCTGTGCTGGGTACCGTAGGCGTCCGGGGCCCGGTGGACTACACCGTGGTTCATGGCCGTGTCACCGTGGCCCAGGGCCATCTCATGACGGTGGACGAGGAGCGCCTGGCACAGGATGCCGAGACCTGCTGCCGCCAATATCTGGCCCGCTGAAACAAGATCAGCACCCACCCGCTTGGCGGGTGGGTGCTGATCCTTTCATTTTTCTGCTCCTCCGCAGTCCCTTACGCAAACTTGCCCCGGTATTTCCGCATACTCTCGGCAAACAGCTCAGCGCTGGTGGGCGGCGTGTAGGTGATGGCATTGGCCCCGGCCTCGATGGTGGCCCGGATGGTGTCATCCGTCGGCCCGCCGGTGGCAATGATAGGCACCTCCGGGAATTTCTCCCGGATATGGGCCACGATCTCCGGCGTCCGGGCCGCCCCGGACACATTGAGGAAATCCACCCCCGCCGCCAGCTTCCCGGCCACATCCGCCTGCTCCGACACCACCGTGTACACCAGCGGGATCTCCACCGTCTCCTTGATGGCCCGAATGGCCTCCTCGGTGATGAAGGCGTTGCACACCAGCCCAAAGGCCCCCTGATGCTCGGCATAGGCGGCGATGCTGGCCGACCTCTGCCCATTGGTGAGGCCACCCCCCACCCCGGCAAACACCGGCACCTCCGACACCGACAGAATGGCCTGGGTGATAGCCGGCTGGGGCGTAAAGGGATACACGGCGATGACGGCGTCGGCGTTGATGTTCTTGATAATAGCCACATCCGTGGAAAACACCAGCGACTTGATGCGCCGCCCGAAAATGCGGATGCCGCTGCACTCGCTGATGCAGCGGGGAACCTGAATGCTGTGCTTGCGCAGCTCCCCCTCATAAACCGGTACAAACTTCTTCACCGTCATCCCTCCATGTCTTGTATTATTAGACGCATTGTAGCATATCTCCCCGTCTCTGTAAACATTTCCCAAGTTATTCGTCAGATTTTTACGTTTTGTTCATTTTTGTAAAGTCCCTTAACAGGATGCAGCTTATAAGGGATACGTCCCCCTGCCGATCACTTGCGATCGAAGTTCGTGTGTGCTATACTGAATATCCATTCGGCAAATCGGCGTTTGTGGAAGTAATTATGCTTGCTTTATATGAGCCAAAATATGAGGACTTGTGGTTTCGGCAAATGATGCTGGCTGATGAAGATACCATGTCCTACCATCGTGCATGGGGTGGGACAATTCCCTGGCCGGAAGATAAATCCCCGTCCATCGGTTTGACCTGCTCCCTTTTGTCCATTGTTTTCTCCTTGGCCGCAATTTCCTTTGCTCCGGAAAACCTCAAACATCATCTCAGGAGGCCGTCATGAATCTCTCCATCGTACAGGGTGACATCACCCAATTCCACGCTGATGCCATCGTCAATGCCGCCAACACCTCCCTGCTGGGCGGTGCCGGGGTAGACGGCGCCATCCACCGGGTCGCCGGGCCGGGCCTCATGGCCGAGTGCAAAACGCTGAACGGCTGCCCCACCGGCGAGGCCCGCATCACCGGTGGCTATGACCTACCCTGCCGGTACGTGATCCACACCCCCGGCCCCATCTGGCGTGGCGGCGGCCACGGCGAGGCCGCCCAACTGGCCTCCTGCTACCGCAGCTGCCTGACGCTGGCGCTGGAGAACGGCTGCCGCACGGTGGCCTTCCCTTCCATCAGCACCGGTGTCTACCACTATCCGCTGATGCAGGCGGCTCATGTAGCCCTGAAGGCCATCACGGACTTCCTGCGCCTTCATCCGCAGCTGTCCGTCACCATGGTCTGCCACTCCCCCCAGGCCCTCCACGCCTATCAGGTGGTGTGGAATATGCTCTATCAGGAGACGAAGCCCCATGAGGACTGACCCCCATAGCGTGCGCCGCCCGTAAGCAGCACACCCTCTGAAGGGAAAGCGCCGCCCCACCGGGCGGCGCTTTCGTCTATCGCACTCTTCAGATCTTGATAAGCTCATACGCTCTGGTGCCGATGCCGATCTTCTCGGCGTGCTCCAGACAGCTCATCCAATCCGTCTCCGGATGGATGCGGTGGAAGTGATCGTGGTCATGGGCGTCACCGCCGTCGGCGGCAGAACCCCGTATCACCGGCTGAGCGTTGACGGCATCCACACAGGCCATATCCAGCGCCACCGGGTCGAAGGAGGCGAACATTCCCACATTGGGAACAATGGCGGCATCGTTCTCAGCGCGACAGTCGCAGTTGGGGGACACGTCGATGACCAGCGAGATATGGAAGCAGGGCCGCCCATCCACCACCGCCTTGGAGTACTCTGCGATCTTCCGGTTCAGATTCGTCACCGTCTCGTCCCAGTCGACCTGGATGGCGTTCCGGGGACAGATGGCGATGCAGCGGCCGCAGCCCACGCAGCGGCTGTGGTCGATGTTGGCCTTCCTCTCCGCAACGGACAGGGCGCTGTGGGCGCAGATCCTGGTGCACATCCCGCAGCCCACGCAGTGTTCATGGTCCACATGGGGCTTTCCGGCGTTGTGCTGCTCCATCTTCCCGGCCCGGCTGCCGCAGCCCATGCCGATGTTTTTCAGAGCGCCGCCGAAGCCCGCCTCCTCATGGCCCTTGAAGTGGGTCAGGGAGATGAACACGTCGGCATCCATGACGGCCCGACCGATCTTGGCCTCCTTCACCAGCTCACCGCCCGCCACCGGCACAGCCACCTCGTCGCTGCCCTTGATGCCGTCTGCGATGATGACCTGACATCCCGTGGTCATGGGGTTGAAGCCGTTGAGACACGCCGTATCCAGATGATCCAGCCCATTCTTCCGTCCCCCTACATACAGGGTGTTGCAGTCGGTGAGGAAGGGCTTGCCACCCCGCTCCTTCACGAAATCTGCCACCGTCTTGGCCCAGTTGGGCCGCAGGAAGGCCAGATTGCCCGGTTCACCAAAGTGCATTTTGATGGCCACGAACTTCCGGTCGAACTCGATTTCGCCCATCCCGGCGGTTTTCATGAGGCGGGTCAGCTTCTGCTGGAGATTCTCGTGGAAATCCGCCCGCAGATCTGCCCAATAAACTTTCGATGCCATAGGGATCCCCCGTTTTCTGTAAATTGGTACGTTCAGTCTACCACATTTCCCGAAAATGTGGTAGACTGAAAATATCCCCAAGGAGGTGTTTTTTCATGCGGCTCTTGACCCACACCGTTACCCCGCAGGAGGCCGGCCTGCCGGTACGAACCCTGCTGCGCCGGCAGCTCCGTATCTCCGGCAGCTTTCTGGCCAAGCTGAAATGGCGGCCCGGCGCCATCACCCTGAACGGTATCCCCGTCATCGTCTCCGCCCGCACAGAGGCCGGCGACGTGCTGGCGGCGGACGTCTCCGACCTGCCGGGAGAAAACCCCCACATCCGCCCCGTGGCCTATCCGCTGGATATCCTGTGGGAGGACGAGGATCTTCTCCTGCTGAATAAGCCCGCCGGCATCGCCATCCATCCCTCCGCCCTGACGGAGGAGACCGTCACCGTGGCCGGTGCCGTGTGCCACTACCTCTGCACCGGCAGCTTCCACTGCGTCAACCGTCTGGACCGTGGCACCACCGGCGTCATGGCCGTGGCCAAAACCGGCTATATCCACCGTCTGTGCATGGAGTCGCTGCACACCGATTCCTTCCTCCGGGAGTACCGGGGCATCTGTCTGGGTACGCCCCAGCCCTCCTCCGGTGCCATCGATCTGCCCATCAGCCGGGACCCCGGCTCTCTGCTCCGCCGCACCGTGGACCCTATGGGCCTTCCCGCCCGAACGCTCTACGAGACCCTTCTGCCGGGGGAGCTGTCCCTGCTGCGGCTGTTGCCTCAGACGGGCCGCACCCACCAGCTGCGGCTCCACCTCTCCGCCGTGGGCCACCCGCTGGCCGGGGATTGGCTCTACGGCACCGAGGACCCCGCCCTCATCCCCCGTCCGGCGCTGCACTCCTACCGTCTCCGCCTCCTGCACCCCGTGACCCGCCGCTGGCTGGATGTCACCGCCCCGCTGCCGGAGGATATGCGCCGCCTGCTCCCGCCGGACTGCGATCCCGCATAAAAGCTGCCCCGCCTGCATCGCAGGCGGGGCAGCTTTTCCCATCCGTCATCCGCAGACGGCCCTTATTCCATCATCTGCCGGGCAAAGCGCTGTGCCTTCTCCCGGATCCCCGGCAGGCGCACCAGACTTCCCCGCTCATTGGCCGTCTCCAGCAGGCAGAACCGTGGCGGCAGATAGAAGGCCTTGTTCATGTTCAGGGCGGAGATCAACTGCCGGGCCAGCAGATCTCCGCCGGAATAACCGGACACCACCAGCCCGTAAAGCCGCTTGTCATAGAACCGGGTCTGGCGGAACAGCGCCGTCAGACGGTTGACGCAGGCGGTGAGATTGGCGGAGAGGGCATCGTTGTAGTTGGCGCAGACCATCACCAGCGTGTCGCAGGAGCGCACCGCCGGATACACCTCCTCCACCATCGGCCCGCCATAGAAGCACCCGCCCTGCTCCCCGAAGTGCATACAGGCGGTGTAGCTGCATCCGTTGCAGTCGGCCATGGTCCCGTTCCGCAGGCAGATCTCCTGCACCTGCACCTCCGGCGGCAGGGATCGGCGCACCATCTCCCACAGCGCCAGCGTGTTGGAGGTGCTGCGCTGGGAGGCGTGCAGCGCCAGCACCCGCCCCACGGGGGCAGGCCCCTCCCACGCCGTCAGCCGCTCCAGCAGCTCCGATACGGCGGCCCGGAAGGCCGTCTCCTCATCGGTGCCGCCGATCTGGGCCTGCACCCGGAAGTTCCGCAGGGAACCGGTGGCCTCCACCAGCGGGCGTCCCAGAAAGGCGCAGCCCGCCTGATTTGCGGCGAACACCAGATCACGGGCGGCGTCCTTGGTGTATAGCTCTCCCCGCCCCGTCACCACCAGCCCCGCTACGCAGCCCTCCAGCAGCGTCCGGCTCCTCCGCAGGGTCATCAGCATCCGATATCCGCTCTCGCTGCATCCGCTCTCGTCCAGTGCTAAGGCAAACAGCAGCCGCTGTCCGGCCAGCCCCTCCAGCCCCGCATCCGGGTCACGGATCCGGCTGTCCGGCGGCAGCAGCGGCCCCAGCAGCGCCAGCAGCTCCCGGCTGTATGGATTCTCCGGCAGCAGCACCGTCAGTGCCATCCACGCTCCCTCCTCTTCATCGGATCGCCCGCAGGCGCTCCATGGTATCTCTCAAACGCTCCTGCAAGGCCTCCGGCAGGGGCAGCCGCTCCGGCTCCGTCCCCGTGGGGAGCAGCCGGTTTCTGGCCCCCATAAACACCCCATCCAGATAGGTGGACGAGCAGTGCCACTGCCCCCGCAGACAGGCCAGCAGGCTCAGCGCCCCGGAGCTGAGGGCCGGGGCCACATAGGGCTTGAACCCCAGCCGCCGCATCTCCAGATTGGCCTGGACCACCCGCTCCGTCAGTTCACGGGACAGTGCGTCATCGTAGTGTTCTATGGAGTTGGCCGCCACCAGATCGGCTCCGTGGGGGCCGTAGGTACGCCCCTCCGTCAGAAAGGCGGCAAACCGAGGCTCCTTCCGGGCATAGTACATGGCTCTGGCCTGCATGACCCCCAGTCCGAAGCCCCGCACCTGATGGGAAAACAGCCCTCCGCCGTCCCACCGGCCCGTCTCGTCCCGGTTGCTCTCCTCCAGCACCGCCCGGCACAGGGGATCCACCGGATCGCTGACCACGCAGAACATTCCTCCATAGCGCCGCTGCCGGGCCATGCGGGCATAGCGGACCGCCAGCTCCCGGTTCACCTGATACTGGGCCATGCGGACATCCCCGGAGGTAACGGAGGTATCCGGCACGAACCGGGAGGCGCAGAACAGGAACACATCCCCGTCAAACACCTCCTCCGGTGAGACGATCTCCACCGGCGGCGATCTCTCCCCCTCCGGTGAGACGATCTGGTTCAGCTCCATCTCCCACCGCTGGGGAACGTTCTCCCTCACGTCGCAGATGCCGACGGAGTCGATGACGTCGCCTCCCAGCAGCCGCAGCCCCATGAGAAGGGTACTGCCCACGTCGCCCAGCGCCAGTAGGTTCACCCGCACACGCTCCCTCCGCCGAAGGGGCGGCAGCAGCTCCTCCTGTCGGGGGTGGGCCAGATTTACCGCCCGCATACGCCCGGCGGCTATGACCGCCGCCAGCGCCGGATCTGTCTCCGGCTCCTCCGCCGTCACAAGGGTCGATACCCCCTCCTCCGCGGTCAGCAGGGACGGCGCCGTCACCGGGAAGGTATCCCGCCCGGCGCCGGGAGTGCGGTGAAAGCCGAACAGCACCTCCCCCGCCTCCGGCAGAGCGTGCAGCGCCGGAAGCGCCAGCACCTCCCGGCTGCACAGGGGATAGCCGCCGCAGTCATAGTATCGCACGTTAGCCTCCTTATTCTGCGGGACGCACCCGCTTCAGCAGCTCGATGTCCTCCTCCAGATAGGTGGAGGCGGTACGGCTCAAATCATAGGTCATGCACCCGCCCTTATCCGGATACAGGGGCAGGATCACTGCCTCGCTGAGGCGGTTCAGCGTCAGGTTCCGGGCATAGAGGAAGCGATACTCCGCCTCCAGCGCCAGCAGGATGTCCCTTGCGTTTTCCAGACAGCACAGGCTCAGCCGCCACGCCACATCCGGGGCAATGGGGGCAAATTCCGGGGAGGCGTAGGGCAAAATGCGGTTAACGGAGGGCTGAAGCCCCTCCGTGGGCCGCTCTCGCCGCCGCACGGTGTCCCCGCCGATGAAGGGATACAGGGTGGACTCCACGAACCGCATCCGCAGATTGGGCAGATAGTAGATGCTCTCCACCGGATACCCCAGCTCCTCCATCAGATCCCGGCCCATGCCAGTTAGATAGCCCACCAGCACCAGATCCACCTGCGTCCCCGTCTCCTTCAGCAGCGGTGACAGGCTCCGCAGCCGCTTGCCGTCGTGGAGCAGATCATCCACCAGAATGACGGGCCGGTCAAAGGCCCGGATGGTTCGCACCTGATCCGGCAGCGGCGAATACTCCGGGTAGGCCTCGATGGCATAGTCCGACAGATCCGCCTCGTATACCTTGTCGGTACGCAGGGTCTTAGTGACGGTGTTAGGCACCGCCACGCCCCGCAGCAGCTTTCCATAGGGGACGCAGATATCCGGTCCCTGCCGCCGGGGCGTCACCGGTTCGGCGGGTACGCCGTTGCGTGCGGTGATGCGCTGGAGCAGCCGGTGATAGATGATCCCCGCCGACAGGCTCAGCACCAGCGACCCCGGCTGCAGCTCCGTCAGCGCCTCCTGCAAACGCCGATGGGCGACGGCCACCGCCGCCGTCACACGGGGCATAGAGGCCAGCGGAGCCTTGATGGAGGTGTCCACGTTGTGGCTCAGCACGATGGGGCAGCGCATATCCACCTCCAGCACCGGCCGCCCCGGCACCGGAGCCGGGACAAAGCCCTGCCGCCGCAGCAAATTCAGCACATAGCTGTGTTCTGCACCGGGCAGCGGATCGTACAGGGCGCAGGGATACTCCCGCCCCAGTGCCATGGTAAACACCTCCGTCAGCAGCAGCTGCCCCAGCTCCCGCTGCTGGTTGCCGTCCGGCACCCACAGTCCACTGATGAGCAGCGCCCGACCCCCGGCCTTCTGCCGCACATAGCCGGAGAGCTCCAGACTCCCCAGCCGGTCATACAGCTCACGGGACTCCAGCTGCCGGTAGCTGACGGCTCCCAGCACCTGCCCCTGCATCCCGTGGCGCAGCAGCAGGAGACTGTCGCCGCACTGCCACAGCTTCTCCACCATGGCAGCGGGGCAGATCCCCTCCAGCATGGCCTCCATGGACGCATCCGGCCGGGGATAGTCGGTAAAATCCAGATCCTCCGTCCGCAGCAGGGGCTTGTCCTGCGGCTCCCGCAGATACAGTCCCCTCCGATAGATGAACTCCTGCACCGCCGGGTCCACCAGATTGCTGATGTCCCGGTTGGCGTCCACCGCCTCCCGGATGCGGGTGGAGCTGATCTCCTCCAGCGGCTCCGGCAGCGTCAGCTCCAGTACCTTGCCGTAAATGCCGCCGTAGCCGCCCCCGGCCTCCTGACCGGGCCGACGGAAGATGATGTGGTCAAAGGTATGGATGGAGTCCGGCTCCACGGGCTTGCGATAGGAGGAGGCGTGGGCCACCACGTCGCTTCCCACGGCGATAGACACCTTCCGCCCGGGGAAGGCCTGCCGCAGCCGGTGGAGGTTCTCCGGGTTGGCGATGTTCACCGGGAAGTCCTCCGGGAAGATCTGCACATGGAACTCGTCCGCCACCGACATGGCGGCAATGCGCCGCCGGATGCGGTAGGGCTGGGTGCGCTTGGACCACGAGAACTCATCGATGGCCAGCAGCACCTCGAAGCCCCGATCCCGGATGGTGCGGACGATGGCCTTGTGGGACAGGGTGAAGGGATCGAAGGTACCGGGGAAAAAGGCGATGGGCCGCGGCGCTTCAAAGGTGAAGCCGCCTCGCAGCCGCTGGGCCGTCAAAAAGCGGTACAGCCTCCCCAGCATGGAGGCCCGATAGTAAAAGGACAGTGCATCCCCGTCCTCCTGACGGCAGGTGGTCAGCAGCTTCCGTGCCGTCAGGGGGAAGGCCCGGCTCTTCTCGCCGTTGCTGAGCTGTGCCGAGCCGAACACCCGTTGTCCCAGTACCAGCATGGCCTCCTGCCGGGTCTCTCCGTCGATGCCCGCCAGTCCCCGCATCAGCATCCCCAGCAGCCGGTCCCGGCGGCGTAGGCACGTCTCCTCCGCTTCCTCCGGGAACCGCTGATGATAGACGTCATACTCCTCATAGATGACACCCACGGTGTCCAGCACCGGGGCCACGATGCGGCTGCTGGAGGCGCTGAGGGTCACCCCCAGATCCGCCAGACACTCGTCCAGCTGCTCCGGCGGCAACCACAGGGCAAACCGCCCCAGATAATCGGGGATGTACTTGGTGAACTCCTGCTGCCCCAGCTCCAGCCCCCGGCACAGCTCCACGGAGACCTCATTGCGCTGATCCACCGTCAGCCGGGGAGCGATCTCCAGCAGCGCCAGTCCTGCGCCGTGGCGCACTGTGACCCGGTCGCTGACCTTGATGAGGTTAGAAAGATGCGTGGCGATGTGCAGGGCCGAGCCGTGGTCGTTCCGTGCATCGTCCGTCAGCAGCCGCAGGTTCACCTGCTTGATGATCCACGGCGTGGCGGTCTTGAGGTTATCCAGAAAAATATCCGACACCTGCGCCTCCTGCAAATGCAGCCCCCCGGCGCAGATATCCTCCCGCAGCAGGGCCAGCGACATATTGCCGCAGTCCATCTCCTGCAAAATTTTCAGGGGCCTCCTCTGCCGGGGCATGGAGGTGTGGACGTGATCCAGCAGCAGCATGGCCGCTCCCATAAGCGCCGCATTTCCTGTCACCGTAATTTTTCCCAATTCCACCTCCGGCAAAAGGCCGATGGCAATCGCATTCTCCAGATGGATGAAGCTGCCAAAGCCCCCTGCAACCAACAGCTCCTGCAGCTCCGACGTCTGCATGCCCGCCCGGTGCAGCATGGTTTTGATTCCGGCACAGATAGCGCTTTTGGCAAGCTGGACCTTCCTTATGTCCTCCTGGAACAGGCGGACCTCCCCGGCAATCACCGCTTCCTCATCCTCCAGATAGCCGGTTTCATCCAGATCCTCCGTCTGCAGCAGGCAGCTCACCGCATCAATGACGCCGCTGCCGCAGATGCCCATCGGCTCTTTATCGCCTATCACCTCAGCCGCAAGCCCGTTCTCCGTCACCCGCACATGGGCAACCGCGCCGTCCGTTCCCTGCATTCCCATCTTCAGCCCCGCCCCTTCAAAGGCCGGCCCTGCCGCTGTGGAACAGCAGAAAATTCCATCCTGTCTCCACAGCACAATCTCCCCATTCGTTCCGATATCCACAAGAAGGCGGTCATTTCCGGGCTTTTCCGTCCGTACGCTGAGCATGGCCGTGGTAATATCCGCTCCCACAAAAGCGGACACGCAGGGCGGCAGCCAGGCCCTCGCCTGTACCCCCGGCAGACCCAGCTGCTCCGCCGTCAGCCATTCCCCGGCCAGCCAGTCCGCGGCAAAGGGCGCATGGGAAAGGGCGGAAGGATCCCTTCCGGTAGAAACATAAAGCATGGCCGTATTTCCGGTCAGCACCAAAGTATCAATATCTGCCGGGGAACAGCCGCCTTTATTTGCCAGCTCCTCCAAAAGGGACGTCAGCCCCGATTTGATACACAGAGCCAGCGCCTCCCGCTCCCCTGCCATGCTTTTTTCCATCCGGGAAATCACATCCGCTCCGAAAACAGACTGGGGATTATCCGCCCCGGCCCTGGCCCGGAAGCCGTTTTTATCAAACAGCACCGCCGCCAGCGTCGTCGTACCGATATCCACCGCAGCGCCCAGCCCTTCAAACAAAGGCCTCACAGGCTGAAGCCCCAAAAGCGCTTCCTCCGGAGTCTGGCGCGTAGCCTCCTCTTCAAAGGACACCTCACATTCTCCCAGCACCCGGGTACGACAGGCAAGGCGGATGCCGTTTTCACGATCCGCCCTGGTAAGCTTCTTTATTTCCGTTTCATCCGGTTCGCTGAGCAGCCCTGACGCCCGGACTCTGCATTTGCCGCAGATTCCTTTCCCTGCGCAGGGCATTTTCAGTCCTCCGGCTTCCCGGAGGACATCTGCCAGCATCGTTCCTTTTTCCGTCTGAAAAATCCGGCCGTTTACCGTTACCTTTTCCATGTCCTGCATCCTCATGCCATCCGCTTTTTTTCGTAGAATTCCTGCACCGCTTCAAAAAAGGCGTCGATATTTTCCC
>OJSP01002647.1_pt1 | contig 14508 bp, 7 predicted proteins | sample 1599561 | NCBI WGS metagenome assembly OJSP01 (sample SAMN04168659, study PRJEB22393) | human gut metagenome | biome: human gut microbiome; feature: stool | host: Homo sapiens | collected 2014-05-12
TTTGAGTTCTCTTCTACTTGCCATAATCTTTACATTTAATGGTGAATAATAAAAATACTTGCGGTAAAGATAGGCACTTTCTTTGATTCTAGCGAATAATATAGGGAAAAACATTATTCAGGCCTTCATCTTCTTAACTCTATCTCTTCATTTAAATAATTTCACAGGCTATTATTGATGGAATAACGGTTTGATTGTGATCCTGAATAGTATTTATATGATTTACTTGTTAATCTGCGTTTCAATAAATTCCTATTTAGTTCATTTCGGATCACTAATGAGTAATTTATTTAGTTCAACAGTTGATAGGGTAAGTCACTTACTTAACCAATGTTGGTTATGTATGAGCCAAATGTTATTTTTAGTGAAGCGGTAGCCCGAGAAATAATATAGAATTTACCTAACGGACAAACGTACGTTATCTACCGTGTGAATATCCGTTACCCACCGGACGAGCATCAACAACCTGCCGGACGAGAGTCGGTCATCTGCCGGACGAACAACTCATGAGGGACACGGGAATAGAAACGGCACCGACAAAGTGATCCGGACCGACAGCGGTAGCAACCAAAGCCATTTTCTCTGCCCTATATTATTGCTATTATTTATAACAGAAATAATACTTTTCTCTTCTCTACTTTACTCTACTGGTTTTCGTTGGCTTTTCCCCCTTTACTGGCAGGCGTTTCAGCGCTTTGTACAGCCCTCTTTGGATACCCTCGTTTTTGTATCGGTTTCACTTGTTTTCTCACCGAAGTACAAGAATAACTTTCACGTGAATGACGGTGTTTCTCTTATTTTTCTTTTTTATAATAGCTGCAATCATAAAGTAGGTTATTTTTGTTCTTTCTCTTAATTTATTGTATAATCTAAAATAACTAATGATGCAAAAAATTAATAAAAATGGATTTAGCCAATGTGCCGGAGCGTACATTGAGCGTTTGCGGAAAGAAGGGCGATATTCTACCGCTCATGTTTATAAGAATGCTCTTTTTTCTTTTAGTAAGTTTTGTGGAACATTGAACATATCGTTCAGGCAAGTCACGCGAGAATGTTTACGTTGCTATGGACAGCATCTTTACGAGTCCGGATTAAAGCTCAATACGATTTCTACTTATATGCGTATGCTTCGTAGTATCTACAATCGGGGAGTAGAAGCGGGAAGTGCCCCTTATGTTCCCCGGTTGTTTCATGATGTTTATACAGGCGTGGATATCCGGCAAAAGAAAGCATTGTCTGTGACCGAGTTACACAAACTTCTATATGAGGATCCGAAATCCGAACGTTTGCGTCGTACGCAGACGATTGCCGCTTTAATGTTTCAGTTTTGTGGAATGTCATTCGCAGATTTGGCGCATTTAGAGAAGTCGGCTTTAGACCGGAATGTGCTTCAATATAATCGTATCAAGACTAAAACACCAATGAGCCTGGAAATTCTCGAAAGTGCAAAGGAGATGATGAATCAGCTTCGAAGCAATAAACCTGCTCTTCCTGATTGTCCCGACTATTTATTCGATATTTTACATAGTGATAAGAAGCGAAAAGATGAAAAAGCATATAAGGAATATCAGTCTGCTCTTCGTAGATTTAATAATTGTTTGAAGGATTTGGCGAGAGCGTTGCGCTTAAATTCGCCTGTCACTTCATATACTTTCCGACATTCTTGGGCCACTACTGCCAAATACCGCGGAGTTTCTATTGAAATGATAAGTGAATCGTTGGGGCACAAATCTATTAAAACCACACAAATATATCTGAAAGGCTTTGGATTAAGAGAACGTACAGAAGTAAATAGAAAGAATTTATCTTACGTTAGAGATTGCAATGCAGGCAGGTGATATATAGACAAAACTTTAATAATCAGCATTTAAATGTATCTGTTACTTCTTAGGTAACGGAATCAAATATGACGCAAAGATAGACAAAAATATAAATAGCAAACAAATATTCTCCCATTTTTTTTCGTTTTATCTGATGCATACGGCAAAAAAAAATCCGAACATGAAATAATTATATCTTCATGCCCAATGATTTATATGTCCTGTTTTAAAAAGAATTTTCCCCTTCGCTAAAGGCAAAAGCTCTTCTCTCACTGTAATTGTCGATGTTTTTCTCTGTTCTCATTCCGGTTGGTCTCGATTGTGTGTTTACTGTTACCTAAGAAGTAACAGAATTATATAAGGTAAAAATAGTGGATTAATCAAAAAAGTTTTGAGAATATCTCTATTTAAAAGTATAACATACAAATAAAGATGAAACAAACTAAAGCGGCTTTTAGGAATAAGCCATTTATTTCGTTAAAAGGTAGTATTCTATTTCTGATACTCATTCCGATGAGCGGTCTGGTTCACGCGCAATATTCCATGGGAACAACGGGGCAGTTGATGATACCTACCGCTGAAATGCAGGAGACCGGTACATTTATGGGAGGAGTCAATTTCTTACCCGAGCAAGTTACTCCATCGGTTTTCAGTTTTCCTACCATGAACTATTTTGTAGATATGACTCTTTTCTCTTTTATCGAATTCACTTATCGGATGACATTACTCAAAATGACAACCGGCACAGGCAGAACGGGTTATCATAATCAGGACCGTTCTAATACGATTCGCATTCGTCCAATAAAAGAAAGCCGCTATTTTCCGGCTGTTGTGATTGGTGGAGATGATCTTTTGACTGAGAAGAAGACTCCATATTGGGGAGCTTATTATGGTGTGTTGACAAAGACTATCGGATTTCGTTCAGGAGATCAATTGGCTGTCACAGCCGGATGGTATATTCATCAAGGCGATTGCCGGGTATTTAATAAAGGACCTTTCGGAGGTGTCCGTTACACGCCTTCTTTTTGCAAAGAATTGAAATTGATGGTGGAATATGATACGCATGGATGGAATATGGGGGCTGCCATGCGCTTTTGGAAGCATTTGTCCGTCAATGTGTTTACTCGTGAATTTACGTGTGTTTCCGCTGGTCTGCGGTATGAATGTACATTAATACATTAAAAGAAGATGAAAAGGATTGTTAGTGTGACTGCTGTTTTTCTCTGTGGTATTTCTTTGTTACAGGCACAGCCAGTTCGTGTGAGTGAGACACTGAAAGAATTGGAAATGGAGAATATTTCAGTTGTGGAGAAAAGGGACACGATAACTGCGGCTTTTGAGACCTCTGCCTATAGAGGTATTTATAATGGAATCGGTATTGCTATACGCCATTTGGTTGTTATACCGGAAATACCGACTTTGCAGCTACTTATATTAGATAATGCCCTACCACAATTATGTATAACTATCCCTGCAGATTTGATTCAAAAATGTCAGTCCGGTGAATGTACGTTGGATGAAGTGTATCGTAAGATGGGGATGACTACTTCTACCGGAACTGCTGTGCGTCAGCTGAAAGGTGTAAAACGAAAAGAAAGTTCTTTCGGTAAGGTAGATTTTGTGATATATCCCAACGTGATGTTAGTCAATAATGTAACTTATAAGTTGTATAAGGCGGCACTCGAGTTGCAACCTGCCCTGGAAATGCAATTATGGAAAGGAGCTTCGCTACGGATGCAGGTTTCTTTGCCTATTGTAAGTAATGAAGATGGTAAGTGGAACTGCGTTCGCTTGGGATTCATGGCTTTGCGTCAGGATTTTCGCTTGGCTAACCATTGGAAAGGATACCTCACTGGCGGTAGTTTCTCTAATGACCGTCAGGGACTTGCTGCAGGAATCGGCTATTTTTCAGCAAACGGCAGGTGGACGGTAGAAGGTGGAGGAGGAATTACCGGTTCTTCCCATTTCTATGGCAGTGACTGGAAAATGAGTAAGTGGAAAAGAGTCAATGGACAGATTAGCGTAGGATATTATGTGCCGGAAGTGAATACCTTGGTGAAAGTAGAAGGGGCCCGCTTTATTTATGGAGATTATGGAGTACGCGGAACTCTTTCACGCTATTTCGGCGAATATATTGTAGGTATATATGGTATGTACACAGATGGAGCAACGAATGCAGGGTTTAATTTCTCTATTCCATTACCGGGAAAGAAACGCAGGCGACATCTGCTACGGGTGATGCTTCCCGAATATTTTGCTTTTCAGTATGATATGCGTAGCGGGAATGAATACGCTCATCGTTCATTGGGCGAAAGTTATAGTGTTGAACCTAAGTCGGCAGAGAATTCACACTTCTGGCAGCCGGATTATATTCGATATTATTTGATTAGAACGAGTGAGAAGTGAAACATGATTGATATTTAAACTAGTATTTTTAACAAATTTGAACATTATGAAAAGTGTAAAATGGTTTTATGTGGGTGCCATGGCGATAGCCTTGGGTATGTTAACTTTTGCGACAGTAGCCTGTCACGATGATGATGACGATCCGAAACCGGCAGAAGGGGAAGTAATTGAAACTCCAAAACCGGTAGTGGAGTATTACATTATGGGTACGGTGACTTCTGGGGGAGAAGCAATGAATGGGGTAAAGGTAAAAGTGGGTAGTAAAAATTACACAACCGACTCGAATGGTAAGTTCTCTGTTACAGAAAGTGCTACAGGTACTTATAGTATTGAAGCGTCTTCTAATGGATATCTTTCACAGAAAACGTCAGTTGTCATTGCAAATAATGCAGAGAATCGTAGTGTGGTAACGGTAGCTCTGGCTTTGACAAAGGAGAGTCCGAAAACTGCTGTGTCAATAGAGGCTACAGGAGAAACTAAAGTAGAGGATAATAGTGAATCGAATCAGGCAATTGAAAAGCCGGGAGAAGTTGCTCCGGAAGAAGTGGTAGAGGATAAACCGCTCGTGAAAGTCGAACTGACAATACCGGAAGATGCAATTGAGGCATCTCAACAACAAGCAGGAATTGTTGAAGATGGTAAAGTCAACATTAGTGTGACAACCTTTGTTCCTGCTCCTGAAGAAGTAACTACTGAAGTAAAGGCAGAGGACGTGAATAGAGATGTACCTAAAAGCATACCTTTAGCTGCTGCTAAATTTGAACCGTCTGGTTTGAAATTTAAGAAGTCTGTTACGATTTCTATTCCTAATCCTATCCCTGGAATAACATTCGCTGATGCTGATATGATACTTACTTATCAGAATCCAAATACAGGAGAATGGGGGGATGCAAAAGATAATAATGGAAATGTAATTAAAAATATATCTTCTACTACAGAAAGTGGAGCTGTCACTGCATATACAGCCGAAGTCGATCACTTCTCTGCTTATGCTATAGAGAATAAAGTATATAGCAAGATTAGTAATGAAACTGTGACAACTAATATTCTAGGACAAGCTAGTCGTGATAATAGCGAGAATGCTAAAGCGGTGACTGGCATTGAATTGAAATATAAGGAAAAGTCTGGTTGGGACTATGATAAGAATGATGCTGGTCTTGTTGCTGAAGTTAAATCGCAATTAGGAGCTGGTGCTAGTGCTGAAGATACAAAAACGGTGAATGCAATGGTTGCTTTCATGAAAACTCGTATGTTCTCATTAATGGGATCGGTATCTGGCATTACGGAAACTGAACGTGTTTATAACACTGTAAATGTAAACGGATATACTACCATGAGTTATACTTGCTATGCAAAAGTCCGTACTACCACGTTGACGGCTAATGTAAAGTTTAAGGGTACTGCAAAGTCTGTTTCGATTACAGCAACTCGTTATACCGGTACGGACCATCAATATAAAACGGTTACTTATAATCCGACACATAGCGGTGGTAAGGGTGGTAGTATCTAAGATGTTTTATAGTAAGGGGCTTAGATTCATTTGTAGCATTGAATCCCTGCCTTAGTCGATTAGAAAAAAGTACAGAGGTACTTCTTTACCTAATTGGCCCCATGCATCAGATTTTATTTTGATGCACATTTCCCCAAATATCAACTGTCTGTGAAGATCGTTGATATGACTTTGATACCGTTTGTCAAGTTGATGGCAGTATAATAAGTTTTTAATTATTCATTTTAAGATAAAACCCTTTTGAATATGCTCCTTTTCCAATAAACCCTTTGGGGCATGTTCATATAGAGTATAGAAGGAGGAGGTCACTGTGAAGCGGTCTCCTCTTTTGCTTTTCGAAAATACTGTATTACATTAGAAGTAATACCCTAAATTCACAAAGCAACTTCCTTTGTCCGTCTGATTGGAATATCCCAATGATATTTCCAATGGCCCGAAGATACTGTCCATTCCATAGCCTGCACTGATACCGAATAATTGCTTGCCTTTCAATATATCGAAGAAATTACTATCTGTTAGTCCGTAGTTACCCGTCAGTGTAAGATAATGAATGGCTCCCATGCGTTGTCTGAACTTAATAGATGCAATCATAATGGTGTTATCCATCAATTCCAGATTGGTAACCCCGGCAAATGGTAATTGCTGTGGAATATAGAAACCAGGTACGTCACCGCCAATGGCATTTTGCAGCGGGTAGGGAAAATCTCTTCCGATCAGGATACGTCCATAAATGGAAGGAATGATAGAGAAACGGCGGGTTACAGGAATGACGCTTGCCCACGAAGCATTCAGTGCTGAAAATGGAGCGTGTTCGTTGTATTGTGCCATATTATCCGTATAGAGTGAATAGGCGGCTCTGAAGTCACTTCCTTTAGAAGGGAAACGTCCTTTATCATAGGTATTATATTGCACTTGGGCAAAATAACTTAGAAAGTGTTCGGATTCTACTTTCAGGTCGGAAATTTCAGGTTTCTTGAACAAGAAATCTTTGTATTTGTAATATTCAAAACGAAGACCGAGTCCGAAACGGAAATTCTTGTACCATACATCAGAGAAGCCGAATTCGGCCAGATGATATTTGTAAGTTGTATTATAGGCACGGTCGCCTTCCTCGTAAATATTGATATCATTGTATTGGAACATATACGAGAAGTTGAAATTACGCTGTTGCATTGGTTCCAGCGTATAGTCTATGCGGGCAGCATATCGTTTACCCAACCGACCGGTAAGAGCCAGGCGGGAAGGAATACGAGTTTTGAGGTCTGCTGTTGCATTGACCAACAAAGATGCGATCTCTTCCGAATCGAAACGGATGCCCAGGTTGATTCTTCTTTCATATTTTTCCTGTAACAGGAAGTTGAGGTGATAACCTTCAGGTGTCTCTTTCAACGTATAACTGGCACTGGAGTAGGACTGACTGCCACGTAACTGATACAGGGCCTGTTCTATTTGTTGAGTGGAAATATCGCTGTTTTCTTTCAGATTACATTTCTTCATCAACCATTTTTTATCATCCACCTCTACACCGGAAAATGAGATGTCCGTCACATAAACCGTACGCGCATTAGAAAGAGAAGAATAAGGACCATGTTGTTTCGGGGTATAATCTTCGGCTATTCCTATTTTCTTTTTCAAAGCAAGCAATGAACCCCATTGGGCTTTTGCTGCTTCTTCGCCTCTACGCATCAGGGTATCAATGGCGGCTGGAGTAAAACTGGCGGATGAATATCCATCTACATTGACACGGATATAGGTATCTGTGAGATCTACATTTTTTTCATGGTTAGACTGACAGGTGATATCTACAATTTGTCCCAGAATGTCGGGGACGCTATTGAGCTTGTCAGCCTTCTTCAGAGCATTCTGTACGTCTACTCCGATAATAATATCGGCCCCCATGGCTTTCACAACATCTGCCGGATAGTTGTTTACAATGCCACCGTCCACTAATACCATACTGTCTTGCCGTACCGGAGTAAATACACCGGGGATAGCCATACTGGCACGCATGGCAGTAGAGAGTATTCCGTCATGGAATACAATTTGTTCTCCATTAACAACATTGGCTGCTACACAGGCAAAAGGAATGGGAAGTTTATTAAAGTCGATAGAGTCATGATACCCTACGGTAAGGTCTGAAAATAGATTAGCCAGATTCTGTCCTTTCATGATTCCTCCGGTAGCGGCATCTTTGGGAGTTTTGGTGAAAGGAATAGAGACTGTATATTTTTCAGATCGCTCACGATCTGTTAATGACATGGCACTTCTTTTGATACGGTCACTCAATAGGAATGTCCAATCTTGTTTTCGTACCATGCTATCCAATTGTTCCGGAGTATAACCGATGGCATAAAGACCGCCTACGATAGCTCCCATGCTGGTGCCGGCTATATAATCAATAGGAATTCCGGCTTCTTCGATCACTTGCAGTGCTTTGATGTGTGCCATTCCTTTAGCACCGCCGCCGCTTAGAACGACACCTACCTTTTTTCTTTGTTCCTGAGAATGCAAAGAAAAAGGCAATAAGATGCCAATTGATAAAACTAATGTTGAAAAGATTTGTTTTTTCATTAGGATGTGGTCTAGTGTTGATGTTTAATATAATACAAATGTAGAGCATAATTTGTTTAGTTGTTGAAATGGGAATTAAAAAAAATGTTCCAAAAGTCGGAAATGTGGATAATTTCTACATTTTATCTGGTGGATTCTACATTTCTACATTTCTTAAGGCAAAATATAATAGACTGAATACCAGTAAATAATAGGTGTAATGAATTTTGGCATACTAATTGCAAGAAAGAGTATAGAACAAACATAAGTTAAATTAAATAATAAGATTCGATATGAGATTATTCTTTTCGAAACATGAGTTGAAACTGAGGAGAAAGAGAACCATTGCTGCTATTATGTGTATGGTAGTTGTGTTGGGTGTGTATTGGATACTGACCCGACCTCAGAAGGCTGCGCCGGAAATGCCGACAGTCATTGTAGAACCGGTAGTGAAAGATGATGTAGAGATATACGGGGAGTATGTAGGGCGTATTCGTGCCCAACAGTTCGTCGAAGTCCGTGCCCGGGTGGAAGGCTATCTGGAAAATATGCTTTTTGCCGAAGGTACATATGTCAATAAGAATCAGGTTTTGTTTGTCATTAATCAGGACCAGTATCGTGCCAAAGCTGATAAGGCCAGAGCGCAGTTGAAAAAAGACGAAGCGCAGGCTTTGAAGGCGGAGCGTGATTTAAAACGTATCCGTCCGTTGTTTGAGCAGAATGCTGCAAGCCAGTTGGATTTGGATAATGCGGAAGCTGCTTATGAAAGTGCTGAGGCAACGGTAGCCATGAGTGAGGCGGATTTGGCACAGGCTGAATTGGAGCTGGGCTACACCATTGTCCGTTCGCCTTTGTCGGGACACATTAGTGAAAGAAATGTGGATTTGGGTACGTTAGTGGGACCCGGGGGAAAATCATTGCTTGCTACTATTGTGAAGAGTGATACGGTGTTGGTTGATTTTAGTATGACGGCACTCGATTATCTGAAGAGTAAAGAAAGAAATATTAATTTGGGACAGCAGGATTCTACCCGTTCCTGGCAGCCCAATATTACCATAACATTGGCAGATAACACAGTCTATCCATTCAAAGGATACGTGGATTTTGCCGAACCCCAGGTGGATCCTCAAACCGGCACTTTCTCTGTACGTGCAGAAATGCCTAATCCGAAACAAGTATTGTTGCCGGGACAGTTTACAAAGGTGAAATTGTTGCTGGATGTTCGTGAAGGAGCACTCGTTGTTCCAATGAAAGCCGTTACCATCGAAAAGGGTGGAGCATATATTTATACCATGCGCAGGGATAATGCAGTAGAGAAACGTTTTATCGAATTAGGACCGGAAGTCGGGAATAATGTGGTGGTAGAAAGAGGATTGGCAGAAGGAGAAATGGTAGTTGTAGAAGGGTTCCATAAGTTGACTCCGGGTATGAAAGTACGGGTGAGCCAACCGGATGCAGAAGCCCAGGATAGTATAACTGCGACAAAAAATGAAGTGGCCGGGGCGAAAGAAAATGTTACCGGAACGAAGGATAACGCGAAAGGAGAATAAACGATGAAAGTTACTTTTTTTATAGATAGGCCGGTCTTTTCGGCTGTAATCTCCATCGTGATTGTGATTGTCGGTATTATTGGTCTGACGATGCTTCCGGTGGATCAATACCCGCAGATTACTCCTCCGGTGGTGAAGATTAGTGCTTCTTATCCGGGTGCGAGTGCACTTACTGTATCACAGGCAGTAGCTACCCCGATTGAGCAGGAAATCAATGGTACTCCGGGGATGCTTTATATGGAATCAAATAGTTCTAACTCCGGAGGTTTTTCGGCAACAGTTACTTTTGATGTATCTGCTGATCCGGATTTGGCAGCTGTTGAGATTCAGAATCGTGTGAAACTGGCAGAATCCCGTTTGCCGGCGGAAGTGATTCAGAATGGTATTTCGGTAGAAAAACAGGCTCCCAGTCAGTTGATGACGCTTTGTTTGACTTCTACCGACCCAAAGTTCGATGAGATTTACTTGAGTAACTTTGCTACCATCAATGTGCTCGATGTGATTCGCCGTATTCCCGGAGTGGGACGTGTATCCAATATCGGTAGCCGTTATTATGCCATGCAGATATGGGCGCAGCCGGATAAGCTGGCAAACTTCGGACTGACCGTACAGGATTTGCAGAATGCATTGAAAGATCAGAATCGTGAATCAGCAGCGGGTGTGCTGGGACAACAGCCTGTACAAGGATTGGATATCACGATTCCTATCACGACACAGGGACGTCTTTCCACTGTAGGACAATTTGAAGATATCGTAGTACGTGCCAATGCGAATGGTTCTATCATTCGATTGAAAGATGTGGCACGTGTATCGCTGGAAGCTTCTTCGTATAATACAGAGAGTGGTATCAACGGTGAAAATGCTGCCGTGCTTGGTATTTATATGTTACCGGGTGCTAATGCGATGGAAGTGGCCGAGAGAGTAAAAGAGGCAATGGATGAGATTAGTAAGAACTTTCCGGAGGGATTGAGCTATGAGATTCCGTTCGATATGACGACTTATATTTCCGAATCTATCCATGAAGTATATAAGACGTTGTTTGAAGCGTTGGTATTGGTGGTTCTGGTAGTTTATTTATCCTTGCAGAGCTGGCGTGCAACGTTGATTCCGGTAGTGGCGGTGCCTATTTCATTGATCGGTACTTTCGGATTCATGTTGATTTTCGGTTTCTCATTGAATATCCTGACATTGCTCGGATTGATCCTTGCGATCGGTATTGTGGTGGATGATGCGATTGTGGTGGTGGAAGGTGTGGAACATATCATGGAAACGGAGCACCTAAGTCCTTATGAAGCTACGAAAAAAGCGATGAACGGACTTGCCAGTGCTTTGATTGCCACTTCGCTGGTATTGGCGGCTGTGTTCGTCCCGGTTAGCTTTTTAAGTGGGATTACAGGACAGTTGTATCGCCAGTTTACGGTGACAATTGTAGTATCCGTGCTTATTTCTACGGTCGTGGCTCTGACATTGAGTCCGGTGATGTGTTCGCTGATTCTGAAACCGGATAGCGGGAAGAAAAAGAATATCGTTTTCCGGAAGATTAATGAATGGCTGGGTATCGGTAGTAATAAGTATGTAGCTGCCGTAACTCGTACAATTAAGCATCCTCGTCGAGTTTTGAGTGCTTTTGGTATGGTGTTGATTGCTATCATGTTGATTCATCGCATTATTCCGACCAGTTTCTTACCTGTGGAAGATCAGGGATATTTCAAGATTGAATTGGAACTGCCGGAAGGGGCTACTCTGGAACGTACCCGTATCGTGACAGAGCGTGCCATTGCTTATCTGGAAAAGAACCCGTACATTGAGTATATACAGAATGTAACGGGAAGTAGTCCTCGTGTCGGAAGTAACCAGGGACGTGCAGAACTGACGGTGATCCTGAAACCTTGGGAGGAACGGAAGAGTACCACTATTGAGAAGATCATGCATACGGTAGAGAAACATCTTGAGGAATATCCGGAATGTAAAGTCTATCTGTCCACTCCTCCGGTTATTCCGGGGCTCGGTAGTTCGGGAGGTTTTGAGATGCAGCTGGAAGCTCGTGGAGAAGCCACTTTTGATAATTTGGTAGACGCGACAGATACATTAATGTACTACGCATCCAAACGCAAAGAGTTGGCGGGCTTGTCATCTTCTTTGCAGTCGGAAATCCCACAACTCTATTTTGATGTGGATCGAGACAAAGTGAAGATGCTGGGTGTACCTTTGGCTGATGTGTTTTCTACCATGAAGGCTTATACCGGTTCGGTTTATGTGAACGACTTTAATATGTTCAACCGTATATATAAGGTTTATATTCAGGCAGAAGCTCCTTATCGCGAACACAAAGACAATATTAATTTGTTTTTTGTGAAAGCCTCCAATGGAGCGATGGTACCATTGACTTCTCTGGGAAATGCATCATATACCACAGGACCGGGAAGTATCAAACGTTTCAATATGTTTACTACGGCCGTTATTCGTGGAGCAGCTGCGCAAGGATATAGTTCCGGACAGGCGATGGAGATCATGGAACAGATTGCCCGCGATCATCTTCCCGATAATATCGGACTGGAATGGAGCGGCCTTTCCTATCAGGAGAAGCAGGCGGGAGGTCAGACGGGTATGGTGATGGCACTGGTATTCTTGTTCGTTTTCCTCTTCCTTGCTGCACAATACGAAAGTTGGACAGTGCCTATTGCTGTGTTGCTTTCTTTACCTGTGGCTGCTTTGGGAGCCTATTTGGGAGTATGGGTTTGCGGATTGGAAAACGATGTCTATTTCCAGATTGGCTTGGTTATGTTGGTCGGACTTGCCGCTAAGAATGCAATTTTGATTGTAGAGTTCGCAAAGGTGCAGGTAGATAAAGGTGAAGACTTGGTGCAATCGGCCATATACGCAGCCAAATTGCGTTTCCGTCCGATTCTGATGACCTCTCTTGCCTTTGTGCTCGGTATGCTTCCGATGGTACTGGCAAGTGGTCCGGGTTCGGCAAGCCGGCAGGCAATCGGTACAGGTGTATTTTTCGGAATGATATTTGCCATTGTATTCGGTATCATTCTTGTGCCGTTCTTCTTTGTGATGGTGTATAAAACAAAGTCGAAAATCTTAAAACATAAGAAATAATGAAACGAAAGAAACTATATATTGCTATCCTGTTACTTGCCGGAGTACTGACTTCCTGCAAGGTAGGGAAAAGCTATGTCCGTCCTGATCTTCATTTACCCGACAGCTTGGAAAGATCACAGGATTCGGTTAGCTTCGGTGACCAGGACTGGAGGGATATTTATACAGATGCTACATTGAGAAGTCTGATAGAGCGTGCATTGGATCATAATAAAGATATGCTGATTGCTGCTGCCCGTGTGAAAGAAATGGCTGCGCAGAAACGAATTTCTACGGCTGCATTGCTTCCGGATATTAAAGGAAAAGTGACAGGGGAACGCGAACTCGAGAATCATGGAGGAGATGCTTTCAAGAGATCGGATACCTTTGAAGCACAATTCCTCGTTTCGTGGGAAGTCGATCTTTGGGGAAATCTGCGTTGGGCGCGTTCGGCCAGCATTGCCGAGTATCTGCAATCTATTGAAGCACAACGTGCATTGCAGATGACGATTGTGGCTGAAGTGGCACAGGCTTACTATGAACTGGTAGCTTTGGATACAGAGCTTGATATTGTCAAACAGACATTGAAAGCCCGTGAAGAAGGGGTGCGCCTGGCGCGTATCCGGTTTGCCGGTGGATTGACTTCCGAGACTTCCTATCGACAGGCACAAGTGGAGTTGGCACGTACGGCCACTTTGGTTCCTGACTTGGAACGTAAAATCTCCCTGAAAGAGAACGATATTGCTTATCTTGCGGGTGAATATCCTAATAAGATAGCCCGTTCCCGTTTGCTTCAGGAGTTTAATTCTCCGGAAACACTTCCTGTAGGGTTGCCGTCTACTTTGTTGGAACGCCGTCCCGACATTCGTCAGGCAGAGCAGAAATTGATTGCTGCCAATGCAAAAGTAGGAGTGGCCTATACGAATATGTTCCCGCGTCTTGCCCTGACAGGTGGTTTCGGTAGTGAAAGTACTTCTTTGTCGGAACTCTTGAAATCTCCCTATGCAGTTATGGAAGGAGCTTTATTAACTCCTATCTTTGGTTGGGGAAAGAACCGTGCGGCATTGAAAGCGAAAAAGGCTGCTTATGAGGCTGAAGTACATAGTTATGAGAAATCCGTACTGGAAGCTTTCAAGGAAACACGTAATGCGATTGTCAACTTCAACAAGATTAAGGAAGTGTACGAACTTCGTGCCAATCTGGAACGTTCGGCCAAGAGCTACATGGACTTGGCACAATTGCAGTACATCAATGGAGTCATCAACTATCTGGATGTGTTGGATGCCCAACGTGGATACTTTGATGCCCAAATCGGATTGAGTAATGCCATTCGTGACGAGTTGATTGCGGTGGTTCAACTTTATAAGGCTCTTGGCGGAGGCTGGGAGCAGAATCCCTAGAATTATATTATAAATTAGCTCGCTGAAGAAAACGTAAAGGCTATCTCCTACGTCGGGAGATAGCCTTAATTTTTCTTTCTTCTTTCTTTTGTCTTAAAAACAACAGAAGAAGAATTTTTATAATTCGGAAAAAAATGCGAAATTTGCAACGCTTTTCAAGTTTGACAAGAAACTTACTAACACCT
>OJSP01002652.1_pt1 | contig 14493 bp, 30 predicted proteins | sample 1599561 | NCBI WGS metagenome assembly OJSP01 (sample SAMN04168659, study PRJEB22393) | human gut metagenome | biome: human gut microbiome; feature: stool | host: Homo sapiens | collected 2014-05-12
GGCTCCGCCGCATGGACGCCCGCCGGGTCTCCTCCGCGTAAATCCCGGCGTTGGCCGCTGTGTTGGTGGCCTGCATCAGCTCCATCATGTAGGCGTCGCTGACTGCACCCCTGGCCTCCGCCCGGATGCTCACAGGGTCTACCGGCTCCTCACGCCGGTAAAGCTCAACCGCCGCCCGGAAAATCGACCGGTTCGCCTCCAGCACGAAATCCGCCTCTGTCAGGTGCTCCAGCACTTCTGGTAGACATGCATCGTCCAGCAGGATAGAGCCGCATACCGCGCTCTCCGCCTCCAGTGCGTCAATCGTCATAGACTACAACCTCCTGTCCATCCTCGTCCCGCTCCAGGTGATAGGCCCTGGGGCGGTATGTCTCCGTAGTGGCTGGCTGCTCCGCCCTTCGGCGGGCTTCCCAGGTTCGCACGGCGGCTTTCCAGTCTACAATGGGCCGCCCTGCTCCGTATTTCCACCCCCGCGCTGCGTAGAAGTCCACAAAGGCCTCCGGGTCTATGCCGTTCCCCCGTTCCTGGCAATAGGCGCGGACTTCTTCCACCGTTGGGGGGACTTTCTTTTTACCCCCTTTAGGGGGTTTTTCTTTGGGGGATGGGGGAATAGATATGGGGGGTGTGGGGGGAGAAGGAAGCGGGGAAGGGGGCATGCTATCTCTTGCTAGATTTTGCTTTAATTTGCTAGACTTTGCTATGCCGCCTTTCCGCCCGTTCTCCGCACGTTTCCGCCCTGTCTCTGTATCCTTGTCCATCTGCGCTTTCAAAATTAGATAGATTGACTTCTCAGCACCACGGGGTTCAACCGTACCTCCGCCCCTACTGTATTCCAGAAGGGACATAAGCAACCGGCCACACTCCGCTTCTCCGAGGGCCAAAATGGCGTCGGCGCAGATTATAGGGATTTTAATGTATTCCATAGGGCGGCGGCCCCCTTAAAACGGGAGCTCGCCGTCCTCGTCGGCATCCTCAAAAGGGCCGGACATCCTCGCCTTCCATGTGACTGACTTCTGCACCTCATCTTGCATCCAGGTGGGCAGCAACTTCAGGGTCTCTTCGGCGTCCTCGGCGTCCATATCAAACTGGATCGGCTCGTTTTCAAGGGGTGGCACTTCCATACCCTTCATCGGTTTGGAGATACCGGCAATCTTGGCGTAGGTGCCGCCATTCTTGCCCTCCTGGTTGACTACGGTAAGCAAACAGGGGGCGTTGATTACATTTGCCAGATTGAACCCGGCCAGCTCCTCCTGGGTAAATGGCTTACCGCGCCAGGCGTCCAGATCATGGCGCAGGGTGGACTTCTCATGGAGGGAGGCGGTGTAGGGCTTGCTGAGCCAGCGGGGCTTGTCCTCACCGTCTACCTGCACGCGCTCCGTGGGCAGCTCAAAAATAAGCCGCACCTTTTCTTGATCCTTGTTGTTGAAGTCGTTGTGCTGGATGCCCAGGTCGACTACGCCCACGCAGCGGGCCGGGTACGCTCCGGGCTCAATGGGGGCACTGCCGCCGCCCTTGGTCTCCTTAACTGTCAAACTCATGTTGCTTGTCCTCCTTATCAAATGTAATCGGGCACTCGTTCCCCATCCCGTCAAATGGATAGGGCAGGAACTCGCCGGTGAGGGCGCATTGGTGGCGCTTGAGGCCCTCCCGGTATTGGATGTAGGGGCACCACTGGCAAACCGTTAGCCCATTGGGGAAATGGACGGCCACGGTGGCCGTGCCGGTGGTGTAGTAGCGCACGCAGGTCTCGCGGCTCATACGTACCGCTCCACTTCCAGCCCCATCTCCAGCGCCAACTGCTCCGGGCAGTCGCGCAGGGCCTTGTTGACCGCGGCCCGGAAGCAGTCCGGGCAGAGCCAGCGCCCCTCCCACTGGAAGCGGGCCTCGCCGTGGTAGACCTCCTGGCGGCACTTCTCACAATAAGCAGATGCCGGAGTCGTCTGGCTGTCATACAATGGGATGTGCATTACAGCTCCTCCTTCTCCAGTCCGTTTCCCTGGATTTCGATATAAGAACGGTACATAGATCCGCTTTGCTTCTCCTTTCCTATGGAAACTACATAGCCCAGCTTAAGAAGAAGCGTACCAAGGTCAAGCCAGTCCTGATTGGACATATTTCCATTGCGCTTTTGATACAATTTCATTTGACTTTCCTTTCTAATCGTCATAAAATGTAAATAAACAAATGTTTCCCTTGCCGCCCTCCGGTCTTGCACACCGGGGAGCGGCGCTTTTATTCGTAAATAACGGCTTCCGCCCGTGTAATAAAATGATGAATGCCAGTAGAGCACTCGTTCCAGCGGTCATCATCAAAATCAGACACTTCAACGGTTTCCCCTATGGTATAAACAAAGTCCGGATCATAATTGCTCTTTACCTGGCCGCCAGCAGGATTTCCGTTGATATCTGTGATACTCAATACCTTGGCCTTACTGGCGCGGCATTTTCGGCTAGTAGCGGAGGACCGGCGTGCATCTGCGGGGATTTCCAACTCCACAACAAGGCCACTTGCCTTTTTATAGCCGATATAAGAACCGGAATCTGGGCATTGCAGCGGGTAAAAAACTGTATGAATATCCCATATCATTTGATCCATAGATGCACCGCGCAGGTTGGCATTGCTCAGGTTGGCACAGCTCAGGTTGGCACCGCTCAGGTCGGCACCGCGCAGGTTGGCACCGCTCAGGTTGGCACCGCGCAGGTCGGCACGGCTGCCGCCCTCTCCATTCAGCCAAAGGAGATGCTCGTCCAAAATCTTTTTTAAGTCCATTTTGCTCCCTCCTCAATGTGGGATTTCTATGACCGCCCACACATCGTCGATGCTCTCCGCGCCCTCCAGTCCGGTGATCTGGATGGTGAGCGGGCCAGTGGGCGTGGGGGCCGGGGTGGTGGTTGCCGCCGGGGGCTCAACGGCCGGCGGCTCCGGATCCTGGTTCCAGACAATTTCGATCAGTGCAACCAGCGCCAACAAAAAGAACAGGTATACGGTAGTCACGATCAGTTGCTTTTTCATAGGCTCGCTGCCACCAGAATAGCCAGCACCAGCGCCGCTCCGGCAACCACCGCCAGTTGTACCCGCTGGGCCACCGCCTGCGCCTGCTGTACCCGGCGGCGGTAGGCCCGGTAGCTGTACGCCTTTGCGCGCCTGTCGCGCTCATTTTGGGTCTCGCTCATACCATTCCCCTCCCCTGCACGATGGCCTTTGCCACCAAATCTGTCTCATAGCCCCGCTTGCGAGGCCCCATGCGGATTGCGGGTATATCATGCTCCGCCGCCCAGCGGTCGCCGCTGGATGCCCGCGGGCAGTAGCCTACCTCCCGCGCCACATCTGTGGAGGACATGATTCCACCGTGGCGTTCAAACATTAGCCGCCGTTTCTCAGCAATCGCACGGCTGATTGCGCTCTGTGCGTTCATTTGCGTTCTCCTCCTTCCCATGTAACCGCTCATGCTCGTCCCAAGTCATCCCATAATAGGCCCGGCATAGGTCGTCCATGACGCGGCGTGCATTCGCGAAACGGTTCTCAATCTCCCGCTTCGTGCTAGTCTCGTTGAGCTGCCCATCTTTGGTCATAAAAAATCCTCCAATCTTGCCAGAGGCCGGAGGATGTGATATACTGTCTCCGATACCTCGTAGCTTCGGTACGTGGTGTCATGCCCTGGTCGGTGGTGGTGCACTGGCCGGGGCGCTTTTTGTTGTGCTCCATTAAATTTATGAAACAAGGAAATGCATTGCTATCCAAAAAATCGTTATTGCGGAAAGCACAGAAACCGTTGTCGCATTTATTTCCTCATCAAAGAGCCAGTAAATAAATATGTACCCAATTTCAAAACCAGCAAAAGCTAAAGCTATCCATTGGAACATCCACGGCCCCCACTTTCGTAATTGAGGTATTTGTTTCCAAAGATATCTATCGCATAGTTCTTAGCAATTTCATCTTGATTCCGCTGGCTTTGTAGTGTAAGTACGAGGTCAGCAATTTCTTTAGAATCAGCCTCAATGATGATCTTCACCCCACTTACCTCCTTCCCCGCCCCGTCAGGGGCGGGCTTCTTTTTCTCCATTGGTGTGCTCCTTGGCCTTCTCCGCCATAGCTGCTACGCCTTCTGCATACCCGATCAAATACTCTTTCTTTCCGTCGGGAAGAAGTTCACAAGCACGCGTCAGGCTTTCGGCAATATTGCGCTCTTTTTCGCTCATATTGTCACCCCTCTCATTCGTTTTCTGGATACATTCTACACCTATTTTTTCGTATTGTCAATACATTTTTTGAAATTATATTACTTTGTTTGTATTGACAATACAGAAAATGAATAGTATAATATCTAATGTAGCAAGGGGGTGATCATGTGAATGAACGAATTAAAGCTGTGCGTTTGGCACTGGGGATTTCGCAAGAAGAATTTGGTAAAAGGCTCGGAGTTACGCGGGGAGCAATTACGAATATAGAACTTAACAAGGTGGAGCCAAAGCCACTGTTTGTGGATCTTATTTGCCGAGAGTTCAACGTAAATGAGGACTGGTTAAAGAACGGGGCGGAACCAATGTTTTTGCAGAGGAGTCGGAACGAGGAGCTTTCCGCATTTTTCGGCGACCTGCTCAATGGTGAGCCAGACTTTAAGCACCGTCTAATTTCGGTTATGTCAAGATTATCCGTTGACCAATGGCAAATGTTGGCCGATATGGCGAATATGCTTGTAGAAGAAATGCAAAAAGAAAAGCCGTCCCCCGAATAAGGGGACGGCATGGTATCGGTGCTATTTAGAAATGTGCAGGACAAACTGGTAAACATTTTTTAATTTTTCCTCGTCCATTGCGGATATAAGCCTTTCGATCGACTCTAGCAATTTTTCTTTCGGCGTCATTCTGCACCATCCTCCCAGTTTTTGCCACTCCCAATCAGAACTATGTAATTTTTCTAATTTTGGCACATTTTGTAGCCTCTGTTTGCACTATACGCCCTGTTTACCTTATATTCTGTCAGGTTTTGTCGATGCTGGAAAATTTGTTTCTGTTGACTATTATTATAGAACATTAGTTCCATTTTTCAAGATGGGAATATCACCAAAAAAGAAGTGTAAATTTTCTGTGCGCGTTTGATCGCCTTCCGATATAATGCACGGATTATCGGACTTTTGCATGAGCGTAAAAGAACCGCCAGAGTGCGGTAAAATAGAGAGGAGAATGGGAAATGGGATGGAAAAGAATGGCCGCTTGGGGATTGGCGCTAATAATCCCGCTGTCCGCTTGTACTGCTGAGTCAACAGTAGATGTGAGCAAAAGCCCTCCCCCGGAACAGACCATTGTAGCCACACCCGAAAGTGACCCAATAAAAGACAATATCACTGCTACATTCTCGTCCTTCTGTGATACCTCATTTATAGAGATCTCCCTATTTGGAGATATGACCACAGTGAGTATCTATGACCCTGACATAGCCGCGCTTATACAAGAAGCGAAGGAAGCGGGGTCTGCGCCAGCTAACTGGGAGGATATTAAATCAACTCTTGTCGAGCTATCTAAGAATGCTCCATTACTCCAAGATACTACACGATGCGCCATTTACCTCAAGCAGTCAGAAGCTGGAGAAATATATCTTACTGTCACTGGCGATAAAGTTATGTTTGATGTTTTTGGGGAAGCAGTTACCTATAATGACGAGAAAATTAGCTTAGATGAGTTTAACCAGATTAAAAATGGGATGACATACGACGAAGTAGTTTCGATTATTGGATCGAAAGGAGAACTGCTATCCGAATCAGATCTTGGCATTGGGTCAGAATATGTAACTACAATGTGGATGTGGGAAGGTAAAGGGTCTATTGGGGCTAACGCAAATGTGATGTTCCAAGATGGCAAAGTAGTCAATAAAGCGCAGTTTGGCTTAGAGTGAACAATAAGGAGATTTTACGTATGTTGGACAAAAAAGATTTGCAGGCAATCCAATCCATTATCGCGGACGCTGAACAGCGCATCACCAAAAACACCGTAATGATGATGGAAACCAAATTTGAAAAGCGGTTTAATTTGCTCGCAGAGGGCCAGAGCGCCATCCTGGAGAAACTGGAGCACCTGGACGACATGGAGGTCATGGACACTCGGATCACTGCCCTTGAGGCTATGGGGAAGAAGCTGAACCGTGAAATGGAGAAACTGAAAAAGGCGCAATAAAAATGCCGCCCCCGGTGCTACCAACACCAGGGACGGCTCACATAGGGGTGATAAGGTTTGGAGGCCATATCACCCCTCTATTTTAACAGAATAGGGGGTAAAGTCAATGGATTACATCAGAAAAACAGCTCGCTACAATGGGAAAAAGTATGAAGCCACTGGTAAGACCGAGTTTGAAGCCCTGCAAAAGCTGGCGGACAAGCTGGCCGCCGCAAAGCGCGGTGAGGAAACCGTAGGCGGCTCCATGACTGTCAACGCCTGGTATAAGCAATGGCTGGAGCTCTACAAGGAGCCAAAAGGACTCACGGCTAAATCGCTGAAAATGTACGATGAAAAGTATGATAACTATATCAAGCCCGCTATTGGTCACTTGAAATTGAAGGATGTTAAAGACGTGCACCTCCAGCGCATCCTTAACGGGCAGGCCGGGCGCTCTGCATCCCATGTAAAAAAACTGCGCATGGTGTTGCAGGAGATGTTCCGCAGGGCCAGACAATCCCGCCTTATCCCATACGATCCAGCCGAGCTGCTGGAGTTGCCCACCTATCACGAGGGGAAAAGACGCTCTATCACTGAGGAGGAGCGTAAGGCCATTTTGGCCGTTGCTGAACACCATCGGGCCGGATTATGGGTGCTCACATTGCTATATACTGGCATGAGGCCAGGAGAAACGGCAGCCCTTACTTGGTCAGACGTAGATTTCGAGCGCAACGAGATACACGTCCACACGGCGAGAGAAAGCGGCGCTAACAGCATCAAAGCCCCAAAAACAGAAGCCGGTATTCGGGACATCCCAATTCATGCCGCACTTTTCCCGTTGCTCCAGGCAGCACAACAAAAGCCATTTTCTCCTGTTTTTCTCAACGAGGCAGGGAACCGGCACACTGAAAAAACCATGCGTCGGCTTTGGCTTAATTTCAAGCGTGAATTAGATATCTATATGGGAGCGAAAGTAAAAAGAAACCAGATTATTGAAAGCGTGGTAGCAACGGATTTGACACCGTACTGTCTTCGCCACACCTTTTGCACGGATCTTCAAAGGGCTGGAGTGCCTATTAACGTAGCAAAGGAGCTTATGGGTCATTCCGACATCCAAACAACTGCAAATATTTATACGCATAAAGACGGATACACTATGCACCAAGGAATCGCCCTTCTAGATGGAAGTGGTGGAAAAAGTGGTGGAAATTCAAAGTTGGCATAACATAAATATATTGAGCCGCAATTGTTTGAAGTGGTTGATACTTTCTGATTCCGGTTCTGAAGGCTGGGGGTTCGAGTCCCTTCGGGCGTACCAAAACAAAAAGTCAGGAAATGCTTGTTACATCAAGTGTTTCCTGACTTTTTTATTCCCTACATCAGAAGCATAGAAAACATAAAATAGCATATTCAGGCACATAAGGTGGTGGAAATGGTGGTGGAAATTCCACCGGTGACCTGTGCAAATTGAAATGAATAGTGATACACTTTGGCCGTCAATGCCTTCAGGTCATAAAAAAGGCAGAGGCAACAGCCTCTGCCCTCTCTTTAAGCCCTCACAATGTACTCATAGTAGCGGGCCAGCTTGTCCTCCGGTGCGTCCTTGTCACAGAGGAACGATTTTGCCATGTCGGCATAGAAATCAATCTTATCACCGACACCGTGTTTCTTGGCTACCTTAACGTAGTCACTATAGACCATGTTGAGGGCCGCCCAGAACTGGACAGGGTCGCACTCAATCCCACGCTGGGCCATGACCTGTTTGGCCTGCTCCAGCGTCCAGTGAGCGCCACGGGTGCCATCCTCGTTGTCCATATTCTTAGACCATTCATCGGCCATCTCCTTCGTGAAAGGGATATAGCCGGAAGCAGCCCCATAACCTGTCATGTGTTCTCCACCTTTTCTGTACGCCATCTCGTCCATGCGGTAGTCATGGTCAAACTCTCTCGGAGTTTTCATTTCACCTTCGCCAGAGATAGCGAATCCGATTTTGTTCATGGGACGATTCATCTCCCGTCGCTCTGTGTATGCGCTCCCATCCTCCCGATAGACCGGTGGGACGTAAGGGTAGCCGTAGTGAGACTGAGGGCCGTACATCCGGTCATCCCAGTAGCGGCTCTCTACCCACATGCCACCATCGTTGCGTGGGGCAAAGCGTCCATCAGAGTAACGGCGATAGCCCCGATCCTCCGGCTCCATCATCTCAGAGCGCGGTGCATAACGGCCATTGTCGTAATGCTCCCGGCCATGGCGGTCACGAAACTTATCATCGACATCGTAGTTGTCGTAGCTCCGTCCGTCGTTGTAGCGACGATTGTTGCCACTGGACATGAGCATCATCCGAGTAGATCGTTTCATTTTGACCCCTCCTTACGCCGTAGGGGCGGGTGCAGCACCGCCGTCAATACTGGCAAGATTGTTGCTGGGAGAGCAGCAGGGCTGCCCCAGCATGCGGAACGAGCCGCCGGTGGGGGTAGTCACCACACAGACGGAGTATCGGGTGCGAGTACGGATGCCGCAGGCAGTCACCTGCGCGCAGTTACGCTTGGTAAGGGGATATAGCTCTGTCCCCGTACCAATAGTAATGTACACAGGTGCATTGATGGTAGTTGTGGCCGGGATGGACTGGGCTACCACAATACAATACTTCCCGCCGTTGTTGTAGGCACCGGCAGGCAGATTGATTTCAAGGTTGCCGCCGGTAAAGGTGACCGCCTGGCTTAGCACCAGGTTGTCGCACAGGCGGCAAACAGGCTTACAAGACATAAAATACCTCCAAAAATCAGGGGCGGCAGACACTTAGCCCGCCGCCCCGAAATAGTCACGGCAGAGCCGGAAATTTAAAGTGGTCGATTTCGACCAGTTTAGCAGCCACAGCCGCAGCCGCTGCTGTAGGTCCCGCAATAGGGATAGGGGGCGGGCACTTGGTAAGCGGGTACGGGCATGGGGTTGATGCGCCGAATCAGCTCAGAGGTCTGAGCGTCAGACATGGCAGCAAGATAAGAGTTCTGTGCGGTCTGGCTGGCCTGGAACTTCAACGCCTGATTCTCAGACTGGAGGGAGGCGATCTTATCCTGAGTCAAGAAATTCAGGATTTCACGAGTACCAGCGTTCTGGCTGTCAATGATATCTCGTGTGCTATTCTGGATGGTATTCTGGATGGCGCAGGTGTTGGTCGCCATGTTGTAGTTCACGCCGTCGATAGCGCGCTGGGTCTGGCAGCAGCAGTCCTGTGCCTGAGCGGCCATGTTGCACATCTGAGACTGGACGCCGTTGAAGCCCTGGAGAAGTGCCACATTGGTGTTGTTGAAGCCGCTGGTGATGCTGTTATTCAGCGCATAGGTGCTGTCACAGATGCCCTGCTGGATAGCAGAGATGCCGCGCTCAACGCCATTGAACGCAATGGCCTCGTTCACATCGGCACGGGTGGCTAGGCCCTCGAGGCCGGGATCGGTGCTGGCACCGCCACCGCCGAAACCACCGAAGCCGCCGCGGCCCCAGCCAAAAATCATGGCAAAGATGATGATAGCCCACCAGCCATCGCCACCCCAAAAGCCGCCATTGTTACAGTTGCCGCCGTTGGAGTCGGAGCCAAGAGCATAGCCAGTCGCAAAATCGTTATCCATTGTATATACTCCTTTGTCAGTTATTACATCGGGGCCGTACGCTCCCCGGATGTTTCCAAAGAGCGGTTTTTATCAAGACCCGAAAACTGATAAAGAGTGCTCTATTTTATTTCATGGGTATACCTAGTTGTCGTGCAATTTCCTCAACGGAGGTTCCCCTCTGTTTTGCCATGTTTTCCGCAGTCTGGCGAAGCTGCTGCGGGTTTTTCCCTTGAATGAGCCGCATAGCTTGAGCTGCCTGCGGATTCTGTCCAGCCATCTGCTGGAGCATTTGCATGGGATCCCCGCCGTTCCGCGCCATCTGGAGCATGGCCGTCATGGGATTATTCATCGGAGGCATCATTCTTTTTCCCTGCCTTTCCACCAGAAGCGGGCTTTTTCAGCCGTTCTATCTCGTCCTTCAAATTGTTGATGGTGTCCTTCATGTCCATAAATTCATCCAGCGGTGCGAAAGCAGGGGCCGGATTCTCCGTCTGTTGTTCTTTTGCCTGCTGTTGACCGTGGAACTCAAACACATCAGCAGCTCCGGTATTGGTATTAAAGCGTTTCATATAGACCACATTATGAGCGAGGTCGGGGAAAAACATAGGGGCTCCCATGAAGTCAACCGGAACCCCCAGCGCTTCTTCTCTGGAGGCCACAGGACGGCAGAAAAAAGCGGGCTGTGTGTTTACATTCCCTTGCGCCTGAATGGTCTGTGATGGTTGCTGAGTAGGTTGCTGGGGCTGATATACTTGTGGAGCCGGAGCAAACGGGGTAACAGGATTGTAGGCCCCATAAGCCGGGTATGTGTAATTAGGAAACGCCATACTGACGCGCCTCCCTCCCCGCCTCCAATGCGGTTACGTAATCCTCTAGGCCCTCGTCATCTCCCTGTGCCATGTACCACATCGCTGTTTCAGCGGCACAATCACGGGACATGCCAGCGGCTACCATCCTCTCGATTAGAGTCATATCCAACACGTCCTTGTCCATAAAATAAGGAGTCCGTGAGGAGGGCGGCGACGTGTACCAACCCTGTATCCTCACGTCCTCCTATTGATATTGTCGCATAAAAAAACTTCCGCCGGGGGACATTCCAGCGGAAGTTTGGGGGCGTTATGTACCTTTTTGGAGGAATCCCAGCTTGTTTGCCGTGAACTCCACCTTTTCAAAGATGAAGGGCAGGTGCCGGTGGAGCGTTTTCCGGTCTATCCCGCAGCAATCGGCCGTGTCAACCTGCGCTTTCCGTTCCAGCAGATAGAGCTCCGCAATCTGCGTGTCGTCTCTCCCCAGATTGGCCTCGTGGATGGAGCGCTTCATTTCTGAGGTAGTCAACTCCTCTAATCTTCCAGGAAATCGAATCAGCGCTTTTGACACGTCCTGCACCTCATTCTTCCGGCGGCTCTGTGGGCAGCTTCTTCATGGCCTCCACCAGCTTTGCCGCCATCCCATTCCCACCCAACTCCTTGTAGGCATTGTACATGTCCAGCACGTTCTCCATCCCATAAATCGGGATATAACGTTGTTCGGAGTAGTGGTTGTACTCGGCAATGATTTCGCGCCTTAGCAGGGCCTGTACCCCATTCATAAGGGCATCGCTCTTCTGGTTGTCAGATTTGATGCGTTTCCGCTCCCTCGCGGCGACCGCCTCGATGATTGCCACCAGGACGACCGCCGCCCCGGAAATCAGTGGGCCTACCCACTCCATGGGCATCAGCCCTCCTTAGTCATCTGCTTATAAACCTGATTGATACCAGTGGCCGCAAGGCCGCTCACAATGCCAACAGCGGCGGCTGTTAGGTAATCACTGGCCGGGAACTCAGGCATGATGAACATGCCGAGGATGCCAAGCACCGCGCCAAACGCACCGCAAATGATGGGAATCCACTTATTGTCCAGTCCGGTAGCTTTGACCACCTGCCCGACGAGGAAGCAGATCACAGTGATGACTGCTACTCCGGTAATACCCAAAGAAGAAATGTCCATGATATGTACCTCCATCAAATCAGATTCAGCCGATCCAACACGACGGCCAACTCCTGTCTGGTTACAGAGTCTTCGGGTCGGGTACCGTCCAGGATACCGGCCTCTTTCGCGGCCTGCCACGCTTCGTCGCGCTCCTGTTCCCAATCGCTCACAGGTTCATCCTTCTTCCAGTTCACGTTAAGATAAGTGCAGATACCCTTTGCGGTGGCCTCGGCCAGCTTGTCCCGGTACTTCGTATCTTTGAGGTACTCCACGTCGGCCTTGTTGGTGTGGAAGCCGTACTCAATCAGGCAGGCGGGAGCGTCCGTCTTGGCAAGCACGGTATACATCTCGTGCTTGATGGGCTCACTCCGCAGTGTCACTCCCGCCGCGTGAAAGGCGTTGACCAGGCCGGAGGCCAGCACATTGCGCTGTGCCGTCATGGGCCCGGCGCTGGTGTAGATCTCCAGGCCGGACGCGCTCGACCAGCCCCCCTCCCCGGCGGCGTTGGTGTGGATGCTCACAAAGCAGTCCGGCTGCGCCTTATTGCTGGTCTCTGCCCGCTCCGTCAGGCTGGGGTAATTGTCCGCCGTCTTGGTGAGCACCACGCCCACCCCTTGGGCCTCCAGAAGCGGTTTGATACGCTGAGCCATGTCCCAGGTAAACTCCCACTCTTTGTAGGTGCCGTCCGGGGAGCCGTTAACGTTGCCCGGCCCGTGTCCGGGGTCGAGGCATACAGTGTGCTTGCTCATAGGCTTGTCCTCCTGTTCCGGCGGCTTCTGGCCGCCCTGTTTGAGCCAGACGCAAATCCAGTTGTGCACCTTGCGGCTGGCGGTGATGCGCTCGCCGCCAAAGTCGCACTGGCTGGAGCCGCCCCCATCCAGCATGACGGCGGAGGCCCAGCCCAGCCCGGCCAGCTCGTCCCGCAGCGCCTCCGGCGTTGCTGCGTCGGTGCCGTCCGAGGAGCAGTAGAGGGCCAGACTGTCACCACGGAGGCCGATAGCGCTGCGCCCCCGCTTGCCTCCCTGGGCCGAGCCGTAGGAGGGCTTATCCACTGGCTTGCCGGAGGAAATAAGGGCGGTTACCGCGATAAAGTTGGCCGCTCCCTCGTACTCGGAGGTCATGTGGATGTCGGGACCCTTATCCCAGGCGTAGCCCATCGCCCTCCAGGGCGTGCCGGAGCGCATTACCCCGCCCACCTTGAGCAGCGGGCAGGCCGAGCCGTCTGGGTTCCACATGCCGCCATTGAGCACGTAATGGGCCTTTGTTTCAGCCTTGACCTGAGAGAGCGTCTTGCGGCAGTTGGTGACTCTCAGCTCAATCCGCTCCACGGACGAGAGCGGGATGTATGTAATGAGCTTACTCATTTGATTCACATCCTTTTATCCAGCGATCCCGCTGTTGATTACTGTTCCGGGGCCAGTAGCCCGGCCAGCTCTTGGTACTCCTCCGGGGTGAGCCGGTCGGCGGCGAGATAGACATCCATCTTGTCCTGTAGGCCGTCGGTGCGGCCCCGGTCAATAAGCAGCTTGCAGAGATTAAATACCGTGTTCATGTCCTTCCCCTTCCTCAAACAGCATTGGTGGTGATTTCCAACATACAAAGTCGTTCCTCGTGCTCGGACAGCATGTCCAGAGTGATGTCCTCTGCGAGGGGCGGCTGGGGTTCCGGCTCCGGCTCTGGAGGCCGCTCAGTAGGCGTGATGCCCACCAGCTTGTCCCCCTCAATCTGGAGGTCACACCAGCCATAGGTCGCCCACACCGCGTCATGGAGGTGGGCGGGCACCTCTATGTAGCCCTCCAGCCAGCAGGCGTGCCGCCCGCTCTGGCTCTGGATCGGGTGCTGGCCGGTCTCCAGCGGGTCAATTTGGATGATGGTCATATTTAATTCACCTCTTATTTCTAAACTATGGCGTAGTAGTGATATACAACTTGAGATAAATTAAGCTGCACAGTTGCTGCATCAGATGGAGTATAGTTATAATACCAACTGAAAGTTTTTCCATCCGCTGATTTTTTACCGTAAGAATCTCTTGAGTTGCTAGAGTAGAAAAAACCAAAGCCGCTTGTATACTCAGTAGGGATAATGCTGCTGGGAATAATGACAGAAGTTTCGCCAGTACCAGAATTGTCGATACTTCGATACGAATCTGGCCATTGCATGCCATAAATACAGAGTATTTTAAAGGGTTCGGCTAAGGTTATTTGATTAGGGTTGCTTTTACCTGTTTTTCCTGTCCCCACATAGCTCCCCAAAATAACCCTCGCCCCCGCGTGCTCGTCCACATAGCGCTTGTTGACGGCGTGGTTTTCATTCGTCGGAGGCCCGCTTAAAGTAATCGCCCCTGCCATCGTGCCGCCAGCCAACGGCAAGAATGGAGCACTTTGCATACCAGCCAGAGCGGTGTTAAACTCCTCTTCGGTTCCGGTATATCCTTTCTCTTTTGCCGCCTGATAGGCGGACTTTCCAGGTGCACCATCCTTGCCGTCTGCCCCTGGAGCTCCGTCCTTGCCAGGCAGGCCCACCCCGGCAACTTTTTTGCCATTTACAACGATAGCCATGTGCTACACCTCCACCCATTGCCACATATCAGGGGTATCAGGCGGCCACGTACAGGGAATCATGTCCCCGCCCTCCGCCACCTTGTAGACCTTTCCGTTGTAGCTGTAGTGCTTGCCCGCATGACAGTCCATGCCGTACACCCACGGGATGGGGTCGTCCACTGTGCCCGCGTGCTCACGGTCAATGGGCCGGTAGATGGCGAGCATGCG
>OJSP01002659.1_pt1 | contig 14465 bp, 10 predicted proteins | sample 1599561 | NCBI WGS metagenome assembly OJSP01 (sample SAMN04168659, study PRJEB22393) | human gut metagenome | biome: human gut microbiome; feature: stool | host: Homo sapiens | collected 2014-05-12
GGACATTTACCTGAAAGCGGCTCGCACGATCGGGCTTGCTCCGTCTCGCTGCGTGGTCGTCGAAGATGCCGTTTCGGGGATCGAAGCCGCCCGGCGGGCCGGCGCCGGATACATCGTGGCAATGGATTCCGGGGCGACGGACCCTGCGGTGCTGGCGCGACTGGACGGCGTCGCCCGGGTGATTCGCAGTTTCGACGATTTCGACCGAAATCTCTTAACGGTTGGCGCATAGGAAGCAGGCGGATTTCCGGCAGGAAATTTACCTGGGAATAAGCATGGTCTACCGCATGACTTTGTCGAAAGTGCGGTAGCCGAAGGCGTGCAGTAGGATGATGCTGTTGCGCAGGATACCGTGTGGGCGCGCGACGCGGTGCCGTTGGATCGCACGTCTTTTTTCGTGCAGCGATTTCCGCTGCCTGTGAAAATCGATGTGGGCCCGGAATACTTTTTTAAAGAAGTCGGGGTGGCCCTGAACGAGGAACACGAGCGCCGCCATACCGTCCAGTACCATCCGGGAGAACAGTACCGGCCAGAAAGTGCCGGGCGACAGATTCTTGAACAACATGCAGAGATTGTTACGGAAATTCAGGTAAATTTTCTGCGGACTGTTGTTCGGCAACGTTCCGCCGCCGACATGGAACACCGTGCTGCGCGGTTCGACCCGGATCCGGTATCCGGCCAGTTGCGCCCGCCAGCAGAAGTCGATCTCCTCCATGTGGGCGAAAAAATCGCCGTCGAAGCCGCCCAGCGCATGGAACACATCGGCCCGGCAGCAGAATGCGGCGCCGCTGACCCAGAAAACGTCGCGGGCGTCGTCGTACTGGCCCTCGTCGGTCTCGACCTGTCTGAGGATGCGCCCCCGGCAGAACGGATAGCCGAGAAAGTCGATAAATCCGCCCGAAGCACCTGCATATTCGAATTTCGTGCGGTCGGTCCATGAGATCAGTTTCGGAGAGACGACGGCTACGTCGGGTTCGCGTTCCAGCACGTCGAGGATCGGAGCGAGCCACCCTTCGGGCGTCTCTATGTCGGAATTGAGCAGCAGATAATAGTCCGCCTCGACCTGCTTCAAAGCCCGGTTATACCCTCCGGCAAAACCGTAATTGGCATCGAGACGCAACACCCCGACGGAAGGAAATTCCGTCGCCAGCACCCTCAGCGAATCGTCCGTCGAGCCGTTGTCGGCGACCACGACCTCCACGCCGGCAGGGGCCGCAGCGACGACACTGGGCAGGAAACGGCGCAGGTGTTCCGCGCCGTTCCAGTTGAGTATGACTATCTTAGCGACCGGCATTTGTACGTTTGTGTTTCCAGCGGCGGTGCGACCACATCCAGAGTTCCGGGTGTTCGCGGATCATCGCTTCCAGCTTCCTAACGTAACGCTCCGTAATTTCGTATTCGGCAACCTGCTCTTCACCGTCGTAAATCGGCTCGAACGACATCTGGTAGCGGCCCCGCCGCAGACGGTCCATCCTGACGAAATAGACCGGCAGTTTGCAGCGCAGCGCCAGCTTCTCCCCGCCGTCGAAAAAAATCGTATCCTGATTGAGGAAGCGGAACCAATGGCTGTCGGGACGGCGCGGCGGATTCTGGTCGGCGATAAGCCCCATGACGAGGTTTTTGCCGTCCACGCCGCATTCCCGGTTGCGCAGGTAGAAGCGCAGCGAATCCTTCATGGCCACGGTCATCGAATTTTCGTAGTTGCGCAAACGCTGGTAAAGCCGCTCCATGACCTTGCTGCGCAGGGGATGATACACCGCCACCAACATCTGCGAGCGTTCGTAAAGCCCCCAGTAGGAACAATACTCCCAACAGCCGAAATGGGCCGTCATAGCGATCCAGTCGCGGCCGTGCACGGCCTTGTAATGTTCGTCGAATCCCTTCACTGTCAGCACCGTGCGGGCCTTTTCTTCGCCCATATGGGCCATATTGACCGTATCGACGAATATCTCGGCCAGCGTCCGGTAGAAATTGCGGCGGATGACGGCCAGCTCCCCGACGCTCTTTTCCGGGAACGAATTGCGCAGGTTTTCGTTCACGACCTTCATGCGGTAACGCAGGCAGTAGTAGAGTATGAAAAAGAGCAGGTTCTCGACGACGTAATATTTGAACCAGTACGGCAGCACGGCAAAGAAACGGGCGCCGAGCCACAAAGACTCCAGCCATACCTTCTGCGCAAAATTCAGCTCAGCTCGTTTCATCCGGCAAGGCGTTAGGGTTCGACAAAAAGTTTCACGTTATCCACCTTGGTACGTATCCTCAGCCAGCTGGCCAGCGTCGTCCGGTCGATCGAATCGGCGGGCGCCTTGGGCGTAACGACGCATACGAGGGTCGTATCGAGCGGCGTGCCCGCGACATCGAAGGTAATGCCCTTCATCAGCGATATGGCCTTGATATTCTCCATCATGACGCCCACTTCGCGCGAAATGTCGTCCACTTCGACGTTCGTAACCCGGTAGCGTTTCAGCTGAGCCGTCATTTCGCCGATGCGCCGGTTCTTCTCCTCCAGCAGTTCGAGGTAGCTCTGCTGCAGCGACGCCACGTTTATCTCGTCGGTCTTGTTGGCCTGACGCACCACCAGTTCGGCCTTCTCCAGTCCGAAGTTGCGCATCTGCGCACGGGCATTCTCGATAATTTCGTCGCCGATGGGTTCTCCCACCAGCAGCAACTCGATCTGCGACGGGTCTTTGCCGTGCGCATAATGCTTGTTGCACTCGATCACGCGCGTATGCGGAAACCTGAAGACCTGCGCGACGTATTTGTCGGCCACGGCTTCGAACAGCGAGACGCGGACCATATGGAAACCGATGACGACGCTCGGAATGAAAGTCACGAGCGTAATAACCATCATCAGCCGCTTGACGTTGCGTTCGCGCACCTTGTCGATGAAGGCGTTCTTCTCGTACTTCAGGAAACGGACCATGAGGTAAGTCGCCAGCGCGATGAAGACCGAGTTGATGAAAAAGAGGTAAAAGGCCCCGACGAAGAATTTTATCTGCCCCGTCGCCAGACCGAAGCCCGCCGTGCAGAGGGGCGGTATCAGCGCCGTGGCGATCGCCACACCGGGGATAACGGTCGAGGTGCGGTCCTGCCGCGTCTGCGCCACGATACCGGCCAGACCGCCGAACAGGGCGATCAGCACGTCGTAGGTCGTCGGCACCGTGCGGGCCAGCAGCTCGCTGCTGTTCGACGAGAGGGGCGACACGAGGAAATAGACCGTCGAGGTGATAATCGCCACGATGAACATCAGCGCATAGTTGCGCAGCGCCTTTTTGAGCAGCTCGAAATCGTTGATGCCCAGCGAAAGGCCGATGCCCATAATAGGACCCATGATCGGCGAAATGAGCATGGCGCCGATAATTACGGCCGCCGAATTGACGTTCAGGCCGAGCGACGCGATCATCGTCGCAAAAATCAGTACCCAAAGGTTCACCCCGCGGAACACCACGCCCTTGCTGATGGCCGCCACGACCTCGTCGCGCTGCGCCTTGTCTTCGTCGAGGCTGAAGTGCCCCCGCAGGAATTCACGCATCTCCCCCACCCAGAGCGAGAAAGAGCGTTTTACATTATGCGTATCGTTCGTATTTTCCATTTCAACATGCACTATCTTTCATTTATTCCTCTTCGTCCGCCGCCGTCTCCCGCTTCGGTTTGGGTTTTCCGGCCAGCACGATCACGAACTCCCCCTTGGGGTCCGTAGTGCGGAAGTGTTCCAGCACCTCGGCGACCGTACCGCGAACGGTCTGTTCGAATTTCTTGGTCAGCTCGCGCGACACCGAAACCCTGCGTTCCGGCCCGAACACCCCGGCGAACTGTTCGAGACACTTCACCACGCGGTAGGGAGACTCGTAGAATATCATCGTGCGCTCCTCCGCGGCAAGCGACTGCAACTGTTTGGCCCGACCCTTCTTCTGGGGCAGGAAACCCTCGAAACAGAACCGGTCGCACGGAAATCCGCTCTGCACCAGCGCCGGAATCAGCGCCGTGGCTCCGGGCAGGGTCTCGACCTCGATCCCCGCTTCGACGCAGGTCCGCACCAGCAGAAAACCGGGATCGGAGATGCCGGGCGTACCCGCATCCGACACCAGCGCCGCATTGCGTCCGGCCGCGATCGACTCGGCGACCATCTTCACCGTGGCGTGTTCGTTGAATTTATGATGGGAATAGAGTTTCTTCTCGATGCCGAGATGTTTCAGCAGAAACGAGGTCGTCCGCGTATCCTCGGCGAGTATGAAATCCACGTCGCGCAGGACATTGACCGCACGCAGCGTAATGTCGTCGAGATTGCCGATCGGGGTGGGAACGATATAAAGCTTTGCCATGCAGCTATGCGAATTTACGTTCCAGCAGTTCCATCAGGAATTTGGCCCCGTCGGAATTGGCGTTCCAAGCATAATTTTCGGCGATATAAATCATGCACTCGTCGAAATCGTCGAAACCGTTGAGCGTTCCGATCGCCGCCTCGTAAGCCGCCGCATCGCCGCCGAACAAGTCGCGGATCATCAGGAACTTGTCGTTGATGCCGATGGCGCGGCGCAGGTCGGTAACGTGTTCGCTGCGACGCAGCTCGGACGCCACGTCGCGCGGAGGCGCGATCGTGTCGGCCAGTGTCTGCACATTGTGGTTGATCACCTCGCCCAATACGGCGCCGGAGGTATTTTTCGCTTCGAGCGTGATCTCTTCGAAATCAGGCTCGTCGTCATCCCCGGCATTGTCGGGCGCAGTGGTTTCGGCCGCTTTCGGCTGCGGAGCGGCAACCGGAGTCCGCGATGCAAAAGCGTCCGGTCCGGGTGCAGAGGTTGTCGCGGAGCCGAGAGAGGTTGTCACAGAGCCGACAGGAGTTGTCGCGGATGCTGCGGGTTCCGTCACGGGCGCCGTAAATGGAGTTGCAGAAAGGGCGGCTCCGGCAGTTGCGTCGGAAACGGAGACTCCGGCGGCGGCAGTTCCGGCCGATGCAGAGTCGGACGCTGCGGAACCGGATGACGCGGAACCGGCCAGCGCCGGTTGTGCGAACGACGCTTCGGCCGCAGGCTTCCCTCCCGCAACAGTTTTTCCGGTAGGCTCAAGGGCCGGAACGGATGCGGGTTTCGGGGCAGGCGCCGCAGGCTCCGTATTATATAGCGACATGATGACGCGCTGTTTATGGCGGTGACGGACAGTCTCCTCTTCCAGTTCGAACAGTGTCGGAGCTATGGGTTGAGTTCCCGGCGCGGAATGCGCTTCGGCTTTGGCAGGAGCTTCCTGCGCCGAAGTCTGTTCCGCATCGACGGACGGCGCAGGTGCGGCGGCTGATTCGGCGGCAGGCTCTGCAACCGACTCGGAATGTGACTCGACGACGGACTCGGCAGCGGATTCTGAGACGGGGTCGGCTGGAAACTCGACGACGGACTCCGCAACGGACTCGACAACCGACTCGGCAGCGGGTTCTGAGACGGACTCCGCAACGGATTCGGAAAGCGACTCTGCGAAAGATTCGGTCGCGGATTCGACGACGGGTTCAGCAATGAATTCGGGCTTTTCGGACGCTCCCTCCGATTCTCGGACAGTTTCCGGCAGCGGCACTGACTGCTCGGCGGCAGGTTCCGCGGCATTTCCAGCAACGGGCTCTGCCGGAGCCGTCTCCTCAATGGAAAACTCGGATTCAGGCTCAGAAGCGACCGGTCCGGATTCGGTCACGGGTTCAGCGGCAGAGATTTCCGGTTCTGAAATCGGGTTCGTCCCGCCGTCGGAATCGGACTGCGAAACAAATGCTTCGGCAGAATCGGCAACAACTTCAGGTTCGGCAGCTAGTTCTTCGGCAGGTTCGGAATGCCCTGCGAAATTTACGCCCGGTTCGACGGCCTGTTCGGACCCGAACTCAGGCTTCGATTCCGGCACCGTCTCCGGTTCCGGCTCGGAAACAGATTCCGGCTCGGAAACGGATTCCGACTCGGAGACCGCACCAGCTTCGGCGACTGACTCCGACTCAAAGGACGCCCCCACCTCGGCAAAAGATTCGGACTCAAAAGCCGCACCCGCTTCGCCAACAGCGTCCCGTTTGGCGGCAGCATCCGGTTCGGCCTGCGCCTCAACCGCGAACGGGTCGAGCGGAAGTATTTCGCCGAGGTCGATGCTGACCGGAATTTCGGTCGGAGCCGTCTCAGATGCGGCCTCTTCCGCCGCATTTCCACTGCCCGCCGCAAGATCCGCATCCGCGCCGAAACGCACGGCATCGTATAACTTCCGCAGTTTTTCGAGCACCAGATCCCGTTCGAGGGTCGCAGTCTCCTGCGGGGTGTTCCAATTGTCTATGATTTCAGAGAGCTTCTGCAATTCGCTCCGCACGTATTTCAAATCCATGATCCGTACACTTTTTGCCCTCAAAGATAGGAAAAATTTACGAACTGCCCAGCGGAATCGCCCATATAATATCGCAGCCCCTCCCCGTTGCCGCCGGGAAACGGAAAAGGGGACGGCATACGCATCGTCCCCCTATTCCGTCTGCGGAAAACATGTCACTTCCCGAAGATATGTTTCGCATAATTATATCCGCAGGCGTCGTAAATCTTCGCCAGCCGGCGTACGCGGCGCAGGTAGTCGCCGTAATCCTTCCGGTCGAGACTCCACCCCACTTCGGCCAGCGCGCTCAGGCGCGGCAGCAGCATGTATTCGGCATGGGGCCACGTGGCGATGTACTCGGTCCAGAGGTTGGCCTGCACGCCCAGTATACAGCGCTGTTCGTCAGCCGTCAGCATCTCGTAAGGATCGAGCGAATAGACCTTCTCCACAGGCAGATAACCGCCGATGGCGAGCGGTTCCCCGGCCGTATCGCGCGTCTGGTAATAGTCCAGATAGCAGTGCGTCGTCGGAGCCATGATGGCGTGGTTGCCCATCTTCGCAGCCTTGATGCCGCCTTCGGCGCCCCGCCACGACATGATCGTGGCCGTCGGCGTCACTTCGCCCTCCAGTATCTCGTCCCAACCGATCAGCCTGCGTCCGTGGGCGTTGAGGAATTTCTCGACGCGGGCCGTGGCATAGTTCTGCAACCGGCGCGGCCGCTTCAGCCGCTCGGCCTTCATGCGCGCTTTGCAATGCGGGCATTTCTTCCACATCACCGTCGGGCACTCGTCGCCGCCGATATGGATATACTCCGAAGGAAACAGCTCCAACACCTCTTCGAGCACCCCCTCGATGAATTCGAACGTCGTCTCCTTGCCGATGCAGAAAACCCGGTCGTCGATGTCCCACGTCTGGCGCACTTCGTACTGCTCGCCCGTACAGCCCAGCCACGGATAGGAGGCCAGCGCCCCGACGGCATGCCCCGGAAATTCGATTTCGGGAATCACCGTGATGAAACGCTCCGCAGCGTAATTCACCACGTCGCGGATCTCATCCTGCGTATAGTAACCGCCGTAAGGCGTTTCGTCGAATTTGCAGTTCTCGTCGTACGTGCCGCCCGGATCGCGGCCGATCAGCGTACAGCTGCGTACGGAACCTATTTCGGTGAGTTTCGGATATTTCCTGATTTCGATGCGCCACCCCTGATCGTCGGTCAGATGCCAGTGGAAGACGTTGAGTTTGTGCAGGGCCATGATGTCGAGCGCCTCCTTCACCTCATCGACCGTGAAGAAGTGACGGCCGACATCGAGCATCATGCCCCGGTAACCCAGACACGGTTTGTCCTCGATCGTGACGACGGGCAGTTCGACGGCCCGCACGTCGTCGGCTTCGTACGCTGCCGCCGGAAGCAGCTGGCGCAGCGTCTGCACGGCATAGAACGCCCCCTGCGCTCCTCCGGCGACGATGTCGATCCGGCAGGGAGTTACGAAAAGGCGGTAGGCCTCCGCAGGCATCGTCTCGTCGCGGGTGACGTTCACCGCATGGTCCGCGGCCTTGTCGGCATGCCTTACCCGCGGGCCGCGGCCGAACAGCGGCATCAGCACCTTGTTCAGCGCGGCAGTCACGCCGGACAGACGCTCGTCGTCGAACAGCAGGACCACCTCGGCGTCGGAGGTCAGGCGGAAGGTGCCCTGCCCCTCCACGATATGCTCCGGGAGCGGCACGACAGCCACTTCGCCGTCGGTCGGAATCACCCTGCCGCAACTGCAACAGCCGCACAATACGGCGAACAATGCCAAAACAGGTAAAAGTCTCTTCATATCGGATCGTTTTCGTGGGTTTCGGTGCAACTTACCCGGTAAATATAACAAAAAAACGGATTTCGCCAAAGCACCGCGTCATTTATTCGCAGGCCGAAGCTCCCAGCAGTCCTACGTGGTCGATATTCGAACAGCAGATATGCAGTCCCTCGACGGTCTTGGCATAGGGGAACCGTTTCAGCTGTTCGTACATCGCTTCACGGAAAAAGCCGAATGCATGGGCGATGCTGCCGCCGAAGACGATCGCTTCGGGGTCGTACGTATAGAGCACCAGCATCACCAGCTGGCCGACATGCCCCCCGAACTCGCGCCAAAGCGCCAACGCTTCGGGATCGCCCGCCGCGGCGCGCTCGTAAGCCTCCTTGCCCGTCGTGCCGCGGCCCACGAAGAAGCGGCTGCTGCAATAGTATTCGTAATCCCGGTCCAGATACGGGATGCTTCCGATCTCCCCCGCCCCGGTGTCCCGGCCGCAGTAGAGTTTCCCGCCGATCACGACTCCCGCGCCGACGCCCGTGCCGAGCGCCACGCACACCACGTCGCTGAACGCGCTCGCCTCGCCGAAGCGGCAGACGCCCAGCGCAAAACAGTTGCAGTCGTTGTTGACATGCACCGGCACGCTGAAACGCTTTTCGAGCAGGTCTTTGAGGTAAACCTCGCGCCACGAAGGGATGCCCACCACATTATATACGATTCCCCGCGCAGCGTCCACCACCGACGGCACGCCGATACCGATCCGCGAAACCTCAGGTCGCATAAGCTCCCCGATAAGCGATGCGATATGATCCACCACCTCCCCTTCGGGACGGTCGGCTTTGCAGGGTTCGGAAAGCAGCCGCACGATATGTCCGTCTTTCACAAGGCCGGCGCGCACGTTCGTGCCGCCCAAATCCACGCCTATTCTCATCTCTTGTCTGTTAATTGCTGTTCTTGACTTTGCTGATCCTGCCGTCGCGGAACTCCACGTGATCGACGATCCGTCCGTCGCGCTCGTGAATCCACGTCTCGAAGCCCCGTTCGCCTTCGGTCAGCACCAGCAGACGCACGCCGGGGCGCAAGTTGTTGTAGGTCGTATCGTCGCCCGAAAAACGTCCGTATCCGAGCGCTATACCCTTCTCGGCAACGACGTAGTCGATGTCGTGGTCATGCCCCACGAACACCCCCGTCACGTCGCCGCTCTCGACCATTGCCGCGAACATGCCGGGATTCAGCTCGCCCGGACACTCGTCCTCGGCGGCGCGGCCGATATGCGTATTGTCGGGATTGCGCCACGCCGCGACGTATTCGGGCAGGGCGATATGGAAAAAGGCCAGCGCCGGCAACGGTTTCCCGCCGTTGGCCCCGGTATAGGCGGCGCTCCGGTCGCGGTACCAGCGTATCTGATCCTGCGTGAACCAGCCGTAACCGTCGATACCCTCGACAGTCGAATAGTCGTGCGAATCGAGGCAGTAAAGCAACGCCGCAGGCGATTTCTTCCCGGCGATCTCCAGCACCACGTCGGCCAGTTCGCCGTCGGCGTTCAGCGTGTTGAGCGTCCCGGCATACGAAGTGACGATGCGGCCGATTCCGGCGCGCGGAATATCCTGTTCGGCGTCGTGGTTGCCCAGCACCACGCAGAACGGCAGGTTACGCTCCGCAACGGGCGCCAGCACGCGCTTCCACCCTTCGGCGGCAGGTTTTCCCGTCACCACGTCGCCCGTGAAGACGACCAGATCGGGCCGCTCCGCATCGAGGATATAACGCATCTGAGCGATCGTCTTCTCCGCCTGCGCCTGCCGGTAGGGATTCCCCAGATCGAGGTGCACGTCGGTGAACTGCGCGATCTTGAATTTCCCCTCCCCGTTGAATTCCAGAGCGGGCCTCTGCGCCTGCGCCGAACACCACAAGGCAACGGCGCACATAAGTGTCGTTATCTTTTTCATAAGCAGGTTGGGTTGCTCAGTTCAGTTTCACGCTGCCGCTCTTCTCCACGCGGACCGTACGGCTCCGGCCGTCGCCCCACGTCACCGTCAGGTCGAAGGGCACGTTGGTCTCAACGCTCACGGAGGGCGTCTCGCCGGCCGAAGCGCGCCGTTTGACCTTCAGCCCCACGACGCCGTCCGGCCCGTAGGGATAGCGTTCGATGCCGTGGGCCTCGGTATGCTCGATGTCCCACACGATGCGGCCTTCGGAGTAATCCGACTTCACGCCGAGGATATACTCGATGAAGACGGCGATGGGCGGAAGTCCGGTCCAGCCCACGAAGTCCTTGCGTGCCATGAATCCGGGTTCGATCTTCTCCGGGGCGTAGTACTCCCAGAAGGTGCCGGTATTCTTCCACACCTCGAAGACTGCGGCGTAATGGTTCGCGGCGATCTCCCGCGCAAGGTCGTGATAGCCCTTACGGTAAAGGCCGTCGATGGTCATGTAATTCGTACCGGGCCATACGCCGCCCTGCCAGTAGCGGCCCAGCGGATTGTATTTCGGATGGTCGGCCGAGAGCGACGGCACGCGGTGCGGACGGTCGAACTCGGTCGTATCGCTCAGATGCGCCACCATGCGGTCGAGCCGCTCCTTGTCCAGCGCATCGGCCTGCAAAGCCCAGAATGCGCCGATTCCCTTGGTCGTGCAGAGCATTCCGTCGCCGTAGCGGTCGTACAGGAAAGCCGTCCGCTCGTCCCAGAGATGTTCGTTCACATAGGCGCGCAACCGCTTCATCTCGTCCTCCATATCCTCGATCTCCTGCCAGCGCTCGATATAAAAACCGATGTTCAGCAGCGATTCGTCTACCAGCATCTGCTGCAGGTTGGTATCGAGCCAGACCATATGTCCGTGCGAAAAGATCGGGTTGTATTCGGGCTTCACGCGGGGCATGTTGTCCATGCCCGTTCCCCAGCCGCTCGACCAGTAGGTGCCGTCGGGCCACGTGCGGTTGAGCCGCCACCATTTGGCGTAGGCGCACAGCGCGGGGAAGACCTTGTGCAGGCGGTCGATGTCGCCGAACTGGCGGTAGTACATCAGCTCGACCCACGGCAGCAGGTTCGGGCCGGTCGAAGTCGGATCGTAACGCTCGAAACAGTCGGAACCGTCGGCCCGGATTTCGCGGCAGATGAAGCCGTCGGGATGCTGCTTCGCATAGAAATTGTCCAGCGAACGCTGGAACGGGAAGAAGCGGTAGCCATAGCGGGCGAACATCATCATGAACGAGGCGTCCCACATGAAAATATTGCCGTTGTAGGCGATATCCAGATACGGCGAGACGAATCCCGATCCCTCCTGCGGCTGGCGGATGTTGCCCACGGCGATCCGCCAAGCATGCCAGTACATCTCGATCTCTTTGTCGTGCCCCTCCCACACGGGTGCGGGCAGGATCTTGCGGGCCTCGGCGAACGAACGGGGCTTGATGGTTTCGGGCTTGGCGGTCCGGAATTCGTTTTCGGCCACGAAGACCTCTTTTACATAGGTATTCTTGTAAGGCAGCTCGTAAGGACCCGATTTAAGGCCCTGCGCTCCGGCCGCTCCCGCTGCGAAGACCAGCGGCAGAAGCGCCGCGATTTGTTTGCGTAGCGTCATAATATGCGGTTTATTTTATCAGCGATTTGATCCTGCGGGCGATCTCCGTATTCATATACGTACCGCAGAACTTGTCGGCTCCGGGACCGTATGCGAATACGGGAAGCATCGCGGGGGTATGGTCGTCGGAGACATAGACGCCCATCACGCGGCCCGTCCGCTCGTCGCCGTCCACCAGCACCAGTCCGCCCGTCTCGTGGTCGGCGGTGACCACGACGAGCGTCTCGCCGTTTCGGTCGGCGAATTTCAGCGCTTCGGCCACGGCGAGGTCGAAGCTCAGCATCTCGATAATCGAGCCGGGCAGGCAGCGCGAATGGCCGGCATAGTCGATCTTGGCGCCCTCGACCATCAGGAAGAAGCCTTTGCCGCCCCGCTCCTGCAGTTTGGCGATCGAAGCCCTCGTGGCGTCGGCCAGCAAGGTGAGGTTGGCCTGCTCGGCGGCATCGTCCATCGTCTCGTCGATGCAGATCACCTTGCCTTTCCGGGCGGTGATCTCATCAACCGAACGCACGAAGTCATACTGTTTTTCCAGCTCGGAGATCAGCTCCACGCCGTCGCTGCGGCGGGTGAATTCGCGGATGCCGCTGCCGCAGAGCAGGTCCACGCGGCCGTCCATCAGGCAGCGGGTCAGCTCGTCGGCGTTGTCGCGTTCGACCGAATGTCCGTAAAAGGCCGTCGGCGTAGCGTCGGCGACATTGCCGAGCGTCAGCACGCCCACCGGCATCCCCTTGTCATGGAAAAAGTCGCTCAGCGAAGGATACGGCTCACCTTCGGAACTCATCGAAATATGGCGGTTGTCGTGACGTTCGCCCGTCGCCAGCGCACTGCCGCCCGCAGCCGAGTCGGTCGTGAAGGCATCCAGCGCATTGTTCTGCTGCAGGCCCATATACTTCATCTGCAGCGTCGTAAGGCCCTTGTTGGCATAAAACGCTGCCACGATCTGCGAAAGGCCCATGCCGTCGCCGATCAGGTAGATTACGTTTCTGACTTTTCCCTTGCCGCCGTCGTTTCGATAGGTCGGCGTGTAAACGTCGATACCCTCGGTGAGCTGCAGTTTATCGTTCTGAAATCCCCTGAAATCGCGCGTGGTCTTGTCCAGACGCTTCGTGCCGGTCACGCCACCGACGGACGTACGGCGCTGGCCGATCTGGAAATTCTTGTTGCCGAAATCGTCGAAGAATCCGGCGCAGACCTCCGGACGGTCGGTGTTGATGTAGTCGATCCCCATGTCGTAGAACGTATAATAGACCGTCGTTCCTTCGGGAGCGCCCCAGAAACGCACGGGCTTGCCCCAGCCGTGGGCGCGGTCGATGATCTTTTCCAACTTCACACGCTCGGCGGGAATGATCGAACCTTTGCCGTTCCACTGCGAATAGTTCCTGAAGTTTACGCTTACGAGGGCGATGCGCTCCAGCTGGTCCGGGGTATAATCGGTCTCCCAATTACCGTCGAAACGGACATAGGCGGGATATTTGCCGAAATCCTCAGGCGCGGGAACCCGTCCCGTGACGGCGATACGCACGGCTTCGGGATTCACGGCCGGATCGAAGACTTCGGGATAACGGCCCAGCAGCGCCGTAACGGCCTGCAGCGTCGGTTCGGTCGCCGATTTGAGTTCGACCATCAGTTGCAGACGTTCGTCCGAATCTTTCCATGCGCGGCCGCCGTTGCGCCCAAAAAGCGTCACGATCGGCTCGACGTAGAGCGACTCGAAAGTCATGTCGGGCGAAAGGTCCTCGACATCGTGCCCCACCAGCAGCCGGCCGTCGTGCAGGAACACATCGGCTTCGATCGAGTAGACCCCCTGCGCATAAGCCTGCCAGAAGGGAGCGCGGCGGCAATAGTCGTTGTGCGAATGGATCAGCACGGGGCGTTCGGCCGCAGCCGTTACGCAGAAGCACAATGCCGCAGCCAGCAGCCAGCTTTTCAGTATCTTTTTCATCGTCGGAGTCATTTAGCGATTTTGACAACGGCCATCACCGGAGCGTGGTCGGAAACATAGCCGCCGTCGAAGATGTCGGGCAGCACTTCATAGCGGACGGCTTCGATGTCGCCGCTCACGAAGATATAATCCAGCAGGGGACGCTCGGCTTCGGGAATCTGTCCGAAATCGGAGAAGCTCCAGTCAGTTCCCGACCGCTGCGCCGCGATCGCCTTCGCGTCGCGCAGCACGCCGTCCTTCTGCACATGGGCCACCACCGACGATCCGGGTTCCGAGTTGAAGTCGCCCGTCAGGATCACGGGACGTCCTCCGCTCAGGGTTTCGATGCGTTTCATCAGCAGGCTCACGCCCTCGTCGCGCGCCACCTGCCCGACATGGTCGAGATGGGTGTCGATGAAGAAGAGTTCCCGGCCGTCCCTGTCGCGCAGCACGACCCATGTGGCGATTCGCTCGCAGGCGCCGTCCCATCCCAGCGAACCCACCACTTCGGGGGTCTCGCTCAGCCAGAACGTCCCCGAATCAAGCAGCGTGAAGCGGTCCTTCCTGAAGAACACGGCGCAGTATTCGCCCGACTCGGCGCCGTCCAGCCGTCCGACGCCCACTCCTTGATACCCGGTCAGCAGACCGCTCAGATCATTGAACTGGTTGGAAAGCAGCTCCTGCGTGCCCAGCACGTCGACCTCCTGCGCCTTAATCACCCCGGCGATCCGTTCGCGGCGGAAACGCCAGTTGTTCTGCCCGTCTTCGGGATTGTCGTAACGCATGTTGAAGGTCATCACGCTGAGCGAGGTCGCCGAGCCGCAGGCGGTGAACGCAACCGCCGCAAGAAGATAGAT
>OJSP01002701.1_pt1 | contig 14244 bp, 10 predicted proteins | sample 1599561 | NCBI WGS metagenome assembly OJSP01 (sample SAMN04168659, study PRJEB22393) | human gut metagenome | biome: human gut microbiome; feature: stool | host: Homo sapiens | collected 2014-05-12
CGGCGACGCATGCTTCGACACCTATCGGACGGATGCAGCGGCTCGTCAGGCCGGGTTTATCACGCGTTATTCGTCGAAGGCTCCCGATGAGGATTTCGTGGAACAGCTCTCGCTCTACGTAACCTCGACGGCTGCCGAATGGGAAGCCATTCTCGCACAAGGCGGCAGCGCCGGACGTCCGCTTCTCGAACAGAAGAACGATATCATGCGTGCCTACATGCTCAGCACATGGGATATCAATATCGATGAACTGCGAAAAGTGGTATTACGTCGGCAGAATGAGATTTGGTCGCTCGATTATAACATTTAATTCGTAAAAGAGATGAAAAAACTTATCATATTATTAGCGGTTTTGCCGCTTGTCCTCTCTTCGTGCCTCAAAGACGACAAGGACGCTTTCGGCAAAACGGCCAGTGAGCGAATCCGCGAGGTGCAGGAGGGCACCGAAAAGGCGCTGACCGGAGCTGCCAACGGCTGGCTGATGGAGTACTATCCCAGTGCGACGCAGGAGTACGGAGGCATTGCGATCTACATGAAATTCCAGAACGGAACGGTTACCGTAACTTCCGAAGCGGAAGGCGCCGGCAAGACCGCCGAGAGTCTCTACTCGTACGATCAGGATTACGGTCCCACGATCAATTTCGACACTTACAATCCGTACTTCCATATCTATTCGGAGCCGAACTCCGGTATCGGCCCGACCAATACGGGTATGGGAGGCGACAGCGAGTTCATCATCATGAGCTACGCGGCCGACAAAGTCGTTCTGCGCGGCAAGAAGACCCAGAACACCATCGTGCTGACTCCCCTGCCGGAAACCGCATGGAACACGATGTTCGGCAAATATTCTGCGGATGTGACCAAGATGGACAATTTCCGGTCCTACGAACTCGTTCTCAACGGCAAGACCTACGACATTTCGCGCGAGGTGGCGGCCGGTTATAACTCCCGTTATTTTTCGGTTGTGACTGAAAACGGAACGATTCCCGCAAGCTTCATCTACACGCAGGATACCGGACTCAAGTTCTATGAGCCGCTGGTTGTCGACGGAGTGTCGATCGAGGAGATGACTTGGAGCGGCGGCATGTTCACCGACGAGATGAGCGGCGCCCGGATTCAGGAAACGGTATCCAACAATAAGTTCACCTTCGCCGTATCGGACATCAAGGCTACTTCGGTCAACGTAGAAACGACGCCGACTGTTGCAAACGAGTACTACTATTTCGACGTCGTGCCGTCGAGTGCATTCGCAAGTGCATCGGATGAGGAGATTCTGTACGAACTGATGGACGGAATCACGTCGATGAACCAATTGTCGCTCGGCAAAATGATGAAAACGCTGACGGTAGATTCTGACACGGAGTACATACCCTGCGCATTCGGTCTTAAAATCGTAAACGGCTGGATCTATCCGATCACGGAACTGGCAAAGGGCACCGCTTTCATGAGCGGTCAGGGCGATCCGATGTCGCCGGAATACCAAGCATGGCTCGGTACATGGACCGTCACCAGTACGTCGTCCGAAAAGAGCAAGCAGCCGATTACATTCGACATCACGCTTGCCAAGAAGGTCGCCAACACCTCTTATTCGCTGACCGGCTGGGATATTTCGGTCCGCCGACTGACTTGGGCGGGAACTGCCGACTTCAAAGCAACCAACAATTCGTTCGAGATCATAAACGGGCAAGAACTCCCGTATTCGGATCCCAACGGTACGCCGTATCTTATCGCCCGCGGAATCGCAGCATCAGGCACCTATATCGTCTCTGGCAGCTACCCGGCACTGACCGGCGTTATGAATTCCGACGGAACAGCCTCCGTTTCCTGCTATAAGGGCAAGTTCTCGGACGGCGAGGAGTTTACCGTAGGTACGGTAGGATATTTCATAGATACCGGAGGCAGCTACGGATCTTATGGTCCCGCAGCAGGATTTACATCGGGAGATCATCCGGTCGGACCGTTCAAGATGGTTAAGAAATCGGCTGCCGGCGTCCCCGCCAAAGCCGCTGCTCTGACGAACGTCAATACTGTAATCCGGTACCACAAATTATCGGATATTCCGCAGATGAATTTATCGTCGTTTCAGATCGGCATCAATGTAAAAGCTGCAAAGCTCGAATAAGAGCCCTTGCATTATTGATCAATAGGGGTGGGAGGAGTCATTATCGAATGACTCCTCCCAAATTTTAGAGGGATTACCATCGTTTGATCTGCATGAGTTCGGTATTGCACCGGACTCATGTTTGTCAATGGACTCTTCATAGGCGCGCAGGCGCAGCCGACTGCCGGAGAGGTCTTCAAGCGGAATGCAGGCTGGGACGGTTCGTCTCCATAAAATAATAAATAGAATAATAATTTGCATAAATCCGCACAAAATCGCATATTTGTATCTCAATCTTCCGTTACGAACCATTTATGGAATCTTTTTTGAACCATACGCCGGCGGCATATACTCCCTGTAAATCCGCTCCGGAAGATTTGCAGAGCCTATCTTTTGTCATCTATCCAAAATCATAGTTTATGAACAACAGAAAACTACTGATTTTTGCGTCATTCCTGCTGTTGGCGGGCTGTACGACCGATCCGGATACGGATAATAACGCGGGGGGGGGGTACTTCCGCGCAGACTCCGTCGGCCAAGATCGTCAACACCTCCGCCGATGCGGCGGCCGAAACGCTTCTGGTCTATTTCAACGACCGTGCGGTCGAAACCATCGAAAGCACCGCTGCCGCAACCCGCACTGCGGCGACACGTTCGGGAGTCGCCTCCGTAGACGACGTTCTGAGCCGTCTGGAGATCGTTTCGCTGGAACGTCTTTTCACTTACGACGCCCGGAACGAAGAGCAGACCCGCGCCGCAGGGCTGCATAAATGGTACATACTCACCTTCGGCCAAGGCGCGGATCTGGAAAAAGCCGCAAGGGAGCTGGCCGGAGTGGCCGAAGTGAGCCGCATACAATTCGACACGAAACTGCAAAAGGCATCGGTCGGCAATCCCATGCCGTTCAGAATCGACGAGACGGGGACGACCCGCGCCGATTTCTCCGGCAGCGGCTTCAATGATCCCGGACTTCCGAACCAATGGCACTACAGCAACAACGGCGACAAAATGTTCGCGGCTACGACGGCCGCAGGCGCCGACATCAATGTTCCGGAGGCATGGAAACTGACCGGCGGCAGCCCTTCGATCATCGTCGCCATCGTCGATGAAGGCGTGAAATACACCCATCCCGATCTGGCCGACAACATGTGGGTAAATAAGGCCGAACTGAACGGTGCGGCAAACACCGACAATGATGGGAACGGCTATAAGAACGACGTACATGGCTACAACTTCGCTACAAACTCCTCCAATCTGACATGGAGTGTATCGCATTATGACAATAAAGGCAAATACGACGGCGATTCGGGCCACGGCACCCACGTCGCAGGTACGGTAGCCGCCGTAAACAACAACGGCAAAGGCGTCTGCGGCGTAGCGGGCGGCACGGGCAGCAACGACGGCGTGAAACTCATGTCGTGCCAGATTTTTTCGGGCGGCAAGGGCGGCACCATCTCGACTTCGGTCCGGGCGATCAAATACGCCGCCGACAACGGCGCCTCGATCATCCAGTGTTCGTGGGGCTACCCCACTCAGTCGCCGTTCACGTCGGACAGCTATTATGAAAGGAATTACGCCGCGGAAAAAGAGGCGATCGACTACTTCGTCTCGAAAAAGAACAACGACGTACTCGACGGTGGCCTTGCGATCTTCGCCGCAGGCAACGACGCCACCAACTTCGCGAGTTATCCGGGCGGCTACCGCAGCTACGTTTCGGTCACCTCGTTCGGCCCGGACTACCTGCCGGCCTACTACACGAATTACGGTCCCGGCTGCAACGTCGCGGCTCCGGGCGGCGACGCCAGCATCTCGCCCGCAGGAACCAGCGCCGCGCAGGTGCTTTCGACACTGCCTTCCGAGCTACCCGCAGAACTCGGCACCGACGGAGCCGACTACGGCTACATGCAGGGCACCTCGATGGCCTGCCCCCACGTATCGGGCGTCGCTGCGCTGGGACTCTCCTACGCGCTGGCCAAAGGCAGGCATTACACGGTGGACGAGTTCAAATCGATGCTCCTGACCGCCGTAAACGACATCGACTCCTATATCATCGGCGGCACCAAAAACGGCATGGTACTCCGCAACTACCGCAAGAATATGGGCACCGGATCGATCGATGCCTACCAGCTGCTGATGCAGATCGAAGGCACGCCCTGCCTGCCGGCTAAAGTCGGCGTACAGCAGGTGCTCTCGCTCGACAAGTTCTTCGGGCAGGCTTCGGCGAACCTGACCTACAAGAGCGCCGAAATGTCGCAGGCCGACATGGACAAGCTGGGGATCACCGCCGCGCCTGCGTTCTCGTACGGAAAACTGCAGATCAAATGCACCAAACCGGGCGTCGCCAAGATCAAGATCAAGGCCATGGCCGGAAGTTCCTCGGCAAACGGAGAGATGAGCGGCATGGAGATCACCAAGGAGTTCGCGATCATCGCCCGCGCGGTACAAGCCGGCAACGGGGGTTGGTTATAATATAAACGTATGAAAACTATGAGAAAGACTATCTATATCGTACTGGCCGCATTGGGCCTGTGTCTGTTCGCCGGCTGCGGATCGTCGGACAAGGAGAAGGTGTCGCCCACGGCAAAACAGCTCGTCGGCGAGTGGCAGCTCAAGACATGGACGGGCGAGACTCCGCAGGATTTCGATATTTACCTCTCGTTCGGAGCGGACAATACTTTCGAGATATACCAAAGGCTCGCCGAGGTAAAATACCAGAAATTCACCGGCAGTTATCAGGTGCAGAACGACGTGCTCAGCGGAAAATACAGCGGCGACAAGAACTTCGGAAGCACCTACGACATTTCATTCAACGAATCGGGCAGCACGCTGACGCTGACCAGCGCCACGAACGTTACGGAAGTGAGCGTATACGAGCGCAGCACGATTCCGAATTCGGTCAAGGAGGGCGCCGCCGTGATGAAATCCACCCGTTCGGCGGTACGGCTGGCTCTGTAGGCCGTCCGCCGCAAAGGTCAAAACAGAGAATCTCCGGTCTTATGACCGGAGATTTTTTCATGCCGGAGTCATTCACACCCCACCGGCGGCCGATTTCCGGACGCAAACGCCGTTCATGTCCGAAAAACTGTTATATTTGCCCTCTGGAAGAGAAATTATATTTACAGAAACATCAGACGGACAGCCGGATAGCTCTCGATTTCCGTTTTGGCACATTTTTCACTATCTTTGGACAAAATACGTTACATATTATGAACATCACCGAAATTCTGCCCGGCATTCATTACGTCGGGGTCAATGATCGCACGACAACCCGTTTCGAAGGCCTCTGGTCGCTTCCCCACGGAGTTTCATACAACGCATATCTGGTCGCAGACGAGAAGGTCGCCCTGATCGACACCGTCGAAGAGGCTTTCGGAAGCCGTTTGTTCGAAAATATCCGCGAGACGATCGGCGACCGCCCGATCGACTACCTCGTGGTCAATCACTTGGAGCCGGACCACTCGTCGTCCATCCGCGCCCTGCGCCTGCTCTACCCCGACATCCGGATCGTCGGCAATGCCAAGACGCTGCAAATGATCCAAGGCTTCTACGGCATCGACACCGGGACGCTCGAAGTCAAGGAGGGCGACACGATTTCGCTCGGCGCGAAGACGCTCTCGTTCTACATGGCGCCGATGGTACACTGGCCCGAAACGATGGTCACGTGGTGCGCCGAAGCCGGGACGCTCTTCTCTGGCGACGCTTTCGGCACGTTCGGGGCTATCGACGGCGGCATCACCGATTCGCAGCTCGACCCGTCGCGCTACTGGGACGAGATGCGCCGCTACTACGCCTGCATCGTGGGCAAATACGGCGGCCCCGTGCAGAAAGCGCTGGCAAAGGTCCGCGGACTGAACCCCACGACCATCTGTTCGACCCACGGTCCCGTATGGCAGCGGCAGATTCCGCAGGTAATGGATATTTACGACCGTCTGAGCCGCTACGAGGGAGAACCCGGCGTAGTGCTCGCCTACGGTTCGATGTACGGCAACACGGAGCAGATGGCCGAACGCATCGCCCGCGAGCTTGCGAGCCGGGGCGTCGGCCCGATCGTCATGTACAACCTTTCGTTCGCCGACGAATCGGTCGTGCTGCGCGACGTGTTCCGCTACGACACGCTGATCGTCGGCGCGCCGACCTACAACGGAGGCATCTACCCGCCCGCGGCGCGCCTGCTCGACCTGATCGCCGCTCGCTGCGTCCCGCAGCGCAACTTCGGGTGGTTCGGATCGTTCTGCTGGGCCGGGGCCGCCGTGCGCGGCATGGGCGAATTCGCGCAGCGCATGAAGTGGGAGCCGATCTGCGATCCCGTGGAGATGAAGCAGGGCTTCTCGTCCGGCTGCCACAACTTCTGCAGCCGGTTCGCCGACGGCATCGCCGAGCGCTTCCGCCGCTGAAAAAGCATACACCAAAAACTCACAATATGAAAATCGCAGTCGTAGGAACGGGGTACGTCGGTCTGGTTTCGGGGGCATGTTTCGCCGAAATGGGCCTTGACATCACGTGCGTCGATATAGACAAAAAGAAGATCGACGGGCTGAACAACGGCGTCATCCCGATCTATGAACCGGGGCTGGAAGAGGTCGTCCGGCGCAATGTCGAAGAGGGCCGTCTGCACTTCACGACCGAACTCACGGATTGTCTTGACAACGTGGAGGTGGTCTTCTCGGCCGTAGGCACGCCGCCCGACGAGGACGGCTCGGCCGACCTGAAATACGTGCTGGAAGTGGCCCGCACGTTCGGCCGGAATATCAAGAAATATACGGTGCTGGTGACCAAAAGCACCGTTCCGGTAGGTACTGCGCAGAAAGTCAAGGCCGTAATCCGCGAAGAGCTTGCCCGGCGGAAGTGCAAGGTGCCGTTCGACGTCGCTTCGAACCCCGAATTTCTGAAGGAGGGCGCGGCTGTCAAGGACTTCATGTCGCCCGACCGCGTGGTCGTGGGCGTCGAAAGCGAACGGGCGCGCAAGCTGATGACCAAGCTCTACCGGCCGTTCCTGATCAACAATTTCCGCGTGCTGTTCATGGACATTCCCTCGGCCGAGATGACCAAATACGCCGCCAACGCCATGCTGGCGACGCGAATTTCGTTCATGAACGAGATCGCCAACCTGTGCGATCTGGTAGGCGCCGACGTCGAGATGGTCCGCAAAGGAATCGGTTCCGACGCCCGCATCGGCAGCAAATTCCTTTATCCGGGCTGCGGTTACGGCGGCTCGTGCTTTCCGAAGGACGTGAAGGCGCTGGCCCACACGGCACACGAACACGGCTACACGATGCAGGTGATCGAAGCCGTGGAGCGGGTCAACGAACGCCAGAAGTCGATCGTTTTCGACAAATTGCAGCTGGCGCTGGGCGACCTGCGCGGCAAGACCGTAGCCGTCTGGGGACTCGCCTTCAAACCCGAAACGGACGACATACGCGAAGCACCGGCATTGGTCGTGATCGACCGGCTGCTCGAAGCGGGAGCGACGGTCCGCGCATACGATCCGGTCGCAGCCAACGAATCCCGCCGCAGGCTCGGCGAAGAGCGCGTTTATCATGCCGCGTCGATGTACGAAGCCGCCGAAGGAGCCGACGCCGTCGCGCTGATCACCGAGTGGAAGCAGTTCCGCATGCCCGACTGGACGCTCCTGCGTTCGGCCATGCGCGACAACATCATCGTGGACGGCCGCAATATCCTCGACAAGGAGGAGGCGCTGAACGCCGGATTCCGCTATTACGGCATCGGGAAATAACGGGTGCAGCGGCATCCGGAATGCAATCCGGCAGGCTGCAGGAAGCGGTAACCGTATATAACACGAAGGCCGGAGCATACACTCCGGCCTTCGTGTTATCGTCTCGGCGATCCTACATGCGGACCTTGACGATGATCTTGCGTATGCTTCCCTCGCCCACCATCGGCGCATGGCCGTCCTCAGGCATGAGGATCGTAAACTGACCGGGACGGATCGTGTAGCAGGTCTGCGGCTCGTCGTCGAAGAGCTGAATATCCTTCTCGGCATCGAACCCGCCCAGCGGTTTGCTCAGGACAGCACGTTCGCTCCAGCCGAAGGTCTCGCGCTCGCCGCGGACAAGCACCTGAATGTCGAGATAGGCGTTGTGGATTTCCAGCTTGGCGTCGGCGGGCTTCTTCAATTCGGTATCCATGACATTCACATAAATATCCTTGCCGTCGAGTTCGTGGATACCGGGTTCCATCTTCTCCCAGTCGGTCGAGGCGATGAAACCGAAAGCTTTTTCCAGACGGGGATTCAACGAATAATAGAGCGCGCTGTTTTTCAAAGAGTCGAAAATCATAATTATATCGGATTAGTTGTTCATTGCATTTTTCCGCAGCCGGACGACGACGGGATGGTGGTCCGAGTAATCGACCGTGGGCACCTCGTACGAAAGCGCATCGAACCCCTCCGAGCTGAGCACGTAGTCGATCCGCAGGGTATTGAAAAATCCGCGGAACGTATGCGAATAGCCCGAACCGCACTGGCTGAAAGCGTCGTTCAGTCCCTTGGCCATGGTGCGGTAAACGTACGACATGGGCGTATCGTTGAAATCGCCGCAGACGATGCACCGCGAACGCCACGCCTCCACCACCACCGCGATGCTGTCCACCTGCGCGGCACGCAGCACGCTGTTCTCGCGGAAACGGCCCGCCATGCTCCGCAGTTTGTCCTCGCGCGCCGTATCGGAGAGAAATCCGCGGCTGGTGAGGTAGTCGTTGTCGGCCGCCTTGATCGCCGTCGAACGCAGGTGGTTGTTGAACACCCGGATCGTATCGTCGCCGATCAGCAGATCGGCCCAGACCGAGGTGCCGGGGGTCAGCACGACGCCGGAGCGCAGGATGCGGTATTTGCTCAGGATCACCAGCGGCGCGCCGTAAAGCGAATCGGGCGCCTGCGTACGTCCGAAAACAGCGCTTTCGTACTTCTCGTCCAGCAATGCGAACTCGTCGGACTGCCCGGCCAGCCGCGCGTTGAACTCCTGCAGGCAGATGATATCGGGATTGTGGTCGCCGATCAACTGCAGCACGTCTCCCACGCTGCTGAGTCCGTTCTCGCCGTAGAATCCCCGCACGTTATAGGTCATCACCTTGAAGGCGCGGCGGTCGTACCTCTCATCGCCGTAATTACGGCGGAACTCAGGTCTGTAGAAAAGCGACACCTTGAAAAGCCCGACGACCACCAGCGCGACCATGATTCCGGCCCGCACCAGCCGCCAGCGGATGATCCAATAGAGCGCCAGAACAACCGTGACGACATAGACCGCCGGTGCAGCCAGCCCCAGCACGGGGAAGAACCACACCCGGCCCGGATCGACGTAAGGGACGAAAAAGGTGACGACCATCGTAACGGCCGTTACGGCCGTCAGGAGCGTCATCAGCAGATCGAGCAGCCGCCGCAACAGACTGCGCCGCGGCTTACGGCCGCGGTCGCTATCATAACCGCTGTAATAGGTCTCGGACATAGGGTCAGAAACGGATTATGCCCCGCTGTTTCCACCATTGGAGCAGCAGGAAGCCCCACAACATGCCTCCCACATGGGCGAAATGCGCCACATTGCCCACGCCGCGCCAGCCCAAGAACAGTTCGATCACACCGTAGATGACGACGAACCATTTGGCCTTCATCGGAATCGGGGGAATCAGCAGCATGATGACCGCATTGGGGTGCAGGACTCCGAAGGCCAGCAGCAGTCCCATCACAGCGCCCGAAGCGCCGACCAGCACCAGCGGGAATTCGCCGAAAGCCAGCGCCGTCAGGTATTGGATAAGCGCCGCGCCGATGCCGCAGACCATGTAATAGGTCAGAAAGCGTTTCTGCCCCAATTCATACTCCAGCGTACGCCCGAACATCCAGAGAGCGAACATATTGAAGAAGATATGTTCGAAATTGGCATGCAGGAACATGTAGGTGATGAACTGATAGACATGGAAAAACGGCGTGCCGAGCGACAGGGCGCAGTACTCCATGATCGTATTGCCCGCCTTCGGCAGCAACGCCGTGGCCATGAAGATCAGGACGTTGATGATTATCAGATTCAACACCACCGGGGGCGTCTGGAAATAATTCCTGTTCATAAATTATCTTTTTTCAGTTTTGTTGCGGTTTTCTCCCCGTCCCGTCTCTCAGGGCTGCAAACGCGGCCCGGCCTGCATTCGCAAACCCGATCATGCGGGGAGCGGTTTTCAATTTTCCGCCCCGGAAACAAGCCGCATGGAGCCGGCCGGATCAGGGCGCCGAAAATTTATGCAAATGTACGTTTTTCCGCCGGATTATCCCAACTTGGCCCGGATATCTTCGACGGTTATCTCGGCGGTTATGGCTTTGCCCGATGGCGAAAAGCTGAAATTGCCCGAAGCGGCCAGCCGCGCGAGCAGTGCGGCGGCTTCGTCGCGCGACATGAGGCGCGCAGTCTGCTTCGCGGCTCCGCGCGCCATCACGGCGGCGATCTTCTCGCGCCGCACGTCGGCCAGCGACACGGGCGTCGAGAAGGCCTGCAGCAGTTCGTAAAGCAGCTGGTCCACCGAGTCGGCAGGCATGTCGGCCGGCGTGCCCTTCACCTCGACGGCGCAGTCGCCCTGAAAATCGAGATCGAAGCCCAGCGATGCGAATTCGACGGCATTCTCTTCGAGCAGGGCGTATTCGCTGTCCGAAAGCACCAGCCGTTCGGGAAACAGCAGCTGCTGACTCACCGACGAACCGCTGCCGAGCATCTTCAGGTAGTCTTCGTAAAGTATCCGTTCACGGGCGCGGCGCACGTCCACCACCACGAACCGTCCGCCCAGCAGGGCGGCGACATAGCCGCCTCCGAGCGGCAGCGGATCGGTAAATTCGGGCCGCCCGTCAACGTCGAGACGCTGTTGCTCGACCGTCGCTTCGGAGGGGATGAATTCCAGCTCGCTGGCATCGAAACCGCTCTCCGAAGTCACTTCGAAGCCCCCGCCCGACACGAAATCCTCGAAGGCGTCGTCCGCCGCAGAGGGAATCGAAAATTCGTCGGCGCCGCTGCCGGCCGCAGGAAATCCCCCGCCCCCGGCGCTGCGCAGGCCGCCCGGCAAAGCGACACCCGAACCGCGTCCTCCGCCGCGCGGAGCGAAGCCCGCGCCGGCATTGTCGGAGAGAGTTTGGCCGTTGTCGCTGAACGGCACGTCGAATCCGGCGAAATCGACGTTCGGATCGGGCGCCGACGGGTCGATGTACTCTTCGCGGAAAGGATTGTATTCGCTGTTGGACATGGCCCGCGGCTCGCTGTAGACCGCCCCTTTGGTCAGCACCGGAATCTCGACGATGCCTTCGCGGTCGAAATCCATCAGCGGCACGGCGCCCGTCTTGGCGAGCGTTTCGCGCACGGCGGCGTTCACGATCTGCCACACGGCCTCCTCGTCGGCGAATTTCACCTCGGTTTTCTGCGGGTGGACATTGACGTCGATGCGCGAAGGGTCGATCGTCAGGTAGAGGAAATACGACGGCGAGCTGCTCTCAGGAATCAGCTTCTCGTACGCCTTCATGATGGCGCTCGTGAGGTACGAACTCTTGAAATAGCGGCCGTTTACGAAGAGGTACTGTTCGCCGTTGCGCCGTTTGGCGGCGGCGGGACGACCGATGTAGCCTTCGATGCGGGCGATCGAAGTGTCGGCCTCGACCTCCAGCAGATTCTGCTTGATATGGCGTCCCACCACATCGACGATACGTCCTGCGAGCGACGCCGCACCCAGCGTATAGACCGGGGCGTCGTTGGCGTATAGCTCGAAGGCGATCTGCGGATTGCACAACGCCACACGCTGGAATTCCGACTTGATCTGCGCCGCCGACGTGGTGCTCTTGTCCAGAAAACGGCGGCGGGCCGGGACATTGTAGAAAAGGTTGCGCACGAAAAACTGCGACCCTGCGGGACACATCACCGGGGTCTGTCCGGCGAACTGGCCGCCGTTGATCTCGGTCTGCGTACCGACTTCGTCGCCCTCCTGCCGCGTCCGCAGTTCGACCTGCGCCACGGCGGCGATCGAAGCCAGCGCTTCGCCGCGGAAGCCGAAAGTATTGAGTGCGTAAATATCGTCCACGGAGGTTATCTTACTCGTGGCGTGGCGGTCGAAAGCCATGCGCGCGTCGATGGGCGACATGCCGCAGCCGTCGTCCACGATCTGGATCAGGTCCTTGCCGCCGTCGCGGAAATTGACCTTTACGGTGCGTGCGCCTGCGTCGATCGCATTCTCCATCATCTCCTTGACCACCGATGCGGGACGGTTGACGACCTCGCCCGCCGCGATCTGATTGGCTACGACCTCCGGTAATAATCTGATCTTATCTGCCATCTACTCCTGATAATCGTTGGGTAGCACCGTGATAGGCTGCTCCTGCCACTCGACGTCGGAAATGCCCGACTGATCAAGCCCGTTGCGCCGCACCGTCTCTTCGGCACCCGCCGCTTCGGTCTGCGCCGGGGCCGAGGTACGCGCCCGCAGGAAAACGTCGGCAAGCCTCGGATAGAGAATATAGATGAAAAGCAGCACCAGAACCGCGCCTACGGCCATCTTCCAAATGCGGTCGCGGCCCGTCTTCTCCTCCTTGGAACGGCGTGCGGCGCGCGCATCGCGCTGGGTGCGGATATATTGTCCGGGGCGGTATTCGCCGCCGGCGTCTTCGGCTCTTTCGCCCCGAAGCTCGGCGCGGCGCTGTTCGCGCGCCTCCTTTTCGGGGTCGTAATAACGCGGTATGTAGTTGAACTTGTTCGCGTGCTTCTTGAACGGGGTGAAACCTAACATGGCATGTCCTCCTATTTTTTTGTAAAGATACGAATTCTTCCGCAATTTTATTGCCCCGAATTCCTTTTTCCGGCACGGACGCATGCGTCCGCCGCGCGCGGGAAGCGGGTTGCGGCCGGGGCGGCTCCCGATCTGCCAATACGGCGGAATGCCGGAACCCGCAGGGGTATTCAGCACTCCGCCGTAGAGACGAAACCGTATCGTTTCCTAACGGAAGAAACTCTTCATCCGCTCGAAAATATTCTGGTTTTTGACCGAGTCGGCTTTCTGGAAACCGGGCTGCCGGGACAACTCCTCGACCAGCCGCTTCTCCTCGGCATTGAGTTTCGACGGAATGGTGATGTCCACCACGACCAGCTCGTCGCCGCGGCCGTAACCGTTCACGTCGGGCAAACCCTTGCCGCCCAGACGCAGCACCTTGCCGGCATGCGTTCCCGGGGCGATCTTGATCTTGGCGCGGCCGTCTACCGTCGGCACCTCGACCGTACCGCCCAGCAGAGCCAGCGTCACGGTGATATTGAGGTTGTGAATCAGGTCGTTGCCGTCGCGCATCAGTTCGGGATGCGGCTCCTCTTCGATCAGCACTTGCAAGTCGCCGTTGACGCCGCCGTGGCGCGCGGCGTTGCCCTTGCCCGTGACGGTGAGCATCATGCCCTCGCCCACGCCGGCCGGAATCTTAATCTCCACGACCTCCGAACCGCGGACGGTGCCTTCACCCTTGCACTTGTCGCAGGGCGAAGTGATGACCTTGCCCGTACCGCCGCAGGTCGGGCACACGCTCTGGGTCTGCATGCGGCCGAAAAAGGTGTTTTCGACACGCGTCACATGGCCCGTGCCGTTGCACGTCGAGCAGGTCGAATAGGAATCGGCGTCCTTGGCTCCCGTACCGCCGCACTTGTCGCAGGCGACGGTCTTGTTGATCTTGAGCTTCTTGGTGACGCCGTTGGCGATCTCGGCCAGCGTCAGCCTGACCTTGATGCGGATATCGGAGCCGCGGTTCACGCGGCGGCCGCCGGACGACGACGAGCGGAACCCGCCCCCGCTGAAATGTCCGCCGAAAATGTCGCCGAACTGCGAGAAAATATCCTCCATCGAGAAGCCGCCGCCGCTGAATCCGCCGAAACCGCCTCCGCCGCCCGCCGCGCCGCTCATGCCGGCATGGCCGAACTGGTCGTAACGGGCACGCTTGTCGGGGTTCGACAACACGTCGTAGGCTTCTGCTGCCTCCTTGAACTTCTCCTCGGCCTGCTTGTCGCCCGGATTCTTGTCCGGGTGATACTGAATGGCAGCCTTGCGGTAGGCCTTCTTTATTTCGTCGGCGTTAGCGTTCTTCTGGACGCCCAGCACTTCGTAGTAATCCCTCTTTTCTGCCATGGCATTATTCT
>OJSP01002736.1_pt1 | contig 14084 bp, 12 predicted proteins | sample 1599561 | NCBI WGS metagenome assembly OJSP01 (sample SAMN04168659, study PRJEB22393) | human gut metagenome | biome: human gut microbiome; feature: stool | host: Homo sapiens | collected 2014-05-12
CAGCAGCTTGCCCGGGAGGGAATGACCATGGTGGTCGTCACCCACGAGATGGGCTTTGCCCGCGAGGTGGCGAACCGCGTGGTGTTCATCGACGAGGGCGTTATCATGGAGGAGGCCGCCCCGGCGGAGTTCTTCGGAAGCCCCAAAAACCCGCGTTTGAAGGATTTTCTCGGTAAGGTGCTGTAAAGCGCCCGGAAAACAAGTGCAAAAAACAGCGCCGCTCCAAAGGCACACCTTTGGAGCGGCGCTGTTTGCGTATGCTTTTTTGTGCGGCGTTTGCCTGAAAGCGCTCAGAACAGGCCGCTGATGACGCCGTTTTCGTCCACGTCGATGCCCTCGGCCGCGGGCTTTTTGGGAAGGCCGGGCATCGTCATGATATTGCCCATCACCACAACGACGAAGCCCGCGCCCGCAGAGAGGCGCAGCTCCCGCACGGTCATCGTGAAGCCGGAGGGCGCGGCCAGCAGCGAGGCGTCGTCCGAGAAGCTGTACTGCGTCTTGGCGATGCACACGGGCAGGCGGCCAAAGCCGCCCGCGTCCAGCTCCGCAAGCTGCTTTTTTGCGGCGGCGGAAAACGCCACATCCGCCGCGCCGTATATGTTTTTGCATACCGCGCGGACCTTGTCCGCCACGGGCGCGTCGTCCGGATAGGTGAAGCGCACCGGACGTTTTTCCAAAATGCCCAGCACATCCTCGGCCAGCTCCAGGCCGCCCGCTCCGCCTTTTGCAAACACCTCGCTCAGCGCGCAGGGCACGCCCAGCCGGGCGCACAGGTCCCGCAGGTACTGGTGCTCCTCGGGGCTGTCGGTGGGGAAGGCGTTGATGGCCACGCACACCGGCATGCCGAATTTGCTCTGCATGTTTTCCACATGGCGGGCCAGGTTCGCGCTGCCGGCCTCCAGATATTCAAGGCTGGGCACGCCCAGCTCTGCCTTGGGGCAGCCGCCGTGGTGCTTGAGCGCGCGCACCGTGGCAACGACCACAACGGCGGAGGGCTCGATGCCGGACAGGCGGCACTTGATGTCGAGGAATTTTTCCGCGCCCAGGTCCGCGCCGAAGCCCGCCTCGGTGACGACATAATCTGCCAGCTTCATGCCCAGCTTTGTGGCGATGACGCTGTTGCAGCCGTGGGCGATGTTGGCGAACGGCCCGCCGTGCACCAGCGCGGGCGTGTGCTCCAGCGTCTGCACCAGATTCGGGTCAAAAGCGTCCTTCAGCAGCGCGGCCATGGCGCCCGCCGCGCCGATCTGCTCCGCCGTGACGGGCGCGCCCGCATACGTGTAGCCCACTACGATGCGGCCCAGGCGGGCCTTCAGGTCGGCCAGATCGGTGGCAAGGCAGAAAATGGCCATCACCTCGCTTGCAACGGTGATGTCGAAGCCGTCCTCACGCGGGGTGCCGTTGGCCTTGCCGCCCAGGCCGTCGGTGATGAAGCGGAGCTGGCGGTCGTTCATGTCCACGCAGCGCTTCCAGGTGATGCGCCGCGGATCGATGTTCAGCGCGTTGCCCTGATAAATATGGTTGTCCACCATGGCGGCCAGCAGATTGTTGGCCGCGCCGATGGCGTGAATGTCGCCGGTAAAGTGCAGGTTGATGTCCTCCATCGGCACGACCTGAGCATAGCCGCCGCCGGCAGCGCCGCCCTTGATGCCGAACACGGGGCCGAGCGACGGCTCACGCAGGCAGAGCATCGTTTTTTTGCCCAGCGCGTTCATGGCGTCCGCCAGACCGACGCTCGTCGTGGTCTTGCCTTCGCCCGCGGGCGTGGGGCTGATGGCGGTGACTAAGATCAGCTTGCCCTCTGGCTTGTCAGCCTTGGCCAGCTTGTGGTTCAGCTTGGCCTTGTAGTGGCCGTAGGGGATGACGTCCTCGCCCTGCAGGCCCAGATTGGCGGCGATTTCGGTGATGGGCTGCATTTTGGCGGCCTGGGCAATTTCGATGTCGCTCAACATTGTACGATTCCTCCGTTTTTGTAAAAAACAATAAAGGGCTGCACACACCATACTCCAGTGTATGCAGCCCAGACGGTCGGCTTAAAAGGCAAGTGATAACGCCGCGTCCCCTGTGGTAAGCCCCACAATATCCCGTCGGTCAGCGGCCTTGCGATATTCTTACTGTAGCATAGGAACGCGGGTTTGTCAAGAAAAACAACTTGAGCTGTTCTTACGCTGCTCTTGCGTTGTAGGGGCCGATGGCGAGCATCTGTCCCTACAAGTTCCGAAATGTCGGCAGGGTCATACCGTCCCTTTCCCACAGCCCCACTTTTTGAAATACCGTCCCATGCTGACAAGCTGCATCTTGAACTTGCCTGCGTCGCGCATGGGGGCGCGGTGCCACGCATGAATGGCGGAAAACTGCGGAGCCAGCCAGACGGTGCCCTTCTGCAGCACCTTCTGGGTCAGGTCGGCGTCCTCCACATACATGAAATACCCGGGGTCAAACCCGCCGATTTCCTTGAACACATCGGTGCGCACGGCCATAAAGCTGCCGGTGCAGAACTCGATGCGGCGGGGCACGGTCAGATCCTCATCCTGCATCGTGTAGTGGTCGTCGGCCTTCTTAAAGCAGCCGCCGAGCTTCGGGGCCAGCTGCCGCGCCAGCAGCAGCCAGGGCGTCGGCTTGCGGCGGGGCAGGTGCTGCAGCTTGCCGTCCGGGTAGCGCAGCTGGGGCGTTGCCATGGCGGCCCCGGGCCGGGCCAGCAGCCACGCGGCCATGTCCTCCAGCACGTCACCGGTCAGCAGGATGTCCGGGTTCAGAATAAAGTGTACGTCGCTGGTCAGACGATCCAGCACATAGTTGTGGCCCTTGCCGAAGCCGATATTCTTTTCCAGCGGCAGCACAGTCACGCGGCTGTCGCCGAAATCCGTCTCTGCCAGCTGCCTGCCGCAGCCGTCGGGACTGCCGTTGTCCACGACATACAGGGCAAGATCCGGGGCAGGGGTATAGTGCAGGATGCTGCGCACCGCGGCGCAGACCTCGTCATAATCACAGTACGCCACAATGCAGGCGCTGATTTTGGGCATAGTAAGCTCCTTGAGACAAAATTCTACTATCGGGGAACCTGTAGGGGCGGATGTAAGCATCCGTCCCTACAAATGGGCTATTACTTCTCCAACGCTTCCAGACGGCTCAGATCATACGGCGTGTCCTGATACACGTAGTAGTTCAGCCAGTTCGTGTACAGCAGATACCCGTGGGCGCGCCAGCGGAACAGCGGGTCGCGGCTCGGATCGTCGTCGGGGTAGTAGTTGCATGGGATGTTGATGGGCTTGCCGGCCTTCACATCGCGCTTATACTCCCTGTCCAGCGTATATTTGTCGTACTCGGGGTGGCCGATGACAAAGATCTGCCGCCCGGACTCGGTGGAAAGCAGCATCGGCCCGGCAATGTCGCTCTCTGCCAGAATGCGCAGGTCGCCGCAGGCGTCGATGGCGGCGCGGTCCAGCCCGGCCCAGCGGCTGTGCGGGGCGTAGAATACCTCGTCGAAGCCGCGCACCAGCGGGTTGGAGGGTCGTGTCACACGATGCTCAAACACGCCGAACATCTTCTTGTCCAGATGCACCTTGGGGATGCCGAAGTGGTAGTACAGCCCCGCCAGCGCACCCCAGCACAGGTGGATGGTGGAGTAGACGTTCTCCTTGGTGTAGTCCATGATGCGGCAGAGCTCGTCCCAGTAGTCAACGTCCTCGTAGTCCAGGTCCTCAATCGGCGCGCCGGTGATGATCATGCCGTCAAAGCGCTCGTTTTTGATCTCGTCAAACGTCTTGTAGAACGCCTTCATGTGCTCGGGCGCGGTGTGGGTCGTGCTGTGGGTCGCCGTCTGCAAAAAGGTGACCTGCACCTGCAAAGGGCTGTTTGCCAACAGGCGGGCCAGCTGGGTCTCGGTCACGATCTTGGTCGGCATCAGGTTTAAAATCAGGATGCGCAGCGGGCGGATATGCTGGCTCATCGCGCGCTCCTGGTGCATGACAAATACATTTTCCTGCTGCAATTCCTCGTAAGCAGGCAGGTCTTTCGGGATGATAAGAGGCATAGGGAAGGACTCCTTATTCAGAATACCTTTATTATAAAGGTTTCCCCCGCAAAAAGCAACAAAAAAGCACTCCCGGTGCAAAACCGGGAGTGCGGCGGCGCTTACCGCTTATTCGTACTTGACGTTGTCGATCAGGTTCTGCATGACGTCGCTCTGCAGAACGTTCATCTTGATGTAGTTCTCACCGTAGGCGGAGACATACTGGCTCGGGTCGGTGGTGCCGTAGTAGCGGCCAAAGTCAGCGTTCATGGTGGCGGTGTCGCACTTGAAGCCCATTTTCTCGGCCACGGCCTGCATCAGCAGGGCCTGCTGGGTGATGGACTTGATGCTGTCGTTGGCATCTGCCAGATAGGCATCCACGCTGTCATAGCTGCTGCCCATCATGCCGGAGGAAAGCAGGGTGTTCATGTCGGTGCCGTATTTCTGGGCGTTGGTGTAAATGCGGTACAGCAGCACATCGCGGTAGTAGTCCAGCGCGGTCTGCGGCAGCTCGTCCGCGTAGCTGGCCTTGTCATGCAGGGCGGTGTAAACGTCACTGGCCTGGTTGTCATAGAGCATCGTGGACTTGACGAAGGCTTTCAGCTCATCGACGCTGTTCAGGCTCATGCTCTCGCCGAGATTTTCCTTGACCCAGTCGTCGGTCAGCTCGGGGGTGACGGACTCCTTGATGTAGTTCAGGGTCGTCTCAAAGACGGCTTCCTTGCCGTTCAGGTCCTCATTGCCGTAATCCTCGGGGAAGGTGACCGTGACGTCAAAGGTCTCGCCGGGGGTATGGCCGACGATCTGATCTTCAAAGTTGTCAATGTAGGTGCCGCTGCCCAAAGTCAGGTCGGCACCGCTGCCCTTGGTGTCACCGCCGTCGAAAGCAACGCCGTCGATGCGGCCTACATAGTCAATGTTGACCGTATCGCCGTCCGCGGCTGCGCGGTCCTTGACCTCATTCGTGGTCGCAAAGTTGGACAGCACGTTGGAATCAATGTAATCATTGATGTCGTCGTCGCTGACCTGGCCCAGGTCGGCGCTGATCGTGATGTCCGCGTAGTCGTCGGGCAGGGTGACATAATCGGCGGCGGTCACGCCCTTGAGATAACCGTTCTCGTCAAACGCATCGGAAAAGCTGAAATCAGCCAGATAGGCGTACTCGGCGTCCGCGGTCTCAGCGCTGGCCTTCTCGGCGGTGTCAGCCGTCTCGGCGGTAGATTCAGCGGCCTCGGAGGAGGCGGTGTCAGCGGTATTGCCGCAGGCCGCAAGCACAGCGGTCATGCTGACAGCCATGCCAAGGGCTGCCACACGGCGGAAATTCTTCAGTTTCATGGGATTCTCCTGTCTATTTCAAAATTGCATACTTTCTTATTATACACGCTTTTTCGGAAAAGTAAAATGAAATTGCTGTGAAAATGTGGTATAATGGTAAAAAACAAACAACAAGGAGACATACACCATGGAAAAATCCAAAATTGACCGCATCAACGCGCTGGCAAAAAAGGCCAAGGCCATCGGTCTGACCGAGCGCGAGACCGCAGAGCGCGACGCTTTGCGCAAGGAGTATCTGGCCGATATGCGCGCGGCCTTCAAACAGCAGCTCGACAGCACCTATGTCCAGACTGCGGACGGCGCAAAGATCCCCTATGCCGAGTACGCGAAGCTCTCTAAGCATTGATCTGCCCCTGCAACTGCGCCAACGGAAACATTTGAATCTTGTACAAAACAGCTATAGTATTCTCTTGACAAATATGATATAATACAGAACGGCAGCGGATCCCGGAGATTCCGGAAAAGGCTGAAATGCCTATTTACTTACAAAAGAGGTAGAAACGTATGCTTACTTCCATTACCGGCATCAACTGGGGCGACGAGGGCAAGGGCCGCATGGTCGACCTGCTCAGCCAGGACTATGACATTGTTGCGCGCTATCAGGGCGGCGACAATGCAGGCCACACCGTCAAGACTGAGCGCGGCAAATTCGTCCTGAACCTGATTCCCTCCGGCATTCTGCGTCCCGACGTTGTCTGCGTTATGGGCGGCGGCATGGTCATCGACCCCGAGCACCTCGAGAAGGAAATCGCCTCCCTGACCGAGAAGGGTGTTGAGATCAGCCCCAAAAACCTGAAAATCTCTGACCGTGCGACCATCACCATGCCGTTCCATGTCGCACAGGACGGCCTTGAGGAGGAGCGCCTGTCCAAGACCGGCGCTCAGTTCGGCTCCACCAAGCGCGGCATCGCCTACAGCTACGGCGACAAGTACATGAAAAAGACCCTGCGCATGGGCGACCTCGTCCACATGGACGCCGGTGTCAGGAAGCGTCTGGAGACCATCGTTGAGTCCAAGAACCTGACCATGGAGAAGATCTACGGCCAGAAACCCGTCAGCGCTGACGAGATGTGGGCCTGGTGCGAGAAATATTCCAAGCTGTTTGCCCCCTACATCTGCGATGTGGGCGACTATCTGGACAAGGCTGACCGCGAGGGCAAGAAGATCATGTTCGAGGCCCAGCTGGGCGCTCTGCGTGACATCGACTTCGGCATCTATCCTTACACGTCTTCCTCCAACACCGTGTCCGCCTATGCGCCCATCGGTGCGGGCATCCCGGGCCACAAGCTGAACCTCTCCATCGGCATTATGAAAGCTTATTCCTCCTGCGTCGGTGAGGGCCCCTTCACCACAGAGCTGGCTATGACCGAGGCGGAAAAGGACGTGCTGCGTGAGCACGGCCATGAGTACGGCGCCGCCACGGGCCGTCCCCGCCGCGTCGGCCCGTTCGACGCTGTGGCAAGCCGCTACGGCGTGCGGTGCCAGGGCTGCGATGAACTGGCTCTGACCCTGCTGGACGTCCTCGACTACATGGAGGAAGTGCCCATCGTTACCGCCTACAAGCTGACCGACGGCAGCACGACCACCCGCTTCCCCATGGGCAAGACGCTGGACGACGCCCAGCCCGTTGTCGAGACTGTGCCCGGCTGGCACTGCGACATCACCGGCGTGCGCAGGTTTGAGGACCTGCCCCAGGCAGCTCAGGACTATGTCACACGTCTGGAGGAGCTGGTCGGCTGCAAGATCAAGTACATCTCCGTCGGCCCCGAGCGCGATGCCTGCATCGTGCGGGCGTAATTTTTCTCCTTGGGCCCCTCCCGGAGGAGGCAAGAACTTATAACCAACCAAAAGGCAGACCCTTACAAGGTCTGTCTTTTTCTAAAAAAAGGGGGCATTCCCACTGATTCAGCTTTTAATACGGACTTTCGTCAAAAATTATAAAAGCACCGCGGATCGCGCCGTCCGCACGGCCTACGGAAATCTGGCCTGCATCGTCAGCGTGGTGTGCAACCTACTGCTGGCTGGCGGCAAGATCGCCGTCGGTGTACTGACCGGCAGCGTTGCCATCACCGCCGACGGCATGAACAACCTCTCCGATGCCAGCTCTAATATCGTCAGCCTCGTCGGCTTCAAGCTCGGCGCGCGCCCGGCGGACTCGGAGCATCCCTACGGCCATGCCCGGTATGAGTATCTGGCCGGGCTGGCGGTCTCTGTCATGATCCTGGTCATCGGCGTGGAGCTTTTGAAGGAGAGCTTTGCCAAGGTTCTGCACCCGACGGAGGTCGCTTTCAGCTGGCTCATGGTTGCAGTACTGATTGCATCCATCCTCGTCAAGCTCTGGATGAGCAGGCTGAACCGGCAGATCGGCACGGCCATCGACTCGGAAACGCTGCTGGCCACCGCCGCCGATGCCCGCAACGATGTCATCACGACGGCAGCGGTTCTGGCAGCCACGATTCTGACAAAGCTCACCGGCTTTGCCCGCATTGACGGACTGATGGGTATCTGTGTGGCGGCGTTCATTTTGTACAGCGGTGCAATGCTCGTCAAAGACACCATCAATCCGCTGCTGGGTGCGGCGCCTGACTCGGATCTGGTCGAGCATATCGAGAAAAAGGCCCTGAGCTATCCCGGCGTGCTGGGCGTGCACGATCTGATGATCCACGACTACGGCCCCGGCAGTCGCCTGGTCAGCTTCCATCTGGAAATGGACGCTAAGAACGACGTCATGCACAGTCACGATGTCATTGACCGTATTGAGCGGGACCTGCTTGTGGAGGACGGGCTGATCGCGACGATCCACTTTGACCCCGTCGTGACCGGTGACCCCCACGCGGACGAGCTGAGGGCGTTTTTGCAGCGTGAGGTCGAGGAACTCGCGCCGCTGGCCAACATCCACGACCTGCGCATTGTGCCCGGCCCGACACATACGAACGTGATTTTTGACTGTGCCGTCCCTGCCGAGTACATGACCGACAAACAGCACCGGGGCGTCAAGCTCGTCAATGCCCTGCGCAATGCCGTACAGGCTAAGTGGCCCGACCATTTCTGTGTCATAAAGCTGGAACCGGACTATGCACCGGTGCACCACGAATAAAAGAAGCAACTCGGTAGGGGCAGGGCATGCCCTGCCCTCAACGTAAAATCCATAGCGATGTGGCGGCAAGCCTGCGGGCCGGACATGTCCGGCCCCTACCGGGCACCATTACGGAAAGTAAAACTATATAAAGGAGAGGTATCCCCATGGACTACAACAAAGCTGCTCTGGAGCTCCACAGCAAGTTCCCCGGCAAGATCGCCGTGCAGAGCCTTTGCGAATGCAAGGACCGCGACGCGCTGTCCACCGCCTATACCCCCGGCGTGGCCGAGCCGTGCCGCAAGATCAAGGCAAACCCCGATGACGTCTACACCTACACGATGAAGGGCCGTACCGTCGCCGTCGTCACGAACGGTACTGCCGTGCTGGGTCTGGGCAACATCGGCCCCGAGGCCGGTCTGCCGGTCATGGAGGGCAAGTGTGTCCTGTTCAAGGAGTTCGGCGGCGTCGATGCGTTCCCCATCTGCCTGAACGCCAAGACGAAGGAGGAGGTCATCGCTGCGGTCAAGGCCATTGCCCCGACCTTCGGCGGTATCAACCTGGAGGACATCCGCAGCCCTGAGTGCTTTGAAATCGAAGCCGAACTCGAGCGTGACCTCGACATCCCCGTGTTCCACGACGACCAGCACGGCACAGCCATCATCGTGCTGGCAGGTGTGCTCAACGCCCTGAAGGTCGTCGGCAAGCGCATTGAGGACGTCAAAATCGTCCAGAACGGCCCCGGCGCGGCGGGCACGGCCATCATCCACATGCTGCAGGTCGCGGGCGCTAAGAACATCGTCGCCGTTGATGAGCACGGCATCCTTTACCCGAACCGCCCCGCGGGCCTTGAAGGCCACAAGGGCAGGCTGGCCGAGGAGACGAACCCCGACAAGCTGACCGGCGGTCTGGCCGAGGCCATACGGGATGCGGACATCTTCATTGGTACGTCGATTGCGGGCGCATTAACCCCCGAACTGGCCGCCACGATGGCGAAGGAAGCGATTGTGTTCGCCATGGCGAATCCCACGCCCGAGATCATGCCCGACCTCGCTAAGCAGGCGGGCGTCCGCGTCATCGGCACGGGCCGTTCCGACTTCCCGAACCAGGTCAACAATGTGCTGGCGTTCCCCGGCATCTTCAAGGGTGCGCTGTCCGTCCGTGCGCGGGACATCAACCCCGCCATGAAGATGGCCGCCGCTAAGGCCATCGCGGGTCTCATCCCCGACGACGAGCTGAACGAGGAAAACATCCTGCCCAAGGCATTTGACCCCCGTGTGGCCGATGCCGTCGCCGATGCCGTCGCACAGGCCGCGAGAGAAAGCGGCGTGGCGCGCGTATGAGCATCCGTGAAATTCCCGCCGCTGCCATCTCTGACGCAGTGGAGGCTCTCTGCATCGAGGCCAACACCCGGCTGCCCGCCGACGTAAAGGCTGCACTGGATGCCGCCGAGGCTGCCGAGCCGTGGCCGCTGGCAAAGGAGACACTGGGCTTATTGCAGCAGAATCTCTGCGTTGCAAAAGAGAAAGACCTGCCCATCTGCCAGGACACCGGCATGGCCTGCGTCTTTATCGAGCTGGGCCAGGACGCCCACATTGACGGCGACCTGACCGACGCCGTCAACGAGGGCGTGCGCCGCGGCTACGAAAAAGCATTCTTACGCAAATCCATCACCGCTGACCCGCTGCAGCGCGTCAACACGGGGGACAACACCCCGGCGTTCCTGACCGTGCATCTTGTGCCGGGCAGCGGCTGCAAAATCACCGTCGCCCCCAAGGGCGCGGGCAGTGAGAACATGAGCCGCCTTGCCATGCTCAAGCCGGCCGACGGCGTCGAGGGCGTGAAAAAATTCGTGCTTGACACGGTGGAGCAGGCCGGAGCCAACCCCTGCCCGCCCATTGTGCTGGGTATCGGCATCGGCGGCAGCTTCGACCACTGCGCAGCGCTGGCCAAAAAGGCACTGCTGCGCCCGCTGGACGAACCCAACGCCGACCCGTATTATGCAGCGCTGGAAAAGGAACTGCTGGATGCCATCAACGCAACAGGCTTTGGCCCGCAGGGCTTTGGCGGTGCCACGACCTGTCTGGGGGTTGCCATTGAGCAAAAGCCTACCCATGTGGCCTGCCTGCCCGTGGCCGTCAACATCAGCTGCCACGTCACCCGCCGCGCCAGCCGCACGCTGTAAGGAGGCGCAACGATGCAATATGTACTGAAAACGCCCCTCTCCAAGCAGGATCTTGCGCCGCTGAAGGCAGGGGACACCGTGCTGCTGTCGGGCGTGGTCTACACCGCCCGTGACGCCGCCCACGCCCGCATGATGGAGCTGCTGGACAAGGGCGAGTCGCTGCCGTTCCCCATTGAGGGCGCGGCCATCTACTACGTCGGCCCCACGCCGGAGCGCCCGGGCTGTGCCATCGGCGCGGCAGGCCCCACGACCTCGGGCCGTATGGACGCCTACACGCCGCGGCTGCTGGATCTGGGACTGGCCTGCATGATCGGCAAGGGCAAGCGCACCGATGCCGTCAAGCAGTCCGTCGTCAAAAACGGCGCGGTCTATCTGGCCGCCATCGGCGGGGCCGGTGCCCTGATGGCCGGCAGTGTGCAGAGCTGTGAGATCATTGCGTGGCCGGACCTCGGCTGTGAGGCGGTGCGTAAGTTGGTGGTTAAGGACTTCCCGCTGACGGTCCTGCTGGACACCCACGGCGGCGACCTGTACCAGAGCGGCCCCGCTGCTTACCTCGCCAGCCGGGAGCACAACGCATGAGCCGCAAACGGATGGCAAAGTGCCTGGCCCTCTGCGCATTGGCGCTGACCGTCTGCGTCGGCATAGCGGCGGCGCTGGTCATCTCCAAAAACCGGCAGAGAGCTGCCGAAGCTGCCGCTGCGGCCAGTGCCGCTGCAGCCAGTGAGGCCGCCGCCAAAGCCGCCGAGGAGGAGGCTGCCCGCGCCGCCAGTGAAGCCGCCGAGGCAGCCCGTCAGGAGGAAGAACGCCGGGCCGCCGAAGCAGCCGCCGCGAAGCGTGCCGAGCAGGTCACCGCTGCGCAGGCCGAGCACGACAGCGTGCAGTACGGCGAAAAGCTGGGCCGCATCTGGGTCGAAGGCACAAACGTGGACTGCGCCCTCTATTGGGGCGACAGCGAGGGTCAGTTTGGCCGCGGTGCGGGTTGCCGCGCCGAGAGTGACTGCGTCCTGCCCGGCGAGAACGGCACAGTCTTTATCGGCGGGCATACGGGCACGTACTTCTCGGACCTTGGTTCGACGCAGCTCGGCGCCATCATTCATCTGGAGACCGACTGGGGCAACTTTACCTATAAAGTCACCGACATGCAGGTCATTCAGGAGACCGACGTCGACAAGGTGCGCTGGGGTGCCGAGGAGCCCAGCTGCATCCTGTACACCTGCTACCCCTTTGGCATCCTGACCCACACCCCCCAGCGCTACGCCGTCTATGCAGACCCCGTCAGCGCCGACGAGTACGGTGTGGTACCGGCAGAGACAACCGAAAAATAAAAATGACCGAGGTACACCCCCCCCCGCAGGGGATACACCTCGGTCATTTCCTTTGGTGCGAGTAGTGATACAGAACTTTTCAAAAACCATCGTAGTACAATTCGTTTTCAAGGTCATCGGATAGCAACTTGCTTGTATCGCACCCCGATGGGCAGCCGTGTTTGAAATATAGTTGCCTTTTATATACCACACAACCTAAAAATTATCAAGTACGCGCAGCGTTCACTTCTCCCATCACCGGGAGCAAATGAACGCTGCTTTTTTTGTTTACAACGAAAGGAGGCATCCGTGAAATGGCAGTTTTTCGGGTAGAAAAGAACAGCGGCTACACGGTCATGTCAAACCACCACCTGCGGAACCGGGCCTTGTCCCTGAAAGCCAAAGGCTTACTCTCCCAAATGCTCTCCCTGCCGGAAGATTGGGACTACACCCTGCAAGGGCTGGCCCGTATCAACCGGGAAAGCATTGACGCGATACGGCAGGCCATCCGGGAACTGGAACAGGCGGGCTACATCCAGCGTTCCAGAGAACGGGATGAGAAAGGGCGGCTGCGCGGTGCAGACTATGTGATCTTCGAGCTGCCGCAGCCTGTTCCTGCATCGGTTTCACCTACATTGGAAAATCCAACGTTGGAGAATCCCACGCAGGAAAACCCTACGTTGGAAAATCCAATGCAATTAAATAAAGATAAACTAATTACAGAAAAACAAAAGAAAGAGGGATTAAATACCGATTCCATTCCTATCCATTCCCCAAACCCCTTGCCTTTGGACGAGGACGAGGCAGCGGCACCGCCGCCGGAACGGACCGGAAGCCGAAAGGAAACGGCCTATCAAATCTACCGGGACCTGATTTTGGAGAACATCGAGTATGACACCCTCATCCAGAATCCCCGGATAGACCGGGAGCAGCTGGACGAGATCGTGGACATCCTGCTGGAAACCGTCTGCACCAACCGCAAGTCCATCCGGGTGGCCGGGGACGATTACCCGGCAGAGTTGGTCAAGGCCAAGTTCCTGAAACTGGACAGCCATCACATCGAGTTCGTCATGGACTGCCTGCGGGATAACACCACCAAAGTCCGCAACATCAAGCAATACCTGCGGGCCATGCTTTTTAATGCGCCCAGCACCATCAACAGCTACTATGCGTCCCTTGTGGCGCACGATATGGCGCAGCCTGATTGGGGCCGCCCGCCCAACAACTGACCGAAAGGAGCGTCCACCCATGAGAACCCTTTACCTGCGGCGGCTGGTGGTTCCACCCTAGCTGCCGCTCTGAATTTTCTGCAACAAGGAGGGATTCATATTGCAGGAAGAAGTCACCCAGAAAACCATTGCCCTGTCCATGAAAACAGGCAAACTCACCGCCCAAGCGTTGCAAGCTGCCCTGAAAAAATATTTGCAGCACCGGGCCAAGGGGCCAAAGCTGCACCACGGCAAGCAAAGCCTGAAACAGCTGAAAGCCCACGGCGCGGCTCTGACCAACATTGAAGTCACGGAGGCGAACATCGGGGCGTTCAAGCCCTGCGCCAAGAAGTACGGCGTGGACTTTACTCTGCGCAAGGACAAGACCACCCAGCCGCCCCACTACATCGTGATCTTCAAGGCCAAGGATGCGGACAATCTGGAACAGGCGTTCCGGGAGTTCACCGCCAAAACGCTCTCCAAGGAGCAGCGGCCCTCCATCCGCAAGGTGCTGACCGCAGCCAAGCAGAAAGCGGCCCAGCAGCCGAAACGTGCGAAGGAAAAAATCAAGCAAAGGGGGCTGGAACGATGAAGCCTGAACTGAAAAAGCTGCTGTTGCTGAATCTGCCGTATCTGCTGTTCGTGTACCTGTTCGCCAAATGCGGGCAGGCGTACCGTCTGGCTGCGGGCGCGGATGCTTCGGCCAAGCTGCTGCACCTAACGAGCGGCATCTCCGCCGCCTTTGCAAACCCGCTGCCCAGCCTGCATCCGTTTGACCTCTGCGTTGGCGTTGTTGGTGCGGTGGCTGTCCGGCTCATCGTGTACAGCAAGGGCAAGAACGCCAAGAAGTACCGCAAGGGCGAGGAATACGGCTCTGCCCGGTGGGGCACCGCCAAGGACATTGCCCCCTACATCGACCCCAAGTTTGAAAACAACATCCTGCTGACCCAGACCGAACGCCTGA
>OJSP01002774.1_pt1 | contig 13938 bp, 10 predicted proteins | sample 1599561 | NCBI WGS metagenome assembly OJSP01 (sample SAMN04168659, study PRJEB22393) | human gut metagenome | biome: human gut microbiome; feature: stool | host: Homo sapiens | collected 2014-05-12
AAAACAAATTCAAAATAGGCATCACGCAGGGCGACACGAACGGCATCGGCTGGGAGGTCATCCTCAAGGCGCTGGCCGATCCGCGCATGACGGAGCTTTTCACGCCCGTCGTATACGGCTCGCCCAAGGCCGCGGCCTATTACCGAAATACGCTCGCACAGACCGAACCGGTGCAGTTCAACGCCGTAACGTCGGCCCGCGACGCCCGCCGCGGCAAAGTGAACCTCGTCGCATGCGGCGACACGGAGCAGATCGAACCGGGCAAAGCTTCGGCCGAGGCCGGGCGCGCCGCCGTCGAGGCGCTGCGCCGCGCGACGCAGGAGCTGAAGGAGGGGCTGCTCGACGCCATCGTCACAGCCCCCTTCAACAAGGAGAGCGTGCAGGGCGACGGGTTCCACTTCACGGGCCATACCGAATTCATCGGGGCCGAACTGGGCGGGGAGCCGATGATGATCATGTGCAGCGAGATTCTGCGCGTGGGGCTGGTCACCAAGCACATTCCGGTGTCGGAGATCAGCGGCAGCATCACCGGGGAGAAGATCGTGCGCGACCTGCATACGCTCCGCCGCACGCTGAAAGAGGACTTCGGCATCGTCGAGCCGCGCATCGCCGTGATGGCTCTCAACCCGCATGCCGGGGACGGAGGACTGCTGGGACGCGAGGAGCAGGAGATCATCCGCCCGGCCGTCGTCGAGGCGTTCAATCAGGGCGTGCTGGCGTTCGGACCGTTTGCCGCCGACGGGCTTTTCGCAGGCGGAGGATACGCAAAATACGACGGCATACTGGCCATGTACCACGATCAGGGGCTGGCGCCGTTCAAGACGCTTTCGCCCGACGGCGTGAACTTCACGGCCGGACTCTCGAAGGTCCGCACCTCGCCCGACCACGGCACGGCCTACGACATCGCCGGGCAGGACAAAGCCGACCCGCAGTCGATGCGCTCGGCGATTTACGCCGCGATCGACATCGTCGAACACCGCCGCGCATGGGCCGAATGGAGCCGCAACCCGCTGCAACGCGCCGAACGCGAGAAGGGCGGCCGCGACGTCTCGGTCAAGGACCTGCCGCAGACCGAAAAGGAGGATTAGCGCAGGAGCAACGAAAACCGGGATTAGGGCCGGAGGAAGAGGAAGAGGAAGAGGAAGAGGAAGAGCAAACGACATCCGCCGTATCCGCCCAAAGATTGCGGGCAGAGGGCGCAGCAAGAACAGAAACAACAAACCGGGCAAACCGGAGGCGTATTCCGTCTCGTAATTGTGGAAGCGCCGAAGGCCCCGAAAACTTAATTTATACAACAAAATGATCAAAATCACTTTTCCCGACGGCTCCGTACGTGAATATGCCAAAGGGACTACTGCGTATCAGATCGCAGAGAGCATCAGCCCTCGTTTAGCTGCTGACTCGCTCGCGGCCGCGGTAAACGGCGCGACGGTGGACATGACGCGCCCGATCGAAGAGGACGCTTCGGTCAAATTCTACAAATGGGACGACGAAGAGGGCAAGCACGCCTTCTGGCACACCTCGTCGCACCTGCTGGCCGAGGCTCTCGAAGCGCTCTACCCGGGCATCAAGTTCGGCATCGGCCCGGCCATCGAAAACGGCTTCTACTACGACGTCGATTCCCCGACGCCCATCACCGAGGCCGACCTGCCGACGATCGAAAACAAGATGGTGGAGCTGTCCCGCAACAAGGAAGCGCTCCTCCGCCGCGAAGTCCCCAAGGCCGAAGCGCTGAAGACCTTCACCGAGAAGGGCGACCAGTACAAGGTCGAACTGATCACGGACCTCGAAGACGGCACCATCTCCTTCTATACCAACGGTGCGTTCACGGACCTCTGCCGCGGCCCGCACATTCCCAACACGGGATATATCAAGGCCCTGAAACTTACGTCCGTGGCCGGAGCCTACTGGCGCGGCAACGAGAAGAACAAGATGCTGACGCGTATCTACGGCATCTCGTTCCCCAAGAAATCAATGCTCGACGAGTACCTCGCGATGATGGAGGAGGCCAAGAAACGCGACCACCGCAAGTTGGGCAAGGACCTCGAACTGTTCACTTTTTCGCAGCGCGTGGGCCAGGGCCTGCCGCTGTGGCTGCCCAAGGGAGCTGCGCTGCGCGACCGGCTGGAGCAGTTCCTGCGGGGCGTGCAGAAGGAGTACGGCTACCAGCAGGTGATCACGCCGCACATCGGCAACAAGGAGCTTTATGTCACCTCGGGCCACTACGCCAAATACGGCAAGGACTCGTTCCAGCCGATCCACACCCCGATCGAGGGCGAGGAGTACCTGCTCAAACCGATGAACTGCCCGCACCACTGCGAGATCTACCGCTCGAAACCCCGTTCGTACAAGGAGCTGCCCGTGCGTCTGGCGGAGTTCGGAACGGTCTACCGCTACGAACAGTCGGGCGAGCTGCACGGACTGACGCGCGTGCGCGGATTCACGCAGGACGACGCCCACCTGTTCGTTCGTCCGGATCAGCTTCTGGAAGAGTTCGAACGCGTGATCGACATCGTGCTCTATATCTTCAAGACGCTGAAGTTCGACAACTACACCGCCCAGATTTCGCTGCGCGACCCGAACAACAAGGAGAAATACATCGGTTCGGACGAGAACTGGGAGAAGGCCGAGTCGGCCATCATGCAGGCCGCCAAGGAGAAAGGCCTCACGACGGTCGTGGAGCTGGGCGAAGCGGCCTTCTACGGCCCGAAGCTCGACTTCATGGTCAAGGACGCCATCGGCCGCAAGTGGCAGCTGGGAACGATCCAGGTGGACTACAACCTCCCGGAGCGTTTCGACCTCACGTACAAGGGCGCTGACGACCGTCTCCACCGCCCGATTATGATTCACCGCGCGCCGTTCGGCTCGATGGAGCGTTTCGTGGCAGTATTGTTGGAGCATACGGGCGGCAAGTTCCCGCTGTGGCTCTCGCCCCAGCAGGTCGTGGTGCTCCCCATTTCGGAGAAGTTCAACGACTATGCCCAGAAAGTGTCGGAGTTCCTCAACCGCAGCGACGTGCGCACCGAGGTCGACGACCGCAACGAGAAAATCGGCCGCAAGATCCGCGACAACGAACTTAAACGCATCCCTTATCTGCTGATCGTCGGCGAGAAGGAAGAGGCCGAAGGGCTGGTTTCCGTCCGTGCGCAGGGCGAAGGCGACAAGGGACAGATGTCTCTGGAGGCGTTCCGCGACTTCATCGCCGGACTGGTCAAAGAGGAGATCGAGGCCAACAAGCTCGAAAAGAAATAAGCAAGGAATAACCGGGGCTTTCCGACAAAGTCCCCTCCGAGGGAGAGGATTCAGGAGAGGGTAAAATTTACAAACGCGGCGCAGCCGCGAGGATTACCACTCTCGGAAGCCCGAAAGCAAAGAACAAAATTTAATTAACCATTTTAATACTTAACGATTATCGCAGCACCGAAACCATTCCCGCCGAGGCCGTTTACCCCCGGGAATAACAGACCAAGACCGGCAACAGGCAACAATCCCCGCTTCGGACGCAGGCCGCCCGAAAAGGAGAATCCCCACCGCATCAACGAACAGATCACGGTTCCCGAGGTGCGTCTGGTGGGGGACAACATTCCCCAGCCGCAGGTGATGTCGATCCGCGACGCACTGCGTCTGGCGGACGAGATGGAACTCGACCTGATCGAGATCTCGCCCAAGGCCGAGCCGCCCGTATGCCGCATCGCCGATTATCAGAAGTTCCTCTACCAGCAGAAAAAGAAGGCCAAGGAACTGAAGGCGAACCAGACGAAAGTCGTCGTGAAGGAGATCCGCTTCGGCCCGCAGACCGACGACCACGACTACAACTTCAAGCTCAAGCACGCGCAGAACTTCCTCAAGGAGGGGGCCAAGGTCAAGGCCTACGTCTTCTTCCGCGGACGTTCGATCGTCTTTAAGGAGCAGGGCGAAATCCTGCTGCTGCGCTTTGCCACGGACCTCGAAGAGTTCGCCAAGGTGGAGATGATGCCGAAGCTCGACGGCAAGAAGATGAACATGATGCTCGCGCCCAAAGTCAAGAAATAGCGACAAGGCGAGGGCAAAGCGAATGCCGAAGGCATAAATGCGAAAGCAACGACTGCGGGACGGATGTATCCGGACCGCGGGTTGTTGTTTTTGCGTTTACAGGCGACGGAACCGACGCTTCGGGAAGAGTCTCGTTTCAATTTTTTCATTACCTTTGGGGGCGTTACGCCCCTTTCAGAAGTCGAAACCTTTTGCCGAACCGGACACGATTCGGTTTTGGAATCGTCCGTTTTTTTTGGTAACTTTGCATGTAATGATCACCCCCGACGACATATTCCGCATTGCGGACGGAGCGGCCTTCGACGCCGCGGCGCTGGAAATATTCCGCCGCCAGGCCCGCGAATGCGCCCCCTACCGCGAATACCTCGCCCGGATCGGCGTCCGGACGGAGCATGTCGACACGCCTGAAAAGATTCCGTACCTGCCCATCGAACTGTTCAAGACGCATACGGTCTATTGCGGGGAGACTCCGCCCGAGGCGGTCTTCACTTCGTCGGCCACGACCGGAATGACGCCCTCGCGCCACCCGATGCGCTCGCTGGCGCTCTACGAGCAGGCGTTCCGCACGGCATTCCGCAACTTCTACGGCGACCCCGCCGGGTTGAGCCTCTACGCCCTGCTGCCCAATTACCTGCGGCGCAAAGGTTCGTCGCTGGTCTACATGGCCGACCGGCTGATCGCCGACTGCGGATCGGGCGGATTCTATCTGGATGACTGCGAAGGACTGCTGGCGGCGATGGAGCGCGACCCGAAGCCGAAAATCCTGCTGGGCGTAAGCTATGCGCTGTGGGACCTCGCGGAGCGGTACGCTCCGAAGCTCCGCGATACGGTGGTGATGGAGACGGGCGGCATGAAGGGTTACCGCGAGGAGATTCCCAAAGAGGAGTTCCACCGAATCCTCTGCGACGCCTTCGGGGTCGGGGAGATTCATTCGGAATACGGCATGGCCGAACTCACCTCGCAGGCCTATTCGCAGGGAGGCAACGTGTTCCGCTGCCCGGGCTGGATGCGCGTCACGGCACGCGACGTCAACGACCCGTTCGACCAGCTCCCGGCAGGCGCACGCGGCGGGCTGAACATCGCGGACCTGGCTTCCTGGTGGTCGTGCGCCTTTATCCAGACACAGGACGTGGGGCGCGTCGGCGCGGACGGCGCGTTCGTCATCGAAGGCCGTATCGACCATTCGGACATCCGGGGCTGCAATCTTCTGGTACAATGAAATGCCGGTTGAAATATCGGCAATGCATCGCAGCGCGGAATGCCGTTCCCACGGTGTTCCGCCGTGTTTGCAAATCCGCCCCACCCCTGACTCCCCGCCCGGGGCGGGAAGTTGAACGCCGCAAGCGGCAGCGTGTCGCGACGAACCCCTTTACAAATTATCAGACTCCATGAAAACCGTAGCATTCGTTCCCATCCGGCTCAACAGCCAGCGCGTCGCAGGCAAGAACCTCCGCCCGCTGGACGGATCGCCGCTGATGTGTCATATCCTGAAAACCCTGACTGAAGTGGAGGGCATCGACGAGGTCTACGTCTTTTGCAGCGACGAAGGCATCCGCGCGTTGCTGCCCGAGGGGGTCCGGCTGCTGCTCCGCGACCCGTCGCTCGACAGCGACACGACGCTCGGACGGGAGATTTACGACAGCTTCACCGCCCGGGTCGGGGCCGACCTCTACATCCTCGCCCACGCCACCTCGCCGTTCATCCGCGCCGCGACCCTTGCCGATGCGCTCGGCAAAGTGCGTTCGGGCGAATACGACTCGGCGTTCAGCGCCGAAAAAATCCAGACTTTCGCCTGGTTCGAAGGCCGTCCGCTCAACTACGCTCTCGACAACATCCCCCGCACGCAGACCATCGAGCCGGTTTACATCGAGACCAGCGCCTTCTTCATCTTTTCGCGGGAGTTGTGGTGCGGCCGCGGCCGCCGCATCGGCGATCGTCCCTACATGGCCGTCGTGGACCGCATCGAGGGTTTGGACATCGACTACCCCGAGGACTTCGCCATGGCCGAAATCATCGCGGCGAGCCGGAACCTGCCGGGATAAATAAAAGCCGATTCTGCGAACTCGCAGACTCGGAAGATTTTCGATTTGCCGGAGGCGAATCGGCAGGCCGCAGCTCCGCCTTGCGGAAGCCTGCTATTCCGCACGCTCCATAGCAGGCCACCGCGAGCAGCTGCCTGAAAACAGAGCCGAATTGCTGAAAAATGAGTCTTCCGACCCTGCGAATTTTCAAAACCGCCCTTTTTCTATTTTCGTTCCCGCTCGTAGGCGTCGATCATCGACCCCTCGGTCCGGTTTATGATCCGCGCCCCGAGCGATCGGGCGTAATCGCGCAGCGCCTCGTGGCCGCGGAACAGTTCGGCGACCTCGGCCAGATAAACGGCCATCGTATAGGGACGGTGCGGAACCTTCTGGAAGATCGGCTTCGGAACGGCCGGAGTGTCGTCGTAATAGTGCCTGTCGGCCCGGCAGAGACGGTTCTCGTCGTCGACCGACAGCCCGTCGAGCAGCGTATGATCCACCCCATAGAGTTCCAGCGTCTTGTAACCCAGCAGCAGGGCGACGTACTCGCACACCTGCACCACAGTCCCGAAGTTGGCGCTTCCCAGACCGTGGCGGTAGAGCCAGAACTCCACGCCCCGGAACCCGCGGTAGACCTGCGTGTGGAACCGCACGATGCGGATATTGGGGTTGGGCAGCGCGGCACGGTAGTCGAACCGCTCGGGGTTGTAGTACTGCACGTAGAGGTTCATCGGCCACGTCACCTTTTCGGCAAGCGTGCGGTAGAGTTCCGCCACACGGTCGCGGCAGACGCTGTCGCGGAAAAACATCGGATCGGAAAGCACGTAATAAGCCGGCCGGACCGTCGTAAAACGTTCGTCCAGCGCAAAGTAGTTGACCGCCATGACGTCCTTTGCCGTGTGTTCGCCCCGGGCGATCAGCCGCGGCAGGTCTTCGGCCAGCGAAGGGCCGTTGCCGAGGATCAGGACCGACGGCTTCGGCGCGCCGACCGTTCCGGCTCGGCCGACGTAGTTGCGGAAATTCTCCTTCACGGCCATCACTGCAAAGTAAAACGCCGTCTCATAGAGGTTGCGCAGGAATCGGTCGGTTTTTTCGAATACGGTCATGGTACGGTTTTATTTGCAAAAGTAGCAAAAGATCAATATCTTCGCAACAAAACCCGGCAGAACAGATGTCAGAACCCACCATTTCGGTCGTCATACCCCTCTACAACAAGCAGCTGGAAATCGGCGCGGCCGTACGCTCGGCCCTGGCGCAGACCCGCCCCCCGCAGGAGATCATCGTCGTGGACGACGGTTCGACCGACGGCGGCGCGGAGATCGTGCGTGCGATCGGCTCGCCGCTCGTAAGGCTCGTCCGGCAGTCCAACGCCGGGGTCTGCGCCGCGCGCAACCGCGGCATCGCAGAGTCGACGGGCGAATACATCGCCCTGCTGGACGCCGACGACGCCTGGGAGCCGGGGTTTCTGGCCGAAATCGCCGCCATGATCCGCGAGTTCCCCGGCTGCGGACTCTACTGCACGGCGTTTTCAATAATAAGCCACGACGGGACCTATCCGGCCCCGACACCCTCCGAGCGGGGCGTCGTGGCGAATTTCTTCCGCGAATCGGCCCACCGCTACATCGCCATCCCGTCGGCCAGCTGCATCCCGCGGCGCGTGTTCGACACCGTGGGGCTGTTTCCCGAGGGCATGAAGATCGCCGAAGACCTCTACATGTGGATTAGGATTGCCCGCCGCTACGAAGTCTGCTTCTCGCCCGAACGGCTGGTCCGCTACTCGCGGGTGGCTTCGAACCGCTCGGCGGCAAGCTACACGCCCGAGAAGACCGTCCATTCGTTCGAGGAGCTGTACGACCCGCTGGCCCCCGAGGAGGACCGGGAGTTCGTGGCCCGCGCCGCACTGGGAAAAGCGCTTATCATCAGCACTAAAGGCGGCACGAAGGAGGCCGCCCGCGCCGCCCGGTTCTTCGCTTGGACGCGAACCTACCGCCGCACGCTGCGCAAGGTCCGCGCCCTGAACGCCCTGCCCGCCGGCTGGCGCGGTCCCGTGATCCGGCTTTACAACGCGCTGGCCTGGCGCCTCGCCCGCAAAGGACTCTAATACTCAAAATGATGAAATACCTCCTGCACTCCCTTTCCTGCCTGCTGCTTTTCGCAGCGGGAACCTGCCTCGCGCAGACGCCCGGCCACACGCTGCGTTCGGGCGGCATCGACCGCACCTACCGCCTCCACCTGCCCGAAGGGCTGCCCGACGGCGCACCGCTGGTCATTGTCCTCCACGGCTACGGAGGACAGGGCGACCCGGAACGGTTCGACATGAACCGCGTTGCCGACCGCCACGGTTTCGCCGTCTGCTACCCGCAGGGCGAACGCGACGGCCGCGGCAAAACATGCTGGAACGTGGGTTACCCCTTTCAGGCCGATATGGCCGTCGACGACGTGCGGTTCCTCTCCGAACTGATCCGGCACCTTCAGAAAAAACATGGTTTGAGCCGCCGCAACGTCTTCTGCACGGGTATGTCGAACGGCGGGGACATGTGTTACCTGCTGGCCTCGCGCTGTCCGGAGACCTATGCGGCCCTCGGACCGGTCGCCGGGTTCATGTCCGTCGAAATCCTCCGCTCGGACCGCAATCCGCATCCGATTCCGCTGTTCGAAATCCACGGCACCGAAGACCGGACGACCCGCTGGGAAGGCGACCTCGGCAACGAAGGGGGCTGGGGCGCCTATGTCTCCGTCCCGACCGCGGTCGGCTACTGGGCCGCCAAGAACAAATGCCTCGCAGAGCGGATCGACACCCTGCCCTCCCGCCCCGGCGGCTTGCAGGTCATCGCCCACCGCTACACGGAGGGCACGGACGGAAACGAGGTCTGGCTCTACGAGACCGTCGGCGGAAAGCACTCCTGGAAAGAGACGGGCGTAGACACGGGCGAAGAGCTGTGGAAGTTTTTCAGCAGATACGTCCGGTAAACGAAAAAGGGTTCCGAATCATCGGAACCCTTTTTCACTCTGCCGGGCGGCGTCAGTTCGAGAACGTCAGCCCGTCCTGCCCGGCGTCGATCGCGATCGGCTTCGAGCGGTCGACCTCGCCGGCAAGAATCCGCTTCGAAAGGTCGTTGACCACATAGCGCTGGATGACCCGCTTCACGGGACGTGCGCCATAGAGCGGATCGTAACCCGCCGAGGCGATCCATTCGCGCGCCTTGTCGCTGTACTCCAGCCGGATGCCGTTCTCCGAAAGCATTCTGCGCACGATGCCCAACTGGATGTCGACGATGCGTTCGATGTCCTTGTGCGTCAGCGGCTCGAACATCACGATCTCGTCGATACGGTTCAGGAACTCCGGTTTGAGCTGCTGTTTCAGCAGGTCGATCACCGCGAGGCGGGTCCGCTCGACAACCTCTTCGGGCAGCTTCCTGCCGTCGAAGGCCTCGGCGAAGTTATCCTGGATCACCTGCGAACCCATGTTCGAGGTCATAATGATGATCGTGTTGCGGAAATCCACCGTACGGCCCTTGTTGTCGGTCAGCCGGCCGTCGTCGAGCACCTGCAACAGGATGTTGAAGACGTCGGGATGCGCCTTCTCGATCTCGTCGAGCAGCACCACGGAATAGGGCTTGCGCCGCACGGCCTCGGTCAATTGGCCGCCCTCGTCGTAACCGACGTATCCCGGAGGCGCCCCGACAAGCCGCGACACGGCGTGCCGCTCTTGGTACTCGCTCATGTCGATACGCGTCATCATCTGGTCGTCGTTGAACAGGAACTCGGCCAGCGCCTTGGCCAGCTCGGTCTTGCCGACGCCCGTCGTACCGAGGAAGATGAACGAACCGATCGGCTTGCGGGGATCGTTCAGCCCGGCGCGCGAACGGCGCACGGCGTCGGAAATGGCCGCGATGGCCTGCTCCTGCCCGATGACGCGCTTGTGGAGTTCGTCCTCCATGTGGAGCAGTTTCTCGCGCTCCGAGGCCAGCATGCGCGTCACGGGAATGCCCGTCCAGCGCGACACCACCTCGGCGACGTCCTGCGCGTCGACCTCCTCCTTGATCATCGAACCGCTGGCCGAAGCGAGGCGGTACTCCTCCTGGAAAGCGGCGATCTCCTTCTCGGCCTCCTGAATCTTGCCGTAGCGGATTTCGGCCACCTTGCCGTAGTCACCCTGCCGTTCGGCCTGCTGGGCCTCGACTTTCAGCGACTCGATCTTATCCTTGTTGGCCTGAATCTTTTTGAGCAGATCGCGCTGGCCCTGCCACCTGGCACGCATCTCGGCGTCACGGGCCTTCAGTTCCTCGATCTCCTTGGTCAGGTGCTCGACGCGCTCCTTGTCCTTCTCGCGGCGGATGGCCTCGCGTTCAATCTCGAGCTGGCGGACCCGGCGGTCGAGCGTGTCGATCTCCTCGGGCACGGAGTTCATCTCCAGACGCAGCCGCGAGGCGGCCTCGTCCACCAGGTCGATGGCCTTGTCGGGCAGGAACCGCGAGGTGATGTAGCGCGTCGAAAGCTCGACGGCGGCCACGATGGCCTCGTCCTTGATCCGCACCTGGTGGTGGTTTTCGTAACGCTCCTTCAGGCCGCGGAGGATCGAGATGGCGTCCTCCTGCGAAGGCTCGTCGACCATCACCTTCTGGAAACGGCGTTCGAGGGCCTTGTCCTGCTCGAAGTATTTCTGGAACTCGTCGAGCGTCGTGGCGCCGATCGTGCGCAGCTCGCCGCGCGCGAGGGCCGGTTTGAGGATGTTGGCCGCATCCATCGCCCCCGACGACTTGCCGGCGCCTACGAGCGTGTGTATCTCGTCGATGAAGAGCAGGATTTCGCCTTCCGAGGCGATCACCTCCTGTACGACGGCTTTCAGACGCTCTTCGAATTCGCCCTGATACTTCGCACCGGCGATCAGCGCACCCATGTCGAGCGAGAAGATCACCTTCGATTTCAGGTTCTCCGGCACGTCGCCGTCGACGATCCGGTGGGCGATGCCCTCGGCGATCGCCGTTTTGCCGACGCCCGCCTCGCCCACGAGAATCGGGTTGTTCTTGGTGCGGCGCGAGAGAATCTGCAATACGCGCCGGATCTCCTCGTCGCGGCCGATCACCGGATCGAGTTTGCCCGAACGCGCCTGTTCGTTGAGGTTGACGGCATATTTACCCAATGCGTTGAACTCCTGCGACGCGGTCTGCGAATCGACGGTCGCCCCCTTGCGGAAGGTGCGGATCGCCTCGATGAGCTCCTTCTCGGTAGCGCCCGCACGTTTCAGCAGGTCGGCCGCCGCACCGCGTTCGGCGATCAGGCCGAGCAGCAGATGTTCGACCGACGCATACTTGTCGCCGAAAGTCTTTGTGAAGTCCACCGCACGCTGGATGACGCGCGAGGCGTCCTGCGAGAAATACTGTTCGCCGTTTCCGCCCGTCACCTGCGGCAGCGAACCCACGGCGCGGTCGGCCTCGTCGCGCAGGCCGCGCACGTTGACGCCTACGCGTCCCAGCAGGAACGTGCAGAGCGCGTCGTCGTCGCGGATGAGCACCGAGAGCATGTGCAGCGGCTCGATGGCCTGCTGCCCGCGTTGCTGCGCCAGCGTATAGGCCGCCTGCAACGCCTCCTGTGCCTTGATCGTTAAACTGTTTACATTCATAGTCGTATCTTTTGTTTTTTGTTTCTGCCCTCTTCCACGCAAAAGCCCTGCCAACCCGCCGACGGCGACATTTTGTCGCATCCGGCCGATAGAATGGCATCCCGAAAGGACACGATGTCACGCGTCGCCGCCGGTCGGCTGCCGCAGTGCGTCATTTTGTCCGGCGGCCGCTATGGAGATACCGGTCTCAGATGCGTTGCATCGGCTATGAATGTTATTCGGATTTTCGCAGACCTTCGGCCCGCGACGATTATCTGTTCGGCAGTTTTGCGATCACCTCGGCCAGCGCGAAATCTTCGGGATAGTCGATGTCGATCCCCTCGATGCGGTCTACGACGGCGACGTAGGGGTGCCGGCCGATGCGCTGATGCAGGTCGCACCATATTTCGCGGCGGAAGATGAAGAACGCGCTGGTCTCGACGAAGACCGGTTCGATCTCCTGCGTACGGGGAATCGCGTCGAGCGCATAGTTGAGCGGCTCGCCCCGGTACCAGGCGAAGGTCTGCATCCGCTCGGCGCTGAAAGCCGAATCGTAGCCCTCGTCGGTGACCTTGTGCAGGGCCGCCGCGATCGTCGCGGGGCGGATGAAGGGCGAAGTGGCGTGCGCCAGCAGGTAGACGTCGGCCACGACTTCGGCGGTGAAGGCGTCGTAGATTTCGCGGCCGAGCGTCTCGTTGCGGTCGAGCCGCGGGCTGCGGCGCAGGAACCGCACGCCGTCGGGCAGGTAGGGGCGCACGGCCGGGTCGCTGCAATAGACGTAAACCTCGTCGATCGCCTCGACTTCGAGCAGCGTGCGCAGGATGTGGCACAGCAGCGGTTCGCCGCCGAGCAGGCGGAGGTTTTTGCCTTCGACGCGCTGGCTGTTGAGACGGATGGGAACGAATGCGACGACTTTCATACGGATTTTACGGTTATTGTACCAACAGGTTGCAGCCCCGGATGTCGCTGTGGTCGATGCGTCCTTCGATGCGGAACGATCCGTCGGCCGAGACGCGCCCCACGTCCTGCGTCTGAATGAAGGCGCACGAGAAACGGTTTGCCAGGTCGATGATGTCGACGCCGCCCCGCTGGTCGGGCAGCAGGCGGCAGAAGGGGTCGTTGACGTCGCGCACCGCGACACGCATCCAGCCCGGCGTGCGGAAACGGCCGCCGCCGTCGGAGTAGGCCTGCGACGTGAGTTCGGCCATGCCGTATTCGGAGTGGACCCTGTCGACGCCGAACGCTTCGCACAGGATGCGGTGGAACTCCTCTTTGGGCAGCTCCTCGCGGCGGCCCTTCATGCCGCCGGTCTCCATGACGATCGTATCGCGCAGCTTCGGGGCGTACCGTTCGGCCAGGTCCCACAACGCATAGCTCACGCCCAGCAGGATTTTCGGTTTCGGATCGGCTGCCATGTCCGCCAGCAGGCGTTCGTAGTCGTCGAGGTAGAACCCGCCCGAACCGCACCGTCCGATCAGGCGGTCGACCATGTAGACCAACGACGACCCTTCGCGTTGCAGGTAGTTGGGCAGCAGGCCATAGAGGCTCCACCGCGCCGGATTGCCGTAGAAACGTTCGAACGCGGCGGTGAACGCCGCCTCGTAGAGCGCCGTCGAGGCCATCATGTGATGCGATGCGACGCTCTGTCCCGTGTTGCTCGACGTGAAGACGATCTGCGGTTCCGTGTCGCCGCAGTAGACGTCGCGCCACTTGAAGAATTCGATCGGCAGCATCGGGATTTCGTCGACGCGCCGCACGGCCGCCGGATCGACGCCGATCTCGGCGAGGTATTCGCGGTAGACACCGCACCGCTCGGCCTGGAAGCGGAACAATTCGAGCGCCGCGCAGTCGAATGCCGCGGCGGAATCGATCGCCAGTATCTCTTCGAAGGGTCTCATTCAGGGCAAAGGTACATATTTATTCCCGATTCGGTATCCCATTTCGGGTGTGGATCGGCGTTTTTACCGTTTCGGCCGGAAGCCGCGGATGCCCCGGACACGTCGCGCTACCGGCCGGAAAATCCAAAACAACGACTTACCGAACGGGTGTGCCGTTCCGTAAGTCGTTGCCGGAGTCGGGTCGGACGGCCCGTATGCGCTCGCGTCCCGCGCTACTTCTTGGTGTTCTTGGGCGCGAGGATCATGTTCATCTTCTTGCCGTCGAGCTTGGGCATCATCTCCACCTTGGCGAGCTCTTCGAGGTCGGTGGCGAAGCGCAGCAGCAGAATCTCGCCCTGCTCCTTGAAGACGATCGAACGGCCGCGGAAGAAGACGTAAGCCTTGA
>OJSP01002786.1_pt1 | contig 13888 bp, 9 predicted proteins | sample 1599561 | NCBI WGS metagenome assembly OJSP01 (sample SAMN04168659, study PRJEB22393) | human gut metagenome | biome: human gut microbiome; feature: stool | host: Homo sapiens | collected 2014-05-12
AAAATGGATGCAGAGGAAAATGAAGCGGCGCATTCTGGGCAGGTGCAAAGACCATTTTCAGAAGAAACCGTGCCAGCAAGCGCAGCTACGGTAAATGCGGCTTCTGCGAACGAAAAACGGTATACAGAAGATGGACAAATGCAGCAGACCGTGCAGACAGTAGCAAAAGTGGGACAGGCGAATGCAAATCAGGCTGATGAAATGCGGACGCAGCAGCCTGGAGCACGGATGGAAGATACAGCCGGTTCCAGATTTAAGCAGGAAGATACCGGCGAAAAGCTGGAGCCGACAAAAGAGGCAAGAATCCGGGAAATTCTGGAAGAATTCCTTGCCTGACAGGTGTGGATAATCGCGAGTTAAGTGAAATCTGCCCAGTATATAAAAAAGTCTTTTTCGGGTAAAAAATGATTTAAAAATATAAAATACCGATATGTGGAAAAGCTGATTCCAGATATCGGTATTTCTATTATTATCGGGCAGGTGGTACACTTTTGCAGTTCACAGTTTTACAGAAAAAACACAGAATGAACACAGATTGCCCCCAGAAGTTTCACAAATCATCCGTATAATTGAAAAGCATGAAATTTTGTAGTCAGGAGGAACAACATTGATTGAGGTAAAAAATCTTGTTAAGAAATACGGCTCACATCTGGCTGTAGATCATTTGAATTTTACTGTAGATACCGGGCAGATTTATGGATTTTTAGGACCGAACGGTGCCGGAAAGTCTACAACGATGAATATTATGACCGGCTATCTTGGCGCCACAGAAGGTGAAGTGCTGATCAACGGGCACAATATACTGGAGGAACCGGAGGCAGCAAAAAAATGTATTGGTTATCTGCCTGAGATGCCACCGCTTTACTCGGATATGAAGGTGAATGAATACCTGAGGTTCGTAGCGGAATTGAAGAAGATCCCAAAACCGGAACGGCAAGAGCAGATTGAGAAGGTCATGCTGATGGTGAAGATCATGGATGTACAGGACCGGCTGATCAAGAACCTGTCCAAAGGTTATAAGCAGAGAGTCGGACTTGCACAGGCAATCCTTGGATTCCCGGAGATCATCATTCTGGATGAACCGACGGTCGGACTGGATCCGAAGCAGATCATTGAAATCCGTGAACTGATCCGCGAGCTGGCAAAAGAGCATACCGTGATCCTGAGCTCGCACATTCTGGCAGAGATCCAGGAAGTCTGTGATTATATTATGATTATTTCCAAAGGGAAACTGGTGGCAAGTGATACACCGGAGAATCTGGAAAAGCTTCTGACGAATCAGCAGACTGTGGAAATCCTGGCAAAGGGAAATGAAGATACGGTACGGAAAGTCATCGGCACAATCGGTGATGTGCAGAAGGTATCCGTGGAACACGGAAAAGAAGAAGGAACGGTAAAAGTGAGTCTGTTCCCGAAGGATGGAAAGGATATCAGGGAAACAGTATTTATGGCATTTGCACAGGAGGGCTGCCCGTTACTTATGTTGTATCACAGCCGCACGACGTTGGAGGATGTCTTCCTGGAGCTGACGCAGGGAAGCACACCTGCAGCAGCAAAAGCGATGAAGGACGGCGAAAAGAAAGGCCGGATGGTAAAGCGGCGCAAGAAAAATGCGCAGGAAGAGGCAGAAGAGAACGAGCTGACTGAGATGGATGAAGAGCCGGAAGAAAATGCCGTTCCGACAAGTGAGGATGAAAAGGAGGATCTCGAAAATGACAGCAATTTATAAACGAGAATTAAAATCCTATTTTCAATCAATGACAGGCTATGTCCTGATCGCCTTCCTTGTGATCTTCACGGGAATCTATTTTATGGCGTACAACTTAAATTCGGGATATCCCTATTTTTCATATGTTCTGATGAATATCAACTACGTGCTGATCATCATTATCCCGATGCTCACCATGCGTTCCTTTGCGGAGGAACGGAAGAACAAGACAGACCAGCTTCTGCTTGCCGCACCGGTAAAATTATTTGATATCGTGATGGGGAAATACCTTGCGATGGTGACGGTATTTGTGGTACCGTGCCTGATTTTTTGCATTTTCCCAATTATCATTAAGAGCTTTGGAACGGCGTATCTGAAGGTGGATTATCTGTCGATCCTGATGTTCTTCCTGCTAGGATGCGTGTATCTGGCAATCGGAATGTTTCTTTCGTCACTCACAGAAAGTCAGATCATTGCGGCAGTAACAACCTTTGGCATTTTGCTTCTGATCTATCTCTGGGGAGGACTGATCGATTTCCTCCCGACATCAGCTGCAAGCGGTATGATCGGTATTGTGGTATTCGTTACCATTGCGGCGCTGATCATTTACCGGATGACGGGAAACTGGATGATCGCAGGAATTATCGAAGCGATCGGAGTTGTTGCGGTTGTGATCGTAAGCTTTGTAAAATCTTTATTATTTGAAAATATTTTGGTCAACATCATGAAGAAGCTGTATCTTGCAGATGTATTTGACAACGTAGCATATAACAAGCTTTTCGATGTGAGTGGGCTGATCCTGTATCTGAGTGTAGCAGGTGTATTTATCTTCCTGACCATGCAGTCCATTCAGAAAAGACGTTGGAGTTAGGAGGGAGAAGACATGGAAAAAATCAAAAAAATGTTCAGCAGCAAGTCTTCCCGGAACGGAACTTACAGCGTAGGGCTTGCAGTGATCGTGATTGCAATCGCGATCGTGATCAATCTGGTGGCAGGACAGCTTCCGGAAAAAGTAAGAAATATTGATATCAGCAGCAACAATCTGTACGATATCAGCAGCGTGTCCACAAAAATGCTGAAGAAGCTGGATAAAAAAGTAGATTTGAAAGTGATCGCAGAACAGGATTCTGTGGATACCAGGATCAAGACTTTTGTGAAAAAATATGCGGCGCTTTCCGGCAAAGTAAAAGTGGAATGGGTGGACAGCGTACTGCATCCGTCCGTTCTTCAGAAATATAATACCGATGGGAATGTAATCCTTGTGTCCTGTGATGCAACCGGAAAGTCTACAACGATTTCATTTTCAGATATTATCCAGTCCGATTATTACTCTTATTATACGACCGGAAGTGCCAGTGAAAGTTCTTTCGACGGAGAAGGACAGCTTACCAGTGCGATCAATTATGTAACCAGCGAGGAAACAAGCAAGATTTACCGGACCAGTGGTCACGGAGAATCGACATTTTCAAGTTCGGTAAGTGATCTGCTTACTAAGAATAATCTGGAGACGGAAGAAATCAACCTGAGCATGAATCCGGAAATCCCGGATGACTGTGACCTGTTGTTCCTCTATGCACCGACATCGGATATTACAGATGATGAAAAGACAATTATTGAGAAATATCTGAGTGACGGCGGAAAGGTTTATCTGATCCTTGGAGATACGACTTCAGACACACCAAATCTGGACGGAATTATGTCGGATTATGGACTGAAAAAAGTCAGCGGTTATATTGCAGATACCCAGAGATGCTACCAGGGAAATTATTATGCAATCTTCCCACAGCTTTCTCTGAGTGGTGACCTGGGAAGCGGCATCAGCAATCAAATGGTACTTCTGCTGAATTCACCTGGTATGGAGAAAACAGATACGGATAATGATAATCTGACGGTTACTCCATTTATGCAGACATCAGACAGTGGATATGCAGTGACAGAAAATGACCAGACACAGGGACAGTATATCCTGGGAGCCGTTTCTACCAATGCGATTTCTGCGGATTCTTCAGATTCGGACAGCGAGGATGAAGACGATGAGAGTGATGCAACGGATACAGACACAAAGACAGCAAGACTTACGGTGCTTGCTTCTGCATCTATGATCAGCTCGGATATCACAGATCAGCTGACGACACTGGATAACCTGACTTTGTTTGTAAATTCAGTGACAGAGAATTTTGATAATGTAAACAATGTTGCGATTGAAGCGAAGAGTCTTTCGACTGAGACCAACACACCGATGCATGCAGGTGCATTCAGCATCCTTGTGATCTTTATTATTCCGCTTGCAATTCTGATCCTTGGATTTGTGATCTGGATGAGAAGACGGAAAGCGTAAGAGGCAGGAGGAAAAAAGATGGAGAAAAAAACAAGGACAATAGGAATCCTTCTGCTCGTACTGCTTGCTCTGCTCATTACATTTTTCGGGCTGAAAAAATGGAATACATCTAAGTCAGAGGCAGAAGAGAAGAAAAAAGAAAACGCAGTGGTGCATATTTTTGAGACAGATTCGCTGGAGTCGATCGAGTATAAAGAAGCATCTGGGGAAGAAATGTCCTTTGTAAAAGAGGATGATACCTGGGAGTATGCGCCGGACACCACGATCGCACTGACGGAGAGCAGTATGCAAAATATGGAAGATGCATTTTCGGATATTCAGGCGGTAAAAGAGATCAAGAATCCGGATGACCTTTCGGACTATGGATTTGATTCACCGGAATATAATCTTACGCTGACCGGAAAGGATGGCGAGGCACATAAATTTCTAATCGGGAATGCTTCCGGAGAAAATTATTATTTCATGGAAGATGGAACAGAAAAAGTGTACACGGTATCGGCAGATCTGATTTCGGAAATGGTATGGCAGCTTGCAGATGTTGCTGAAAAGGACAGCTTTGTAACAGTTACATCCGATAACTTTGTAAAAGAGACTGTGACAAAACCGGGTGACGAGGTAAAAACCTACGAAGCGGACAATGAGGATCAGGAAGATACTGTCACAAGTATTATGACAGCACTTTCCGGATTCTATTTTACAGATTGTGCAGATTATCATGTGACGGACGCGACGCTTGGCAATTACGGGCTTGCGGAAGATCAGCGGACGAAGGTGGAGCTGACTTACAAGGATACGTCGGATGATGACAAGGAAAAGACAGTTACATTCTATGTGGGAAGCAAGGACGACAGTGCGACCTACTATTATGTACAGATGGACGGTTCACAAAGAGTAAGCCGGGTACTGATCGATACGGTAGAGAAAGCGCTTGGATGGAAAGTGGACAGTAGTGCAGAGTAAAAGAATACAAAGAGAAAATTAAATAAATCTGCTAAGAAAGGAAAAGGGATGATGTCTTTCAGGAAAGGACAGAGTCCCTTTTTTGAGTGTACGTTTTTACAAATTTATCCGCAGGAATCATTGACGCTGAAAAACCAACAGTGATACTATACAGATAATACGGAAAAATGAACGTTATACAATACGGAATGAGGAGAAACGATATGCCAATCATATACAATGAAAAAACAAGAGAGTTTCATCTCTACAACCAGGAGATCAGCTATATCATCAAGATCCTTGACAACGACCAGCCGGGACAGCTCTACTATGGAAAACGCCTGACACACAGAGAAGATTTCAGCCATCTTTTTGAATATGCGATGCGTGATATGTCACCGTATGCTTTCGAGGGAAATTCTACATTCTCACTGGAGAATATCAAGCAGGAGTATCCGACTTTCGGCTGCGGAGATATGCGTTTTCCGGCATATGAGATCGAGCGGGAGAATGGAAGCCATGTAGTCGAGTTTGTATATAAAGAGCATAAAATTTATAATGGCAAACCAAAGCTTGAAGGACTTCCGGCGACTTATGTAGAAAGTGATGATGAGGCGCAGACTCTGGAACTGGTTCTGGAGGATACAAGTATCAATACAAGCATTGTCCTTTTATATACGATCTATGAAGCATTTCCGGTGATCGCGAGAAGTGTACGTTTTGAATGTGATTCTGACGAAAAGATCACACTTCTTTCTGCAATGAGCGCCTGTGTGGATCTGCCGGACAAGGATTATGAGATGATCGATCTTGCTGGTGTGTGGGCGAGAGAGCGCCATGTGAGAAGACATAAGCTGGATTACGGTATCCAGAGTATTTACAGTATGCGCGGATGCAGCAGCTACCAGTTCAATCCGTTCCTTGCACTTGCGCGTGAAAATGCAGACGAGTTCCAGGGGCAGGTCTACGGTTTCAGTCTGGTTTACAGCGGAAATTTCCTTGCACAGACAGAGGTAGACAATTATGATACCGCCCGTGTGCTGATGGGAATCCATCCAAATGGATTTAAGTGGACACTTGGAAAAGGCGAATCCTTCCAGACACCGGAGATGGTAATGGTATATTCGGAAGCCGGACTTAACGGAATGAGCCAGACCTTTCACAAGCTGTACCGCACAAGTCTGGCAAGGGGAACCTGGAGAGATAAGGTTCGCCCGATCCTGATCAACAGCTGGGAAGCATTTTATTTTGATTTTGATGCGCCAAAGCTTCTGGGACTTGCGGATGCGGCAACAGATCTTGGAATGGAGCTTTTTGTATTGGATGACGGATGGTTTGGAAAGAGAGATGACAGTACTTCTTCCCTTGGCGACTGGTATCCGAATGAGGAAAAGCTGAAAGGAACGTTAAAGGAGCTGGCAGAAAAGATCAATGCCAAAGGTTTAAAATTCGGGCTCTGGATTGAACCGGAGATGACAAACAAAGACAGTGATCTGTACAGGGCGCATCCGGACTGGCTTCTTGCAGAACAGGGCAAGCGGATCTGCCACAGCCGGACACAGTATGTACTGGATTTTTCTAAGAAAGAGGTACGTGAATATATCGGGGACATGCTGGAAAATCTTCTTGCAGAAGTGCCGGTATCTTATATCAAATGGGATATGAACCGTACATTTTCAGAGGTGTTCTCCAATGGAAATGACAGAGAGTATCAGGGAAAGGTCTGCCACAAATATATCCTTGGTGTGTATGAACTGTATGAGCGCCTGACCAGCCGTTTTCCGCATGTATTGTTTGAATCCTGTGCAAGTGGTGGGGCAAGATTTGATCCGGGAATGCTTTACTACGCACCGCAGGGATGGACTTCGGATGATACTGACGCAATCGAACGTCTGAAAATCCAGTATGGAACTTCGATGGTTTATCCGGTAAGCTGCATGGGAAGCCATGTATCCGCATCACCGAACCACCAGACAAACCGTGTGACACCGATCGAGACAAGAGCAGATGTGGCTTACTTTGGAACTTTTGGATATGAGCTTGACCTTTTAAAGCTTGGCGAGGAAGATAAGGCAGAAATCCGCCGTCAGATCGCATTTATGAAGGAGAAGAGAGATCTGATCCAGAAAGGAACTTTCTATCGACTGAAGAGTCCGTTTGAGGGAAATGAGACCGCATGGATGATCGTATCGGAGGATCAGAAGAAGGCGCTGGTTGGTTATTACCGGGTAATGCAGCCGGTCAATGTTGGATTTAAGAGACTGAAGCTGAAAGGGCTGAAAGAAGATACCTGTTATAAGGTCAGCGGATATGCTTATGACTGCTATGGCGATGAGCTGATGCAAGTCGGAATGATCCTGTCCGATTCTGCGTCCGGTGTATGGAAGAAGGGCGTGAATGATAAGGGAGATTTCCAGGCGGAAGTGTTTGAGATTGTGGCTGTGTAAGCCGGAATATATGGAAAGGACGAAATGGGAGAACCGTTTCGTCCTCTTGCGTTTTTGGAAGAAAAATTATATGATGTTTCTAAAAGACTTAAAGAGGTTTAAAATGGAACGACTATACGATAAATTAAAAGCATATTCCGAGAGCGATTTTTACGCATTTCACATGCCGGGACATAAGAGAAACAAGACACTTCTTGGAATTGAACTCCCATACGATCTGGATATCACGGAAATCGATGGTTTCGATGATCTGCATCACGCAGATGGTATTTTAAAAGAAGAGCAGGAAAGAGCCGCAAGGGTATTTGGGGCAGAGGAAAGTCATTTTCTGGTAAATGGAAGTACTGCCGGAATTTTAAGTGCAGTGATGGGATGTACGCACCGGGGAGATAAGATTCTGGTGGCACGCCATTGTCACAAATCCATTTACCATGCAATTTATATGAATGGTCTTGTACCGCGCTATGTGTATCCGGAATTTGATATTTCCATGCATATGAACGGGGAGATCAGCAAAGAAGATGTGGCAAAAGCACTTGCTGCAGAGCCGGATATCAAAGCCGTTGTGATCGTATCGCCAAATTATGATGGCGTGGTATCGGATGTGAAAGGAATTGCAGAAGTGGCACATTCGTATAGGATTCCACTGATCGTAGATGAAGCACATGGACCGCATTTCGGATTTCATCCGGCATTTCCGGGGCGCGCAAATGATCTGGGAGCAGATGTGGTGATCAACAGTCTGCACAAGACACTGCCGTCTCTTACACAGACTGCAATCCTGCATATCAACGGAAAGCTTGCCAATCGAAGAAGAATTAAGAAATATCTGGATATGTTGCAGAGCAGCAGTCCGTCGTATATTTTCATGGCAAGCCTGGATGCCTGCGTGGATTTTGTGGATGGAAAATGTGAGGAAGCATTTGAACTTTATGTAGAGAGGCTGCAAAAGTTCAGAGAAGAACTGAAGCCATTACAGCATTTACAGATTCTCCGTACAGAACATTATGATATTTCCAAAGTTGTGATTTCCACAGCAAATGCAAATATTACAAGTCCGGAGCTTGCGGACCGGCTGCGAAAAGAATATCATCTGGAAATGGAAATGACCGGAGGAACCTATGTACTTGCGATGACGACTGTGGCAGATACGCAGGAAGGACTGGACAGGTTAAAATCTGCGTTACTGGAAATAGACGATCAGCTGGAAGCAAAAACAGCCGTTTCCGGAAGCATAGAGATTTCCGGAGAGCTTCCTAGACTGGAGCAGTATTTTACACCGCAGGAGGCAGCAGAACGGGAAGAAGACGGAGAAGCAGAAGAGATTCCGTGGAAAGAAAGTGAAGGACACATTTCTCTGGAATACGCATATCTCTACCCACCGGGAAGCCCGGTTATCGTACCCGGAGAGCGGATCAGCCGGGAAGCAGTAGAACTTCTTTGTTATTATGAAACACAGAATCTCCAAATAGAAGGAATACAGACGGAAGGCAAGATAAAGGTGTGGAAACATGAGTAAAATATATTATCTGATGGGAAAAAGTTCAACGGGGAAAGACACAATCTACAAAGAACTGAGAAAAAGAATGCCACAGTTAAAAAATGTAACGATCTATACAACCCGTCCACGGCGTGAGGGAGAAAAAGAAGGCGAAGAATATTTTTTTACAGACGAAACTGAACTTGAAAAGTTCAAAACAGAAGACCGATTGATCGAAGAACGTGCTTACAATACAGTTTATGGTATCTGGCACTATTTCACCGCTGATGACGGGCAGTTCAATTTTGAACAAAAAAATCAGGATTATCTCATGATCGGAACCCTTGAATCCTATGAAAAATTGAAAACCTATTTTGGAAACGAAAAAGTAGTTCCACTTTACATCGAGGTAGAAGACGGAGAGCGCTTAACCCGCGCCCTCGCCCGTGAGAAAACCCAGAAAGAACCCAAATACGCCGAAATGTGCCGCCGTTTTCTCGCCGATTCCAAAGATTTCTCCGAAGAAAACCTCGCCCACGCCGGAATCACAGAACGCTACGAAAACACAGACCTTGAAGACGTACTTGAGAAAATCTGTAAAAAGATACTTGAACAGTAGAGATTTCAACACCCAAGCGAGACAGGCTCCGCCTGTCCACATGAACTTCTCATTGAGAAATTCATGAAGTTTATTAAATAAGATTTTATAATGTAGTGGAGTCAATATCCAGAAAAAAAGGAATCCATCTTCGGTATCAGCGCCTTTGCACTATGGAACCGAAGATGGATTTCGTTTTTTTGTCATATTTCCACGCTACGCATGACTCTAATTCAAGAAGTTCTCAATAATCACCCCTTCTGCTTCCTCTTCCGTCATTCCAAGAGTCCGCAGCTTGATCAACTGCTCATCATTGATCCTTCCGATCGCAGCTTCGTGGATAATAGCCGCATCCACATGCTTCGCATTGATCTCAGGAATTGAACTTACTTCTGCATGATCCATGATAATAGAATCACACTGAACATGTGCATGGCAACGGTTCTTTCCGACAGCCCTCGGATGGAAGACCTGTCTGGATTCGCCTTTTGCGACCGAACGGGATACGATCTGCGCAGAGCTGCCTTCTCCGAGCAGTTCCACCATCATATTTGAAGTAGCTTCCTGTTTTCCATGTGTCATCAGTTTTTCAATGACATAAAGCTTGGAACCGGCTTCCAGATGTACATTATTTTCACGAACCGTAGAATCGACTCCTTTGATCTGAGCAGTATCCAGCGTAAATACAGAATTTTCACCAAGATAAACTTCGGTAACGGGATTGAGTACACGGGCTCCGGTGCCTTCACCCTCTCCGTAATGCTTTTCTACATAGCGTACATTTGCATTTTTTTCCACATGGAAAGTATGAATACCATCATGGCGGCTTTCGTTACATCCGCTGTTGTGGATACCACATCCGGCAACGATAGTTACATTTGCACCTTCTGCTACATAAAAATCATTGTAAACAACGTCCGTCATTCCGCTTGCGTCAACAACAACCGGAATATGAACTTCTTCGCCGTCTGTTTTTCCATCGATGAAAATATCGATTCCCGGCTTGTCCTGTTTTTTCTTGATTTTAATATGCTCACTGTCACCGTGGCAGAGCGCGATCCCATTATGTCGTAAATTGAATGCACCGGACTGTGTAAAACCGGTATCATCGATCTGAGCTAATACTTTTTCTGTAATTTTATCCAATAAAGTCATTGTATCTTCCTCCCCTGTTATCTACATTTCAGACAGCTGTAAGAATCTGCTGTCTTCCCTAATAATTGTGGAAGGATATCTGCGGTCTGTCCGATCGAAGCAATCTTTCCGCCTTCGATTACCATGATCCGGTCAGCCATTTGGATGATTCTTTCCTGATGGGAAATAAGAATAAGACTCTGCTTTTTCTCTTTGTGCATTTTTTCAAACTGTTCGATCAACATAGAAAAACTCCAGAGATCGATTCCGGCCTCCGGTTCATCGAAAATACAGAGTTTGTGCGGCTTTGCGAGAACGGTTGCAATTTCCAGCCGCTTCATTTCACCGCCGGATAAGGTTCCGTCTACTTCACGTTCAATGTATTCGTTGGCACAAAGTCCAACGGTACTTAAAAGTCTGCAACAGACATCTCTTGTCAGATCTTCTCCAGCCGCAAGTGATAAAAGCTTGCTTACCGTCATTCCTTTGAAGCGTGGTGGCTGCTGGAATGCGTAACCGATTCCGGCTTCTGCCCTGTGGTTGATATCATAATCACTGATATCGGTTCCGTCTAAGATGATCTGTCCGGCACTTGCCTGGTCAATCCCCATCAGCACTTTTGCAAGTGTGGATTTGCCACCTCCGTTCGGACCGGTGATCACCAGCATTTCCCCGTCTTCTACGTTAAAACTGATATTTTCTACGATACTTCGTTCTATTCCGTTTTCATTCACCTGGAATGTAAGATTTTTTACCTCCAGCATGAGTTCATCCCCTTTCTGTGTAAGAAACTTATATAAAGTTTGTCTGGCCAAAATACCTTTTGACCCCAACATCTTGTATGATGTAAGTATCAAAAGAATAAATTGCGTGGAAATGGAGCAATCCGATTACATCATTGGATACAGAAGCTTTATATATTCATGCTTATTATAAAACATATCGGAAAAGTTGTCATCTTTTATTATTGAGAAGATAGTTTGTGTGCAGAAGATATGATTTCAACATACCTACAAAGCGAAATTCGCAGAATTTTCAGAAATAATTCAGAAAGACCACAGGAATTTGCTCTAGGTATCTGCATAAATTTATGTTATACTAATGGAATAGTAAGAAAGAAGAGGGTGATAATATGTCAGGATTTAAAGATGTCGTAGGACATAGCGAGATCATTCAGTATATACAGAACGCAGTTACAGAAGATAAAGTATCACATGCTTATATTCTGAACGGCGAGAAGGGATCTGGAAAGAAGATGCTTGCAGGTCTTTTTGCACAGACTCTGCAGTGCGAAAAGGGCGGAGCAGAACCGTGCTATGAGTGCCATTCGTGCAAGCAGGCAGTCAGCGGCAATCATCCGGATATTATCTGGGTAACGCATGAAAAGCCGAACAGCATCAGTGTAGATGATATCCGGGTTCAGATCAATGGGGATATTCAGGTGAAGCCTTATAATGGAAAATACAAGATCTACATTGTGCCGGATGCAGATATGATGACTGTACAGGCACAGAATGCTCTGCTGAAGACAATCGAAGAGCCACCTGCTTATGCGGTAATTCTGCTTCTTACAGAGAATGCGAACAGTCTGCTCCCAACGATCTGCTCAAGATGCGTTATGCTGAAGCTCCGCAACATTAAGGATCAGCTTGTGAAAAGGTATCTGATGGAGCGGCTTCAGGTTCCTGATTACAAGGCAGACGTGTGTACTGCATTTGCACAGGGCAATATTGGAAAAGCTGCTATGCTGGCAGGCTCTGAGCATTTTAATGAAATTAAAGATGAGGCAGTTCGTCTGCTGAAGAATATCGATACCATGGAACTCGGTGATCTGGTGGAAGCTGTGAAACGAATTTCCGCTTACAAGATTGAGATCACAGATTATCTGGACATCCTTATGATCTGGTATCGTGATGTTCTGATCTATAAAGCAACAATGAATATCGACAGACTGATTTTCGGTGAAGAGATCGACAGTATCAGGGAGCGTGCGAAAAAGAGCTCTTATGAAGGAATTGAGACAATTCTGGAAGCACTTGAGAAAGCAAAGGCGAGACTGCGCGCCAATGTCAACTTTGATCTTGTCATGGAACTTCTTCTGTTGACAATAAAGGAGAACTAGGGAATGACAAAAGTAATTGGAGTCCGTTTTCGGACTGCAGGAAAGATCTATTTTTTCTCACCGGGCAAATTTGAGGTGAAGCGTGGTGATCAGGTAATTGTAGAGACCGCGAGAGGAGTAGAATTCGGTAACGTTGTGATGGGACCGAAGGAAGTGAAGGATGAAGAGATCACCCAGCCTCTTAAGACAGTGATCCGCCTGGCGACAGAGGATGACCGCCGTGTAGAAGAAAAGAATCGCAAAAAAGAAAAAGAAGCATTTCAGATTTGTCTGGAAAAGATCCACAAGCATGGACTGGAGATGAAGCTGATCGATGCAGAATATACCTTTGACAACAATAAAGTGCTGTTTTACTTTACCGCAGACGGAAGAATTGATTTCCGTGAACTGGTAAAGGATCTGGCAGCGGTATTCCGTACCAGGATTGAACTTCGCCAGATCGGTGTAAGAGATGAGACGAAGATCCGCGGAGGAATCGGAATCTGTGGACGAGAGCTTTGCTGCCACACCTATCTGTCTGAGTTTGCACCGGTTTCGATCAAGATGGCAAAAGAACAGAATCTGTCTCTGAACCCGACTAAGATTTCAGGTGTATGTGGCAGACTGATGTGCTGCCTGAAAAATGAGGAAGACACTTACGAAGAACTGAACCGCAAGCTTCCCGGTGTGGGTGACTATGTCCAGACGGCAGATGGACTCCACGGCGAGGTACAGAACGTCAACGTACTGCGTCAGTTGGTCAAGGTACTGGTAGAAGTCGGTGACGAGAAGGAACTGAAGGAGTACGAGGCAGACACGTTACAGTTCAAGAGACGCCGCGGCAAAAAGGGCGGTCAGGAACTGTCTAAGGAAGAGCAGAAGGAACTTGAGAAGTTAGAGGAGATCGAGGAGAAGGAAGAAGCGGAAGAACGCGCAGAAAAACGTGCGGAGCAACGCCCGGAGCGTCAGGACCGCAGAGAACAGAGAGCTGACAGCGAGAATCGCGGGGATAACCGCAGACGCGACGGACGCAGAGACGACAACCGCAGAAATAATAACCGTGGTGAGAATCAGAATCGTAATGATAACCGTGGAGAAAATCGGAACAACGAGAATCGTGGTGACAACCGCAGAGACAATAAC
>OJSP01002788.1_pt1 | contig 13884 bp, 11 predicted proteins | sample 1599561 | NCBI WGS metagenome assembly OJSP01 (sample SAMN04168659, study PRJEB22393) | human gut metagenome | biome: human gut microbiome; feature: stool | host: Homo sapiens | collected 2014-05-12
GAATTCCTCCTCCCAGGCACCGTCCAGCTCGTCCTCTGCGGCTTCGTCCCAGCAGTCCTCGTCTGCGGCGCTCTCCTCATCGAGTCAGGCGTCCTCCAGTCAGGCGCCGTCCCAGAGCTCATCTTCCAGCCAGCAGACCTCTTCCAAGCCCTCCGCCAACAACAGCGTGACGGCTCCTTCGGGAGAGATGCGGGCAGTCTGGTTCTCCTATCTGGACCTCTCGTCGATGATCAAGCAGAAGTCCCGGTCGGAGTTTGAATCCGCCATCTCCAAGGCGTTTTCCGATGTGGCAAATGACGGCTACAACACTGTTTTTGTTCAGGCGCGTCCCTTTGGCGACGCCCTCTATGACTCGGATCTGTTCCCCTGGTCCTATACCCTGACCGGAACCGAAGGGGTCAGCCCGGGATATGACCCGCTTCAGATCATGATCGATCAGGCCCATGCCAAGGGGCTTTCGGTGGAGGCCTGGGTCAATCCCTACCGCATCCGCAATTCCAGCAACGGCGGACAGGCGCTGAGCAGCGACAATCCCGCTTCGGACTGGCTGGACAGCGGCAGTGATGTGGTGATCGAATACGGCGGAGGCATCTACTACAATCCCGGCAGTGAGGAAGCCCGGGAACACATTGTAGCCGGTGTGGAGGAGATCGTCCGTAATTATGATGTGGACGGCATCCACTTTGACGACTACTTCTATCCCACCACTGACTCTGCCTTTGACGCGGATACATACAGCGACTACAAGGCATCCGGCGGCAAGCTCTCCCTGGGCGACTGGCGCCGGGACAATGTCAACCAGCTGGTCAAGACACTGGGGGAGCGCATCCACGCCATTGATCCGGGGCTGTCCTACGGCATCAGCCCCTCCGGCGTGTGGGCGGATAAGAGCAGCCTGCCCCAGGGCTCCAATACCACCGGCGGCTATGAGAGCTACTACGCCTCCTACGCCGACAGCCGGAAATGGGTCAAGGAGGGGTGGATCGACTACATCTGCCCCCAGATCTACTGGTACATCGGCCACAAGAGCATGGACTACGCCACGGTGGCCCGCTGGTGGGCGGATACGGTAAAGGGTACAGGTGTTTCCCTTTACATAGGAATGGCCGACTATCTGGCCGGCAACAGCGATCCCAAGAGCCCCTGGTACGGCACGACAGCCATCGAGCGACAACTGGCCCTCAACGACACCCTGCCCCAGGTCGCGGGGGAGGCGCACTTCCGCTACCGGCTGATGGCGGAAAACCCGGAGCTGCTGGCGCTCTATGCGGAGGCCTATGGCGAGGAGTCGCAGGAGCCGGCGGAGCCGGCCTATCTGAACACCAGGGAGCACGACGCCTACATCCAGGGAAATGACGGCCGGTTCCGCCCGGAGGACTCCCTGAGCCGGGCCGAGGCGGTGGCCATGCTGGCCCGCCTCAGTGTAGACGAGCAAGGGAATCTGCTTTACAGCGGAGCGCCTGGTACCGGCGGCTTTTCCGATGTGAAGCGGGGGGACTGGTACGCCCCCTATGTGACCTTTGCCAAGCGCTACGGCATCGCAAATGGCTATCTCGACGGCACCTTCCGGCCGGAGGCCATCCTCACGACGGTCGTCGTGCGTTCGTTCTCGGTCGACGACTTGGGATGCCATGCCACCAGAAAACGCCCCGGATGGTATTTGAAATACTCGACCGTGCCCCCGACCGGCACCCAGTTCATATGGACATTGGTCACGGACATGAAGATCGAGATCTGCAACATCTCCTCGTTCAGGTATTCGGTTTCCTTCACAACCTCCGTCACGACCACGCGGCCGTCGCAGGGAGAGAAAACCAGGTCGGCATCGTGTATCCGCACACGGCGGGGTTCCCGGAAAAACGCGACGATAAAGAACCAGAACAACAGCAAAAGCACGGCGCTCACCCACAACAGCGAAATATTCGAATCGCTGACCAGCAGGTGATAGATCAGCCAAAATATAAATACACAGACGGCACCCGAGATACAGATAATCTTGTAGCCTTCCTTATTTATCCTCATAACTCTTTTTTAGGTTTGCAGTTACATCACAAAAAGCATATAGACGAATACGAACGGCGCCGAGAGCAGCATGGCGTCGAAACGATCGAGCACCCCGCCGTGGCCGGGGATCAGCCGCCCCGAATCCTTAACGCCGGCAGCCCGCTTGAACATCGACTCCACCAGGTCGCCCAGCACGCCCGAAACGGCGGCGACCAGTGCCAGACCGGCCCAAACCCACATATTCCCGTCCAGCATCCGTGCAGCCACGATGCCCATGACGACGGCACCGGCGATCCCGCCGAAGAACCCCTCCCAGGATTTCTTGGGCGAAAGGCGTTCGCAAAGGCGGTGGCGTCCGACGGACATCCCCACCAGGTAGGCGAAGACGTCGTTGGCCCAGATGATGAAGATATAGGCGACCATGATCCACGGGTTCCAGGTATCGCTGCCGACGATCGGGATATAGCACATCAGCGACAGGGGCAATGCCACGTAGCAGATTCCCATGATCGTCGTGCCGATCCCGGAGGCCGGGTTTTCACCCCTGCGGTAGAGTTCGCAGATGAACATGGCGGGCAGGAGCAGCAACAGGAACGCCAGCCCGCAGCCGAAGGCCTGCCGGGCGTCGCCGAGAATCTCGATGTCGTCCGAGACGAACGCGAAATTGAGCACGAAAAGCACAACACCCGCAACAAGCCCTACGACTCTCTGCGGCGCATTGCCTTGTTTCCCGGCCAGCGTATAGAACTCGTACATGCCGCCCACGAGCAGCGCCGCGAGCAACGCGCCGAAGCTCCACTGCGACCAGACGATCGCCCCCAGTACCACCGCTGCCAGGACAAGGCCGCTCAGCGTGCGTACCACGAGGTTCTTCATAGTTTCATTCATCAGTTAATGCGGGTTAGGTTCGTCTTATTCGGTCTTGGAAATCGCGGCGGCCGTATTGCCGTCGGCAGGGGCTTCGGGCGTCTCCGTCTGTACAACCGCGGGAGCATCCTCTTCCGGGGCGGGCTTCGCCGCCGGGGCTGCAGAAGCCTCGGGCTCTCCCTTCACGGCGGCCCCGTTAGCCTTGACTTTGGCCTCGGCCTCCTTCCGCTCACGCAGGATGTCCTTCTTGCGACGGCCGAAGATACGCTCCACGTCCTCGGTGAAGACCACTTCGCGCTCCAACAACAGTTCGGCCAGCTCTTTCAGGCCGTCGGCATGCTCACGGAGCACTTTCTCGGCCATCTCGTAAGCCTTCCCGATGACGAGTTTGGCCTCGGCGTCGATCTGCTGCGCGGTCAGTTCCGAATAGGGCTTCGTGAACGCCATGTCGCTCTGCCCCGTGGAATCGTAATAGCTCAACGTCCCGACATTTTCACTCATGCCATAATAGGCTACCATGGCATAGGCCTGCTTGGTGACACGTTCCAAGTCATTGAGCGCCCCGGTCGATATTTCGCCGAAGGTCAGCTGCTCCGAAACACGTCCGCCGAGCGTGGCGGCCAGCTCGTCCATCATCTGCTCGCGCGTGGTGATCTGCCGCTCTTCGGGCAGGTACCAGGCTGCGCCGAGCGCCTTGCCGCGCGGGATGATCGTCACCTTGATAAGCGGGCTGGCATTCTCGAGTATCCAGCTCACCGTGGCGTGGCCCGCCTCGTGATAGGCGATCACACGCTTTTCCTCGTCGGTGATGATCTTATTCTTGCGTTCGAGGCCGCCCACGATGCGGTCGATGGCTGCCAGGAAGTCCTCCTTCGAAATGAATTTCTTGTTGTGGCGCGCAGCGATCAGCGCGGCTTCGTTGCAGACATTTGCAATGTCGGCACCCGAGAATCCGGGGGTCTGGCGGGCCAGGAACGACCGGTCGAGCAGAGGATCGAGCTTCAGCGGACGCAGGTGGACGTTGAAAATCTCCTCACGTTCCTTGACGTCGGGCAATCCCACCTCGATCTGGCGGTCGAAACGGCCGGCGCGCATCAGCGCCTTGTCGAGGATGTCGGCACGGTTCGTGGCCGCAAGGACGATCACGCCCGTATTGGTCTGGAAGCCGTCCATCTCCGTGAGGAGCTGGTTAAGCGTATTCTCACGCTCGTCGTTGCCCGAGAACCCGGCATTCTTGCCGCGGGCGCGGCCGATGGCGTCGATCTCGTCGATGAAGACGATGCACGGAGCCTTCTGCTTGGCCTGCTCGAACAGGTCGCGGACACGCGAGGCGCCCACGCCGACGAACATCTCGACGAAATCGGAACCCGAAATCGAGAGGAACGGCACGTTGGCCTCCCCTGCGACGGCCTTGGCCAGCAGGGTCTTGCCCGTTCCCGGAGGGCCTACGAGCAGCGCGCCCTTCGGAATCTTGGCGCCCAGCTCCTTGTATTTGTCGGCCTTCTTGAGGAAATCGACGATCTCCATGATCTCGACCTTCGCCTCCTCCAGGCCGGCCACATCCTTGAACGTCACGCGCTTGGAGTTGTCCTTGTCGAAGACCTGCGCCTTGGCTTTGCCGACGTTCATAATGCCACCGCCGCCTCCGGCGCCCGCGCCGCGCGACATGGAGCGCATGATGAAGAACCACGCTCCGATGATCACCACCCACGGCAGCAGGTTGATCAGAATCGAGGTCCAGTCGTTGGCCTTGTTTTCATAGATCACCGGAACGGTCTGCCCCGACTTCTCCTCGGCGGCCTTCAAATCCTCGCGAAACGAATCTACCGAACCGATGGTGAAAGTCAGCTGCACGCCCGACTCGGGCAGGCGGCGGAAACGCTTGTCCACCGAGTCGTTACGGTACTTCTCGCCGGCCTCCTTTTTCAGGAACACCTGCGCCTGGTCGCGGTTCACGACCTGGATCTTCTCCACGTCGCCCTTCTCAACCATCTCCTGCACGGTGGTCCAGTCGCTGGGCAGCGGCGCTTCATTGCTGCCGTCGAACAGATACCAGCCGATGATGAACAAACCGATCAGGCCGTAGATCCACAGCATCGAAGGCCGCGGCATGTTCATATTCATTTTATTGTTGTTCTTGCTTTTCTGTGCCATAATCCGGATTACTCTTCGTATTCATATTTCACCAGCGGTGCGTCGGCCCACAGCTCCTCGAGCTTGTAGAAGCTCCGAAGCTCGGTCTGGAAAATGTGCACCACGACGTCCACATAGTCCATGGCGACCCACACGCCGTTCTGCTGGCCTTCGATGCGCCACACCTTCTCGCCCAATTTCTCGAACACCTTCTCCTCGATTTCGGCGGCTATGGCGCACACCTGCGTCGTGGAATCGGCGTTGCAGACCACGAAATGCGAACAGATCGCTCCATCGAATCCCGAGAGGTCCAACGATACAATATTCTTACCTTTTTTATCTTCAATCGCGCTGACGATCGTTTCGATCAGTTTATCCATAAATGTTCAATAGGTATCTATAACCTTGCAAAGGTATGAAAAGAGAATGAGATTTGAAAGCAACGCGGTAAAAATCGCGCCGCAAGCGGGCATATTATTCCGGAAGCGATTCATTATTTCGCCCTTTTTGTCGCCGGATTCGTTTTTTATCACTACTTTTGGAGATACTCCAACTAACCCAAGTTCAATTTATGCGAAAAATCTTCATGCTCTGCCTGACCGGCGCACTCGCACTGGCCACGACGTCCTGCAAGGACGAAAAAGTAACCACCATGCAGACGATCACCGTCAATGGTCAGATCTGCGAGGTCAAAAGCGCTTTCTATGTGGAAGAAAAAGCCGACGAGCAATGGGAAACCTCATACGACCTCATTCTATTCAGAGAGTATTTTTCAACATTACCGTTTACAATGTCCGACTACGGTGTCGATATAGAAGTTTCTGAATCCCTGATAGGCAAAACTATCGACCTCACAGAACCCGTTACCCAAACCGGGCCTCTCAGACCATACCTCTCCGTCGGGGCAATCGGTGAAACAGAGTTCGACATCGTACACTCGTTTGAAAGAATTACGGTAAGCAATGGAGACGACATCTCTTCGGCAACAGTCTCCTACGGAATGCTCACTGTCACCAGAGACGGGGATAATTTCTCCGTCAAACTCTCCGTCAAACTTTCCGACGGCAAATCAATCTTCGCTGACTGGACGGGAAAAGCGACCAAAGTAACGATTCCGGAATAACCGACCGGATAATCGACATGCGCCCGGCCTGCGTTTTGCAGGCCGGGCGCATTCTTTCAGAGAGCGGAAGCTATGCCTTCGCACCCGGAACATTGGCCAGAATGGTCTCGGTCAAGGCCCGGATGATCGAGTTCTTGACGTAGGTGCGGCGCACGGCGACGGCGATCTTGCGCGACGTAGCCCCTTTCGAAAGGGTTTTCAGCCGGTCGCGGCGGTCCGAGGGGATGTATTCGACGGCCATTTCGGGAATGATCGTCAGACACGACGTGCAGTCGACGATCCGCATGAGCGTATCCAGCGAACCCGATTCGAACGAATAGTGCGACGGCATCGAACGCCGGGCCTGGCAGAGTTCGATGATCTGGTCGCGCATGCAGTTGCCGGGGCTCAAGATCACCAGGTCCTTGAGGTCGATCTCCTCGATACGGATATTCTGCCGTTCATAGAGCGGATTTTCGGGCGACACGTAAGCGTAGAAGCGGTCGTTGAAAAGCTCCTGCTCGAGGATGCCCTCGCCGCAGGTGCCGCTGGCGACCAGCGCCGCGTCGATACGGTCGCGCTTGAGCGCCTCGACGATGTCCGAAGTGATCATCTCGGATATTTCCAGCTCGACCTTCGGGTAGTCGCGCACGAAGGCCGGAATGAATTTGTGCAGCAGGTAGGGCGCGATGGTCGGGATGACGCCCAGCCGCAGTTTGCCCGCGGTTTCGCCCTTGAGCTCCGAAACGGCCTCCTTGATGTAATTGTACGCCTTGATCGTCTCGCGCGCCTGTTCCAGCACCACCTCGCCCGCCTCGGTGGGAATGACGGGCTTTTTCGAACGGTCCAGAAGCACCACGCCAAGCTCCTCTTCAAGCGCCTTAACCTGCATGCTCAAAGAAGGTTGCGTCACAAAACAATGTTCGGCCGCAAGCGAGAAACTCCCGCAGTTGGCCACGGCCAGCAGATATTCGAGTTGGATGATTGTCATAACAGGCGTCTATTTGAGAAAGCGAAGATATAAAAAAAATCTATATCGGACAACTTTTTCGCATTGCCGCATAGTTTTTCGTATCTTCGCCTGCAAAATGTACTTTCTCTAAAAATATGGCAAAAATCATCCTTACCGGCGACCGTCCCACGGGCCGGCTCCACCTGGGCCACTTCGTGGGTTCGCTCCGCCGCCGCGTCGAGCTGCAGAACTCGGGCGAGTTCGACGAAATATTCATTATGATCGCCGATGCGCAGGCGCTCACCGACAATGCCGACAACCCGGAAAAGGTGCGTCAGAATATCATCGAAGTGGCGCTGGACTACCTCTCGGTGGGTCTCGACCCCGCGAAATCGACGCTCTTCATCCAGTCGCAGGTGGCGGAACTGTGCGAACTGGCGTTCTACTACATGAACCTGGTCACCGTGCAGCGTTTGCAGCGCAACCCGACCGTGAAGGCCGAGATCGCCCTGCGCGGATTCGCCGAGGGCGCCGCCGAAGGCGACACGACCCAGCGTCAGGGCATTCCCGTCGGATTCTTCACCTACCCCATCAGCCAGGCGTCGGACATCACGGCCTTCAGGGCCACGACCGTGCCCGTGGGCGAGGACCAGGAGCCGATGATCGAGCAGACGCGCGAAATCGTCCACAAATTCAACGCGGTGTACGGCGAAACGCTCGTCGAGCCGGAAATCCTGCTGCCCGAGAACGCGGCCTGCATGCGCCTGCCGGGAACCGACGGCAAGGCCAAGATGTCCAAGTCGCTGGGCAACTGCATCTACCTGAGCGATTCGGCCGAGGAGGTACGAAAGAAGGTGATGGGCATGTACACCGATCCCGACCACCTGCGCGTGGAGGACCCGGGCAAGGTCGAAGGCAACACAGTGTTCACCTACCTCGACGCTTTCAGCCGCCCCGAGCATTTTTCGAAATATTTGCCCGAATACGCTTCGCTCGACGAGCTGAAGGCCCACTACCGCCGGGGCGGGCTGGGCGACGTGAAGGTGAAACGCCTGCTGATCGCCATTCTCAACGAGATGCTCGACCCGATCCGCGAACGCCGCCGCCACTACGAGACGCGCATCGGCGAGGTGTACGACATCCTCCGCGAAGGCTCGGCCAAGGCCCGCGCAGCGGCCGCCGAAACCCTGGCGGATGTCCGTGCGGCCATGAAAATCAACTATTTCGACGACCGCGAGCTGATCGACGGCCAGACCGAGCATTTCAAGTTGAAAACGGAAAATTAAAAATTGAAAATCAAAGGCATTTGACTTGCACACCGGGCATCGTACAGGATGAAATCAAACCGCCCGGTCTCGGTCAATCGCAATGTTTCACTTTTAACTTTTAACTTTTTATGTCCTTCCGCGCCGACCGCATCTACCTCGAGTTTCTCCGGCTGACCCGGAGACTCTCCAACCAGCAGATTATGATGCTGCTGGCCGTGGTGGTCGGTGTGCTCGCAGGGCTGGGAGCCTACCTGTTCGAAATGCTGCTGCACGGCATCAAGAGCGGGCTGATACGCTGGTTCCCGGTGGACAGCGCACATATCCTCTTCCTGATCTACCCCGCCGTGGGCATCATCCTGGCGACGCTGTTCGTCAAATACATCGTCCGCGACAACATCTCCGAAGGCGTGACGCGCGTCCTCTACGCCATGTCGCGCCGCAATTCGCGCATCGCCCGGCACAACTGCTGGACCTCGATCGTGGGCGGTGCGACGACCATCGGATTCGGCGGTTCGGTGGGACCCGAGGCCCCGATCGTGCTCACGGGAGCGGCCATCGGCTCGAACATCGGACGGCTGGCGCGCCTCAACTACAAACACACGACGCTGCTGCTGTGCTGCGGCGCGGGCGCCGCCCTCGCGGCGATCTTCAAAGCCCCGATCACGGGCGTGGTCTTCGTGCTGGAAATCCTGATGCTCGACATCACCGCCGGGTCGGTCATCCCGCTGCTGATCGCCTCGATCACCGCGACGACGATGGCCTTCATGCTGCGCGGCTTCGACCCGATTCTGGCCGTGACGCTGGCCCCCGCGGACGCCTTCGAGCTGTGGCAGATACCGCTGTTCATCCTGCTCGGCGTGCTGTGCGGGCTGATGGCGTGGTATTTCACGTCGATGAACTCGCGGGTCGGAGGTTTCTTCAAGAGCATCGACAAACAGTACAAGAAATGGCTGTGGGGCGGTGCGATTCTGGGTATCCTGATCTTCGTCTTCCCGCCGCTGTACGGCGAGGGTTACGAGGGATTCACCTCCCTGATGCACGGCAACGCGCAGGAGCTGTTCAACAACTCGCTCTTCTACCGCTTCCGCGACATCGACTGGGTGATCATCCTCTTCGTCATCGCCACGATGTTCTTCAAGGTCATCGCCATGTCGACGACCAACGCCGCGGGAGGCGTGGGCGGTACGTTCGCGCCGTCGCTGTTCGTCGGAGCCTTCACGGGCGCCTCGCTGGCGCTGGTGTGCAACACGCTGTTCGGATGGGAGGTGTCGATCGTCTCGTTTACGCTGGTCGGCATGGCGGGCGTCATGTCGGGGGTGATGAACGCCCCGCTGACCTCGATCTTCCTGATCGCAGAACTCTCGAACGGCTACGGACTGTTCATCCCGCTGATGATCACCGCCTGCATCTCGTTCGCCGTGGACTACTACCTCGACCCCGACTCGATCTACACCAAGCAGTTGCGCCAGAAGGGCGAACTGCTGACCCACGACAAGGACCAGTCGGTGTTCGTCTTCCTGAAACTCGAAGAGCTGATGGAAACCGATTTCCTGCGCATCAAGGAGAACATGACCCTGGGCGACATCGTGCACATCATTTCGACGGCCCGCCGCAACATCTTCCCCGTGATCGACAACTTCGGCCGGCTGATCGGCGTGGTGCAGCTGGACGACCTGCGCGAGGACATGTTCAAACACGAGAAGTACGGGCACCCGATCTCGGACTACATGATTCCGCCGCCGGACAAGATCATCGAACACGAGGCGATTTTGAGCGTCATGGAGAAATTCGAGGACAAGCACGCCTGGATGCTGCCCGTCGTGGACAAGCAAGGCCGCTACCTGGGATTCATCTCCAAGTCGCGCATTCTGAACGCATACCGCGAACAACTCGTAAAAATACAGCAATGACAACGGAAAATGCCCTTCCCTGGGCCGAAGAGGCCGACTGCGCCGTCACGGTGTGCGACACCGAAGGCGTGATCCTCTACATGAACGAAAAGGCGCGTGCGACCTTCGCCCAACACGGCGACCTGATCGGCCGGAAACTGTTCGACTGCCACAACGAACGGTCGCGCGAAACGATCCGCCGCATGCTCGCATCGGGAGGCACGAACGCCTACACCATCGAAAAGCAGGGCGTGCGCAAGATGATCTACCAGACGGCGTGGAGGGAGCGCGGCGAAATCCGCGGGCTGGTGGAAATCTCGATGGAGCTGCCGGACGAAATGCCGCACTACATAAGGAAATAAATAGACGAGGGGAGGTTTTTTGAAAACCTCCCCTCGTTTTACGGAAACGGTCCGAAACCGGCAGCATTGCTACAACTTGATGTCGTAAATCTGGATCACTCCGGTCAGCTTGCCGGCGGCGTCCGTCACGAGCAGCGAGGTGACCTTGTTGCGGGTCATCATCTTCTCGGCCTCGATCAGTTTCTCGTCCGGCGAGATGGTCTTGGGATTGCGCGTGGCGATGTCGGAAGCCCTGATATTGAAGAACTCCCCGCGCAGGCGCTCCATCGCGCGGCGCACGTCGCCGTCGGTGACGATGCCCTCGATCCGCTCGCCCTCGCAGATCACGATCAGCCCCAATCCGCCCTTCGAAATGGCGTGGATCATCTCCGCAGCCGGGCAGTCGGGCGCCACGACGGGCAGATCGTGGTCGCGCATGACGTTCCCTACGGTCATCAGCAGACGCCGCCCGAGGCTTCCGCCCGGGTGCAGGCGCGCGAAATCGACGCTCGTGAAACCCCGCATCTGCATCAGCGACACGGCCAGCGCGTCGCCCATGGCGATCTGCGCCGTGGTCGACGAAGTGGGCGCGAGGTGCAGGATGCAAGCCTCCTCCTTCACCCCCACGTCGAGGTGCACGTCGGAGTTCTTGGCCAGCGCCGAGTCGGGATTTCCGGTCATCGAAACCAGCTTGTTGCCGTTGGAGTGGATGAAGGGGACGATCTTGAGGATTTCGTCCGTCTCGCCCGAATAGGAGAGCGCGACCACGATGTCCTCCTTCGAAATCATGCCCAGGTCGCCGTGGAAGGCTTCGCCGGGGTGGAGAAAGAAGCTCGGGGTTCCGGTCGAAGCGAGCGTCGCGGCGATCTTGCGCCCCACGAGGCCCGACTTGCCCATGCCCGTAACGATACACTTGCCGCGGCTTCCGAGGATCATCTCCACGGCCGTGGCAAACTCGTCGCCGAGAGTATCTTCCATGCGTTTGAGCGACAGCATTTCGGTATGGATCGCCTTGCGGGCAACCTCCAGAATCTGCGCCTTGGTCGTATCTGTCATGCTTAACGAGAGTTAGATGGGTATTTTACAGCAGGCTTTTCACAAGGGTCTCCAGATCGTCGAGCCGCAGCATGTTGGCCGCATCGCTCAACCCCTTGTCGGGATCGGGATGCACTTCGAAAAAGAAACCGTTGGCCCCGAACGCCTTGGCCGCATGCGCCATGGCGGGCACAAATTCGCGGTTGCCGCCCGTCTTGCCGCCCGCCGCGCCGGGGCGCTGCACCGAGTGGGTGCAGTCCATCACGACCGTAGGGGCGATTTTGAGCATGTCGGGGATATTGCGGAAATCGACGACGAGGTTGTTGTAGCCGAACGAGTTGCCGCGTTCGGTGAGCCAGATGTCACCGGCCCCCGCCTCGCGGGCCTTTTCGTAAGGATAGCGCATGTCCGCGCCCGAAAGGAACTGGGCCTTTTTGACATTCACCGTTTTGCCGGTCCGGGCTGCGGCGACCACCAGATCGGTCTGGCGGCAGAGGAACGCCGGAATCTGGATCACGTCGACGACCTCGCCGACGGGTGCGGCCTGCCACGATTCGTGGATGTCGGTGAGCAGCCGCAGCCCCCACTTCGCCCGCACGTCCGAAAGCATCTGCAACCCCTTTTCGAGTCCCGGGCCGCGGAACGACGATATGGAGGTGCGGTTGGCCTTGTCGAACGAGGCCTTGAAGATGATTTCCGTGCCGAGGGTGCGGTTGATGGCCGCAAGCCTTTCGCCCACGGCGTCCAGCAGTTCGGCCGATTCGATGACGCACGGACCTGCGATAAATTTTATTGCCATAAAATTTGAATTAAAAATTAAAAATTAAAGATTAAGAATTCCGGAGAATTTTCAATCCCTAATTTTTCATTCTTCATTTTTAATTTTTAATTGGAGAAAGCGTTCCGCTTTCTCCAGATCCTCGGGCGTGTCGATGCCGATGGTCTCGACCTCCGAAATCCCCACGCCGATCTTGTAGCCGTTCTCCAGCCAGCGCAGCTGTTCAAGCGATTCGGCCAGCTCAAGCGGCGACTGCGGCAACGCCGTCACCGCCCGCAGCACGTCGGCGCGAAAGGCGTAAAGCCCGATATGCTTGTAGAACGTGTGGCGCGCGAGCCACTCTTCGCGCGGAACGCCCCGCAGGTAGGGAATCACCGAGCGGGAAAAATAGATGGCCCGCGACTGCGCGTCGAGGACCACCTTGGGCGAGTTGGGATTTTCGAGGGCCGCCAGTCCGTCAGCCTCGGTGAAGGGTTTCACGAGCGTGGCGATGTCGGTCGCGGGGTCGTCGAAACAGCGTTTCACGGCCTCCAGCTGCGAAGGACGGATAAAAGGTTCGTCACCCTGCACGTTGACCACCACGTCGTATTCGCGGCCCTGCTTGCAGTAGGCCTCCCAACAGCGGTCGGTGCCGCTCCGGTGGTCCGGGGAGGTCATTTCGACCCGTCCCCCGAAGGCCCGCACGGCGTCGCGGATGCGCTCGTCGTCGGTGGCCACCACGGCATCGTCCAGCACGCCGGCGACCTGCTCGTAGACCCGCTGGATGACGGGCTTGCCGCCCAGCCGCGCCAGCGGCTTCCCGGGAAAGCGCGTCGAAGCGTAGCGCGCGGGGATGATTGCCAAAAAATTCATAATTCAGAATTCAAAATTCATAATTACAGCCTCCCGTTTTTTCGTCAGGGCGGATGAAATCCGGGACTTCGTGAAACCGGCAAGGCAGAAGCATACACGGGGTATGTGGCTGCCGAAGCCGACGAAGGAAGCGCCAGAGTTCGCCGCCATCACGAAAAAACTATTCCAGAGCCAGCTGCAACACCTCCTCGTTGGTCTTCACGTAATGGAACGTGAGGCCCGCGATATATTCGGGTTTGATCTCGGCGATGTCCTTGCAGTTCTCCTCCGAGAGGATCAGCTCGGTGATGCCGGCGCGTTTGGCGGCCAGGATCTTCTCCTTCACGCCGCCCACGGGCATCACCCGTCCGCGGAGCGTGGTCTCGCCCGTCATGGCGATACGCTCCTTCACCTTGCGCCCCGTATAGCTCGACACGATCGAAGTGACCATCGTGATGCCGGCCGAAGGACCGTCCTTCGGGATCGCGCCCTCGGGAACGTGGATGTTGATGTCGTTCGTTTCGAACAGCTTGGGGTCGATGCCCAACTCCTTGTAGTGGGCCATCGTCCACTCGTGGGCGATCGTCGCCGACTCCTTCATCACATCGCCCAGGTTGCCCGTGAGGCTCACCTTGCCCTTGCCGGGCGTCAGCACCGACTCGATGTAGAGGATGTCGCCGCCGA
>OJSP01002799.1_pt1 | contig 13838 bp, 10 predicted proteins | sample 1599561 | NCBI WGS metagenome assembly OJSP01 (sample SAMN04168659, study PRJEB22393) | human gut metagenome | biome: human gut microbiome; feature: stool | host: Homo sapiens | collected 2014-05-12
CGACGCTCTTCCGATCTGTACTCCATCATGGCCCTGCGCCTGGGCGATCCCGACGCCAGAATGATCTTTTCGTCCTTGCCCGGCTTCATGGGCGTGCCCTGTTCCGTCCTGTCCGGCCCCTTCATCGCACCCGGCTCCTTTCCCGCCATAGCGCTCGTGTTGAGATAGGTTACAACAGTTTATTATAGCACAGTTTCCTCCCCCTGGGAAGCGCGCCGCCCCTTTTCCGGGCCGCACGCTTGTAAAAATCGCGGGCGGGGGCGGTGGGGCCGCACCGCTCCCGCCGCATGCCGCTGCTCCTCCCCCCTTTCCCCGCTTGACAATTCCCCCCTGCCGCTGGTAAGATAATCCTGACAAAACCTCGTTTTTTCAATAGCATCCCCGCGCTTGGGGCGCGTCCATTCCCGCGGAAAGGGGCCCGTGAACATGTCTTGGAAAACCCTGCGCCGCGCCCTGCCCTGGCTGGTGCTGGCGGGCAGCTTTGCGGTGCTGTGCGTCTTTGAGTGGCGCAACATCACCGACCTGCTGGACTCTGACATGGCCTCCGATATGATCTACGCCAACCTCCTGGCGAAGGAGGGGTCGTTCTTCTCCTCACGGGGATCGAAGCGCAGATTCTCCAGCAGCATGATCTGGCCGCCCTGCAGGGCCGCCGCCTTGCTCTTGGCGTCCTCACCCACGATGTCCTTGGCGAAGATGACCTCCTGACCCAGCAGCCGGCTCAGCCGCTCCGCCACGGGAGCCAGCGTCAGGCTCTCCTTCCACTGGCCCTTGGGCTTGCCTAAATGGGAGCAGGCGATGACCGCCGCCCCACGCTCCAGCAGATACCGGATGGTGGGCAGGGCCGCCACGATGCGCTTGTCGCTGGTGATGGCACCGGTGGCCTTATCCTGCGGGACGTTGAAGTCACAGCGCAGCAGGATCTTCTTCCCCGCCACGTCTACATCCATGATGGTCTTTTTATTGTAGTTCATATCGGTAGGCTCCTTTATGAAAAATAGTACTTATTCCGCCATCTCCCCCGTGCCGGTAAGGCCGGGGAAGCCGTTTTGGCGCAGGGCCTCGTAGGTGAGGATGGCCACGGAGTTGCTGAGATTCAGGCTGCGGGCCTCCCGCCGCATGGGCAGACGGATGCAGCGCTCCCGGTGGGCCGTGCGGAACCACTCCGGCAGCCCCGCCGTCTCCTTGCCGAAGAAGAGCCAGCTGTCCGGCGTGAAGCGGGCCTGCGTATAGTCCTGCGGGGCCTTGGTGGTGGCCAGCCACAGTTCCTCCCCCGCCTCCGGGTGTTGGGCAAAGAGGTCCGGCAGGCTCTCGTAGTCCTGCACCTGCACCAGATGCCAGTAGTCCAACCCCGCCCGCTTCACGGCCCGGTCGGAGATATCAAAGCCCAGCGGGCGGATCAGGTGCAGGCGGCTGCCGGTAGCGGCGCAGGTGCGGGCGATATTGCCGCAGTTCTGGGGAATCTCCGGCTCCACCAATACGATATTCAGCATGGAGCCGCTCCCTCCCCTCCCGCCCCTGCGGGCGCATCGTTTCATCGATTCATGTATTGTAATGCAATCCGCAAAAAAATGCAACTATAACTTGCAGAATCCACATATTTTTTCTTAAAAATATAAAATTTTCCTTCGCTTCACCGCAAAAACCGTCGCTTTTTGCGGCTCCCTCTCCTCCGTGGGAGAGATTTCCTGCCCTGAGAAAAATTATTGCCGGGAAAATATGTGAAAATACTGGATTTCTTTGTAAAGTCTGTTATAATAGAGGCAGTATGCAGAGAGGGGGAGGATTCCCATGGATCGTAGTGTGGTATTTTTGGATCTGAAGGGCGGCTGCGCCCCCTGTGACAAACCGCTGATGCTGCGGCCGATCCTGTTTTGCCCGGTACTGACCTGGGTGGCACAGGAGTTGACGGTCTGCGGCGCTCAGCGGTTTTTTATTGTGTGTGACGAGGCGTGGCAGGATGAGGTGCGGGAGGTCATGGAGGGCTTCGACACCCGGCTGTTCGCCTCCGCTCAGGAGGCGCTGGCCGATGCAGAGGGTGAGGTCATCGTAGTCCCCGGCCCCGTGGTGCCGGTGTACGGCCCGGAGGACAGCCGCAGCGTATACGCCGCCGAGGTCGGGACGCTGAAGGCCCGGCTGGAGAGCGGCATCCCTCTGACGGACTGCCCGGCGGAGGCCTGCGGCATCCGCAGTTTGTGGCAGACGCAGGCGCTGCCGCCGGTATTCCGCCCGGTGGCGGATGAGGCGGCGCTGAACGCCGCCATGCCGGATGCCCGTGAGCTGCTGCTGCGGCGCATGACGGGCGTCACCGTCGTAGACCCCGCCACCACCTATATCGATCCCCGCTGCTCCATCGCTCCCGGCGTGACCCTGCTGCCGGGTACCATCCTCCGGGGCCATACCGCCATCGGCTCCGGCTGCGAGATCGGCCCCAACGCCATGGTGCGGGACTGCATCGTGGGAAAGGACACCACCATCAATGCCTCGCAGGTCAATGAGAGTACCATCGGCAGCCACACCACCGTGGGGCCCTTCACCTATGTCCGGCCCAACTGCTGTATCGGTGACCACTGCCGGGTGGGGGACTTCGTGGAGGTGAAGAACTCCGTCATCGGAGACGGCACCAAGATCAGCCATCTGACCTATGTGGGCGACAGCGACGTGGGGCAGCGGGTGAACTTCGGCTGCGGCACCGTCACCACCAACTATGACGGCCACAAAAAGCACCGCTGCACCATTGGCGACGACGTGTTTCTGGGCTGCAACACCAACCTCATCGCCCCCGTCACCGTGGCGGACCGGGCCTACACCGCCGCCGGGTCCACCGTTACCGACGACGTGCCGGAGGGCGCTCTGGCCATCGCCCGTCAGCGCCAGACCAACATCCGGGGCTGGGCGGACCGGCTGCGGAAAACGTGGAAGAAATAACGTGAGTTACGACGGCAGTCGTCTCAATATATCTGCACCAAGAGAGAGAAATTTTTGGAATATGATAGAAAGCGAGTGTGTAAAACAATGATTTCTCATGGCAAGGACATCAAGCTCTTCACCGGCAACTCCAATCCGGCGCTGGCGGAGGAGATCTGCAAGCTTATCGGCACCAAGCTGGGTGAGGCCGAGGTCAAGTCGTTCGCTGACGGCGAGGCCTCCGTCTCCCTGTACGAGTCCGTCCGAGGCAGCGATGTGTTCCTCATCAACTCCACCTGCAAGCCCGTCAACGACAGTCTCATGGAGCTGCTCATTATGATCGACGCCTGCAAGCGGGCCTCCGCCGGCCGTGTCACCGCTGTGATCCCCTACTTCGGCTATGCCCGTCAGGACCGCAAGGCCAAGAGCCGCGATCCCATCTCCGCCAAGCTGGTGGCCAATATGCTCACCGCCGCCGGAGCGGACCGTGTGCTGACCATGGACCTCCACGCCAGCCAGATCCAGGGCTTCTTTGACATCCCTGTGGACAACCTGCTGGGCAACCCGGTTTTCGTGGACTACTATGCCAAGAAGTTCGGCTCCAAGGCCGAGGATATGGTGGTGGTGTCCCCGGATGTGGGTTCCGTGGCCCGCGCCCGGACCTTTGCCCAGAAGCTGCATATGAACCTTGCCATCGTGGATAAGCGCCGCCAGAAGGCCAACCAGTGCGAGGTGATGAACGTCATCGGCGACGTGGCCGGTAAGGACTGCATCCTCTTTGACGACATGGTGGATACCGCCGGTTCCCTCTGCAACGCCGCCAAGGCCATCGTGGAGGTGGGCGGCGCCAACCGCGTGTTCGCCTGCGCCAGCCACGGTGTGCTGTCCGGCCCCGCTCTGGAGCGGCTGGAGAACAGCAACATCGAGGAGCTGGCTCTGCTGAACACCATTCCGGAGTCCATGGGCGAGGGGTGCAGCAAGATCAAGTATCTGTCTGTGGCCCCCATGTTTGCCGAGGCCATCGAGCGCATCTATCAGGAGATCTCCATTGCCAAGCTGTTCAACTGAGCGAGCTTGTGAGAAACAGGCGGGTGAGGATCACCCGCCTGTTTTTTTGTGGGCTTTTTGCCTCCGGCGGGTGGTTTTTGGATTTCCTTTCCCTTCAAGAGTTGCGTTCGTTATGGGACGTAGTGGGAATTGACTCAGCAACAGACCCGCTGCCGCTCCCACTCAGGCGAAGAAAATATTACGTTTACCGCCGGGGAATACGGATTCCCACGATCAGTCTGCGGACTGTCTGCACCGTCGTGTCCCGGTTTCCAACCACGTTGTGGCGTGAAAATCGGGACACTTTCTTGAAACCGCCTCGCTGTATCCGCCACAGGCGGCACTTCGGCGGTTTCCTCGGAATGACAGTGCGATTGGGGCGATGAATTTTCAGACAGTAGAGTGGTAAGCCCTTTCAACCGCCCAATAAAGCGGCAGCGTGAGTAGAAGCAGACCAATTCCTCGCTTCGGCGGGATTTAAGCAGCAACTCTTGCACTCGACAAAGGAAGTCTTGAAACCATCAGTTTCAAGTGGCGTTCTTTGGGTACTTTCTTTCGCTATTGAAAGAAAGTACCCCGCCGGAGGCAAAAAAAGAAAACGCTGCTGGGAACATAAGCCCTCGGAGACACGTTCTCTATGCAAAAGGGCCTGCCGGAAGAAAGGCACCCGTCGGAGACACAACACAAAAATACTCCTCTGCATCGGAGATGCTCCCCACGCAAAAAGGAACGTGCCATGGCACGTTCCTTTTTGCAGGTCATTTCTTTGGTTCAGTCGTGATTCGGTTGCCCCCCTGCTTCAGCTTTGCTCCTCAAGGGCGGGGCTGCTGCTGGGTGATGCAGTGAATGTTGCCGCCGCCGAAGGCCACCTCACGGCTCTGCACGCCCACCACCTCACGGTCCGGGAACATCTCCTGTACCTGACGCACTGCCAGCGCATCGTTCTCGTCGCCGTACTGGGGCAGGATCACACCGCCGTTGACAATGAGAAAATTCATATACGAAGCAATACTCACCTCGCCGTTTTCACGGGGGACGGTACCCTCCACGGCGTCGATGGTCTCGGCTCCCTCCAGCCGACAGGGCTCACGGGTCAGGCACAGCTTATGCACCTTCAGCCGCCGGCCCTTGGCGTCGGTGGCCTGAGACAGGGTGCGGTAGGCGTCCTGCGCCGCCTGATAGAAGGGGTTGTCCTTGTCCTCTGTCCAGATACAGGCCACCTCCCCCGGCGCTACGAAGCAGGCCACATCGTCGATATGACCGTTGGTCTCGTCGGGATCGATGCCGTCCCGGAGCCACAGCACCTTCTCGCAGCCCAGATACTGGCACAGCTTCTCCTCGATCTCCGCCTTGGACAGATCGGGATTCCGGCCGGGAGACAGCAGGCACATCTCCGTGGTCAGCACGGTACCCTCGCCGTCCACATGGATGGAGCCGCCCTCCAGCACGAAGCCCTCGGTGCGGTAGGAGTCCACATCCACCATCTCACAGATCTTCTGCGCCACCTGATCGTCCTTGTCCCACGGGAAGTACAGGCCGTCATACAGGCCGCCCCATGCATTGAAGGTCCAGTCCACCGCCCGCAGGCCGCCCTGACCGTTTACCAGAAAGGTGGGGCCGCAGTCCCGGACCCATGCGTCGTTGGAGGACACCTCCACCACCCGGATCTCCTCCGGAAGGCGGGCCCGTGCATTCTGATACTGTCCGGCGCTGACGCACATGGTGACCTTTTCAAACCGGGCAATGGCACGGGCCACCTGACAGAAGGTCTCCTGTGCGGGCTTGGCCCCGCTGCGCCAGTTGTCGTTGCGCTCCGGCCAGAGCATCCACACCCCGTCCTGGGGTTCAAATTCCGCAGGCATCCGGTAGCCGTCTGCCTTGGGAGTAGAGCCGATGATACGTTTTGCCATATAATGCGTCCTCCTGCAATCAGTGTTGGGGCCGCCGGGCCGCTATGAGCACCTCGCCCAGCAGCACGCTCAGCACAGAACCGACGGTGATGGGCAGCACGCCGGTGAGCGTCTCCCGATCCCACGACAGCGGCACGGCGGTAAAGATGATGGATAGAATGATCAGGGCCATAGGCACATAGGCCAGCCACTTCAGAAAGCCGCTGCGGCCCGGCACCCGGAAGGGGCGCTCCCGGTCCGGGAATTTCCGCCGCAGGGTCAGAAACGCTGGAAACACCGGCAGATAGCTCAGCAGCAGCATCACCAGATTCAAGGCGAAGAAGCTCCAGAACAGGGACGAGTCAGGGCTGAGCCGCTCCATCACCGCCCCCAGCAGGCACACGGCAGAGGCCACGATGCCGCTGGTGACGGCGGAACCCACGGGCATATCGTTGCGCTTCCAGCGCCGGGTGAACACCGCCGGCATATCGCCCCGGTCGGCGGCGTAGGCGGCGGTGGAGTTGACGCCCATGGACCATGAGATCATATTACCGAAGAGCGTCACCAAAAACAAGAGGGCCACCACCCGCACCAGCGTACCGCCGGCCCCGCCGGTCATCAGGGACACGGCATCGATGAGGCCGGAATCCGGGCTGATGTCCCGCACCGGCACGGCGGCGCCGATGCCGAAGGCGGAGAACAGGTAGATGGCGGCGATGACGATGCCGCCGGTGACGATGGCCTGTGGGATCTGCCGCCGGGGCTCCTGCATATTGTCGGCGTAGGTGCAGACCACCTCGAAGCCCAGAAAGTTAAAGAGAATGACGGAGATATAGGACAGGCTGTTCAGATCGAAGGACGGCAGGAAGGTCCGGGCCTCCATGCTGTTGACGAAGCCGTTTTTCGACACGTACACGATGCCCAGCACGCCCACCGTCAGCGCCAGCAGGATCTTGATGGCGGCACTGAGGTTCAGGATCAGGATGCTGTCGCACACCGGATAGGCGGCGATCCATGTGACGATCCAGATGAAGGCCAGCTGGATCACCAGCGACCACACCGGGTCGATGCGCCCGCCGAAGATCACCTCCAGCAGCTCCGGGCATACCACCGCCAGAGACGCCATCCACAGCGGGAAATTGATCCAGTAGTACCACGAGGCCCGTGCGCCCCAGTGGGTGCCGGGATAGGCGGTCTGGATCCAGTCGTACAGGCCGCCGTCGCCGGGAAAGGCCGTCCCCAGCTCCGAGGCGATGAGGCCGTAGGGCAGCAGGAACGCTGCGATCATGAACAGCCACCAGAAGTACTGGCTGTTGCCGATGGAGGCCACCGGCGCCGCCGCCTCCGCCACGAATACCACGCAAATGACGGACAGGATCACATCCGCCAAGCGGAATTTTCTGCGGTTTTCCATAGGCCGTCAGCAGTAGATGCGGTCCTGCAGAAACCGCTCCAGTGTGTCCCGTGCGGCGGCGATCTCCAGCTCCGTGTGCTCCGGGCGGCAGCGGGTGAAGTAGACCAGCAGGCCCCGCATGGCCGTCAGGCGGTTGCCGGCCTGCTCCCAGCACAGGGAGGAGGCGGAGTCCGCCACCTCGTCCGTCACGTCCTCGCCACGGGTGGCCGGCAGGCAGTGGAGGAACTTGCAGCCGATGGCCCCCAGCGCCATCAGCTCCCGGTTCACCTGATAGTCGTGGAATACCTGCACCCGCTCCTCCTTGGGCATCTCATTTTCGTACAGGCCGTACCACACGTCGGTGTAGATGAAATCGGCGTCCCGGACGGCGGAGCGGTCATCCGTCACCAGCCAGCTGCCGCCGGAGAGCTGGCAGTTGCGCTCTAAAATGGTCTGATGCTTCTCCGTCAGCTGGTGGCCCGCCGGGCCGTAGTGGACGAAGTGCATCCCCAGCTTGGTGGTGATGAAGCCCAGAGAGGCGCAGACCTGCGTGCCGTCCCCCACGAACACCACCTTCACGTCCTTCAGGCGCTTGCCCTGGGGCAGATGCTCGAAGATGGTACACAGATCCCCGATCTCCTGCGTGGGGTGGTTGTAGTCGGACATTCCGTTGAGTACCGGGACGGTGCAGGACTGGGCCAGCTCCACGATGGTCCGATGCTCGATGACACGGGCCATCACCACATCCACCAGACGGGACAGCACCTTGCCGGTGTCCCCGATGGTCTCGTGGCCTCCCAGCTGGATCATTCCCGGCCCCAGATACTGGGCGTGGCCGCCCATCTGGCTCATGGCTGTCTCGAAGGAGACACGGGTACGGGTGGAGGACTGCTGGAAGATCATGCCCAGTGTCATGTCCTGCATCAGGGGCGGATAGTACCCGCTGCGGATGGCCCGCTTGATGGCAAGGCTCAGTTCGATCATATCCACCAGCTGCTCCCGTGTGAACTCATTTGTGTCGATGAAATCTTTCACCATAGCTTGCGCTACCTCCTGCGTCATAAAATGGAAACGCCCATAGTTTGCGCCACAGGAAGCGGAATATGTACGCCATGATGCCCTCTTTTGCAATTTCCCCTTGTTATCTGCGGATAAATGCGATATAATGCTCTGTATTAGTATCAATCGTACCATCGGGCAGTCTGCCCTTTATCCTGAACGGAAAGGAAGAATACTATGATTAAGGTCCAGTCCCAGCGGGGCGAGATCAGTATCAGCAGCGCCGTATTCACCAGCATCACCGGCGCCGCCGCTACCAACTGCTTCGGCGTCAAGGGCATGGCCTACCGCAGCATGACGGACGGCTTGGTCCATCTGCTGCGCCGGGAAGCCATGAGCAAGGGCGTAAAGGTCACCTATAACGAGGACGGCACGGTGTCCATCGAGCTGCACATCATCGTGGAGAACGGTGTGAATATCGCCACGGTATGCCGCTCCATTATGGGCGAGGTCAAATATGTGGTCACCAAAAATACCGGCGTGGAGGTCCGTGAAGTGAATGTCTTTGTGGACTCCATCACCGTGTGATGAACGTCGGTAGGAGGAGAAGCAAGAGCATGACAGAAAAAATCAGCGGCGGCGCCTTCAAGCAGATGGTCGCCTTCGGCGCCGCCTGTATCACCCGTGAAAAGCAGGCCATCAACGACCTGAACGTATTCCCCGTGCCGGACGGCGATACCGGCACCAATATGAGCCTTACCATCCAGACCGCTGCGGCGGAGCTGAAAAAGTGCGAGCCCGCCACGGTGGGCGAGGCCGCCAAGATCACCGCCAGCGCCCTGCTGCGGGGCGCCCGCGGAAACTCCGGCGTTATCCTGTCCCTGCTGTTCCGGGGGCTCTCCAAGTCCGCCAAGGGGCTGGAGGAGATGGACGGCGTACAGCTGGCGGCGGCCATGTCCGAGGGCGTGACCACGGCCTACGGCGCCGTGATGAAGCCCGCCGAGGGTACGGTGCTGACGGTATCCCGTCTGGCGGCGGCCAGAGCTGAGGAGGCGGCGCAGGAGCAGAACTGCGCCGAATATGTGCTGGCGGAGGCCATTGCCACGGGCTATGAGACGCTGGCCGAGACCACGGAGATGAATCCGGTGCTGAAAAAAGCCGGGGTGGTGGACGCCGGCGGCAAGGGCTACCTCATCATTCTGGAGGGGATGCTCAGCAGTCTGCGGGGCGAGCCCATGCCGGAGGTGGAGGAGGAGCCGGAGCACAACAAGGCGGACTTTGCCGCCATCGGAGACGAGGACATCACCTTCGCCTTCGACACCGTGTTCATCGTCCGCAAGAACGATCCCAACGTGGATCTGGCCCCCTTCCGGGCCTATCTGGACAGCATCGGTGACAGTCTGGTCATCGGCGAGGACGACGAATCCTTCAAGGTCCATGTTCACACCGACACCCCCGGCGAGGCTCTGACGGCGGCCCAGCGATACGGTACGCTGGAGTTGGCCAAGATCGAGAATATGCGGACCCAGGCCGCCGATCTGGCAGCGGGCCGCAAGGCCCAGAGCACCGACGATCTGGACGCCATCGAGGCGGAGCTGGAGCAGGCCGAGCAGGCGGAGGTCCCCGCCGAGAAGCGCTACGGCTTTCTGGCGGTATGCGCCGGAGACGGACTGGCGGCGGCCTTCCGGGATCTGGGCGTGGACCGGGTGGTATCCGGCGGCCAGACCATGAACCCCTCTACGGAGGCCATTCTGCGGGAGGTGAACCACACCCCCAGCGAGATCGTGTTCGTGCTGCCCAACAACAAGAACATCGTCATGGCGGCCCAGCAGTGCGTGGGGCTGACAGAGAAGCAGGTCATCGTGGTACCCACCCACAGCATCCCTCAGGGCATCAGCGCCATGATGAGCGTGGACACGGCGGAGGAGGATCCACAGGCTATTCTTGCGGCCATGACCGAGGCGGCCGCCGCTGTCACCACGGCCCAGATCACCTATGCCGCCCGCAACTCCGACTTCGACGGCTTCGCCATCAACGAGGGCGACTATCTGGCCCTGCTGGACGGCAAGCTCTTCGGCACGGAGCGGGACATCACCTCCCTGCTGACCCGACTGGCGGCGCTGGCGGCGGAGCGGGAGGCGGCCTTCGTCACCCTGTTCTACGGCGAGGGCGTATCGCAGGAGGAGGCCGAGGCGGCGCAGGCCCTGTTCACCGAGGCCTGCCCGGAGACGGAGGTCTCCCTCCTCAGCGGCGGTCAGCCGGTGTACTACTACACCATCTCCATCGAGTAAAACCGAGTCTATCGCACCGAAGCATTCCCCGGACAGGACACTGTCCGGGGAATTTTTTCTGCCGGGCGGGGTTCGGGTTTCCCCGGCAGTGGCCGGCATTTTCCGGCAAATGATTTTTCGGTGTAATATTGCAAAATGGTCGCCCTTGTGTTATGATGAGGAGGAGGATAACGTTCCAGCCATTGAACTGGACTCCGTTTCTTTCTCAGCAGACGATCCAGTCCCTGTGAGGGGACAGGTGGAATAGGGTGCAAATCCCTGCGAGTGGGTCACTGTGAAGCCCTCCCGGCGGCAAGTCCGACGGGACGGATAAGTCAGATACACCGGGCCGTCCGCTGCGGTACCTGCCTACACCGGGACTGCCTGCACAAAGAGAACGCCCTTGATGCGTCCGTGCTGCCGAACCGGCGGCACGGACGCTTTTGCTTTGTGCCATCCGCAAAAGCCGCCCCCGACCCAAGGGGACTGTACGGCAGACGAGAAAAACTCACCGGAGAGGAGGTGAGGGCTGCGGCCTGCACGCAGGGCCGCCGATCCCGACTGACACCACGACATATTTGAGAAAAGGAGAAACGAAATGCAGACAAAGAGCACGTCGCACGGAAAGAAGCTCCTTGCGCTGATGCTGTCCCTGCTGATGCTGGTGAGCGTCCTGCCGATCTCGGCATGGGCCGCCGCCAATGCAAAGCCCGAGAAGATCACTCTGGTGGGCAGCAGCGATGCGCTGGAGTACGAATTTGTAGACTATCTGACCTTTGCGTGGGAGGATCTCCCCCACTACAAGGTCTACGTCCCCGCCGGAACCAAGACGGTCCAGCTCTACGGCACCGTCTATCTGGATAAGGCCAGCAGCTCCGGCAGCGGCTACACCCAGGAGGACGGTCTGAATGATTGGCCGGCTCCCGTGGATTACTGGTCGGCGGATCAGGTGGGGTCCTCCTCCCCCTATACCATCGAGACCCGCACCAGCGGCTACGAGAGGAATCTGTCTCTGGTCAAGACCAGCAACTATGCCACCACCAACACCGCCTATATTCTGGAGTTCGTGGAGAAGGACGACTCTCCCGCCGCCCCGGCTCCCGTTCTGACGACGGATCTGTCCACGGTGGCTGTCACCTACACCTGCGGCGATAAGGCCAATGCTCTGGCGGTGCAGGCCACCGGCAGCGGCACCCTGAGCTATCAGTGGCAGGTGAGCACCACCTCCGCCGCCGACGGCTTCGAGGACATCACCGACGCCACCCAGAGCAGCTACACCCCCTCCACCGAGGCACCGGGCAGCTTCTGGTACCGTGTGGTGGTCACCAACACCGTGGCGGGCAACAAGCCCACCAGTGTCACCAGCGCCGTGGCTCCCGTGACGGTCAACGTTCCGGAGGGGATGCGGCAGGTGAAGATCACCACCTCCCAGGGCCGGGGCACCGGCATGACCCTGACCCTGAAGGATGCTGCGGGCCAGCCTGTGGCCATCACCGCAGACACCAGCGGCAGCTACACCGTATACGAGTTCCTGACGGCTCCCGGCACCTATACCTATGAGGCACGGGACACCGTCCAGGGCGGTGACTATCAGATCGGCACAGGCACCCTCACCGTCACCGAAGGCAGCGGTGAGCAGACCTTCGAGCTGTATCTGGTCTATGTCTACGCCATCGAGATCGGCTGGACGGCAGATGACTTCACCACCGAGGTCAAGGCCGCCGACGGCACCGTCATGACCCCCGGCGAGCCCCATCAGTCCGGCAGCTATGTAGGCTACCCCTACCTCATGGCCCCCGGTACCTACACCTGGTCCGTCCAGCCCTCCGAGGCCAGAGCGGCCGAGGGCTATCAGGCCTCCCAGCCCACCAGCCAGAAGCTGACGGGCTCTGCTACGTGGAGCGTCACTCTGCCCCAGATCGTGAGCACCGGCTTCGTGGTGCCTAAGGGCGGCCGTGTCGTCATGCACAGCATTCCCTCCACCACCTATGGGCAGGGTACGCTGATTCCCGGCGATGCCGATCTCACCGGCGATGACAGCGACGTCTACACCTTCCTGCTGGCGGCCGGCAGCAGCTACATCTATCAGGCCGCCGGCGACGGGCTTGTCACCGCCACCGGTATGTTCAAATCCACCGGCGCCACCACCCGATATGACCTGACGAAAACCATGACCGGCAATCCCAAGGCCATTCTCCGGGACGAGAAGAGTGACGCAGCGGATATCCGCCTCAACGGTGTGGACTACACCGGCAGCGTCGCCCTGACCGTGGGCGGCATGAAGCAGCTGCGCCCCCTGCGTATGTTCCAGATCTCCAACAGCTACGCCGCCGGCAGCAGAGGCTCCACGCTGGAGCCCGTGTTCCACTACACGGCACTGGATGTGGACGGCACCAATGTGGTCAGCGTGGATGACAGCGGCCGCATCACCGCCAACAGCGCCGGTACGGCCGTCGTTCTGGTGACCTATGACGCCATGTATGTGACGGACTGCGGCTGGGACATCAACAAGAACAAGACCTTTGGCGCCATCTGGCCGGAGAACACCGGTGTGGTGGTGGTGGAGGTAGGCGAGAACGCCGCCAACGGCCCGGATGCCAACATGACCATCAACAACGGTGACCGGAAGGTGGCCGGTAACAAGCTGGATGCTGAGGCAGACGTGCTGTACTACACCGGCGATGACGGCTGCCAGTACACCTTCCGGCCCGCCGCCGGCAGCACCGTTACCCTGCTGCGCCCCACGCTCACCGAGACGGCCATGACCTACACCGGCGGCTTCGGCACCGACGGTGTGACCACCAAGGGCGGCGACGTGACTCTGACTCTCACCGAGGGCAAAAACATCGTCAAGATCAGCAAGGATGGCGCCGACACCTATCAGGTCATCACCGTGAAGAAGGCCGGGGTAGTCATCACCAACAAGACCGACCCCACCCGTGATATCCTGCCCGGCGACACCGTCACCGTGCAGCTCACCGGTGTGTATCACCCCGCCAACACCATGGCGAACCTGTATAACCTCTACGCCTACGTCTCTTACACCGATCCCGGCAGCGATGATACCGTCACCGGCTATAAGAACCTCTTCCAGCGTCACCTCTTCGACCGGGCGGACGGCAACGACTGCCGCACCGTGGAGGTAAAGATCCCCGCCAACTGGGATGCCGATGAGCCCTATGTCCTGACGGACGGCGTTCTCAACTTTTACGGCAACGGCAAGGATATCGGCTCTCACCGCAATTCCCTGCCCGATCTCTCCACCAACGTTCCCTATATCGGCAGCTACAGCAGCTTTGCACTGGGCGCCCTGCCGGATATCACCATCCCTGT
>OJSP01002801.1_pt1 | contig 13820 bp, 10 predicted proteins | sample 1599561 | NCBI WGS metagenome assembly OJSP01 (sample SAMN04168659, study PRJEB22393) | human gut metagenome | biome: human gut microbiome; feature: stool | host: Homo sapiens | collected 2014-05-12
ACCAATACTGCTTACCTTTCGGCTATACAGCTACTTTTATTATTTCTGGATTTTTTAGTCCGGTTACGGACAGTTCCTTCTGCTTTCCGGATACGGAAAGATATTTCCGCAGGATATTAAATGCGCCTACTGCATCTGTATTGTAGCTTACTCCTTCAGTTATATACATGCCCCGTTCTTTTCGGTTTGATGCTTCTGCATATCTTTTTGATACTTCCGGTGATAACGGACTGCACTGGCTGGTATAGCTTTCCTCCTGTTTTATCAATTGGATCCCATACAGTTTCAGCTTATATCCCAGCATGATATACAGCTTGTTATATGGCAGTCCGTGAAACTTCTGGTTGACCTTATGCCCCATATCCTTCTCTTTACGGATATTTCGGATATCTCCCACAACCACACAGCGGATATCTTCTTTTCTGCAGTATTCTGCAATCCATCTGGTCACTTTATGAAGATAATCCTTCACTGTATTCTGCTTTTTTCTGTAAAGTCTCTGGATATGTTTCGATGATCTTGGATATTTTATCCCTCTTTCCGATTGCTGCGCATACCAGACAGACTGCACTCTGGCGATCTCTTTATGAAAGTATCTTTCCAATGAAAGATATCTCCTTCCAAGGATAAAAGTCCGACCGTTTCCGGAATCATAACAGGTCATCAGATTATGAAGTCCAGGATCAATAGATAAATAATGTCCATTCTGGGAAAGCTGCTCTGTCCCTTCGATCTCATAGATAACGATAAGGTCACATTTTCCGTTTTCCGGCGGATAGATCCGCAATTGTTTTATATGATCCATGTCCCTGAAAATCTTATTTTCAAGATATAGAAATCTTTCATGGATCCCGTAGGTTTCTTCCATATAGCTTTTCAGATCCTTTGGCAGAGACAGCCGCAACCGATCTGAACCTTTCTCATGCCGGATCCCCATCTGCATGTATGTGACCGGGATATTGTCCTGTTTAAAACGGGGCGGATTTGGATCTTTGATCCCTCCGGTCTTTTTCAGGACATAAAAAGATTTCCATGCTTTGTCCAACTGCTTGCAGGTCTCCTGCGCTGTCTGTGATGGCAGCTGTCTGTACCACAGATCCCCTTTATGTGCTTTTTTCTGATAATACCAGTCAGGATACTTTTCCAGTCCCAGTTCTTTATAATGATGACGTTCATAGTTGCAGACATTCCAGAGTTTGGAAGCCGCATAACACATATGCCCTATAATGTTGGAATATTCCGGACAGATCTTTAACGATGTTCTGTGTGACAGCAGCATTCCTCTCCCCTCCTTCAGACAGCTATGCAGATGGAGCCTTACACTCCACCCTGATTTAATACGATTTGCTCTGATGTTCAATATAACGGCGGATATTTTCTTCAGATACAGACCCGATTGTTTCCACATAATAGGAATGATTCCATAGCTCTCCCTTCCACAGCTGGTTTCTTATTTCCGGAAAACGTTCGAATAATTTCCTGCCGGTGATCCCTTTCAGATACTTGACAATTGCTGTTATAGACAGCTTTGGTGGAGCTGATACAAAACAGTGGACATGATCACCTTCACCACATTCAAATAAATGAACGGTAAAACCTTTATCCTCAGCGATCTGCTGCACCAGTTCCTTTAGGTATTCCTCAATTTCTGGGTTTAATATCTTCCGCCGGTATTTCACCGACCACACCATATGGTAATTAATATTACACACACAAGTCCTGTAATGTATTAGATTTTCTTTCATACATATAGTATAACATAACGAATAAAAATGCGCAACAAAAATCGAACATATTTTCGAATGATTATATACCGGTTACGGCATTAATATCAAGGGATTGGGAGATTATTATATTATTTCAATGTGCAGATATGCACAATCTTGCGCTTTCATCTCGGTAATTGAATTGCCGAGGATTCCCGCTTATTGTCCTAAATGTCAAAAAAGGATGCCAACGAATCAAAGCAGATTACGTGACATCCTCTTCTTTTTATTAGTGCTATTTTATAAATTCAACCGAATAGTAATACATGTACTCATTATCTGTATCTATATGCTCCCCTGCAATATCCTGTATTGGCAACGAGCTTAATCCTTTTTCTCCATAAATCAGTGCTGCTAATCCTTGCTCTGTTCCATACTCTATCCTGCATTTGTTTTCAATAGTCGTTGCTGATCTTCCATAATATTCCCTGTTTTTAACTCCCTCCAAAATTGGTATTTCTGTCATATATTTTGAATATTTATCTGCTGCGATGAGCTTTGCAGTAAAATTATCAAAATCCGGTGTAATGACAATCAATCCATTTGTGGAAGATTTCACATCTTCATAGGAAAGTTCCAAAACTTTTTTATGTGAAACTCGTTGTCCAAGCTGATATTCTGACAAGTAAATAGATAACGTTTTAAATGTATCCCTTGAATTGTATCGAAACATCATTGTTCCATCAATTCCTGATAACAATTCAGCAGTTTTCATTTCTATACTATCTGAGTCTACTGCTTCAATATAGTTTTGTGGTTGTCGCAATTTATTACATACGATGGATCCAAAAGTAACCATAGATATTCCCACTACAATAAGAAGCACTATAATGATTGACCAGTTTTTCGATAGCCTGAGGCTAGTCTCCTGTGGGTTGTATTCGGAGTGTAATTTGAAATGATCCATACGGTTCTCCTTGTTGTTCTGAAATTTGTGGATATGTAAATACTGCCTGTTACTATATGTAAAGAGAGTGCTTTTATCTTTATTATTGTTGCTTTTACAGTATATCATTCAGAGTAAAAAAATTTATCCAAAAAGCTTCGGCTCATTCTCGATCAAATCTTCTGCCAGATATTTTGCATCCATATTTTCTATTCCATAACTATCATTTGAAATTTGTTCTGCAAGTTTACTGGAATAAAATGGATAGTTCACAATCCACTTGTTAAAATGTGCTTCACTTTTTGCAATAGGCTTAATATCCGTGTCATGATCCATATTAAAGTCATAGGTCATGTACGAGAGCTGTTGTGCATATGCCTTTAATTCCAGATCTGACATATCTGCCAGAATCATAATGTCCACATCAGAATCCGGACGAAAGTCACCCCTTGCACATGAACCATAAAGGATTATCTGGCGTACATAGGAACCATAGATCTTCTTGATCTCTTCTACATACTGTTCGATTAAATCCTGCATCATCTTTGGCATATATCATCACCTCATTTTCTGCTGATCATTCTATACTCTACTTACTTCTTAATTTTATTATAACCAGTTTACCCTTGTTTCTCAATCAGTATTTTCCATGTATCAATTTTACTGTTACTGAGAACGGAGTGAACAGTAACATCTTCTCAGTTTCCCGTAAAAAAAGCTGCCCGCATTTACGGACAGCTTTTTTGGCGTTATTTACAGTTTTCTCCTTTTTTGTCAGATTCCCTCATACCGTGCGATCTGGGAATAGATGTAGGAATTGTAGGTAAGTCCTGGTTCGTATCTTCTGTACAGGAACATAAGCTCGCTGGACTGTTTGCTGTCAACAGCTTTGGATACATACTCAACCTGCTGACGCAGAGATGCGAAGTATGCCTTTGCTGCTGTTGCAAAATATTTTCTGTTTGTATTATCATTCTGGCCGTTTGCCAGTTTTACTCGCAGATTTTCCATCTGGGACTGAAGATATCTTGTATTACAGATAGTGATCCATGCCTTATTGTAAGCTGAGATCGATGGCTGGATTCCGCTAAATGCCTTGCCCACCAGTTTAAATCCCCATTTTGCTACAAGGGTATAACTGGAAGCATCCAACTTCTGCCCCTTCCATACAGTATTTACGATACCTTTTGTTATAAGATCATTGGTAATGTCTGCTGTTTCACTCAGAATATCATCTGCTATATAATCCACCGCCATACTGTAGATATCCTTACTGTACCACTGTTCCAGCTTATTCAGTCCTGTATAAAGACCGCTGTCTGTCGGAACCAGATGCATCAGCTGTACGATCTGATCATATTCTACATGCAGGACCAGCATCCAGGAGATCACAAAGTCATAAAGGTCTAATCCCTTTCCAATTGCTTTGTTCGCTTTTTCGATCTTGCCCCAGTTATCCGTAAACAGTTTAAATGCATTATTCAGTTTGCTGGCATCTACCGCTCCATTTAAAAACTTTGAGGAAACTGTCCGGGCAAACTGATAACGGGTTCTTCCGTCCAGTTTAAAGCTTTCACGGATATTCTTGGCTTCACCGAAAAATCCATTTATTACTTTTAACAGATCTGCCAGCGAATCATATCTTCTGTTCCAGTCCTCTTCCTGCATATTCTGAAGAAGCTCTCTGGCCATCTCCATATTAAGCTTATCTTCACTGTAGCTTACACCGGTAAAATGTTCAAATATGGCTTTTACATTCGGTGTGCCTGCTTCCAGCTGGCTGATCAGTGCTGCTGCCATATCATCAAATTCACTTTTTGATGCCATTGCACTATAGGATTCACTCTGCAATTCTTTTGCAACCTTGCTGATCTCTGCATTTCCAAGGTAATCTGCATGATCTGTAAGGAATTCTTCTTCTGACATCTTCACGAAACTTGAAAGAAAGTTTTCTCCGTAAACATAGGAGGTAAGGCTTGCGTTTTTAAGTTTTTCATTGCCTGCGCCCCAGGAAATAGACTGGGTCCATCCTCTTTTGATTCCGGCATAAGCTGCTTCTGTAAGGCTTTCGCAGCCCTGGAAAGCATTTTTTCCGATTCTGGTCACATAACCGAAAACGTGTACCTTGCCGATAGCCCGGCAGTTTTCAAAAGCAGAATCTCCGATAGTCTCCAGATCTAACGGAAGATACAGCGCTCCCCCCATTGCGGTACATCCGGAGAAAGTATTTGCTTCAATGGTAGTAAGCTCGTAAGGAAGCCTGATCATGGTAAGTGCAGAACAGTTCATAAACGCTGCAGCACCAATGGATGTAACCGTTTCCGGTAATTCGATATTTTTAAGTTTTTTACAGTTCTTAAAGGCATTTGCGCCGATCTTCTTAAGTGCAGAAGAATTGCTGACCTCACTGAGGCTGCTACAGCCCTCAAATGCACTGGCTCCAATGGTATTTACGCTGGAAGGAATGCTTACGGACGTTATCGTCGTATTGTTCTTAAACAGTCCCGCCCCCAGTGCTGTTACTTTTCTTGCAGAGGAAGCTATGCTCAGGCTTGACGGAATACCGACCTTGGAATTCTTTCCATAATATCTTACCAGGGTTATGGTTCCGTTATTGTTCTGTTCATAAGCCCATTCCTTGCCGTAAACGGCAAAACCGTTCACCTCCACCGTAATGGTTTTGGTTGTCTTTGGGTAAACATGATGCTTACTCTCTTTTGCGGTGAGCCTGATGGTGATCGTTCCTTTACCCTTTGCCGTAAGCTTGTCTCCGCCGGTGATCCATGCTTCTCCGTTTAATCCGGATGCATTTACGCTGCAGGTAACTGCCGCCTCATCCAGTGCCTTGACTCTTAATGGCTTCGCCAGAAGTTCACCGGAGGTAACATAGGTATTGGCTTTTGTGCCTTTTTTCATTCCGTCCGGATTTAAGGTAATGCTCTGTTTTCCCTGAAGAACCGCAAAAGCCTTTTTGGATACTGCCTTGTAATGCTTTGTGGCACCTACATTTACGGTAATATAAGAATATCCCGTCTTCTGAAGCGTCACCTTACTTCCGTTTAGCTTTGCAACGGAAGAATTGCTGCTCTTAAAGGTGATCTTCGGTTTATCTGCCTTACCTCCGTTGATCTTTGTGGAAATGGTGAACGTTTTTCCTTTATTGCCGGCGCCTTTGATCACATTGGATACCTTCAGTGTACGTGCAGCCTTATTGATCTTGAAATTTTTCTTTACAGATTTTGATCCTGCAAAAGCACCCGATCCCTTAATAGTCACACTTCCGGTTCCCGGCTCTTTGCTTTTGGTCGATGCCTTATAATCCTTACCGGATTTTAAGGTTATACCGTTAAATTTGACCGTTACCTTTGGAAGGGATGCCTTTCCGTTCCAGGTACGGCTTCCAACGGTGATCTTTGCCTTGGTCAGATCTGCTTTTGCCCAGTGTGCGTATAATGTCAGATCCTGGGGCAGAAGTAATAAAGACTTGGAAGTGATCTTCGTGCCGCCTTTTCCTGCTCTGGTATACCATCCCAGGAAATAATATCCCTTATAGACAGGTACCGGAAGGGTTCCGAATACCTCTCCCTTTTTCAGGAGCTTTGTCTTCTGTTTCTCCGACAGCACTGCTTTTTTCGCATTTTTGTTGAATGTGATCTTAAAGTTTAATTTTTCTGTGGTTCCTACGGAAACAAACTTGAATGAGTGGTCCTTTGCATAGCTTTCTGCATAGGATCCTGTATATCCGTAGATGGCAAAATTTTCTGATACGCCATCAAAAAGCTCATCGCTAAGTTTTGTAACTGCCGAAGGGATCGTAGCATTCTTCAGGGAACTGCACTCCGCAAAAATATTGGAGCCCGTTCCATTTGCAATATTCCGGGAAGGAAATGTGATCTTCTCCAGTGCCGTACATGCTTTAAAGACCTCCGATCCCATATAGCCCAGCGATTCCGGAAGCTGGATTTCCTTCAGCGCACTACATTTCAGAAATGCATCTTTGTCGATCTGTGTTACGTTCTTTGGAATATTCACCTTTGTAAGCCCTGCACAGCCGCTGAAGGCATAGGACTCGATTTCTTTCACTGTATCCGGGATCTCTACGGTTTCAAGACCTTTACAGTTCTCAAAAATGCTGTAGGGAACATTATCGATTCCCTTTGCGAATGTAACCTTTTTTAGATTGGAACAATCTACAAAAGGTCCGGCCTCCCGGTAAGCAGTATCAACACCTGCCGGCACATTGATCTCGGTAAGGCCTGTACAGCCTCCAAAGGCACTTCCTCCAAGAAATTCCAGTCCATCCGGAAATACGATCCTGTCAATATTTTTACAGCCATAGAACGCAGAACCGTTGATGACTTTCAGGGATGCCGGAAGTTCACTTCTGCTCAGCTTCAGATCCGTACAGTTCCAGAATGCATCTGCATCGATAAATTCCAGGTTTTTGGGCAGTGTGATCTCTTTAAGATATCCGCAGTCACAGAATGCCCGATAGCCGATTTTTTTTACGGAATCCGGCAGAACCACTTCCTCCAGCATGAGCATTGACCCCGGTGAATAAAAAATACCTCTCGGGATTTCTTCCATTCCCTGATCAAATGTAACCTTCTTAAGTGTTGTCAGACCTGCAAACGGTCCTCCCCATGCTCTGTTGGCTGCGGTATAATCCTCTGTTTTCATCTGTGGCGGAATATTGATTTCTGTAAGACTGGTTCCGCTGAACGCACTGCCTCTTAAAACCTTCAGTGTGGAAGGCAGCTGGATCTTGCTCAGACTTTCACAGTTATTAAAGGCTCCTGCTTCGATAGACTCAAGCTTTGCGGAAAGATGGACATCTTTCAGATTGACGCAGCTGTTAAACGCATTTTTTTCGATATTTGTCACACTGTCCGGTATATTGATACTGAGAAGTCCGGTACAGCTTAAAAAGAATCCCTTGGGGATCGCGGTAATGCCTTCTCCGAAGGTTACATTCCGCAGTGCGCTGCATCGTGCAAATACGCCTGCATAGGCCGGACTCTCTCCGATGAATCCATCCGCCTTTACAGATGCCGGGTATATGAACAGAATTCAGTGCCGTACAGCCCTGAAAAACACCGGCACAGATGGTAACTCCATTATCCGGAAGTGAAATACTGCGAACGGAAGTACAGCCGCTGAAGGCTTCCCTTTCCACTCTCTTCACTGTTGACGGAATGACCACCTCGGTCATGTTAATGCAGTTCGCATAAGCTCCTCCTGCGATCTCCGTAACCGGATAGCCTGCGATACTTGAAGGGATCTTTCCGTCTGTCTGCTGACAGCGATCCTCCCCGGTCTTTTTCCCGTCTTTGTCAAAATGCTGATCATAGACCACGGAAAGGATCGTTACTTCCCCATTGGATACCTTATAGTTAAGTCCGTTCCAGACGCCTGTGGTACCTGCGCCGGCTTCTTCTGTCTGGCCATCCTCAAAAGCAGATTCCTGTTCTCCATCAGCCGGCTCTGGCAGAAGCTCCTGTGTTTCTTCCTCCTCTGTCATTTCCTCTGATGGCTGGATCTCTTCCACTTCACCAGTGTCCGTGTTTTCGTCGGAAAGGATATCTTCCTGTACCTCCTCTTCTCCGGCTTCTTCTGTGTCTGCTTCCGGTTCTTCTTCAATTTCTTCTGTTTCCGGTTTCTCTTCCGTGTACAGAGAGTTTTCTTCACCGGAAGTAAACTCTGCCGCATTTGCCAGCCACGGTGTATACACACTTGTTGCCAGCATTGTCACTGTCAGAAGCAGTGCCAGTTTTCTCTTCATCTTACTCTCCTCCTTTTTCTTTTTCATAAATATTTATGGGAATGGTTTATTCCCGTTCAAAGACGACTTTGCCGCCAAGAACTGTCATATCCACCTTCACCGTCTTGATCTCATCGGGATCAATGGAATAAATATCTTTCTCAAGAACTACAAGATCCGCGTTTTTCCCGGTTTCAATCGTTCCGTTCTCCTTCTCTGTATAGGAAGCGTAAGCTGCGTTTTTTGTAAAAAGCTTCACCGCTTCATCCACAGACATTTTTTCGGACGGGATCCATCCTTCCTCAGGCTGGCCCTTTATATTTTTGCGGGTAACCGCAAAGTAAATATTTTCCATGGCATCAAAGCTTACCACCGGCGCATCGGAACCGCCACTTGCATGAATCCCCATATCCAGCATGCTCTTCCATGCGTAGATCTTATCCATGCGACGTGCACCCACCGCCGGTTCTACTGTGTTCATATCCAGATCAATAAACACCGGCTGAATATAAGCCAGAAGATCCTGCTCCTTCATTTTCTCCAGAATACGTGGGTTGGTGATCTGGCAATGAACGATACCATGTCTGCCCTTTTTGTTGTCTTTCCGGAAGGGAGACTTCGCAGCAGCCTCAATGACCATATCCATGGCCCGGTCACCGATACAGTGTACTGCCGCCTGCATCTGATGCCGGTCAAAAAAAGCAAACAGATCGTCAAGCTCCTCCTGACTGAATGTAATGATCCCGGTATTTCCCGGCGAATCCTCGTAAGGCTCATTCATGGCCGCTGTTCTTGCACCAAGGGAACCATCCTGGATCAGCTTCATTGGTCCGACAGTAAAGTGATCCCCCCTCTGTCCGGTACGATATCCTTCCTCAATAAAAGCCTTCGCATCCTCTGCCCGCTCAAAAAGGCACTGCTCATAATGGCGGATACTCAGCTCTCCTCTGGCATCCAGTGCCTTGTAGGAGGCCATGATCCGACGCCAGTTTTTCCCCGGAAGTGAGGCAAGATCATCGGACTGTACACCTGTAAATCCACATTCATTCAGCTTCTTCGCACTGTATTTGATGTAGCCTTCCACTTCTTCCTGGGATGGTGCTTCCAATACGGAAGAATAAAACTGTACTGCATTTTCCTTCAGAAGTCCGGTATCCAGGTCAACCTCCTTCTCAATCTCCGGGAACTCCGGGATTTTTTTCAGAAGCTCCAGACCGCAGCTGTTGCACACAGCCACATGCCCGCAGACACGCACCATAATGATGGGGATTTCCGTTGAGAGCGCATCCAGCTCATCCTTGTGCGGATAGCGTGGCTTATCAAAATGCTCCTCATTCCAGCCTCTGCAGTAGAGCCAGGTCAGCTTCTGACCTTTGCTCTCCTCCAGTCTTTTTTTTGCTGCGGCAAGCATTTCCTCAACACTTGTGCAGTCAAACAGTTTTACAGATCTTTCCACAAATGCATAATGCAGCATATGCATATGTGTATCCACAAAACCGGGCAGCATCAGCCTTCCCTTAAGGTCGATCCGCTTTTTGCAGGAAAAAGCTTCCGCTTCTTTATCAGTTCCCACAAAAACGATCCGGCCATTTTCGATTCCCACAGCCTCTGCCACTTTTTCACTGTCATCCAGTGTTCTTATACATCCGTTAAAAAAAATTGTATCCACTGTTTATTTTTCCTCTTTTTCTTTTTTATCCTCGTAGAAAAGTGCCATATCCTTGTCTACCTTTCCGATTCCCATGTAACGCGCCTTGTAATCCTTCAGCAGTTTAAAGAAAGTACCACTTAAGATAAATAATGTGGCAACATTTACAAATGTAGGGAATACGGTTGTAAAGTCTGCAATTACCCACAGCTGCGCCGGTGTTCCGTTTCCGTAAAGAGTAAGCACTGTGACCAGAAGACCCCATAATGGTGTTCCAAGGATAAAAACCTTCTCTGCGATCTTCAGAACCTTCTGATTATTTTTCAGCCAGTGCTTCAGGATCACGCTGTAGTAGGTGAACCATCCGGTTGATGTTGTTAATCCAAAAAGAAAAATACTGATCGCGATCAGTGCTCTCGCAATGGAGCCCATTCCAGACTCAAATGCTGTCAGTGTCAGCTCTGATCCCTGAAGTCCTGAATTCCAGTAGCCGGTAATGATAACAACAAGACCTGTCATGGAGCAGACTACGATGGTGTCTGCAAATACCTCAAATGCTCCCATCAGTCCCTGTTTTACAGGATGGTCTGTCTTTGCGGAAGCATGGATCATAGGAGATGTTCCCCAGCCTGCCTCGTTGCTGTATACGGAACGGGCAAAGCCAAGACGCATTGCTGTTGCAACACCGGCTCCCATAAATCCGCCGACTGCCGCCTGTGTTGTAAATGCACCCTTGAAGATCAGTCCAAAGGTTTCCGGCAGCTTATCAAAATTCACTACCAGTATTGCGAGAGAGCCTACAATGTAAAGCATGCACATGATCGGTGTCATATAGGAAGAGATCACGCCGACTTTCTTTACACCGCCGATGATGATCAGATAGATCGCTGCCACATACAAAAGTGACGGTACGATGTACGGCAGGTGGAAGGTACTTCCGACAGCCTCTGATACTGTATAATTCTGCAAAGTAATGAACCATGTCATGAAAATACAGCCGCCGAACAGTACTGCAAAAAGTTTCCAGAAGGGAAGCTTTTTCTCTCCGCCAAGCCCCTTCTGCATGTAGTAGGTCGGGCCTCCCTGGTACTCACCGTTTGGCTGTTTCTCTCTGTAGTATACAGCAAGTGTTACCTCTGCCATCTTGATGACCATGGCAAGAAGCGCTGCGATCCAGAGCCAGAATAATGCCCCAGGTCCTCCTGTTGCAATAGCCGTTGCAACACCGGACATATTGGATACACCAACAGTACCTCCGATCGCAATGGAAATAGCCTGGAACGGTGTCAGGCTCTTTCCGTCATCTCCGCCTTCCTGGCGACGTTCTTTACTGAACATGTTTTTCACAATGTAACCAAAATGGCGAAACTGGAAGAAACCGGAACGTACTGTCAGATATACGCCTGTAGCGAGGATCGTGATCAGCAGCGGCAGTCCCCAGAGCCAGTTGGTCAGATTTTCAAATAATTCAAACATCTTTTCCTCTCCTGTCCTTCTTATTTTTTATCTTTTGCATCCATTCGGAAAATCTGTGTATAGAATATAAAAATCCCCGGAACATGAAGTCAGATACGGATACCCGGTGTTCCCGACATACAGCTCTTCTGCCATATATCTGCGAGCCCCGTTTCTATCCTCTTTATCCTTCATGCTCTGGGGATCTTACATTCAGCCCACGAATCTTCCAAACGATGACAGTATATCACAGTTCCGGAGGAATTTCTACTTTTTCTGTTTGAATTTTGTATTTTTATTCATTTTTCGTGAATATTACTATTTTACCGTATGGATTCCGGATACTCCACCCCTTCCGGCATGGAATCCCATTCGTTAAGGCCAAGGCTCTGCTTGAATTTCGCCTGTTCAAGCGTAAGCTTCGGGAGATCATCCTGCAGATAATCCATCAGCTCACTGATGCCTTCCCTGGTCTTGTTATTTACCATGAAGATCCGTTCGCAGCCCATGTTCTCCATCCACTGTCTGACCATAGGAATATTGGCATGGGGAGAATCCATCTTGGTGATGATCCCGATCAGCGGCCGTAGTAGAAAATTCCTGCTGCCGTCACTAAACAGGTTAAAGGGCTCATTGGCTGCCTGTACAATGGCGATCACATCCGCCTCAAAAGAAAAGCAGGCCAGTCGCCTTTCTTTTACCAGATCGGTTTCTAACCTGCTTCTTTCTTCACTTATTCATCCGCCCGGTTCTTATACCTGATCGTCATCATCGAAAAAGTCATCGTCGAAATCATCGTCATCAAAATCATCCTCGAAGTCTTCCAGGTAATCCGGGGTAAAGAAGCAATATACTGCATAAGCGATTCCTGCAACTGCAGCTACAGCTCCGACTACTGCCAGAATCCAGAGTACGGTCTTGCCGTGTTTGTCCTCTTCTTTTTTATTCATCAGTTCGCTAAGCTTGGATGCTGCAATAATATCTTCTACTTTACTCATGCTCCCACGTCCTTTCCTCTGCTCTTTCGGCAAATCATTCTTTACTTATTATAACACTTTACGTAGTGTATGACTACTTATTTTTCAGATTTTTCTCCTGTATCCCGGATAGATTCCGGATTGTTATACTTTCTGAAGTCTTGCAAATGTGGCAAACATCTTCTTCGTTCCGGGTCCGTCGAAGTGAACTGTTACTTCATAATCACGTCCGCCTTCAATGATTGCAGTTACCGTTCCTTCTCCGAATTTGATATGTCTGACACGGTCTCCCACTCCGTAAGGAAGCTTCCCGCCTTTTGGTGTCCCGAACTGCTGTACCGGCTTTGGTGCGGTAAATGCCTTCGTCTTAAATGTTTCTTTCGCCTGCATGAAAGAGGTCTTCACCCTTACCTGCTCACTTTCTTCTTTCTTCTCTTTTTTTGCTGATGGTCCTGTCTCCAGAAGTTCCAATGGGATTTCTTTTAAGAAACGGGACATCTTCTTATACTGTGTCTCCCCATGTACCATACGTTTTCTTGCACAGGTCAGTGTCAGATCTTTCTCTGCTCTTGTGATTCCTACATAACATAATCGTCTTTCTTCTTCCAGTTCTGCCGGGTCGTCTGCTGTGATCGTCATATAGCTCGGAAACAGTCCGTCTTCCATTCCTGCCAGATATACATGTGGAAATTCCAGACCTTTTGCACTATGTAATGTCATCAATACGACATAATCTGTACTTTCATCCAGACTGTCGATATCTGCTACCAGAGCTACATCCTCAAGAAATCCTCCAAGTGTCGGTACTTCATTCTGTAGCGCACAGCTTTCTTCATAAGCAGCGATCTTATTGCGAAGTTCGTCTATATTTTCAATTCTTGATGTTGCCTCTTCACTCTCACATTCGTGGATCAGCGCATCGATATAACCAGTTTCTTTGATAACTTCCTCCAACAGTTCCAATACACTCATGTCTTCTGTATCATTCTTAAAATGCTCGATCATTGCAACGAACGATTCCAGTTTTGCCTGTCCTCTTCCGATGTTCGGGATCAGGTCTACGGCACGAAGTGCATCATAGAAGCTGCATTCTCTGGTTGATGCGTATTCCTGCACACGGTTGATGCTGGTCAGTCCGATTCCACGCTTCGGAACATTTACAATACGTCTGACAGCCAGATCATCTCTTCCGTTATCAATCGTCTTCAGATATGCAAGAAGATCCTTGATCTCACGTCTCGCATAGAAGTTCACACCGCCGATGACTTTATATGGAATACTGTCACGGACAAAACGTTCCTCGAACATACGGGACTGTGCATTGGTA
>OJSP01002830.1_pt1 | contig 13677 bp, 9 predicted proteins | sample 1599561 | NCBI WGS metagenome assembly OJSP01 (sample SAMN04168659, study PRJEB22393) | human gut metagenome | biome: human gut microbiome; feature: stool | host: Homo sapiens | collected 2014-05-12
CTTCCTCATCGAGCCTTCATGGTCGACCCATGACGGGGAGGTCTGCAATCCACCGGAGAACTCCAAGCTCCCGTTGAATGATTAGTAGGATCATATAAACCGCAACAAATCGCGCCGGGCAGGAAGTCTTGCCTGGGAATCTGTCTGTGCCGGGGAATTACTCGATCTCGAACTGGTCGCTCAGGCGCTGCTCAAACAGCTTGCTGACTTCCATCAGAGTCTCGTCATCCTCCACAACGTCCAGATATTCGCCCTCGCTGTCCTCGCCCACGCTCAGGATGACCAGCTGTGCGTCCTCGTTGACATCCTCTTCATCCTCTGCGTATTCGACAACTGCAAGGTAATGCACGCCCTTATGGTCCAGTGCATCGATCACTTCAAACGTGACCTCATTGCCGTCCTCATCCTCAAGAGTCATCAGATCGGGCTGATACTCCTCTTCGGCGTTCGGGTTCTTGATCTCTTCTGCCATAAGATACGTTCTCCTGTCTATCCAAACCCAATCAAAGGGATGGTACTCAAGTAAAATTACGCACACAGCCCGGGATCTGCTGCGTTCCCGCCGTCCCTTGCTGTGCTTATAGTGTAGCGTTTTTTTGCCTGCTCGTCAAGATGTTTTTCGCACAGAAAATGCACGACAAATTTTCACGCATTTCCCTCTCGCTTCCCGGGCAGAAATATGCTATACTGAATTCTGCGTATCTCCCGCGTGCGGGGGAACTGCTATCAGAATATGAACGGAGGGATCTGTTTATGAATAAGACCCGTGTCCGGCTGGCGGCGCTGCTGCTGGCCGTGAGTTTTGCACTGTCCGGCTGCAGCCTTGTGAAAAACATCGGCGGCAGCAGCGGAGCCGGAACAAAGACCATCACCCGCCCGGCGGTGGAATCGGCCGAGCTGCAGTTCACCCACCCGGCAGCGGGGGAACCCGTGGCGGTGTTCGATACCACGGCGGGCGTGTTCCGGGCGGTGCTCTTCCCGGAGCAGGCCCCGCAGGCCTACGATAACTTTGTGGGTCTGGTGCAGGCGGGCTACTATAACGGCCTGACCGTGACCCGTGTGGAGCAGGACTTTGTGGTGGAAGCCGGTCAGGGTGCTGACGGCAAGGGCACCACCATCTGGAACGGCAGCCGCTACCCGGCTGAGGCCACCGACAAGCTCCACCATTATTCCGGTGCCCTCTGCATGGCGGCGGACTCCTCCGGCAAGTGCGCCGGCGTCTTTTATATCATGTCCACTCTGCCCGGCGGGGATTCCGTCACCCAGGAACTCACCGACCAGATGAACAGTGCAGGCTACCGCGCTGAGGTCGTTTCGGCCTACCAGACCGCCGGCGGCGCGCCCTACCTCGATTACACCGATACCGTGCTGGGCCAGGTGTACGAGGGGATGGACGTGGTGGACACCATCGCTCAGGCCGCCGTGGATGAGAACCAGAAGCCCACGGAAACAATCACCATCAACAGCGTCAGCATTGAGACATATCAGGCGCAGTAACAACTGAAAATGACAAAACCGGCTTTCCCGTGGCAGTAGGAAAGCCGGTTTTGTGCTGAATGGAGAGAATGGGGGATATATCGGTCAGCGGGAAAGGCCGCTGACCCCACTGGCAATGACACCGCCATCCATAACAATGTCCGTGCCGGTGAGATAACCGAGCCGTTCGTCCAGCAGCAGGGCATACAGCGCGGCGATCTCTTCTGGCCTGCCGTTCCGCTTGAGGGCGGAATGGGCGGTAAAGGTCTGGGCTTCGGCGCTTTCCAACTGGCCCATGGGGGTATCAAAGTTGCCGGGGGTCACACTGAGGCAGCGCACCCCTTTGGCACCAAAGCGGGCGGCATCGGTTTTGGCAAACCAGATGACGAAATGCTTGCTGATGGAGTAGGCCACACCGGTGCGGGCGTTTTTGGGCATCAGGTTGATGCGGGCCATCATCTTTTTCAAAAATTTTTCCCGGTCGGTGCGGGCAAGGGGATAACTGTGTTTTGGCATGATGAATCCGGGGGCCAGATAGGCGCTCATGCTGGATGTATCAATGACACAGCCGCCCGGGGCCATGACCGGGTAAAAGGCATCATTGATGTTGATGGTCCCCAGTGCATTGGCCCGCAGAATGGCTTCCGGGCTGCCCATGTGGGGACTCATGCCAGCAATGTGGAGCAGGGCTTTCACGGGGCCGCAGACGGCGGCGTGCTGTGCCAGCTTTTCGCAGCTGGCACGGTCAGAGAGGTCACAGGTAAAGGCTTCGGCTTCGTGTCCGGCTTCGGTCAGCTCGGCCACGGCGCTTTCCAGTTTTGCGGCAGTGCGGCCTACCAAAATCACATGATATCCGGCTTCACAGACCAGCTTGGCCGTGGCGCGGCCCATGCCGCTGCCGCCGCCGGTAATCACACAGACAGGTTTCATCTTCGGTTCCTCCCTTATTTGATTTTGCCGGTGTCCTTGAGCCAGGCGGCGGTGTCGTGGAGTGTTTCGGCGTAGGGACGGGGGGCAAAGCCCAGCTCGTTCCGTGCTTTGGAGCAGTCAAAGGTGTTGTTGCGCTCCAGGTTGTAGACCGCAAACTCGGTCAGCACGGGCTTTGTGCCCTTTTTGGCGGCCGACTTTTCCATCTGCTTTGCGGCAAGGTGGGCAAAGGAAAGGGGAAGGTAGAACTTACAGCCCTTGCAGCCGGTATCCTCTTTAAGCATCCGGCACATTTCCTTCAGGGTGACTTCATCATTGCTCAGGATGTAGCATTCACCCTTGCGGCCCTTGTCGGCGGCGGCAATGGTGCCTGCGGCCAGGTCACGCACATCCACCATATTGAAGCTGCCCGCCATGCCGATGGGCATTTCGCCGTTCAGGATCTGGGTCAGGGTGCGGGTGGTCTGGCCGATGGCCGGGTCGTTGGGGCCGATGATGCCGCTGGGGTGGACAACGCAGGCGTTCAGGCCCGCGTGGGCGGCATCCAGTACCTTCTGGGTGGCCATGGCCTTGCTGCGGCTGTACCAGCCTACCACCTTTTCCTCTTCATAGGGGACGAACTGATTCACTTCCCGGATGGGCTGCCCGGCGGGCAGCTCAGGAATAGCACCGGTGGAGGAAACGTACACGAACTTCCTGCATTCCGGGTGGTGCTTGGCGGCGGCCAGCATATTCTCGGTGCCGCCCACATTGACGGCGATCAGCTTCTCGCTGTAACCCGGGTCGATGGTGACCATGCTGGCACAGTGGATGCAGACGCTCTGGCTGCCCTCGGGGATGTTGAAGAAGGCTTCGCAATCCTCGGCACTGCACAGATCGCCCTCAAAAACCTCGACCTCAGCGGGCAGATACTTGCGGGCAGGATCCCCCTTGAGGACGAAGGCCCGGATGTGCTCGCCCCGTTCGATCAGCTGCGTGCAGATGTTGATGCCCAGGAAACCGGCCGCGCCGGTCAACAGATAAATGGTGTTGATGTTCATATTCATTTCCTCCCGCTTTTCTCTCAAAGTGTACGATACGGTTTACAGCATTGCGGCCAGACCCAGACCCATGCTGTCGAACCCCTCAGAGACAGCCAGATAGGCATCCATCGTGTCCTCGTCGATACGGACGGGAGAAGAGGTGTTCCGGTTTTTGAGGCTGTTCAGAGTGGCAGCGAGTGCCAGACCGATGCCGTAGTTTGCACCGCCCTCAGTCAGGGTGTAGTAAGTATCCAGCGCAGTCTCGTCCAGGGTGGAAGCGGTCATGTTCTTGCGGTTCATCATGGTAAGTATCCTCCGTTTTATGTTTGAATGTTTGTTGTTTGTTCTGTTGTGGAGCTCCGTGCTCCCTTGCGATGGCTAAAGGATACCCGACCAAGGTAAACGCAAGGTGAATATTTCTGTTTATCTTTTGTTTATCTTTGGGTGTATAATAGAGCCATACCATAGAAAGTGAGGAGAACGCCATGCTGAAAATTCTGGTTGCGGAAGATGACGTGAGCACCAACAAGCTGCTCTGCGCCATTTTAAAGATCAACGGCTATGAAGCGATCCCGGCCTTCAACGGCGAAGCGGCGCTGGACATCATCGACCACCAGCACATTGACCTGCTGCTGTGCGATGTGATGATGCCTAAAATGGATGGCTTTGCCCTGACCCAGGCCATCCGGGACGGCGGCAGCATGATGCCCATCCTGATGCTGACGGCCAAGGCCCTGCCCGAGGACAAGCACACCGGTTTTCTGGTGGGCACGGATGACTACATGACCAAACCGCCGGATAAGACCGAGCTGCTGCTCCGCATCAAGGCCCTGCTCCGCCGGGCACGCATCGTGGATGAGCATAAGATCACGGTGGGGGATGTGGTGGTGGATATGGACAGCCGCACCGTGCGGCGGGGGATGGAGGTGCAGACCCTGCCGCCCAAGGAGTTTGAACTGCTGTACAAGCTGCTGGCCTACCCGGAACGCACCTTTACCCGGATGGAATTGCTGGACGAGATCTGGGGCATCGACAGCGAGAGCGACGACAAGACCGTGAATGTCCACATCAACCGTCTGCGCAACCGTTTTTATGATTGGCCGGAGTTCGAGATCCAGACCGTCCGTGGCCTTGGCTACCGGGCCGTGAAGAAAGTGTGACCCAATGAAAAACGCATTCAACCGTCTGCGCAGCGGCATGGAGACCTTGAACCTGACCATGCTTCTGATCCTGAACCTCTTTTTCATGGTCTTTCTGCTGCTGGCCGTCTGCACCGTGCTGGTCCTGGCCGGTGTGGACGAGGGATTTCTCTATCACGATGGACAGGTCGAGCTCGGTGGTGCACTGGCCTTTGTCTATACCGTCTGCATCCTGATCGCTGTGAGCATGGTGGTGATGATACGGATGGTTTTTATCCACCCATTGCAGCGGAACATTGAGGCTATGAAAAAATTGGCAAATGGGGACTTTACCGTGCGTGTAAATCACGCGGAACACGGCTATGTGCCCCGGGAGATGGTCGAGTTTGAGCAGAGCTTCAACAAGGCAGCGGAGGAGTTGGGCGGCACTGAGATCCTGCGGAAGGATTTTATCAACAACTTCTCCCACGAGTTCAAAACGCCCATCGTCAGTATCAGCGGTTTTGCCGACCTGCTGCTGGAAGAGCAGCTGCCGCCCGAGGATCAGAAGGAATACCTGACCATCATCCGGGACGAGAGCAGGCGGCTGGCCGACCTGGCAACGAATATTCTGACCCTGAACCGGGTGGAGAGCCAGACGATCCTGACCGACAAAGCAGCCTTCCCGCTGGATGAACAGCTGCGCCAGAGCGTGCTGGTGACCCAGCAGAAGTGGCGGCAGAAGGAGCTGGATTTTGATGCCGATCTTGCCCCGGCAGAGTACACCGGCAGCGAGGGGCTGCTGAAAGAAGTCTGGCTCAATCTGCTGGACAACGCCGCCAAGTTCAGCCCTGAGGGCGGCACCGTGGCCGTGAACCTGCGCAAAGAAAAAAGCGCCCTGATGATCTCGGTGACCGATCAGGGCGAGGGGATGCGCGCCGACACGCAGGCGCACATCTTTGAACAGTTCTATCAGGGCGACACCAGCCACACCACCCAGGGCAACGGTCTGGGCCTTGCCATGGTGAAAAAGGTGCTGGAGCTCCACGGCGGCAGTATTCAGGTGAACAGTGCCCTCGGGCAGGGCAGCTGCTTTACCGTGACACTACCCATATAAACGAAAAAGAGGCGCTGAAAAGCGTCTCTTTTTGCTTCCGGTTCAAATTTCGCCGGGGTGCTCCTTGCGCCAGGCGAGGTAATCTTCCAGAATGACCGTGGCGCTGACGGAATCCAGAATGGCCTTGCGGTGGGCACCAAAAGTCCCCACCTCGTCCAGGATATCGGCGGCTTCACAGGTGGACTGCCGCTCGTCCCACATCCGCACGGGCAGGCCGCTCCAGATCTGCAAAGTCTTGCCCAGCTTGCGGCTCTTCTCGGCGCGCTCGCCCTCGGTGCCGTCCATGTTGAGCGGCAGGCCCACCACAATGAGCTCTGCCTTCTGCTCCTGGGCAATGCGGCAGACCTCGGCGGCTACCTTGGGCCGGGCCTTCAGGGTGATCTGGGGGGTGATGGGCGTGGTCAGGAACTCGGTGGGGTCGCAGACCGCAAGCCCCGTGCGGCTGGCACCGTAATCAACTGCTAGAATCTTCATGGGGAAGTGCCCCTCCTGTTTTGCTGTTTTTCCTCAGTTTACCACAGAATAGATTTTTCTTCAATTTTGCGGTAAAATAAAGTGATTAAACCTCTCAGTCTCGCCTTTGGCTCGCCAGCTCCCCTAGTAGGGGAGCCCTTGGCATATTGGGTCAGTTCGGTGGCTTGGGCTGAGATGCAGAGAAAGTGAGAAAACAATGTTACAGCTACTTCTGGGCGGCTCCGGCAGCGGAAAAACAACGCTGTTGTACCAGCGCATCCGCACCCGGGCCGAAAAAGGGGAAAAAAGCATCCTGCTGGTGCCGGAACAATTCACTTCCAGCACCGAGGGCCGCATCTACCGTGAACTGGGGGATGCCCTGTCCGGCATGGTGGAGAGTTTTTCTTTTACCAGTCTGGCAGAAAAGATCCTTTCCACCGAGGGCGGCGCGGCGGTGCAGACCCTCTCTGACGCAGGCCGTGCCGTGCTGGTGCGCCGGGCGCTGGAGGAGCTGCAGGACAATGTCCACTATTATCACCGCCACCGGCGCAGTGCGGCCTTTTGCCAGATGGCGGCTCAGACCATCGACGAGCTGAAGAGCGCGGGCCTTTCTGGCCGGCAGCTGGCACAGCTGGCCGGTGCCTGCGGAGCCGAGAGCGGTAAGCTCAGTGAGCTGGCCCTCATCTTTCAGGGCTACGAGACCCTGCTGGCCCGCAGCGGCATGGACCCCTCTGACCGGCTGGAGCTGGCCGGAGCCCGGCTGGAGGAAGCGCTGGCCCGGCACAGCCTGCCGGAGTTTCTGCGGGACCGGGCGGTGTTCATTGATGAGTTCGATACCTTCAACGCCCCCAAAAAGCGGCTGCTGGGGGCCATGCTGGCGGCGCTGCCCAGCGTGACGGTGGCCCTCTGCGATGATGGTGCCCCCCTGCTGCCCGGTGACCTGAGCCTGTTCTCCGGGGCCAAGCAGGTGGCGGCACAGCTGCGCCAGCTGGCCCGGAAAAATGGGGCGGAGGTGGCCGTTCCGCAGCTTTTGCGCAAGGATCTGCGCCACCGGAACGCCCCGGGCCTTGCCGCAGTGGCAGAGCTGCTGGAAACCGGCAGCTGCACCGCGGATGCCCCGGCGGGCGAGGTGCGGCTTTTTGCCGCGCCCAGCCGGGAGGAGGAGGCCCGTGCCGCTGCCGGTGCCATCCGGCGGCTGATGCGGCAGGGCGTGCGGTGCGGAAAGATCGCTGTGGTCTGCCGCGATATCGCCAAGTATCGTGCCGCAGTCCGGTATGAGTTCCGGATGGCGGAGATCCCCCTGTACTGCGATGAACCCACCACACCGGAATTCAGCGCCCCGGCCACGGCGGTGCGGGCCCTGCTGGAGATCGCCCGGGGAGCCGACCTGACCGAGAACCTGACCACCCTTGCCAAGACCGGCCTGTGTGCCCTGAGCGAGGAGCAGGTCTGCGCGCTGGAAAACTATGCCTACACCTGGGCCCCTACGGCGGCGGCCTGGCGGGAGAAGTTCGAGCGCAGCCCCAAGGGCTTTGGGGAGCAGGAGCTGACCGAAGAGGACCTCCGCAACCAGGAGCGGGCAGAACATGCCCGTGCCCTGCTCGTGGGGGCGGTGGATGCATTCCGGGCCAAGGTGCGCGAGGTCAATGCCGAGGCCATCAGCCGGGCGGTGTATTTCTGCCTGAAAACGCTGGGGGCTGAGGAACAGCAGGCTGCTCAGGTAAAGGCCATCCGCGCGGGCCGGGGCATCCCGGCGGCGGAGGAAGCCGCCCGGGAGTGGAACATGGTCATGGGACTGCTGAACGAGATGGCCCATCTGCTGGGGGAGCAGACCGTTACCGTGGCCGAATACGAGGATCTGTTCGGGCTGCTGCTCCGCTCGTCCGACCTGGGGCACATTCCCCAGACCCTGGACGCGGTGGTGCTGGCCAGCGCAGGCAAGATGCGTCTGGACGCGCCGGACTATGTGTTCGTGCTGGGGCTGGCCGAGGGGGAATTCCCGGCCGCGCCCGGCGAGGTGGGTCTGCTGACCCACGCCGACCGCGATGCCCTGATGGCGCAGGAGATCGACCTGCCCGACTGCTTTGAGAACCGTGTGGTGCGTGAGCAGGTCTGCTTCTACAAGGCCCTGACTGCCCCTGCAAAGGGGCTGTGGCTCAGCTGGCCCAAGGGGCAGGGGCAGACCCTCTGCGCTGCGCTGGAACCCCTCGTGGAAGCGCTGGCCCCAGCTGCCCCGGAGCTGGAACTGACGGACCTTGCGGCCACTCCCGCAGATGGGCTGGACTGTCTGGGCGGCGGCTGGCCCCTGACGGAGACCGAGCGTGCCAGCCTGACAGAAGCCCTGCACACCCCCGGCGAGACCGAGCCGCAGGGCCTTGCCCTGCTGCGCCGGATGGCCGACACGGCCCCCCGGCAGGTGCATGACCTGCCTGCGCTGGAAGCGCTGCTGGGGCGGAAGCTGCGCATTTCGCCCAGTCAGCTGGAAAAATATTATACCTGCCGCTACGGCTACTTTTTGCAGTATGTGCTGGGGCTCAGGCCCCGCCGCCGGGCCGAGCTTTCCGCCGACCAGAGCGGCACTCTGATGCACTGGGTGCTGCAGATGGCGCTGGACCCTCACCCCGGCCCGGACAACCCCATGGCGGCGCTGCAGCCCTTTATGGAGCTGGACGATGAGGCCATGGCGAGCCTTGCCGCGCTGCTGGTGGACGAGTACGCCAAGCGCTATCTGCCTGAGGATACCGCCCGCTTTGCCTATCTGCTCTCCCGCCTGAAAAAGAGCATGACAAGCCTGCTGCTCTACCTGCGGGATGAGCAGCGGCAGTCCAGCTTCAAGCCCGTGGCCTGTGAGCTGAAGATCGGCCGGGGCGAGGATGCCGTGCCTGCCCAGGTGTATCACCTGTCGGACGGGCGCACCGTCCAGCTGGTGGGCACCGTGGACCGTGCCGACGAGTGGGTGGAGGAGGACGGCACCCGCTGGGTGCGGGTGGTGGACTACAAGACCGGCACCAAAAAACTGGACCTGAAGGAGGTCTACTGCGGTCTGGACTGCCAGATGCTGCTCTACCTGTTCAGCCTGACCCGGGATAAAAGCGGCCGCTTTACGGGGGCGGAACCGGCGGGTGTGCTCTACCTGCTGGCCGACCCGGCCCCTGAGGCCACCACCCGCGAAAAGGCGGCCCACAGTGTGGAATACAAGCTGGACGGTCTGGTGCGGGACGAGCAGAAGCTGTTCGATGCCATGGATGCCGACGAGACCGGAAGATACCTGCCCTTCTCCTATTACAAAGGCGCGCCCAGCCCCTACCAGAAGGACAAGCGGGCAGACATCGCCAAGCTGAACCGCATCCAGCTGCATCTGGATGATCTTGTGACCCGGATGGGCCAGCAGCTCTACGAGGGTCAGATCGCCGCCGAACCGCTGGTCACGGGCCGGAGCCCCTGCCAGTGGTGTGATTACGGCTTTGTCTGCTGCCACGAGACCGGCATCGGGGAGCGGGCGCTGGAGGCCCCCGCAAAGCCATTTGAGGCTCCCGGGCAGCCCGAAGAAGGAGAGGAGGAACAGGCATGAGTGAACCCAAGTGGACCCCCGCCCAGCGGGCCGCCATCGAGGACCGGGGCGGCGCACTGCTGGTGAGCGCGGCGGCGGGCAGCGGCAAAACGGCTGTTCTGACCGAGCGGGCTGTCCGGCTCATCACCGACCCGGAGCATCCCGTGGATGCGGACCGTCTGCTCATCGTCACCTTTACCAATGCGGCGGCGGCAGAGCTGCGGGCCCGCATCGGGCAGGCGCTTCTGAAGCGCAGCCAGGCGGAACCCGGCAATGGCGCGCTGCGCCGCCAGCGGATGCTGCTGCAGCGCGCGCCCATCTGCACCATCGATGCCTTCTGTCTGGACCTGCTGCGCAAGCACTTTCAGGCGCTGGATATCCCGCCGGACTTTTCCCCCGCAGACCCAGGCAGTGTGGAGCTCCTGCGGGCCTCTGCCCTGAGCGAGACGCTGGAAAATGCCTACCGCGACCCGGATTTCTGCGCCTTTGCCGACCTCTATGGCAAGGGCCGCACCGACCGTGCGGCGGGCGAGACGATCCTGCATGTCTACGATTTTCTGCGCGCCCTGCCCGATTACGACAAAAAGCTGGACGAATTTCTGGCTCCGTGGCAGGAGAAAAATGGATTTGCTTCCACCTGTTGGCATGATCTGCTGCTGGCCGAAGCTGCCCGCAGTGCCAGGGCAGCAGGAGAACTGTTCCGCGCCGCGCTGGCCGACTGCCCGGGCGACCGGGAGCAGGAGCTGGCCGATGCCGAGGAAAAGAAAACGCCCTCTGCCCGGGAAAAGGCAAAAAATGCCGTGCTGGAAAAATATACCGATGCACAGGAACGGCTGGACAAGGCTGCCGCCCTGCTGGGCAGGGTGGAACAGCTGGCCGTGGCGGGGGAGTGGACCCCGCTTTACGATCTGCTGACCCCCTATGTGCTGGGTATGGAGGAGCTGCCCGGCCTGAAAGGGATGAAAAAGCGGCTGAACGGCGAACACAAAAAAGTCATCCGCACACGCGCCGATGAAGGCGCGGCCCTGTTTGCGCAGATCCTTGAGCTGATCCCCTGCAGTGAGGAAGAGGCTGAGGCAGACCGCAGGGCCGCAGAGCCCCGCCTGCGGGCCCTGTTCGCGGCGGTGCGGGATTTCGATGCCCGGTTCTCGGCCAAAAAGCGGGACCGGAAGCTGCTGGAGTTCAGTGACTTTGAGCATCAGGCCCTCCGCCTGCTCCGTGACCCGGACGGCACCCCCACCGCGCTGTGCGGGGTCATCCGGCAGAACTACGCCGCCGTGATGGTGGATGAATATCAGGACACCAACGCCCTGCAGGATGCCTTGTACCGGTGCCTTGCATCCCCGGCGGGGGACGACCTCTTCCTGGTGGGAGATCTGAAGCAGAGCATCTACCGCTTCCGGCAGGCAGACCCCAGCATCTTCCGGGAAAAGCTGGACAGCTGGCCCGCCCTGCCCGGCGGCGCAGCGCGGCCCTGCCCGGCAGAGGGTACCTCCGGCACCGATGCCATGCTGGCGCTGGATGCCAACTTCCGCTCGGCTCCGCAGGTGGTGGAAGGAATCAATTTCCTGTTTGAGCGGCTCATGTCCCCGGAACTCGGCGACACGGCCTACGGCGACGGCCAGCGGCTGGTCTGCGGGGCACCCGGGGAATACACGGGCAGCGTGGAGGCGCATTTCCTGCCCGATGACACCGCCGAAACGGACGCGGGCTGGATCGCCCGGCGCATCGAGGAGATGGTGCAGAGCGGCGAGCCGGTGCGGGACGGCAGTGCCACCCGCCGGGTGCAGTACGAGGACTGCTGCATCCTGCTGGCGGCGCGCAATGATTTTCCGGCCTATGTGGAAGCGTTGACCGCCCGGGGCATCCCGGTGTATGCGGATGCCCGCGAAAACCTGCTGGATGCCCCCCACATCCGGCCCCTCATCGCCCTGCTGAAGGTCATTGACAACCCGGCGCAGGATATCTATCTTGCCGCCGCCATGCTGGGTCCGCTGTTCGGTTTCTCCGATGACGACCTTGTCCGCCTGCGGGCCAGAGCCGAAGAGATCCAGAAGCAGCAGGGGGAAAACGCCCCCCAGCGCATCAGCCTCTATGGTGCGCTGCTGCTCACCGTGAACAGCGGGGAAGACACCCCTTTTACCGGAAAAGTCCGGGCGTTCTATGCCCGGCTGACCGAGCTGCGCCGGATGGCCCGCAGTGCCCCGGCAGAACAGCTGCTGGAGGAGATCTTTGCTTCCACCGGCTACCTTGCCGCACTGGGCGTGATGGAAAACGGTGCCCGCCGCCGGGAGGATGCCCGGCGGTTTGCTTCCTTCTGTGCCGGGGCCGGCTCCGGCGGCATCTCGGCGCTGGTGCGGGCCATTGACGCTGCGGCGCTGGCAGGCTCCACGGGGCAGGATACCGTGCCCGGCGGCTCCCGCCCCGGCTGTGTGACCGTGATGACCATCCACCGCTCCAAGGGCCTGCAGTTCCCGGTGGTGTTCGTGGCCGACACGGCCCGTCGCTTCAATGCCGCCGATACCCGCCAGCCGGTGCTCCTGCATCGGATGTATGGGGCGGGCCTGCGCCTGCGCCCCGAGGAGGGCGAGGGCGCGTACAAGACGGCGGCTTACACGGCGCTCTCCAATGTCCACGCCGCCGAGATGCGCAGTGAGCAGATGCGCCTGCTCTATGTGGCGCTGACCCGCGCGCAGGATAAGCTCATCCTGACCGTGCCGCTGGGCATCGGAAAGACCTCCAACCCCTTTACCAGAGCGGCGGCCTTCCTTGAAGCCGGGGCGGGGCAGACGCTCTGCCGGCAGGCAAACAGCTTTGCTGACTGGCTCCGCGCGGCCCTGCTCGTCCACCCCAACGGCGGCCCTCTGCGCCGGCTGGCCGAGGATCTGGAACTGCCCTTTGCGGATACCGGGAGCACCATCACCCTGACGGTGCAGCAGGCGCTGCCCGAGGGCGTGGAGCCGCCCGACCCGGAACTGGAGGAAAGACCGTTGGCACAGGCAGACCCGGCCCTGACCGAGGCACTGCGGCAGGGCTTTGCCTGGCAGTACCCTGCGGCGGAGCTGGCCCAAGTGCCCGCCAAGGTCAGCGTGACCGGCATCGTCCACAAGGCAGAGCAGACCACGCTGGAGCGCCCGGGCTTTCTGGCAAAGGACGGCCTGACCGCTGCCGAGATGGGTACGGCCCTCCACGCCTTCCTGGAGCACGCCGATTTTGCGGCCCTTGCGGCGGCAAAACAGGCAGGAACGCTGGAAACGGCGATCCCCGCCGAGCGCGACCGGCAGGTGGAAGCAAAGCTCACCGCGTCCGAAATTGCGGAGAAGCTGGATGCAGGGCGCATCCGCCGCTTTGTGGAGAGCGAAGCCTTTGCGCGCATCTGTGCCGCAGATGAGGTGCTGCGGGAGCTGGACTTCATCACGGCCCTGCCTGCCGCCGAGGTGCTGACCGCTCAGGGGACTGCCCCCGCCGACAGCGCTGCCGTGGCACAGGCAAAGGTACTGGTGCAGGGCATCGCTGACCTGGTGCTGGTGTTCCCGGATCACCTGGAGCTGCTGGATTACAAGACGGACCGCCGAAAATCCGAAGCGGACTTCCTTGCCGCCTATCGCGCCCAGCTTGACCTCTATGCTCTTGCCATCAGCAAGCGCTTTGCCCCGAAGCCGGTGACCTATAAGGGCATCTACTCGCTGGAGCTGGGGAAGTTGATTGAGGTTAAGTAATATTTTTCCCTGAAATCGCGTAAAAGTGCTTGACAGGGCTTTATGGGTGTGGTAAACTGTTCCGGTAAAGAAAGCAGCTACGGCCTGTGCCGCGCTCGCCTTGTGGGGTCGGAATCCCCGGGCTATACCCAAACACGGTTCGATTCTTTGAACGAACTGCGCTTTTGTGTGAAATTTTGCGCGGCTGTCCTGCAAATGGGCGGCCGCGTTTTCTATGCCAAATATTGCAACACTATGGATTATTGTTTGGAGGTGCATTCATTATCGCTACCGCTGGAAAGTCGAAGGAACTGGA
>OJSP01002832.1_pt1 | contig 13669 bp, 10 predicted proteins | sample 1599561 | NCBI WGS metagenome assembly OJSP01 (sample SAMN04168659, study PRJEB22393) | human gut metagenome | biome: human gut microbiome; feature: stool | host: Homo sapiens | collected 2014-05-12
GTACATTAATTTCCTGGGTGTTTTCAGGATAATCCTGGCCTTCAGGTATAAATTCCTTTACGGCGCATTCCATATAAGGATCCTGTCTCTCCATATATTTGATTTCACGATCGGAAGTTACTGCGAATTTTGCATTATCCTCTTCAGTCCATAAGAATACACCTTTTATGCCCATGGATAAAGTGTGGCGCACCTCAGCATAGCTGTTATAGCCTTCCAGAACCGGATCTGCCTTCTTGGAAATCGTCCCATCGCCATTGTCAACCCAGGCCATATCCTTGGGACCCCATCCGAAAAGAAGCCTGTTTTCAAAAGAACTGTTGATATAATCGTAAAGTCTGAGCATTGCTTCCGGATAAGGGCAGTTCTTTGTAATGGAAAACTGGTTTACAATTACGGAGCCTGACCATGAGCTGGGAAGATAATGTCTTTCCCCGCTGCTGTCCTTTAAAGGAAGAAGGTATGTATACTCATTTGCATAATCGCCTACAGTAATGTCATCATAGGAATAGTTGGGGAATACGCCAATCTGGGCGTTGGTACCCTTGGCAATCATATCTACCTCTTCCTGAATAAAACCGTTGGGATCTATCAGCCCGTTGGAATACAGCTTATTCAGATACTGCAGATAGGCATAGTAATTATCGGAAACAGGATAAAAATCAACTTTTCCATCCACTACCTGCAAGTAAGGATATTTATAGTCCTTCTCATCATAGCCGGCAAAACCGAAGGCGGATTTGATCAAATCAAATTTCCTGTCTTTGTAAAAAGCAAAGGGAATTTCATCTGCCTGCCCGTTTCCATTGGGATCCTGCGTTTTAAATGCCATAAGTACATCAAACAGTTCGTCCGCAGTTTCGGGCATCTCCATTCCAACATTTTCCAGCCATTTTTTATTAATGGCAAGACTCTTACCGGCTACATAGCCATCCAGCTGCACCTCCGGCAGTCCGTACATGGAACCATCGGGAAATACACTGGCAAGCTTGATATTCGGATATTTGTCATAAAACGCTTTCAGATTGGGTGCATATTCGTCTATCATATCGTTCATCTTGACAAAGGAATCCAGGAACTGTGCAAAGTTGGGTATCTGACCGATAAATGCGTCCGGCAGATCTCCCGCAGCAATCATGATTGCCACCTGATCGTTATAGGATGCCTCAGGTATTCCCATCCACTGAATCTTCAGGCCTGTTTCCTCTTCTATTTTTTTAACAAAATCCTTGTTTTCCCAACCGCCGATTTTGTCCGTAGAGGCTACCGGATATACAATTTTAAAGGTATAATCCTCATTCATAATCGGATATCCCGTCTTATTGACAGCCTCTGAGGCCGCTGCCGTATCCGCGGCCTCACTACCTGCCGCTGTGGCTGTGCTTTCTGTTTTTTCTGAATCCGCCGTGTTCCCGCATCCTGCGAGAACTGACATTACCATGGCGGCCGCCGCCGCTGCTGCAATCCATCTTTTGAGTTTCATAATTACTCCCTCCAATTTCTTCTCATAGCTTGTATCTTTATCTGAAGGTCCGTCAACCTTTGACCGAACCAATCATAACGCCTTTTACAAAATATTTCTGCAGGAACGGATATACACAGATGACCGGAAGCGAAGAAACGATAATGACTACATATTTGATTATCTGTGCTACCTTCTGGCGTTCCACAAGAGCCTCGATTTCAGCCGGATCCGTTATCTGTGTCAGCTGCTGTCCAAGAATCAGGATATCCCTCAGCACAAGCTGCAGAGGATATATTTTCTGATCCGTCACATAAATCATTGCCGTAAAGTAAGAGTTCCATTGGCTGACGCCTACATACAGTGCAATCACCGCAATAATCGCTTTTGAACAGGGAACCGCGATTTTGAAAAAGAATTTTCCAATCCCGCAGCCGTCAAGTTCCGCCGCTTCAAACAGTTCCTCAGGAAGGCTGTTCTGAAAAAAGGTCTTGGCAATGATCATGTTATATACGGTCACCGTTCCCATCACAACCAGAACAGTCCTAGTGTTTACCAGATGCAGGCTGCTGACCACCATATAAGTGGGAATCAGTCCGCCGGAAAAAAACATGGTGAATACAAAAAGCTTGGTAATTACATTTCTGCCGAACAAATCCCTTCTGGACAGGGCGAAGGCTGCCATGAGGGTAACGCTGGTACCCAAAAGAGTACCGAAAAAAGTATAAAAAATCGTATTCAGATAGCCTCTCCAGATTTTCCATTCCTCCAGAACGAATTTATATGCTGCAAAATTGATACCGGAGGGAAGAAAGGTTACCTTTCCCAGGGATATGTCTTCCGGAGAGCTGATGGAAGCAATGATTACAAAGTACAGTGGATACAGTACAATGACCAGCACTACAAGGGAAATCACGGTCACCGCAATATTGAAAATCCGGTCTTCCCTTCCGGCTTTAATTTTTTTCGTTTCCATAATCACCCTCCCTTACCACAATGAATTTTCCGTCGTTTTTCCCGCAATCTGATTGACGAGAATGAGGATTGTAAAGTTGATTATATTGTTGAAAAGGCCGATAGCGGAAGCATAAGAATACTGCTGTCCCTGAAGACCGATCTTGTAAACATAGGTACTTATAACCTCTGATGTGGACAGGTTGGGCGCCGTTTGCATCAGATACACCTTTTCAAAGCCCAGGTTCATGATATTTCCGCAGTTTAGAATGAGCAGAATCACTGCCGTGGGTATCAGCATGGGGATATCAATGTAAATAATACGCTGCAGCTTGCTGGCTCCGTCCGCAATCGCTGCCTCATGCAGCTCCGGACTGACTCCGGACAGCGCCGCTATATATATAATTGACGACCAGCCGGTAGTCTGCCAGATGGCGGACCAGACATACAGGTGGGGAAATGAGGCAGGGTCGGTGAGCACCTGGGGATTATTCATTCCGAATCCCTTCAGGATAGTGGTTCCGATTCCGGCCGCAGGATCGAAGAATACGAACATCATGCCCACCAGAACCACTGTGGAAATAAAATGCGGCGCATAGGTGGCGGTCTGCGTTATTTTTTTCAGTTTCTGATTGGGTGTATAATTCAGGATCAGCGCCAGTATTATGGGGATAGGGAAACTGAACACCAGCTGATACAGGCTGATTACCAGCGTATTTTTCAGCAGCTTCCAGAACATGGGAGAACTGAAAAACTGTTGGAAATATTTGAAACCCACCCATTCGCTTCCCCAAATTCCTTTGGTAGCTACAAAATCCTTAAAAGCAATCTGCAGCCCTGCCAGAGGCATATAGTTAAAAATCAGGATGTAGATTATCATGGGCAAAAGAAATAAATATAAGATTCCGTTCTTCTTCAGACTTTTTCTGAACAGTGCTTTATTTTTCAAGACCCCTCATTCCTTTCTCTTTTTGATAAGATTATTTTAACAAAGGAATAAAAAAGAGCCTATGAAACGAAATCAGTTATTTTTGTAAAAAACTCAGTTTATGACAAAAAATATGGCAGACAAAAGAAGACTGCAGCAGGCATAAGGAAAGCGCGTGACGGTACGATCCACGCGCTTTCGGAAACTACCGCCCTTCCTGTATATCTATGGGCAGCTTCACCGTTACTATTGTCATTCCCTCCTTCCGGCCGAATGTCAGGCCGCCTGCATCCCCATACATCAGCTTCAGACGGCTCTGGATATTTACAAGCCCTATCCTCTTCCTGGCGCGCCTTTCCTGCTCCAGGAGCTCTTTATTTTCCAGGGTTGCCTGCAGGAGTGCAAGCTGCTCTTCATCCGGCCCACAGCCGTTGTCGGTGATACGGAAAATCAGGCTCTTGCCTTCTTTTTCTCCCTGAATCCACAGCATTCCTCCGGGCGCAGTCCGTTTTTCCAGTCCATGGTAAACCGCATTCTCCACAAGCGGCTGCAGAATCATTTTATCAATATGCAGGCTTTCCAGTCCTTCCTCCAGTTCTATCCTCCACTTAAATCTGCCGTTAAATCTCACATCGCAGATATCCAGATATTTTCTCAGGAAATCCGCCTCCTCCTCCATGCTAACCTTATCACCTTCCTTAATGGAATATCTGAAGATCTCAGCCATGTTGGCTGCCATTTCCGCCACTACGGGCTGATCATTCATCAGGGCGATTCCACCCATGCACTGAAGCGTATTGTAAAGGAAGTGGGGGTTAATCTGACTTCTGAGCGCATAGATTTCACTCTCATTTTTCACAAGCTCCGACTCGTACAGCCGTTTCTGTGTTTCAAAGATCCGATGCGACATCTGGTCGTTGTTTCTGAGCATTTCATTCATTTTATCAACAAGGAGGGTGAGCTGGAAGTGGTATTTTCCGGTAATCTGTTTTTTCCTCCGGTTCGTGCCAAGCTCCGCAACTTCCCCGATCAGCCTGTCAATGGGATGGGCAATGGTCTGGTTGAAAAGCCACCCAATTAGCAGCAGCATTCCCACCATTATGGCACAGCTGAGCAGCATCTGGCTTTTAAACAGGTCGTATTCTTTTACCACCTGATGGTTGTTAATCTTTGCAACGATACGGAAGCCCTGCTCTCCCCAGATTTCCCGTTCCAGATAGGTAAAGCCGCGCAGATCCCTTTCCAGGGTATCCGCACCGGAATTGGCCGCCATGATCCGCCCCTCCGGATCGAGAAGATAGAACTCTACCTCCTCCGAATTCCCGGTTTCCTCTAAAACCTTCATGATGGCATTAGGCCGTATGACAAGCATCACTGTGCCAATGCGCTGGCTCTCGGTAAAAATGGCCGCCTTATTGGAATAAATAGGAGTAATGCACAGAAGCATTTCCCGGCCGTCGTCACCCTGATAGAAAATAAAACGATTATTTACAGCTTCCCGGTAGCATTCCCTCTCGATTTTCTTCAGCTCCTCATGGAATTTCATTTCCGACGAGCTGTAGCTGAATTCACAATTTCCTTCCTTATCAAACAACAGAGCTGTCTGTATCTGGGAATTCATGGCCATGGCTGCCTGGCAGGTATCATTCACGAAGGTAAGCATTTTATATTTTTCCAGCTGCTCTTCTTCCGATAGAAACTGCTGTACGGCGGAGTTGATGGAAAAATAGGTAGTGGTATAGGCAATGCTTTTAAATGCTGAATCCAGGTTGTTTTCTATCTGTTTCACGGTAGTATTGGTATAGGAAAGCAGACGCTTCGCTGAATTTTCCGCAATTCTGTGTATATATATGAACTGGCTGCCAATCTGGATTAACACCGCCGCAAATATAATAAGCACAATACTTTTCTTAAAACTCAGTTTCATATCTCCTCCATGGCAGCCCGGTTCTCCGGGTTTTTCCTTTGCTTCCGATACTGGCTGGGTGTTGCGCCACTGTATTTTTTGAATACCTTATTAAAATAGTAATAGTCCTGGATGCCGCACTGCACTGCAATTTCCTCCAGTGACAGCGTGGTATGGGTCAGGAGGCGTTCCGCCTCCTTCATTCGGATAGAGGTGAGATATTCGGAAAAAGAACCGCCGGTATCCTTATTAAATAGTGCACAGCAGTAATTGGCATTCAGGTGGAACTGCTCCGCCAGCTCCTTCAGCACCAGCTTTTCCTGGAAATGTCCGTGCATATAAGTCAGCAACTCCTGAAATACCGGATTTTCCGTCAGGGGGATCTCTTCTTTTTCCTGTTGCTTTTCCTTTTGTTCCTCTAATATCAAATGCAGCTTGCCAAGCAACGCTGTGAGCTTGTCCCTGGCAATGGGCTTCAGGCAATAATCGCATACCACACCCATGCGTATGGCCTCCTGGGCATAACTGAATTCTGCAAATCCGCTGATAACAACAAACCGGCAGGGAAGCCCAGCTTCCACAGCTTTTCTCATAAAGCTCAAACCATCCATTTCCGGCATCCGCATGTCGATAAATATAACATCCGGAGGATCGGAGACCGCCTGGTTAAAGGCTTCCATGGAATTCTCAAATTTTCCTGTAATCCTGAAGCCCAAATCCTCCCACTTTACAATTTTCTCCAGATAAACAAGCGCCCATGGCTCGTCATCCACCAGATAAACCCGGTATGTATCCATCTTCTCCGCCTCCATGTATAATCAGGCATTCCGCAGAACAACGCTCCATTTTACTACTGTTCTGACTCTTTTTGCTTTATTTTAGTCTACCATCGTTTCCCCGATTCCACAATTCCATTCTTTTCCGGTTACAGGACATACCCCACCTCAGGATAAACTCATCAGCGTAGGCGACGCCCTCCCCGCCGTCCGGGGCTGCAGCTGCCGGCCGTCTTTTTCCCGGACGAGATGGGGGTGTTGTCCGATCCATAAGAAAAAACGGCGGATATTTCTTACTGTCCCGGGAAACCGGAATTTTGCCGTCCCTAGCGGCCTGTCTGACGAACGCGGCAGACGCCAGTCGCTGCGTGAGGAGTTCTGGCCGCGTTGGCAGAATTCTGGTTTTCCGGGACAGTTAGAAATACCCCGTTTTTGAAACTGGATCGGACAACACCCTATCCCCTCCGGGAAAAAAGCGGCTGGCTGCCATAGCCTCAGACGGCGGGAAGAACAGCGCCTATACTGATGCGTTTATCCTGTGGGCGGTGGAATGCTGGCATTCCGGCACAGTTAGAAATATCCCGTTTTTGAGGCTGGAGCAGGAAACACCCCCGCCCGGCCCGGAAAGAAGGCAGGACGATCCCGGAGGCGGGGAGGGCTGATACGGGGCTGCGGCTTTTATCCCGCTATCCCAAAGATTTTTACCTCCCAGGGCTGGTTTTGGAGGGGTAAACGTGGTAATCTGGTAACAGAAATTATGGATGGAGGTCATTTTAATATGAGAGATTATTCGGAATATACGGAGTATATTGTGGAGAGGACGAAGGAGCTGCTGGGGATTGACAGTCCTTCAGGGTATACACGGGAGGTATCTGGATATTTGATGGATTTGTACCGGGGGCTGGGGTATGAGCCGGAGCTGACGGTAAAGGGCGGCGTGGTTGTGAAGATCGCGGACGGTGAATGTAGCGGGGCGGATGGCTGCGGGAAAGCCGATCCGGCTTCGGGAGCCATTATGCTGGAGGCGCATGTGGATACGCTGGGGGCTATGGTGGCTGAGGTATCTTCAACGGGACGGCTGCATCTTACTCCTGTCGGGGGAATGAATGCGAATAATGCGGAGGCTGAAAACTGCCGGGTAATTACGCGCGGCGGAAAGGTTTATACAGGGACGTTTCAGCTGAAAAATGCTTCAATTCATGTGAATGATAATTATAATGAGGTTAAAAGAAGCTATGGGGAGATGGAGGTGCTTCTGGATGAAATCGTCCGCAGCAAGGAGGATGTGCTGGCTTTGGGGATCATGCCGGGGGATTTCGTTTGTTTTGAGCCGAGGACAGTGGTGACGGAATCCGGGTTCATTAAGAGCCGTTTTCTGGATGACAAGCTGAGTACGGGAATTCTTCTTGGGTTTGCAAAATATCTGAAGGATGAGGGTATCAGGCCTGCACGGACAATTTATCAGCATATTACAGTGTTTGAAGAGGTGGGTCACGGCGGCTGCGCTTCTATCCCGGCGGATGTGACAGAGGTTCTTTCTGTGGATATGGGCTGCGTGGGCGATGGCCTTGGGTGTGATGAGTGCCAGGTTTCTATCTGTGCGAAGGACAGCAGGGGGCCTTATCATTATGATGTGGTAAGCGGTTTAATCGATGCTGCAAAAAGGGCAGAGGCTGATTTCGCGGTGGATGTATATCCTCATTATGGATCGGATGCGGATGCGGCGCTGACTGCGGGTTATGATGTGCGTCATGGGCTGATCGGGCCTGGTGTCTATGCTTCTCATGGCTATGAGCGCAGCCATAAGAAGGGCGTGGAGAATACGTTTAAGCTGCTGAAGGCTTATCTGGCCTGATAGTCCGGGCTGTGAGGGAGGATTTTTATGGATTACCTGCAAAAGATAATACCTGTTACCGCTTTGTTTCTGATTATTTTGTTTATTCTGATCCTGATTGTGCGCAGGCTGTCCTACAGGCGTACTTCCCATTGTAAGTGCCCGGCCTGCGGACAGGAATTTAAGCCTTCACTGATGCAGCTGATTTTTTCAGTAGGCGGAAAGGGCGGGCAGATATTGTATTGTCCTAACTGCGGGGAGAAGAATTATCTGGAGAGGATTCCGGATGAGGAGGATTCCAACGGGGATGCGGAGGTTTCCGGCAGGGATGAAGAGGATTCCGACAAGGATGCGGAGGTTTCCAGCGGGGAGGAAGGGGATTCCGGCAGGAATGAGAAAGAGTAGTTCATGCCCGGCTTGGATACTGAGCGAAGATATGGGCCGTGACACGGCGCTGTACATTAAGAAAGAATGCTGTTCAGCTATGAGCAGCATTCTTTCTTTAACAGTTTTTATAACTGTACTGCGGTTTCTTTCTTACTTAAAAATATTCTGCAGCAGTAAGTTTTATTTTCCCGCATTCATCATTTCGTTGATTTCGTCTATGATTTGCTGGCCGCCGGTAGAATTAAATTCTTCTACATACTCATCGAAGAAATCAATGTCTTCTTCCCCTGTGATGATCTTAATATAGGAGTCCAGCGTGTAGGTTTTCAGATCCGTCAGATACTCATCCGCTGCTTCGGTAGGCGGTACGAGTACGTCGCTGTAGCCGGTGTTCTTGTATTTTTCCGCAAACTCGTTGTCAACAGGATTGGTCTTCATCTGGAACTCAGGGTTAATCAGAGGGACAAACACCAAACCCGCTTTTGTTCCTTCTCCGGAACCTGTATAGGGTTCCAGGCCTACATAAATACCATCGTCATTAATCTTAAAATGCTCTCCTTCCACACCATAGGTTCCCAGTACATAGAAATCAAAGTCGGACAGCCCTCTTTCAAGAATTGCACAGATTGCATCAACCTTTCTGGGATCTTCCATACATTTGGTAGTAAAGGCAAAGCCGGAGGTTCCATAAGCTCCCCAGCAGTGTGTGCCGGATTTTCCTTCCGGCCCTTTAATAGAGGGTCCGATATCGAAGGTTTCTTCCCAGACTGCGTCGGGATTGGCTTCTGTAAAGCTTACATAGCAGGCGCCGCCTGTTGCGCCTTCCGTCAGCGGCGGCTCCCAGTGGTTTGCCATGGACATTCCGGTCACGCCCACCTTGCTGTTGTCAAAATCCTGGGAAACTGCCCAGTAGCCGGACTTATTTTCCCCGGTTATAAATTCGGGATCAATCAGGCCTTCCTTATACCATTCCCGCAGCTTGGCAAGCGCTTCCTTCATTTCAGGCTGTACGCAGGCGAATTCCACTTTCCCGTCCTTCATTGTATAGAACAGGTTCTGAGTGCCTGTGCCCCTGAATTCCTTCATGGGGATCGCACCGTATGCGCCGAAAATAGCATTCATTACGGTATTGGAGAAACCAAAGGTATCGTTTTTGCCGTTTCCGTCAGGATCCTGTTCCTTAAATGCACGGATCGCTGTCTCAAATTCTTCGATGGTGGAGGGGATTTTTTCAATGCCCACTTTCTCCAGCCAGTCTTTGCGCCATACAAGAACGGTAGGCCTCGCCCCGTTCAAGGAAGGGGCTTTCAGAACATACTGCTGGCCTTCATAGCAGGAATCTATGAATCCGGTATTATCAGGATCATATTTTTGGGTTATTTCCACGTATGTCGGTATTTTTTCCAGTATTTCATCCGTAATGGGGGCCAGAATCCCCTGTACCACATAGCTGGATACATTTGCAGTATTTTTCACACGCATGATATCAGGCATATCTCCGCCGGAGAGCTTGGTGCTTAAGACCTCATCCCAGTTCTGGTCATCCACATACCAGAAATCAAACTTGACATTAAATTCTTCTTCCACTTTTTTTACAAGCTCAGACTCCGGATCCGGCTGGGCATAGCAGTTATAGGCGAGCCATTCAATCGTTACAGGTTCTTCGTCTTCTTTGGCCTGCTCTGCCTGTGTCTCCGCTTTACTTTCCGTTGTCTGTGTCTGTGATTCCGCAGCCGGTTCGGCCGCTGCCTGTTCATTTGCATTCTGGCCGCAGCCAAACAGTGTTCCTGCTCCCAATACCACCGTCAGCAGCATGGCAAGCACTTTTCTTTTCTTCATATCCTTTCCTCCTTCATTTCTTTATGATATCAGCCCTTTACGGAGCCAACCATAACACCTTTTGCAAAATATTTCTGTAAGAACGGATACAGCATGATAATGGGCAGAATGGAAACCACCAGGGTAGCCATCTTCATGGTTTCCGTATTTACAACCACGTTCGTTGCCATGTTGATATCCTGTGTCTGACCGTCCAGAAGAATCTTCCTGAGGACGTACTGCAGTACGTATTTGTCCTCATCCTTCATATAAAGCATGCAATTGAACCACTCGTTCCAGTGGTATACGATTGACCACAATGCAATTGTTGCGATTGAGGCCTTGGACAGGGGCACCATAATACGAAACAGAATCGTGACGTCATTGGCGCCGTCCAGCTTTGCCGATTCCTCCAGGGAATCAGGAATGGATTCAAAAAAGTTCCTCATGATGATAACCGTATAAGCGCTCATGGCCCCGGGCAGGATCAGGGCAAAAATCGTATTGGACAGGTGAAGCCAGTTATTTATCAGCAGATAGCTGGGAATCAGCCCGCCGCTGAAATACATGGTAAAAATAACGAACAGTGTCCATGCCTTTTTGTGGGGCAGGTACTTTTTGGAAAGCGGATATGCGCCGATAATATACAAAAGGACGCTCAGACCGGTTCCAAGGGCTGCCCTGATAATTGTATTCAGGTAGGCAGTCCAGACGAGCGGATAATGGAACACCTTTTCATATCCTGAAAAATCAAATTTCGTGGGTATTAAATGTAGCCCGCTCTTAGCCACGACAGACTGCGGGCTCATTGATATGGTAAGCACCTGCAGAAAGGGAACCAGGGTAACAGCAGCAACCAGAATTAAAAAGGTATACAGGAAAATATCAAACAGGACATTGCTGAGCTTTCTTTTCCGTCTTTTTTTTCTTACATTTATTATTTTCGTCATTTTCCGCCTCCTACCACAATGAACTTCCGCTGAGCTTACGGGAGAATGCGTTTGTAAAGGTTACCAGGATCAGGGATACAACATTTTTAAACAAGCCCACCGCCGTGGCATAGCTGAAATTCATTTTTTCAATACCCATGCGGTAAGTGTAGGTTCCGATAACATCACCTACATCCATAACCTTGGCATTGAGCATGTTGTAAATCTGATCAAAGTCATCCTGAATGACATTCCCGGTAGCCATGATAAACATAATAATGATAGTAGGCGCAATGCAGGGCAGGGTCACATAAATCATCTTCTGGAACCTCCCCGCGCCGTCAAGATCCGCCGCCTCATACAACTGGGGATCAATGCTCAGGATTGCCGCCATAAAAACAACCGTCTGCCAGCCGGTATCCCTCCATATACTGGAACCCACAATTACCTTCCGGAACCAGTCAGAGCTTCCCATAAAAAATATGGGTTCTCCTCCCAGCAACTGGATAATGTAATTTACCACGCCTGACGAGGGAGAAAGTATGGTCTGGACAATACTTGCCAGTACGACCCAGGAAATAAAGTGGGGCAGATAGGAAATGGTCTGAACCACTTTTTTGAATTTCAGGCTCCTTACTTCATTTAACAGAAGGCAGAGGATAATTGGGGCCGGGAATCCAAATAACAGCTTTCCGATGCTGATAATTAATGTATTGCGCAGTACAGGGAAAAAATATCGTCCGGTAAACAGCTTTTCGAAATGCTTAAACCCTACCCATTCACTGCCTGTAATTCCCAGTCGGGGGTAATAATCCTGAAAGGAAATAATTACGCCGTACATTGGCACATAGCAAAAAATGACAAAATAAAGTATAACAGGTATGAACATTAAAAACAGATATTTACATTTTTTATACTGCTTCCATGTGCTGTATTTCTTTTTCATTTTGCTCCTTTCTGCGCTTTGGGCGCTTGCTTATCTGGCCTTATTATCCTATGGAAGGCCCCGTTTTTACAACGGTTAAGAATGTGCCTGAGGCATTAAAAAAGTGAATTGCCTGTGAAAATAATTTGCTTCACCTGTAAAAATTGTGCTTATTAACCATAAAAATTTGACTTTACAGGCTATGAAATATAAAATATGTATAAAAGTCAGTGTGTGCAGGAACTGAACAGATACAATAGTTATTCAAATTCTTAATACATAAAGGCGGAGATTAAATTATGGTAAACCGTATTCGTTCTTATATTTCCCGTCATAGCTTTTACTACCGCATCCTGATCCCTTTTTCCATGGTGAGTATCCTTGCCATTCTGTTAACGGCTTCCACGGCCTGGCGCATTATGGGGAATAAAATTGATGATCAGATGAAGGAATCCGTTACCCACAGACTGGAACAGGTGCGGATATACAGTGACAATTATATCTATGAGCAGATGATGAATATTCTTGTGAACAGCTTCACCGGCACCTCCAATCCCGTCAGATACTTTTTTATTAAGAAGGATCAGACCATTTATGACTATCATAAGATTTTCCAGTATGTAATGGAGGTGGTTTCCGATAATACCTGCCTGTCTTCCATTACGGTCTGCAATGGGGAGAGCACTGTCATTGACAGCACCTACGGGCTGTGCCTGGATCCGGAGGAAGACAAGAATAAATTGAGGCAATATGTTCCTTATGAAGAGTTTGCCCGGATTGCTTCTTCAAAGAAAATCGGATATTTCTCCACGGCGGAGGACTATTCCGATACAGTAAGGCCGGCCATATCCCTGTTTTATCCAGTTAACCGCCAAAGCACGGATACGGTCCAAAGCTATATTGTCCTGACGCTGGACCAAAATTCCTACCTGGCCGGAATTAAGAATTTTTACCAGTTTTATGACAGCCTTCTGATACTTAATGAACAGAATGAAGTGATCCTTGATAATTTGAGTCTGACCGGCATTAACGGAAAAGATATTTCCGGACTTGTTTCTACCGCCCTTACTTCCGGCGCTTCCAATGCCTGCCAGGAATGTACCATAAACAGCCGCCCTTATTATCTTACCTGGACTACCTCCGATACGTCAGGCTGGAAATATGTTTCCATCGTCACGGCTGAAACCCTGGACAAGGAATCCGCAGCGCTGTTTCGGACGATCGCTTTTGTCGTCTTTGCCCTGCTTGCGGCGGTCCTGCTGCTTTCCCAATTGGTAACCAGCAATGTTTACCGTCCCATACGCAAGCTGCATGCCAAGCTTATACCTGCCAACGGGAAGGCCCCCAATGCGGAGGATGAGCTGTCCGCTATTGATTCCATGGTAACCTTCCTTCAGAACCGGGTGGGCGACATGCAGGATATCCTGGAGCGGAACAGAAGCATCATTTCCTATAAGCTGACTATGGATCTGCTGCACAGCCATATCCTGGAGGAACCGGAGCTGAGGGAACGGCTCTTCCTTTCCGGCATTACCTTTCAGAAGCCCTGTTACTGCGTCCTGCTGCTGGCGCTTAATCCCGGCGCATTTTCGCTTCTGCCGCTGGAACAAAAGGAAGTGCTGAGTACCCTGCTCCTGGATCAGGCAGTAAAAAGGATTCTGAAGGACGCTCCCTTTTTATCAGCCGCGCAGGACAACCGGCTGGCATTTATCATCAATCTGGCTCCGGAGGGGTATCAGGAGCTGCGGGA
>OJSP01002834.1_pt1 | contig 13661 bp, 14 predicted proteins | sample 1599561 | NCBI WGS metagenome assembly OJSP01 (sample SAMN04168659, study PRJEB22393) | human gut metagenome | biome: human gut microbiome; feature: stool | host: Homo sapiens | collected 2014-05-12
CGGATGCATTGTAATGAATACTGAATAAAAAATCCGCATTCCGCTCTTCAGCGAACTGTGCCCGGTCTGCCAGAGAAAGATTGACATCTTCCGTATGGGTCAGGTAGACATCCACATTATCATATTTCAGTAATTCTTCATACATTGCCATGGCGGTAACCATGGTCATTTTCTTCTCCTGGACAATGCCTTCCAGGGTTCCTTCATTTTCACCGCCGTGTCCGGGATCGATGACAATGGTAACCCTCTCTCCGGTCTCCTGTGCTCTCGGAGCCGCAGTAGCTTCCAGCGAACTGCAAAAAAAACAGGCTGTGACAAGACTGACCGTACAGATCATTGTCCTGACAAACAGCCTTTTTTGTTTTTTACTAACTTTCATTATGTCAATTCCTTTATTTTTAAAAAACCAGCTTTCAGCAGAAAACTGGTTTTATGATTACATTACATTTAAATCATCACTGGCCTTGTCAGCGTTGTCTATACCCTCTAAGTCTTCATCTACCGGATGGAGTTCACTACGGTTAGACTGGATAATATCCCGATACTGATTCAGATTGCCGATCAGGGTATCATAATTGGAACTGGCCTGCTGTGTGGAAGCGGATATGATATTTTCCAGATGAGCCAGCATATCATCCATATACTGCATTGCCTGGGATTTTAATTCATTGGCTTCAATGGTGGCATTGTCCAAAATCTCCTGTGCCTGTTTACTGGCCATGGTGACCACCTCGTTGGCCTGGGCATATGCCTGCTGCATAATTTCATGTTCATTGATCAGTTCGTTGGTATGAACGGTTGCTTCATTGATCAGAGCTTCTGCCTTGGCCTTGGCATCGTTCAGAATTGCCTCTTTGTTGCTGATGATCTTCTGATAACGTTTGATCTCATCCGGAGTTTTCAGACGAAGTTCACGTAAATACTCCTCAATCTCTTCTTTGTTCACTACGATCTTGGTAGTGGAAAGAGGCTGGAATTTACAGCTGTCCACATACTCTTCAATCTCCTGAATAATCTGTTCAATTCTGCTGCTCATAATACACTCTCCTTATTTCTCTGTTTCTCTTTTTTTCAATTTCTCTTCGACTGCATCCGTAATCTCACGTGGAGCGAATTTGCTCAGATCTCCTCCGAAATTAGCAACTTCTTTCATGATCGTGGAGCTTAAGTATGCATATTCCAGACTGGTTGTAAGAAAAACGGTGTCCACATCCGGTGCCAGAACACGATTAGTCTGGGCCATCTGCAGTTCATATTCAAAATCCGTGACAGCACGAAGCCCTCGAACGATTACCTGGGCATGGTTTTCCCTGGCAAAGTTCACTGACAGGCCCTCGAATGCTTTCACCTCCACATTCGGGATATCTTTTGTCGCCTTTGTTAGTATCTTAACACGTTCTTCTACAGAAAACAACGGACTTTTTGCAGAATTATGCAAAACTCCCACTATAACCCGGTCAAATGAAATGCTTGCCCGCTTAATGATGTCAAGATGGCCATAGGTTGCCGGGTCAAAGCTTCCCGGGTATACTGCTGTTATCATATGTCTGTCTCTCTTTCATTTTTTTAGGAAAACATGCTTGTTGGTTTTATATTCCTTGGAACGTACCAGATGATATCCAAGGTCCTCTACATAAGAAAAATCCGTATGTAGATCTTCCTCCACAACGATCAGCGTGTTTTCATCTGCAAGAGTGCTGTCAGCCAGATACTCAAGGACTGGTTGTTCCAGATGCTGTTCGTATGGTGCATCCATAAAAATACAGTCAAATGGTTCTCCGCCTTCCAGTGAACGCAGTGCCTGAAGCACATCCATGTTCAGCAGTTTACCACCATCCGTGAGTTTTGTAAATGAAAGATTTTCGCGGATGCAAGTACATGCTTTGGGATTTTTTTCCACAAACACGGCATACTCGGCTCCACGGCTCAGAGCTTCAATACCGATCGCTCCGCTTCCGGAAAACAGATCCAGAAACCGACAACCCGGTATTTCAGGCTGGAGAATGTTAAAAAGAGTTTCCTTAATACGGTCTGTTGTTGGTCGTGTCTCATTTCCGGGAATGGTTTTTAAGTTTAATCTACGTGCTTTTCCTGCTATGACTCTCATTTCAGATTTAATCTCCAATCCAGATCACCGCGGGCCAGTCCAAGGATCAGAAGTTCCGCAGTGGCAATATTTGTAGCAACCGGAATGTTGTACTGGTCGCAGCGTTTAACAATGCTCATGATATCCGGCTCTACCGGGTCCATCATGACAGGGTTATAAAACAGGATCACCATATCCAGATCCTGACGCTCTACCATCTCCATAAACTGCTTGTCTCCGCCTATACTTCCGGCAAGAAACTTGTGAACGTGAAGACTGGTTGCCTCCTCAATTCTTCTTCCTGTTGTTCCGGTTGCATATACTTCATGTTTGGCAAGGATATTCTTGTATGCAATACAGAAGTCTTCAATCAGAACTTTCTTACTGTTATGCGCAATAATTCCTAAATTCATAATTCACCTCTCCATTCTGCCCTTGGGTTACATCCCTTTTTCCCCTTTATATAGGTAAAATCATATAACTCTGTAACTGATTCTAGCATAACGCCCAAAAAAGTGCAATTTAATTCATGTAAATTCATGAAAAATTAATATTTTCCCCGGCGTTGCTCCATATACTCTATTCTTCCCAGCTGTTTCCTGTAGTATAATCAATTTCAATTCCCGGCTGTATGTTATAAACAAAAACATGGAAAGATATCTTCTGGTCTTTAACGGATTCGGCTTCCATTTCCACACCCCGGGCTACCAGTTCATCTCCCTTAAAAAACGGAGTTACACGATACATGCAGGGATTTCCTGTACTGTGCACGTAATCTGCAACCTCATTTTCAAAAGGAAGCATTCCCGTCACATTGAGATATCTGGTTCCTGTGATAAGATTTTTCCTGTTTGCATTCTCTCCAGTCAGCTGATATCCGATAAGATGGCAGCGATTATACAGATACCTGCCATCTACATTTTCATATTTTACAGTATGCCATCCTGTAGGCTTCACCATTCCGATCGCTCCTCGCTCTTCATCAGGCATCAGCTCCGGTGTGATCTTGGATTCTGCATAACCACAGCGTCCCAGGGAATCTAGTTCACTATAAAATTCGTATGCAGGTCCTGCGCTTTTTTCATCAGAAAAAGATGGTACATTTCTATTGATCTCCACATATGGACTGCCGCTGTATTCTGGAATCTGATCCAGAGAAACAGATTCTGTCTGCCCTCCTGTCTTCGTCTGGGATTGTTTCAGCAATCCTGCCACTGCATCGGAAGCGGATTCCGAAACATCTTCCCAGAGGATCTGCGCATTTTCCTCTATATATGTAAGAAATACCTGTCCGAAGATCCGGCTTTGATCTTTTACCTCTTTCAGGCTCCGCGGCGGCATCCAGCCATTACATACTGCAAGGATGACACACAGGATAATGGCTGTGAGTATTTTTCGCCTGGGCTGTTTTTTTCGTTTATATTTTCGCTTGTATGTAGGATAACGCTTCTTTTTCACGGGACCCCCTTACTTTTTTTGTTTGACAGATATTATATGTGATGCAGAGATTATTATAACCGCAATTCCAGTCAAAAAGCAACCATACATTCGGTTTTTACTGCGGTATAATTTATGAACAGAAATATTTTTATATGTTAAATTTCCTTTAACTGCCAGTGTATTATTTTATGGTTTTCACATACTAGCAATGTAACATCAAACCAAATAACAACCAAGGAGGAAATGAATTATGCCAAGTAACACTTCTTCTAACAAAGCAGTTGTACCGGAAGCAAAGGGCGCACTTGACCGTTTCAAATATGAGGTAGCAAACGAGCTGGGTGTTCCGCTTACAGACGGATACAACGGAAACCTGACTTCCAAACAGAACGGATCCGTAGGCGGATATATGGTCAAAAAAATGATCGAGGCACAGGAACGCCAGATGTCCGGCAACTCCCAGGGCGGCCAGCAGTACTAAATCTGTACGCGCAGGTAGTTTCATTGCTATGCTGAGTTGATCTAAGCTCATGCAAAAAAAGATGCTGTCTGACAGAACTGAAAACCTGCCAGGCAACATCTTTTTATTTTATATAAGATCCAAAAGTCTTAAAATCCTATATTCATTTACAGCAATTCCTGTACTTTTCGATATACAACCTCTGCAAATTTCTTATGTCCTGTTGCATTCAGATGTTCCTGATCTGCGTCACAGCAATGTACATAGGATGCTGCCGGAAGGAAACTGATATGACGTTCAGCTGCGATTTTTTCATAAACAGGCTGCAGATTTCTGGAAACGATCACAGACTCTCTGGAAAACTCCTGGTCATATCCTTCCTGCCATACTTTTTCTCCCAGATAGATGGGAGACATGAGAAGGACTTTCGCTCTTGGTGCGTATTCCTGGATCTGATCCAGCAGTCTTGTGATTCCCTTTCCGATTACATCTGCGGATGCTCCAAAAACAGTTTTGCAGTCATTGGTTCCCAGCATTAGAGTGATCACATCCGCCTGGGCATGTGTTTCCAGAAGTGTGGGAAGAAGTGCAGTTCCTTTTCTTCCGTCGCGGAGCGGATCTTCGAAAACCGTTGTTCTTCCGCACAGTCCTTCCTCGATCACGCGATATTCTTCTTTATTCAGTTTTTCCTGGAGAAGGCTTGTCCAGCGTACTCCCCACGGTAGTCTCTCTCTGCTCTCTCCGTCATATCCCCATGTATTGGAATCTCCAAAGCATAATATCTGTTTCATTTTACCATATCCCTACCTGTTTAGTATGTTATTACTTAAATGAATAATAACATGCTATTTGGAATTGGTCAAATATGCAAAAGAAATAGCCTGCTATAGACATTCTCTATAACAGGCCAATATATATCTTTTAAAATACTGTTCGATGAAGATTTTGTTTACAGTCCGATAAATCCTGTAACATCTCCGTTGATCACATAATGTGCACCATTATCTTCGGGTTTAATGTAGATTTTGAGATCTTTCAGTTCAGAAGCTTTTTTGCCCATATCCTCTGTCCAGATCTTTTTGATCCTGTCAGCAACCTCTGAAGTATGTATCTCTTTGCCCCAGTACTGAACATATACTTCTGTCACTGGCTCAGCTTTCTTAGCTGCTGTTGTCTTAGCAGCCGTCTTGGTTGTTGTTTTCTTAGCTGCAGTTGTTTTTCGTGTTGTTGTCTTCTTGGCAGCGGTTTTCTTAGCTGGCTCTTCTGATTTTACAGCTGTTGTTTTCTCTTCAGCAGATTTTACTTCTGCTGTTTTTTCTTCTACTGGTTTCTCAGCGGCAGGTTTTACCTCAGCTGTCTTCTCAGCTGCTTTTGTTTCTACAGAAGCTTTTGCATCGTCTGTCTTCGGTGTCTCAGCCTTAACGGCTTTCTCTTCGGATGCGGTTACTACAGATTTTGCAGGAGTCTCGCTTATTGAAGCCGTTTTTACAGTTGTCTTGGTTGCAGCTTTCTTTGTTCTAGCCATGTTTATAGCCTCCTTACAAGGGATTTGTTAATCTTTTCTCATGCAATACAATACTACGATTTGAAAGTTTTGTAAAGAAAAGTTTCAAAAGTCTATTAGTTAAGGCTGTAATTTACAGCATGTACACGATAAGTTACACTGCTTTTACTATATGTCCAGTTATGACGCAGCAGACAATTATGATGACGTCCGTCCCCATCCAGATTACACTCTATCACTTTAAATGAATCACTGTAAACTTCTGTAACGATAGCCGAATGTCCATTATTATTGATGCGCACATAGTCTCCTACCTGAACATTATTATCATATATTCTCTGAAGGCCTGATACTCTCTGCCCTTCCCAGATATCATAAAATACTTTTCTTGCAAACCCATCACACTGGATAGCCCCGTCAAACTTATTGCAATCATACTCGCCATTACCTGGTATCGGATCAATTCCGCTCTGAGTTCCGTGATGTTTGCATGGAACATCACTGATCGTATCCTGAAATCTTTCAGGAGCTCCGCTGCTGTCCAGATTATCTGTCAGATCTGAATAACTGTTTACAACATGGTTCCAAAATTTCCCATCAGGAAATTTGATTTTTTCATCTTCAATTCTCTGCTGCAGATTTTTCTTTTTAATAACAGTAAGATTAACAATTACCGGCTTCGCTGCATTATAAAACGTTGTACTTTTTGTAGTAACTGTGATCTGCACTTCTCTCTGAATATCGTTTTCTTGCCATTCCTTCAAAGTAACCGTTCCATCAGAAGCTACCGATGCAATAGCACTGTTGCTGCTGGAATAAACCAATGTTGCATTCTGATCTGCTTTTGCCCCGAGATTGAATGCTCCATCATAGATCTTACGTTCCTGCTGCTGTACACAGCTGACAGATGGAGTTCCTTTTACCGTAGTGATCGTCAGTTTCCTGGTTGCCGGAGCATAGGAAGAAGATTTCGCTGCAGTGATCTGGATTGTAACTTTTCCAAGCTTCTTTGCCTTTTTAAAGTTCAAATTACCTTTGGAATCCACAGAAACAATACTGGTATCTAAGGACTTATAAGTAAGTTTCCCACCTTCTGAAGGAACTTTGGCACCAAGAGATTTCATTGTAGTGGAATACGCTATTTTTGCCCCATTCTTTACAGCAGTGGTAATATTCTGTCTTTTCAGCACATTAATCTTAATTGCAATATTCTGTGCCTGATAATGTTTGGTCGCCGCAACTTTTACAGTAACTGTTGCCACTCCCTCTCCATTAAGCATAATCTTGCTATTTTTTACAGATGCAATTTTTGCATTAGTGGTTGAATATGTCACTTTTGCAAATTCTTTTTTTCCTGAAACACTGATTTTGTAGGATTTGCCTTTGTCTGTATAAAGTTTTGTAATACTTCCTGGTGTAACTTTTACCGGCTGTTTTGCTTTGCTGATCTTATAAGCTATTTTTTTTGTACCTGTAAAATTGCCCTTTCCTGTGATTTGTAAGGTTGCTGTTCCAGGTTCTTTATTATTAAAATATTTATATGTATAATCTTTTTCATTCTGTAATGAGATCATTCCGGCCGCATTGGCTTTCGGCATATAAATAGAAAATGCGGGAGTTTTTGCCTGTCCATCCCAGGTGTAAATCGTTGTCTTCAAATTAACTTGAACTTTACCGTCAAGACTGCATGCTTTGATGGTAAAATATTTAGAAACAGAATCTTTGTAACTTCCCTTTCCTGTGATTTTTGCAACAGCTTTTGTTCCCGTTTTTGTATTATTAGAATAAGTTACTGTATAATCTGTGCCGCTTTTTAATGTTGTATTTCCAAGTTTAACAGTTACACCTGGCTTCTGCGGACTTCCATTGTAAGTTGCGGTTTTTACAGTTACCTTTGCCGTTTTGATGCTCTTTCTAACTACTGGTTTTGAAGCAACTACCTTTAAAGTGATACATTTACTGTTCGTTGGCATGGTCGTATATTTTTTGCCTGAGCTGTCTGACATGGTAAATGGAAGTTCTATAGAGCACTTCAGGTTCGGGATCGTTTTCAGTGTTTTAGATTATCCATATAGTACAGCATATATCTTGCATCATTGACGCTAGATGTATTAAACTTACTGAGGTTTAGAGATTCCAGGCTGCTACAGGAGTTAAACATATATCCCATCTTTACCACTTCAGAAGTATTGAAATGGCTCACGTCCACAGCTTTTAACGCATAGCAGCGTGAAAACATTCCTTCCATAGATTTTACTTTTGATGTGTTAAATTCAGAAACATCCAGAGAAGTCATTTTTTTAAGCTCGCCAAACATAGAATTCATATCTACTACCTTGGATGTATCAAAATTTTTAATATTGAGGCTTGTTAAAGACTCATTTCCATAAAACATGAAATACATATTCTGTACATTAGAAGTATTAAAACTGTTCAGATCCAGAGACTTGAGCTTGCTCATAGTACAGAACATTTTGCCCATATCTTCTACATTTGATGTATTAAAGTTTCGTACATTTAACTGTGTAAGACTTTCGCACCGTTCGAACATACCGTTCATATATACAACATTTGCTGTATTGAAATTACTGACATTCAACTGTGTAAGGCTTTCACAGCAATAAAACATCTCCTCCATAGTCGTAACATTCGCTGTATTAAATCTACTGACGTCCAACTGTTTAAGATTCCGACATTCACGGAACATTCCGCTCATCCTTGTCACTCTGGAAGTATTAAAATTCCGGACATTCAGCTGTGTAAGGCTTTCACAATCTGAGAACATAAAGGCCATGTCTGTCACCTTACTGAAATCACAGTTTTTAAAAGTGATCCTGGTAAGATTCCTGCATCCCTTAAACATAGCTCTTGTCTTTGTGATTCCGGAAATTTCAACTATGGCTGTTTTAATATCATCCTGCCATTTACTCCAGCCCCTTTCTGCATCCCAATAATAATCTGAGGTATCATAGTCACCGTTTCCTTTTAATGTAAGACATCCGGATGTATCAATTGACCAAGCAATATCTCCGGTGATTCCTCCATCCATCATGCTTGCGGAAGCACTTACAGCATCTTCTTCTCCATCAGAAAAGTCATCACTTTCTGCCATTTCTTCTGTTTCCGGTTCTTCCGAAAGATTTTCAGTGTCCTCCGACATTTCTATATTATCCGCTTCTTCCGGCTCTTCTTCTAATTCCTGTTCTGTGCTATCAGGTAATTCTGCTGCTTCATCGTCTGCTGAGATTCCATCTTCAAAAATATCTTCCTCAGAAAAACTTTCCTCTGGACTGTCAGTCTCCTCATTTACATTTTCCTGGACTGTTTCCGGTTCTGTCTCTGAAGCCATGGTTATCCCTGCATTGCCAAAGATCATAGACCCTGATAAAACGACACACAGAAGTTTTTTGATCATTTTTCTCCTCATCCTGTTTTCTCCCTTTTTCTTTTTATACTAAAACGAAGTTCTGATTCTTCGCTTTGCTCCATCCAATTAGATCCCCAGATTTTCCAGTTCTTCACTCATATACCCCTTGAGATGCTCCTTTAAAGCCTTATGCTGAGGCAGGATAAGATCAAAATCCAGTGCCAGGATCTCACCAGCTGCTTCACTTGCATTCTTCAGGATTCCCGCATCATTGTAGATATCACCAATCTTAAATTCCATCAGTCCGCTCTGACGGATACCGAAAAGATCTCCTGGGCCCCGAAGCTTCAGATCTTCTCCGGCTATATAAAATCCATCATTGGATTCATTGAGGATCTTCAGACGTTTAGAAGTATTTTCTTCATTATTTCCCTGGATAAAAATGCAGTAAGACTGATGCTCTCCACGCCCTACACGGCCCCGAAGCTGATGAAGCTGGGCAAGCCCAAAACGTTCTGCATTTTCTACCATCATGACGGTAGCATTTGGCACATTCACTCCAACCTCCACAACTGTGGTAGATACCAGTACCTGAATCTCGCCGGAAGCAAAAGCCTCCATGATCCTGTTTTTCTCTTTTGGCTTCATCTTTCCGTGAAGGATTTCTACTTTGATCTCCCCTGGAAGGATCTCCTGAAGCTTTCTGGCATAATCTGTAACATTCTCTGCCTCCAGGCCTTCGCTCTCTTCCACCATAGGACAGATCACATAAGCCTGCCTTCCCATCTGCACCTGCTTTTCAATAAAAGAATACGCCTTGGGACGGTAGGAAGTTCCTACTACGCAATTCTTGATCGGAAGTCTTTTTGCAGGAAGCTCGTCAATGATCGAAATATCCAGATCTCCGTATAAAATGATCGCCAGTGTCCGGGGAATGGGGGTTGCGCTCATAACAAGTACATGAGGCGGATTTCCTCTGGTCGTCAGCGCTTCCCTCTGGCGAACGCCGAATCTGTGTTGCTCATCTGTGATCACAAGCCCCAGATTCTTATATTCCACCTTTTCCTGGATCAGGGCATGAGTTCCGATGATCACATTCACTTCACCGTCTGCAATCTTCTGATAGATCTCACGCTTCTGTCTGGCTGTGGTAGATCCTGTCAGAAGCACCGGATGGCAGGAAGCGATATTCTGTTCTTCCATCAGCCTCAGAAAGCCTTCGTAATGCTGATTTGCCAGAACCTCTGTCGGTACCATCAGAGCACTCTGAAATCCATTCTCTGCTGAAAGTACCATAGCTAAAAATGCGATCACGGTCTTGCCGCTACCAACATCCCCCTGTACAAGCCTGGACATCAGCTTATGACCGCTCAGATCCCGTTCGATCTCATGCCAGACATTCTTCTGGGCTCCGGTCAGGTCATAGGGAAGCCCTTCTATGATCTCCTCGGTTGTCCATACTGGTTTCATTGAAAAAGTGTTTGGAGCCTCTTCTGTTTTCTCCTTCAAGAGCTGTATTGCCAGCACAAAAAGCAGAAATTCATCGAATACCAGACGTTTCCTGGCTGTGAGAAGCTCCTGCATATTTTTCGGAAAATGAACAGTCCGGATCGCATAATTAGCATCTGCGAGCTGATAGCGTTCCCGTATCTCCTCCGGCAGATATTCCCCATGGAGAGGCCTTGTATCCAAAATCTGATGGACCAACTTCGTGATCATCTTGTTGGAAAGTCCTTTCGTCAGACCATATACAGGCTGCATACTGTGAATGATCTCCTCATAAGCTGCCGGGGTAAAAATCTCCGGATGTTCCATCTGCGGACGGCCTTTTTTTCTGATGATCTTTCCTCTGAGGATAAACACACTGCCCTTTTTGAGTGTTCCCCTCAAATAAGGCGCATTGAACCAGGCAACCGGCAATCGGCCGCTTGCATCTGCCACAGTTGTTGTCAGAACCTGGAGATTGCGTATCTGGTTAATATAAATACCTGTTGTTATAGTGGCACGGATAGAGACTGTTTTGTCCTCCTCTGCTGATGCAATCTCCACAGGCTCCTCATATATATCGTAAGTCCGCGGATAATAACGGAGAAGCTCTTCCGCAGTCGTGATCCCGATCTTCTGGAAAAGCTTCTCTGTTTTCTCACCCACGCCTTTTAATTCACGTAAAGGTGTCTTATCATTCATTTTTTGTGCTCTTTATTCTACAGAAATCAGATAGTAGTAAATTGGCTGTCCACCCTGGTTCAGCTCAACCTCGCACTCCGGATATTTCTCGGTAAGAGAATCAGAAAGTGCCTCTGCATCTTCCTCAGATACATCTTCACCATAGTAAACACTGATGATCTCAGATTCCTCGTCAACCATCTCTGCTACCATCTCCTCCGCTACCTGAAGTCGATCTCTGCCTACTGCAAGGATACCTGCATCACCGATTCCCATGATATCTCCCTCATGGATTTCCTTGTCATCAATGCGTGTATCACGGACTGCATAAGTAATCTGTCCGGTCTTCACTCTGGAAATCGCATCGGTCATGGAAGCAAGGTTCTCTTCGCCGCCCTTCTCCGGAACAAAGCTGATCATTGCGGAAATTCCCTGTGGGATTGTCTTGGTTGGTACTACAATGATCTCCTTGTCCTCAGTCAGATCTCTTGCCTGGTTAGCTGCAAGGATAATATTCTTGTTATTCGGGAAAATATAAATTGTTTTTGCATTTACTTTCTCAATAGCATTGAGCATGTCTTCGGTACTCGGATTCATAGTCTGACCGCCTTCGATCAGATAATCTACGCCAAGCTCACGGAAAATCTGAGAAAGTCCCTCACCTACGGATACGGAAATAAATCCATGATCCTTTGGAGGTTCTTTGTTTTCTGCTTGTTCTTTTGCAAGTTTTTCCGCATCTTTGATCAGTTTTTCCTGATGTTCTTCTCTCATATTGTCAATCTTCATACGGGAAAGCTGACCATACGTGAGTGCGCGTTCAAAAGCCTGTCCCGGATGATTGGTGTGCACGTGTACCTTGACAATCTCATCATCAGCCACCAAAACAATGGAATCACCGATGGAATCCAGAAATTCACGGAAACGGTCGATCTCATCCTGTGGAAGCGGTTTTTCAAGAAGGATAATAAACTCTGTACAATATCCAAATTTGATATCTGCCTCTGCCTGAGGAGAAATCTTTGTGATCTTAGGAGCTGCTGCTTCAAACTGGGAATAATCCACTTCTTTTCCATGATATCCGTCGATGGCACCACGGAAAACTTCCAGAAGTCCCTGTCCGCCAGAATCCACAACACCTGCTTCTTTCAGGACTGGAAGCATCTCTGGTGTTCTGGCAAGAGTTTCCTCTGCATGCTGAAAGATCCCGTCGAAAAAAGCATCCAGATCTTCTGCAGCATCAGCAAGCTCTGCTGCTCTGTCTGCTGCAGCTCTGGCTACAGTAAGAATGGTTCCCTCTTTTGGTTTCATAACTGCTTTGTATGCAGTTTCAACGCCTCGCTCCATAGCTGCGGCAATGGCAGGTGCATCCAGATCTGTAAGTTTACGCACACCTCTGGTAAATCCACGCAGAAGCTGTGACAGGATAACACCGGAATTACCTCTGGCTCCACGGAGGGAACCGGAAGAAATTGCCTTTGCCAGGGATTCCATATCCGGATCTGTAAGAGCACCTACTTCAGAAGCAGCAGACATGATGGTAAGCGTCATATTGGTTCCCGTATCTCCATCAGGTACAGGAAACACATTCAGTTCATTGATCCACTCTTTCTTCGCTTCCAGATTCTTTGCTCCGGACAGAAACATTCTGGAAAGTATTTTAGCATCTATGGTTTTGTTATTCACCACAAGTTCCTCCTCTAAAACTAATCTATTGCACGCACGCCCTCAACCATAATGTTGATCTTTTCAATCTCCATTCCTGTAAAGGCTTCGACTTTATATTTTACATTGTTGACAAGATTGTCCGCAATAGTACTGATATTCACGCCATATGCTACGATGACATGAAAATTCAGCCGGATCTTATTATCATCCGTGATCTTAACACTGATACCATGTTTCAGGCTGTCAATACGCAAAAGCTTGACCAGGCCATCCTTCATACTGATAGCTGCCATTCCGATGATACCAAAACACTCTACCGCCACACTGCCGGCATACTGTGCAATGACTTCATTATCAATGACAATATTTCCCATATGGGTATTCATAGAAGAACCTTTCATACAGAACCTCCTTTATATTCGGATCAATTGTTTCTTCCGATATCTCCGGCCGGATTTTCCCGGACTCAGACATATATAAATGTATTTTAACAGCTTTGCCATGAAAAAGAAACATAAAAATAAAAAAAATAAATATTTTTTGCTTGCTTTTATTTTGTTTTTCTGTTAATATATCAATGTTGTGAGCATTTCACATATGTTTTATTAAAAATTTTGATTAAAAGTAAGCGTAAGATGCGCGTTAGATCGAGGAGGTGTCAAGATGGCTAAATGTGATATTTGCGGTAAGGGCGTTCATTTCGGTAACAACGTAAGCCATTCTCATAGAAGAAGCAACGCAATTTGGAACTCTAATGTTAAGAGCGTTAAGTGCAAGGTTAACGGCGGAGCTAGAAGAATGCATGTCTGCACCAGCTGCTTAAAATCTGGTAAAGTTGAAAGAGCTTAATCTTCTACGATAATATTGGATTTTAGAAAGCCAGAAATGATAAATTTCATTTCTGGCTTATTTTTTTACCAAAACCGCTCTTCCTGTTTCTTTTTTAAATACTCTTTGTTGATTTGTCCAG
>OJSP01002841.1_pt1 | contig 13637 bp, 12 predicted proteins | sample 1599561 | NCBI WGS metagenome assembly OJSP01 (sample SAMN04168659, study PRJEB22393) | human gut metagenome | biome: human gut microbiome; feature: stool | host: Homo sapiens | collected 2014-05-12
ATCGACTGCAGGATTTCCTGTGCCACGATCACTTCTTCCGTGCGCGATGCGCCGGGAGCAGGCGTGAGTGAAACCCGGATGGTGTCGCCAATGCCTTCCTCAAGGAGTACGGCCAGTGCAGCCGTTGACGCCACAATGCCTTTGCTGCCGATGCCCGCTTCCGTCAATCCCAAATGGAGCGCCGCCTTCGTGCGGCGCGAGAGGGTCCGGTAAAGCGCAATAAGTTCCTGAACCTCCGAAACCTTGCAGGAAAGCACAAGGCGATTTGCAGGCAGTCCCAGCGATTGCGCAGCCTCTGCGGACTCCACCGCCGAGCGCACTAGTGCCTCACGGAGCACGGCCTGCGGCGACTCTGGGTGTTCGGACTGACGATTTTCATCCATCAGCCGAGCTAAGAGCGCCTGATCAAGCGAGCCGCCGTTCACGCCGATGCGCACCGCTGCGCCCGTACGTTTGGCAACCTCGATCATCATTGCGAAGTTCTCTTCGGCCTTGGTGCCTTTGCCGACATTGCCCGGATTGATGCGGTACTTCGATAAGCAGTCAGCACATTCAGGGATTTCCGTGAGGAGTTTGTGACCGTTGTAATGGAAGTCGCCCACCAGCGGCACATGAATTCCCGCCGCATCGAGTTTTTCGCGGATAGTCACGACCGCCCGCGCCGCATCGGGCGTATTCACCGTGAGCCGCACGAGTTCGCTGCCCGCCTCGGCGAGTTCGGCCGTCTGTCGATAGGACGCCTCTGCATCTGCCGTTGCCGTATTGGTCATCGACTGCACGACTACCGGCCGGCCGCCGCCGATCGTAACGGTCGTCGGCCCCCAAATCACATCAACAGGCGTGGTCCAATGACGGTTGAGACCGCATGCATTCACTGTTGGCATCTCGTTGCTCTTTTTTAACTGAAGCCGCAGAAATCAGAAAAGGCGCCTTAGCTCGACGTATCGAGCGGCGAGCGCCTTTTTGGACTCTCCGGCATGCCCGAAGGTGCCGGGCGATTATTCGATGGTAAAGCGGGCGATGCCGTTTCGTACGACGCCGTCCAACGGATAAACCTCACCGTCGATCGTGAGCGAGACGACGCCGGCATTGCCAATCGTGAAGCGCGAACCCTTCGGAATCTCATAGGCCTGTACAGACTGCGGACGCATTTCGCTTGCTACCACATTGCGGCCATTGGGTGCGATAACCTGAACCCAGCTGGCCCCAGCGCCCAGACGGAATTCCACCTTGTGGAGCACCGGTGCGGCAGCGGGCGGCTGAGCGGAAGCAGCGGGCGCCGGTTGCGCCGGCGCGGCTGACGCGGCAGGAGCCGGCGCGGCCGACGGGACCGGCTGAGCTGCCGGAGCCGCAGCAGCAGGCTGAGCTTGCGCTGCGGCGGGAGCTGACGGCTGAGCAGGCTGACTCTCAGGCGCGGCATCCGAAGGCGCAGCAGCGCGCTCTGCCGGCTCAGCGGCCGGTGTCTTAGTCTCTTTAGCCTCGTTGGCACCGGACTCAACCTTCTGCGCTTCGCTCGAGGTGTGCAGACTGGCAAACTGATCGGTATAGACTGCCCAGATGCCGCCGCCAACAAGCGCCGCCAACACCACGAAGAGCACGGCCTTCAAGGTGCGGTTTTTCGGCGGTTCATGGAAAACCGCTTCCCTAGAGGGAGAACGGTTCGGGAGCTGCCCTACCTCCACGGCCGCGCCGCGGCGCCCGCAGCGCATCATGTAGTCGTCAACCAAAGGCGCCGGATCAATCTTAAGCGCATGCGCATACCCGCGAATGAAAGCACGCACATAGACGGGTTCGGGCAAATTCTCAAGGCGCTCCTCTTCGAGCGCGCGAATCTGTGTCACGGCAAGACGGCACTGTACGGCCATATCGCCCACAGAAATGCCTTCGGCCTCTCGAGCAGCCCGAAGCACCGCACCAAACCCCTTGGGGGCAGCCGACGCTTCCTCACGTACAGGAATAGTCGGTTCTGCCTGCGTCTGGGCAGTTTCGCCCTGCAGCGTGTTGAGACTCGGCTCGAGCTTCTCGGACGCCGAGCCGCTCGAGCGGTCTGCAGCATTTTTTTGCTCTGGGGTCGTGAAATTGCTCTCAGCCATGGATGCGCCTCAATGAAAACGACGGTTTCAAGAATGCTGCGGGCGATACAGAATCACCGCAGCCTCAGCCTTCTGCTGTGCGAGACGTTCCGCTCGACGCGTACGATCGCGCACTTCACCGGCGAGCTGACCGCACGCGGCGTCGATATCGTCGCCGCGGGTCTTGCGCACCGTTGTCACGTAACCGAGCTCGTTGAGCCGGCGACAGAAGGCGAGCACCTTCTCCCGGTCAGGCTTTTCAAGGTCTGACTGCGGAAAAGGATTGAAGGGAATCAGATTGAACTTGCAAGGCACGTGCTCGCGGCGAACCAAAGCCGCAAGATGATCGGCATCGGCGAGTGAATCATTGATGCCGCCGAGCATTACGTATTCAAACGTAATAAAGTCGCGCGGAGCCACACGCAGGTAGCGCCGGCAGGCGGCCATCAGATCGCCGAGCGGATGCTTTTTATTGATGGGCATGAGCTTGTCGCGCAGCCCATCATCGGCAGCATGAAGACTTACAGCAAGCGCCACCGGGGCAGCTTCTGCAAGCTTGTCGATCTGGCGCACAAGTCCAGAGGTAGAAACGGTGACGCGGCGGCGTGAAAGGCCGTAACCGTCATCGTCCAAAAAAATCTTGATCGCGGGAATAACCGCATCGAGGTTCTGCAGCGGTTCACCCATACCCATCAGCACAACATTGCTGATGACGCGGTCATTCGGATCCGTGATGCCGCGGTCGCGGCAGAGCTCGCGCTCGGCCGTCCAAAGCTGGCCCACGATTTCCGCAGTAGTGAGATTGCGGTTGAAACCCTGCTTGCCCGTTGAGCAGAAGAGGCACCCCATGGCGCACCCGGCCTGCGAGGAAATGCAGAGTGTCCCGCGGTCATCTTCAGGGATGAAGACGGCTTCAACAGCATTGCCGTTGCCGACGGCAAAAAGCCACTTGCGCGTACCGTCAGAGGACTTCTTTTCGTGAATGACTTCGGGCGGACGAATTTCCGCAAGCTTGAGGAGCTTGGCCCGAAAGGTCTTCGCGAGATCAGTCATCTCGTTAAAGTCGCAGACAAGATGACGATGCACCCAGCGCGTAAGCTGCCGGGCACGAAAAGGCTTCTCGCCGATCGATTCGCACCAGGCCTTAAGACCGGCCGCATCGAAGTCGAGAAGATTGACGCGTGCAGCCGCCTCCGCAGGAGCAGAAGCGGCCTCTTCGCGCTTGTCAGGGTTGACGAGCGTTTCGGACATTAGCGGCTGTGAATCGCAAGCGTCGGGAAGAAGTAGGCGATTTCAACGGCGGCCGTTTCCGGAGCGTCGGAACCGTGAACAGCATTGGCGTCGATGCTTTCAGCGAAATCGGCGCGGATGGTGCCGGCAGCGGCCTTCTTCGGATCCGTGGCGCCCATGAGTTCGCGATTCTTGAGGATGGCGTTTTCGCCTTCGAGAACCTGAATCATGACGGGGCCGGAGGTCATAAACTTGACCAAATCGGCAAAGAAGGGACGTTCGCGATGGACGGCATAGAAGCCTTCGGCTTCAGCCTGGCTCAGCTGGCGCATCTGGGCGGCGACGATCTTGAGGCCGTTCGTTTCAAAGCGGGAATAGATCTTGCCGATGACGTTCTTGGCGACGGCGTCCGGCTTGATGATGGAGAGAGTGCGCTCAATAGCCATTTTCTGCTCTTATCGTTTCGTAATGGAAAAATATATGAAACCCCGTGAGGGTTATTCGCGGATGAGACGACGCCCGTTTATGCATTGGTTGGCGCCTATTTCATCAGGCGTGCAATTTTATCACGAGGCTTTGATTTCTCTCGGCTCTTAAACCCCTCAAACTTGCGAGGATGTGTTGCCGTCCGATTCAGGAGCATCCTTCAAGCTCATCACATCTGCGCGCTCGGCGCGTTCGGTCTGAATGAGATTGAGCATCCTGCCGCTTTCCTTCATAAAGGCAGGCGCCAAATCACCGAAATAGAGCCGTACGCGCTCAAACCGCCGAATGAATTCATCGCGGTCACGCGCCTCTATCATTGCGAGCTCCGGCGCAAGACTTTCAACGTAGCCGCGGATGAGCTGCGTATTTCGGGGATTGGCGAGAATAATGTCAGCATAAAGACGCGGATCCTGAGCAAAGAGGCGCCCTACCATTTCCAGTTCCAATCGGTAGATGGGCGACGAGAGCTGCAGGATGACTGACAGATCCGGATTGAGCTTTGAGAGAAACACGCCGTAGGCAAAGGTCGTGAAGTGCCTCAGCGCCTGAATAATGCCCATCGAGCGGTCATGCTCTTCGGCCGAACAAGTCACTACCTTCGCGCCCCAGCGGCGAATCTGCTCTAAAAGCGGTTCGGCCGCTGCAGCATCCCGGCCGGGCGCATAAACGAAGACCTGACCGGCAAAACTCGCCACATCGGGGCCGAACATCGGATGAAGCCCCGCAACCGGTCCGCGGTGCACGCGCATCATCGCCTCAACCGGTCCGGCCTTCACCGACGTCACATCGCAAAGCAGCGCCTCTCGCGGAAGAAGTCCGGTGAGCGCCTCGATGACGCTGATGGTCTTATCAATCGGCACCGATACCACCACCGTACCGGCACCCTTGAGAATCTCCGCTGCCTGTGGCCAATCCCCTTGCTCAAGAATGCGAACCGGCCAGCCCGAGCGCTCGAACGCTCGATGGAGCTGCCGCCCCATGCCGCCCGCGCCGCCCACAATCACAACCGGTTTGTGCTGCGGTGTCTTTGCCGAGTCCGCAGCCTCCGGTTCGGCAGCTTTGACAAGCCGGCCGGCTTCGCGGGCAATGCGTCCGAGAATAATGTCCGCCAGCGCCTCTGACTGTCCGGGTTCGGCCGCTGCGCCGAGGAGGATCAGCCGCTCGCCGATCAGGCGGCGAAGTTCGGCCTCATTGTCATAAAGCGCCTCCGTCGAACCCTCGAGTAATCCAACTGTCGTCATAACCATCCCGTTCTGTTTGGTTCTTTTCTCTAGTGCGTATGCGCCGCACCTAATACGGTTCGAGCAGTTTGCACGATTCTTGACCCGAACGGGCGCCGTTCAGTTGTCTTTGTTTAGAATGCGGCTCGATGCTTGAGCGCAAAGACTCGACACTTGCTCATGAAAAGCTGGCCAAAAAAGTAGAAGAACCAAAACATCAAAAGAACACCAAAAGGAAGGACACGCATGGCAGCCAATCTCACCATCGACAAGATTTTTGCCGACAACCTCGGCACAGCATTTGGCGGCTGTGTGCGAGATCAGTCGCTCAACCTTTTTTCACCGGAAATCGCTCGTTCGGCCGGTGCCAATTGGAATCCCCTGCCCTTTTTCGGACGCGCTGAGAAAGTGCGTTTTCGCGCCCGCTGGGCAGCCCTCCTGCAGGGCATCGGACTCTGGGCGGCATTGGTCGTCATTCCCGAACTGAAGGCTGATCCCAAGCTCTCGCGCAAGATCACTTCACAGATGGAAGCCTATACGGATGCACTCCTCAAGGCGCCGATCCTTGACCATCTGTCGCCCGACGAAATCCGTGATTACACATTGCTTCGCCAGCGCTTCATGCGTCTTGGCGCTGCGGCAAGCACCGTCCCTGACAAGGATGCTTTTGCGCGCGCATTTCTTTCAGCACTGACCGGCAAAGCGCCCAACGAAGCTGCGCCGGCACGCGTTTCAGCCATGGCTCTGCACGTCGGTCTTGCCTACGGTCTTTTTGCAAAGCTCGCCGAGATCTCCCGCAGCGAACCGCTCTCCTACCAGCGAGATCCGAAGAAGCGCTGAAACGACCCGTATAAAAAATCGGCAGACATCCATTCAGGTGCCTGCCGATTTTCATTCGAGCGGAAATGATTCCCGATGGATTAGCCTTCTGATCCGTCGGTCAGCGTCATCTTGACATTATCTTCATGCTGCGCGGCGATTCGCACCTCGATTCGTTCGGCTTCTTCATCGAGCTTCTCAGGCTTTGGCCCCGGTTCGAGCACTGCGATCGATTCAACGTGTCCCGTATGCGGGAACATATTCATGATGCCGGCCGCACGAATGTGCCAGCCGCCTTCATGCTGCAAAATTGCGCAGTCACGTGCAAGCGTAGCCGGATTGCAGGAAACGTAGACCACGCGGGCCGGACGTTTTTCAGTTGCTGCCAACACGCGGGCCAGCGCCAAGGCGCCTTCGCGCGGCGGATCGATCAGCACGCGGTCGATGCCGCCCATGGTCTGCCAGAGCTCTTCCCAGTCCTGTTCGCTCCACGTAAAAAGATTCCGCGCACGGAAGGTTGTTTTCTCAGCCAATCCGTTTTCAGCCGCCCCTTGACGAGCGCGGGCGACCAAGCCTTCGGATCCCTCAATACCGATCACCCGCTGGGAGCAGCGGGCGAGCGGCAGCGTAAAGTTGCCCAGGCCGCAGAAGAAATCGGCCACCTTGTGATCCGGCTCGAGTCCCAGGAGACGCACTGCGCGGCCGACCATCGTTTCGTTGAGCGCATGGTTGACCTGCGTGAAGTCTGTGGGCTTAAAAGCGATGCGTACACCGAATTCCGTCAACTCCAGCCCGAGCTTTTTTTCATCCTCCGGATTGACCGCATGAGCGGTTTCCGGTCCTTTTGGCTGAAGCCAAATATCCGCGCCGTGTGCTCGGCCAAAAGCCAGCAGCTTTTCCATATCCTCGGGCGACACCGGATCCAGATGACGGAAAACGAGCGCTGTGCGGCCGTCGCCGCCGACAGCGACTTCTATTTGAGGCATCCGCTGGCGCATATCGAGCACAGAGATCAGCTCACGAAGCGGATCAATCATGTCGGAAACGTTCTGCGTCAGAATCGGGCAGGCATGCATATCGCACACATAACTCGAAGCCTTTTCGTGGAACCCCACCAAAACACCGCCCTTTTTGGCAACATCGCGAACCGTCAGGCGTGCACGATGGCGGTAATTCCAAAAAGGTCCGCGAATGGGCGGCAGAACGTTTTCCGGTTTGACCTTGCCGATGTGCCAGAGCGTGTCCATCAGAATGCGCTCCTTGAAGGCCACCTGCGCATTGGGTTCAATATGCTGCATCGTGCAGCCGCCGCAGGATCCCGGCCCGAAACCGAACTTGGGGCAGCGGGGAGCGACGCGCGCCCAGCTTTGCGTGAGCACCGCCGATGTGCGGCCGATATCAAAACTCGATTTCGAACGCAGACGCTCATAGGTCACGCGTTCGCCGGGAAGCGCCCCCTGAATAAAGACCACCTTGCCGTCAAGATGCGCTATGCCGCGTCCTTCCTGATCAAGACGCTCCACGTCGACAGTGAAGTATTCGGGCGTCCGTTCTTTTGAGCGTCCTCTGCGGCCCATGATGATCTCCTAAGAAAAACTGTTTGGGGTCTGATTTGTATTGGTATTAACCGGTCCGGGAACTTTGCGCCGGCCGACCGCCTTGACCCGATGAATAAAAAAGAAGAAAGGCGCCGTTCAGCTTGCTTGAGCCGACGGCGCCTCGGGTCTTGGTGCAGCGCCCTTTCAAAGCGCTGCTTCCCGGCGGGATGAGGAATTTACCGCAAAGGAGCGCTTAGTTGCGCAGCGGCGGCAGGAATTTCATCGGATCGACGGGTTGTCCTCTGTCGCGCACTTCAAAGCGCAGCATCGGACGTTCGGCCTCTGTATTGCCGCTTTCAGCAATCTTCTGTCCGGCCTTCACTTTGTCACCCGTCTGAACGACGATCTTCGAATTGTGTCCGTAGGCAGTCACCAGCGTCGGCGTGTGGCGCACGATCACCAGCTGACCATATCCCTTGACACCTGATCCCACGAAGATCACCTCGCCTGCGCCGGCGCTCACCACAACGCTGCCCGCAGCAGCGCCAATGTCGAGCCCCTTGCCGTTCTTCGCAAAATCCGAGAGTACTGTCCCGCGCACGGGCCAAATCATGCGAGTGCCGGGAACGACTGCTGCGGCCGGCTTTTCTGCGGCTTTTGCTGCCGGGGCCGGATCGGCCGCAGGCGCGGCTGCCGCTGACGTCGGAGCTGTCGGGGCCGGCACTGAACCGGTACTCGTCTGATCGCCGGACGGGCTGCTGCCGGCGGCCGGCGAAACGGCTGCGGCCTCAATCGGAGCGACATGCTCGATACGGTTGACGCGCACGCCTTCAGGCATCGTCACCTCACGCGGCGCGGCCGTTGATTCCGGAATATGAAGCACACGGCCGATAGCGAGCTGCGTCGGATCCGTGACGGCATTGAGCTGCATCAGTGCCGAAGGCGTCACGCCGTAACGCACGGAAATGTTGTAGATGGTATCGCCGACCGTCACCGTATGCGTACGGCCGGAATCGCGCACGTCGCCGAGCGGCGCAAAGCTCGAGCTCTGCGAACCGGCAGTGGTGTGTTCGCCGCTCGTAGGCACTGACCGATCAACGATGGGAACGTCTCCGAGGGGCAGCGACGAGCAGCCCCCAAGGAGTACGGCAGCACCGACGGCCATGCCGCATGCGCGAAGAGGAAACGCCTTCATCTTAAAAACTCCTTGCACTCACATCAAAGGTCTGCCTGTGCAGCAAATGCACCGCCTACCCAACGGCTGGCCGCCTCAACCTGCTTAAAGCTGGTGAGGTCAACCTGCAGCGGCGTCACGGAAACATAACCGTGCGACGTTGCCCAGAAATCAGTTCCTTCTGCGGCGTCAATCGGTTTGCCGGCTGCGCCGAGCCAATAGATTGGAAATCCGCGCGGACTCATTTCAGCGATAACCGGCTCTGCACTCGAGCGTCGGCCGAGGCGAGTGCCGAGAATGCCGCGAAGTGACTCAAACGGCATGTTCGGAATATTAACGTTGAGCAGCACGGGTTCGTCTGCCGTCTTGCCCGCTTCAATCTCTGCATCCCTGCGTTCGATGAAGCGCTCGACCACGGCCGAAGCAACCTTTGCCGCACTCTCAAGCTCTGCCCAGCCTTTGTCAATCTGCGAAAAGGCAATGGATGGAACGCCGAAGAGATAGCCTTCAATCGCCGCAGCAACCGTTCCCGAATACATCGTGTCGTCACCCATATTGGCGCCGCAGTTGATGCCGGAAACGACTAAATCCGGTTTTTCATCGAGCAGCCCCGTCAGCGCCACATGCACGCAGTCTGAGGGCGTCCCGGAAAGCACATAGAGATCTGTTCCCTGCATGTGCTCAACGGTAAGCGGTCGATTAAGCGTCAATGAGTTGGAAGCGCCGGAATGATTGTGGTCGGGCGCCACGATCGTAACGCGCCCAAAACGGCGCATTGCGCGCGCCAAGGCTTCAATGCCGGGGGCGCGGTAGTCGTCGTCGTTAGAGATGAGAATGTTCATGCAGGTCAAAAAAGCAGCCGGCGCCCGACTGAGCGATGGGTTTATCGCTCAGCGCACGGGCGCAACAGCGGACACAGCGGACTTTGGAATTTTTGGATTGTAGCCCACTGCCGCAGTCGATCTTGGTCTGAGCGTGCGGCTGAAGTTTTTCTTTGCAGAAATCTGCTGCAAGCCCCCTATGCCGCTGCCGCCCGCAGCTTTCTCAACAGGACCACCGCAGGGCACGAGGAGAACGCCGATCTGAACGCCAGCCGCGTGATCAGGAAGCGCAGCGTGAAAATGATTCTTGAAGGATTGGTGAAGAAGAAGGAGTCGAAGAAGCTCCTTCGGGTGCCTCGTGCGAAGAAGAGAAACATAGGGGGTGGATCGCCCCGAATCGATGCCTGCAGAGTCCTCCGTGTGTTCCTGCGTCCTTCACGGCGTTGGAATCGTGGCGGCTTTGAATCAGGAAGCAGACGCCGCGTGGGTCAGCGAATCAAGAAGCTCCGGCCTTCAGGCCGGAGAGTGTTCACACGCTTTCGTCGTCAAAAATCCGCGACTTCGGGAAGACCATCGAAAAGGTCGAACCTTTGCCGGGCGTTGATTCAATTTTGAGCTGTCCCCCGGCGCTGCGGCAGACATGCTTGACAATGGCAAGCCCCAGTCCTGTGCCGCCGGTGCTTCTGGAGCGCCCCTTATCGACGCGGTAAAAGCGCTCGGTAAGCCGCGGAATGTGCTTTTCCTCAATGCCGATGCCCGTATCCTTCACGGAGAGCACAGCACCGCTCGATGTGCGGAACCAGCGCACATCAATGCGGCCGCCTTCAGGCGTGTAACGCACGGCATTGGAAACGAGATTCATCGCGGCGCTGCGAATATCAGAGGGCTCGCCGACGAGCGACGCACGGCAGGCTTCCAAAGTGATCACATGGCGGCCGAGTGAAAGCGCCCGTCCCTCGTTGACCACATCTTCGAGAAGCTTCGTCATGCTGATGACTTCGGCATCATCACTGTCGGTTTCGTCGCGATTTTCAAGTCCCGAAAGAAGCAGCAGATCGTCCAGAAGCGACTGCATGCGTCTGGCCTGATCAAGCATCAGTTCACGGTGCTTTTGCATGACGTTTGCAGGCACTTTTCCCTGAGACTCAATATCCAGAAATCCGCTGATGACGGTGAGCGGCGTACGCAGTTCATGTGAAACATTGGCGACAAAGTCGCGGCGCATTTCATCAATGCGCAGACGTTCAGTCACGTCATGCGTGACGATCATCATGTGGCGAGAGTCCGGCGCCACCACAGAGACGTCAAGATCCAGACCCGCCTTCGAGGTGTAATTACAGCGCCCGGCAAAATTGCGCTCAAAGAGCCAGTGACGCAAACGTTCATCGGTGACAACATCGAAAAACGACCGGCCGATCATCTCCGGCGCAATACCGAAGTGTTCGGCGCCGCGAGCATTCACCCAGTCGATACGCCAGCCTTCGCCGAGAATAGCAACCCCTTCGGGCAGCAAGGCAAGGGTTTTTCGATAACGAACATCGCGGTCGCGGATGCGCTTGGCCTTCTTTTCATCTTCACGCACAAGCCACAAGCGAACGGAAAGAATGAATATGCCGACCGTGCCGACGACCCACATCCAGAAGATCACGGCGCGAGAGACGTCGTTCATCCAGACAACCATCATGAAGACAAAGAGGAAGACAAACGCCGCAGCAAGCCATGCACTCTGACGGCGCAGCCGCGCTATGCGTTCCTCGGGCCCATTGGGGTCAGCAGGGCGCACGCCGGAGCCGTTCCCAGTTCCGCCGACAGCACTCTCCGGTGCCGGCAGGTCGCCCGCTTCATAAGCCTCTTTAAGAGGCGTCTCATAGGTTTTGGCAGCGCTCTTCGCCTCTTCGGCTTTAGGCGCGGCGATGCCGCCCAGCGCGTCTTCAGTCTTTTCTGCCATTGAATAAACCCTCCTGCTATTCGCTGGCAGGAGTGTTCAGTGCCGTCTGCGGATCACGAAATCGATAGCCCACGCCGCGCACGGTTTCGATCATGTCTTCTGCGGCGCTTCCGGCCAAAGCTTTTCTCAAACGCAGCATGTGCACGTCCACCGTGCGTTCGTCAACAAAAGCGCTCTGCCACACTGCATCAAGCAGATTTGCACGCGAAAAGACGCGCCCAGGCTTGGCCGCAAAAAGGGAGAGGAGCTTAAATTCTTTGGCAGAAAGCTTGAGCGGTTTGCCTGCAGCTGTCGCCTCAAAACGCGCTTCGTTGAGTTTTAACGGTCCGCAGACAATCACACGCTCTTCGTCGGCCGTGCTGGCCGTCTCCTCCGAGGGCATCGGACTCAGGCGGCCGGCAATGACCGCCGCACCACGGCGGCGAAGCACCGCACGCACTCGAGCAGTCAGCTCTCGCGGCAAAAAGGGCTTCACCACATAATCGTCCGCGCCGGCATCCAGACCCGCCACACGATCCGACTCATTGCCGCGGGCCGTGAGAATGATGACCGGCACATCGGCCGTCTTGGCGTCTGAGCGCAGCTCTCGAAGCCACTCTTCACCCGGACGATCCGGGAGCATACGATCGAGCAGAATCAAATCGGGACGCTCGGCGGCGAGCGCCGAGCGAGCCTCGGCAATGCTCCCTGCACGGGTCGTGCGAAAGCCTTCGGCTTCGCAGACAAAAACGATGAGCTCCTGAATAGCGAGCTCGTCCTCAACGATAAGCAGCAGCGGCGCGGACATGTCTGGTGAAGTATTCCGACGAGTTTGTGATGCGTCAGATTGTACTTTCCGTGACTGTCCGCGACTTGCTCTGCGTGCATTTTCTGCATCGGAGCGCTGCATTGCCGGAACTTCCTGCCCAGAGGTTTTGGACATTTCGAAACGTTTTCAGTTTTGCTGAGGCTGAGTTTTCCCAGCGTGACGAATGTCCACGCCTTCTGTCATGAAAACTACAGTCTCACCGACGTTTTGCATATGCGCGGCCACGCGTTCAAGCGAGCGGTTAATACGGATGAATTCCAATCCGTCAGCGAGCTTGAGCTCTCCGGTCTTCAGGCGCTCCACTGTGTCGCTGAGCGCTTCATCGACTTCTGCGGACACAATCGTGCGCCGAGCGACCAACGCTCGTGCACGCTCCGGATCAAGCAGACATACGCAGGCAATCATGTCGTCGCCCATTACGCGCAGGAGAGCGTGCAGACTAAAGAGCGTCGAGACATTGGCCAGAGCGGGCTCAGACAAAGGCTTGACGAGCTCGCTGAGCTTGCGGACACCCTTGGCGGCATTGCGGATTTCGTCGCCCATGCGCTCAAAGTCAGTCGTCATGCGGTAGTAGCCGAGGAGCAGACGCAGGTCCACCGCCTGAGGTTGACGCCGAGAAATGATGGTTTCCAGATAATCGTCGAGTTCAGCTTCCCAGGAATTGATGACATGATCTTCCGCCATCACTTTGGCGGCTTCATCTGCATTCAGATTCACGAGCGCATCGCCCAATCTGCCGAGCTGCTCCTCGACAGCGCTGGCCATCTTAACAACGTTGTTGTTGAGTTCTTCGAGCTCAGCGTCAAAGCGCTTCACCGTATGTGCCTTGGTTTCCATTTGGTTGTCTTCCCAGTTGGTTGAGTTCTTGGTCAAACTTCCATAACGATCAGCCGAAACGGCCGGTGATGAAGTCTTCCGTCGCTTTCTTTTGAGGATGCGTGAAGATCGTTTTCGTGTCGCCAAACTCAATCAGCTCGCCCAGATACATGAATGCGGTGTACTCGGAAATGCGAGCAGCCTGCTGCATGCTGTGACTGACGATAACGACCGTGTAGTCTTTCTTGAGTTCGTCAATCAGCTCTTCAATGCGGGCGGTGGCAATCGGGTCAAGCGCCGAGCAAGGTTCGTCAAGCAGCAGTACCTCAGGCTTCACGGCGATGCCGCGAGCAATGCACAGACGCTGCTGCTGGCCGCCGGAGAGCGAGGTGCCGGGCTGAGTGAGCTTATCCTTCACATCGTCCCAGAGCGCCGCCTTGCGCAGCGCCCATTCAACGCGCTCATCCAGATCGGCTTTAGCGATCTTTTCGCGCAGACGCACACCGTACGCCACGTTGTCGTAAATCGACATGGGGAACGGCGTCGGACGCTGAAAAACCATGCCCACGCGGCTGCGCAGCGCCGTCACGTCGATCGAAGGATCCAGAATTTCAAGATCACCCATGCGGATGGAGCCTTCGGCTCGCTGCTCCGGATACAGATCCTGCATACAAAGGAATTTCCAGTATTAAGCTTCTGGAGCAT
>OJSP01002860.1_pt1 | contig 13561 bp, 13 predicted proteins | sample 1599561 | NCBI WGS metagenome assembly OJSP01 (sample SAMN04168659, study PRJEB22393) | human gut metagenome | biome: human gut microbiome; feature: stool | host: Homo sapiens | collected 2014-05-12
CCGTGCCCGCCTAGGCTCTAGGGGTTCACCGGGGCTGATTGTCAATGAACCGAACGGGAATCCCTCTGTATTCTGCCGTTGAAATCGAATTAACGTTATTAGCTAGTTTAAGTCAACAAAATTATCTAATATAGCTAGAATGAGGGCGCAAAAAAAGCTACCGAAGTAGCTTATTTTAATGTTTATAGCGAGTGGAGATTTATTTTTCTTCGGTTTGTACCTCGTGCTCTACCTTATTGAGAATCTCGGCCAAGGTCCGAACAGGGTCGACGTTCAACGCCTCGCAAAACAAGATGAAGTCGTATAAATACATATTTTTAGGCAATCCGTTTACTTGCGGTTTCAAAAAACGGTGCACTTTCATTCGGGATGATTCAATTTTTTGACTGGGATAGGCAACACTAGCCAACTTGTCGAAGGTCATCCCGGCTTTCTTTCTGGCATCTACAAAAAGATGTTCAGCCGTGACCCGTTCCAAGATAGGCCTCATTTTTTCATCCATAATGAACCCCCTTACACTTTGGGGGTATCCTACCTCAGTCATAACTTTTTTACCTCTAGCTTTATTCATTCATCACAATTAACAATTTTAGATAAAAAATGTATTCTTGTCAAAAAGAGGGTGGCCCAAAACACCTTTTCCAAATTTTCCCCTTCATGGTTGTGTCTATAACGATGTTTTGATAAGCTAGAACTGAAAATCCAGTAGAGGAAATGACCGGACTTGCGCTAAAGCAGCCCGGACGGATGCCGGAACACTGCTGCTTTCCAAGAAGGGAGTAGTTGCAGCGAACAATATGAGGACAAGCTGCTCTTCCGAAACCATCATGGGGGAAACATGGAATTTTCAGATCGGGTCAAGGCACTGGCGACACGTATCCAAGAACTGAGGGAACACGCATCCGTAACGGAAGAAGCGACGAAAAACGCGCTTATCTTGCCGTTCCTTCAAGCGCTCGGCTATGACACCTTTGACCCGCGCATCGTCGTCCCCGAGTACACGGCCGACGTAGGTACTAAAAAGGGTGAAAAGGTGGATTACGCTATCAAGCGCGACGGAGAGGTCATCATCCTCATCGAAGCCAAATGCGCCGGGACCTGCCTTGATTCCGGCAAGGCCGACCAGCTCCACCGCTACTTCCACAACACGCCTACCGCACGCCTCGCCATCCTGACGGACGGTGTGCAATACCAGTTCTTCTCCGACCTCGACAAGCCGAACATCATGGATGACAAACCATTCATGATATTCAACTTCGATAAGCTGGAAGAGGCCCTCATCCCCGAATTGAAGAAACTCGCCAACGACTCCTTCGACGTTGATGTCGCTCTGTCCGCCGCACAGGACTTAAAACATCTCCGGCAGATCAAGCAACTCATCGCCCAAGAGCTGGCGTCTCCCTCAGATACCTTTGTGAAACACTTTGTCGCCCAAATCTATGACGGGCAGCTCAGGGCCAGCGTCCTTGATGACTTCCGTCCCAAAATCTCCCTCGCGTTCGACCACTACATCAATGACATCCTGCTGTCCCGCATTCAGGGCATAGCCCGCCCGAATACGTATGCCAGTGTACTGGACGAACCCGCCGAGCCTGCAAAGGGACAGGTAGAAGAAGCCGTGGAGAACGAATCCGGCATCGTGACGACACAGGAAGAGATTGAAGGCTACCTTATTATCAAGGCCATCCTGTGCAGCGTCGTCGACCCGGCCCGCGTAGTCATGCGCGATCGGCAGACGTATTGCGGCATCCTCCTTGACGATAACAACAGGAAGCCGCTCTGCCGTATGCATTTCAACTCCGTGTCGGTCAAATACATAGGCACCTTCGACGCGGACAAGAATGAAACCAAACACAAGATCGAAAAACTCGACGACATCTACCAGTATGCTGATCTCCTCAGAACGACCGTGGGCTATTACCTTGGAGAACAGTAAGCGCCATATCCAAATGAAACGGAACCTAGCCACACTGTGCCTCGTTGCCTGCGTCGCCTTCTCCTCTCCGGCGGCGCGGGCACAGAGCGCATCAGACGCCACAGAAGCCGTCCGGGAGGCCATCAGCGACCTTCTGGACGACTTCGACGGCTTCAAGGACTCGGAGATATTCCGGCGGTGCGTCTATGGGTGTGGCAGCGAGAATCCGGGTAACGAGTGGCGCGACAGGATCAAAACGCTCCAGCGGCAGGCCATGCGGCGTAAGGAGGTCCCGACCCGGCTCAAAGATGCCATCGGCGAACTGTGGCAGATGGGCCGGACCTACGCCCGAGGCAATGCCCGCAAAGCAGCTGAACTGCGCCAGCGCATCAAGGTTGTGTTGGAAGAGTAAAATAGCGACAACAAATCAAGCAAATTCGCGAAACCGGAGCCGTCATATTTTTCCGCACCGCCGTCCCCAACCAGAAAAACGTCCTTACCGACATCCACAACGGAATTATCTAGCTTCCCGACTTATATAGGTTCATATGTTTTGTACAAGAAATAGTTGCTTCAAAGCAGAAAAAGGCGGTCAGCCCTCCATATCGAAGGACTGACCGCATACATACACATACGAATATCGACTTTAAGAAGATTTATCGGTTAAACTGAAAGTCTCATGAGATTATTGCTGTGGGTCTCCCATGACATTTTGTCCGAAATACAGCACATGCCCATTGAATTTCTTGATTTGCTCAGGGGTAACCACGATGGATGAAGCTACATTTTCCACAGAGGGCTGAGTTGCGACCCATTTGTCCGCTGTATGAAGTGTTGAGGCTACTGAGCTTACATTCTTGATCAGGTAATGGGTTGGGATCACCACATGAGGCTGTAGTTTATCAAGAATGCTCCTGATTTGTTGGCCATTGAGGACATGAACGGAGTCATCAATGGGGAGGATCAGAATATCGGGTCGTCCGATGGCCTTATAGACGGCTTCAGGAGCATCAGGTCGGTTATCCCCCCAATGTACGATTCGCAGCCCACCGGTCTCTATGATAAAAATCGTGTTGTCAAGGATGGGGGGATTGTTCGGGGGAACATGAGTTATCCCACGCTCCGCGAAGAGATCAGTCCAGCGAACCAGTCCCGGGGCCTCGTACTGATGTTTGTCGGCAATACCGGTGACACGGAGATCGGACAGCGTCCATTGCCCGGCCATACGGTCAATAACCATGTGTGACACGACTCGATTCAGCGCGTTATGATCATAATGGCCATGCGTGGATGCAGCTATATCCGCCTTTGTGAGGGGAAATTCCTTGGGGAACCAGATGCCCCATGTCCCTGAGGGATCATTCTTCCAAGGATCTATGAGCATAGAAAGGCCGTTTGGAGTGATGATCCGAAAAGCCATATGCCCGTAGTATTCGAGTTTGACTTTCCCCGCCCTCATTGGATCGCCAGAAGCATTCTGCAACGCAATGATTCCATTATTGTTGGTTTGAGTGACGTTCGAAGCATGGGTTATCCCTGTAAGGCAAAGTGTCATCGCGACAAATCCAAAACATGAGATCCTCAGCAGGTGTGCGAATATCATAGATTGTTCTCCTTTGTCTTTTGTGCACTATGCGGAACCAGACTCGAACTGTTCATGGAACCAAGAGGCACCATAATTCAGAGGTAAGAGGAATAGAACCTTCTATAATGTCGACATTCGACACAAAACTAACAAGTATACTACTTCCTGTCAATGGAGAGCACTTCAAAACACGTATGCCCAGGCAAGATGTAGTAGAGCAATAAAATAGGAAGATTAACAAACTCTTTTATAATCAAAAACCATGCTGGACATCCTTTTATAAGATATATGATGGAAGTATACAGAAGGTATGTTCATGTGCTCATACGCCTGTGCAGCCTTGGCAAAGAACGGAAGATCACGGACTCTCCGGCGGTGATAGAGGGCGTCCCGAGCCATGGCCAAGCACCCGTCAACCTCTGCTTGAGACGTTTTGAAAAAACTTTAGATATTGACTTTCATTTTCATATAGCTATAGTCCGTTCCTGAATATGACCCTTTTTCATGGACGGCTTCATGACTCCTTCTCAGATTTTTTCAGCGCTCCATACGCTTCTTTCCGCTCACCAACCGGTATTTCTCTGGGGCGCACCGGGCGTGGGCAAAAGCCAGGTTGTGGCCAAAGTCGCTGCGGATCGCGGCATGGCCCTGCGTGATATCCGTGCGGTTCTGCTCGATCCCGTCGATCTCCGAGGGCTTCCCCGTCTTGAAAACGGACGCGCGGAGTGGTGTCCGCCCGCTTTTCTTCCGGGGCCGGACGATTCGGAACAGGGCATCATCTTCCTTGATGAACTGAACGCTGCGCCGCCATTGGTTCAGGCCGCCTGTTACCAGCTTGTACTGGACAGGCGAATCGGGGAATACCGTCTGCCCGACGGCTGGAGTATCATAGCGGCGGGCAACCGCGAAAAGGACAAGGCCGTTACCCACCGGATGCCTTCCGCACTGGCGAACCGCATGGTGCACCTTGAATTTGACGTCTCGCCTGATGACTGGATCCTGTGGGCACAGCAAGCGGGCATCAGACGGGAAGTAATCGCTTTTCTGCGATTCCGCCCCAAATTGCTCCATGACTTTGATCCGCTCTCCTCCGGCAAGGCGTTCGCCTCTCCTCGTTCATGGGCTTTTCTATCAGGCATTCTTGATGCCAACCCTGATCCGGATGTGGAATACGAACTGTTCCGTGGAACGGTGGGGGACGGCGCAGCTGCGGAATTCATGGGATTCCTCCGTGTCTGGCGCGGGCTCCCCTCAGTAGAAGACATCCTTGCCAATCCGGCTGACGCTCTCGTGCCAGATGACCCGGCAGCGCTATATGCCGTGTGCGAAGCCCTCTCAGAAAAAGCCGCCGATGGAACGGTCAACGCCCTTGTGACCTACGCCGGACGCCTACCCTCCGAATTTGGTGTCCTGCTCATGCGTGACGCAGTATGCCGCGACGAGCGCATTGTCCGCACATCCGCCTTTGCCGACTGGGCTCAAGCCAACGCCCATGTATTGATGTAACGTTATGACAGCACTCGAACGGCAAGCCCATCTCGCCATGATCCGCGCCCGTGCGGCGCTCGTGCTGGACCATCCGTTTTTTGGTTCCATCGCCCTGCGCTTGACGCTGAAACCTGATCCCACATGCAGCGATCTCTGGACCGACGGGCGCACGCTCGGCTTCAATCCGTCCTACGCAGCCGCATTATCCGAGGCCGCGCTCATAGGAGCACAGGCACACGAAGTCATGCATCTGGCTTGTGCCCATCACGTCCGCCGCGAAGAACGCGATACAGCGCTCTGGAACAAGGCCTGCGACATTGTCGTCAACCAGCTTTTGCTGGATGCGGGATTCTCCCTCCCTCAGGGTGCCGTGCATGATCCGGCGTATGCCGGGTTTTCCGTTGAGGCACTGTATTCGGAGCTGGCCCGCCTTCAGGACGAGGCCCCCAATAAAGGTGCCAAGCGACCGGAAGCGCAGGAAGAAACCGAACAAACGGAAGGAGGCAGCGGGCAGCCGGGCGAAGGGAAAGGCCAAGGGAAAGGACAGAATGATCCCACCGAAGGCGAACGCGGCGAGGCCGAACTGTTGGGTGGACACGGAGCTTCTGAAAGCAGCCTGGACAAGGGGAAAGGGCAACGTGCGAAGCCCGTGGCCTTTACGGGAGAAGTACGTGATCATCCCGTATTGGACGGAGGCAGCGGGACAGCCCAAAAACAGGCGGAACAGGAAGCCGACATTGAACTCGTCCAGGCCATGCAACGCGCCAAGCATATGGGCGACATGCCGGCAGGCCTTCTCCGTTTGTTCCGAAAGCGGTTGCACCCAACGCTGGACTGGCGGGGCATCCTTCAACGCTTCCTCGAAAACTGTGCGGACGGCGACTCCACATGGACCACTCCGAACCGCCGCTATCTTTACCAGGGCATCTACCTCCCTTCGCGGCAGGAGCCCCGTATCCCCCATATTGTGCTCGCCGTGGACAGCTCCGGTTCCGTGGACAACGCCCTTCTTGAAATGTTCTGCACCGAGCTGTCCGGGATTCTGGAAAGCTACGACACGCTTCTGACCGTCTTGTTTCATGATACGCGGGTCCAATCCGCCCAGACGTTTACCCGGCAAGACCTGCCGTTGCGGCTGGCCCCGGCAGGAGGCGGCGGAACGGATTACAGGCCGGTTACCGCCTATATCGAGGAAAACGATCTCGCCCCCACCTGCATGATCTGGTTTACCGATCTGGAATGTGACAGGTTTCCAGAGGAGCCCGCCTTTCCCGTCCTCTGGCTCGCGGAACAGCCGAACGGGACAACGCCCCCCTTTGGGGAAACAGGGTATCTCAAAGAACGTCCATCCGCCTAGCGACACAGGAGCAACGCCATGCATATTGAATGGAACATCACCAAACGGCGCGGCAACATCCGTCCTATCCTTCATTACACGGTAACGCTTGAGGAACACGAACGGGAGTTGGCACTGCCGTTCATCCGCGTCGTTTCGACCATCCCGGAGCCGCCTGACTCGTGGCAAGAGTTCTGCTATCCGGGGCAGCACGAACGTGCGGAGAATCCGGCATCCGGCAAAACTTATGATCTGGAAATCCCTTCCCACAAAGGACGCCTCTGGAAACAGAGCTTGCGCCTTCCTTGGCGCGAAGAAAACGACTATCCCGAAGTCGAACAATCATTCAAAAAATTGCGCGACGCTTTCGAAGCGGAATTGAAAGCGGCCTACGGAAGTCTGCCAATGGATGAATCCAACTCTCTTGAAACCAGCTTTGACGCTCGCCGTTTCATCGCACCTGGAATTCTCGCGGAACGTTTTCTCATGCTCGCCAGAAACGCCAAGGCGTCCTGAACCGGGTAGCATTCGGAAGGCATCTTGTTCTTATTCCATTAGGCGAACTTGGCTCCTTTTGAGGGTTAAAGTTTGGCCCCCGGTGGCACGGGGGCCGTTTCGGTTACTCGGCTTCGGTCTGGAAGGTTTCGCACTCGTTCAGTACGTCGAACACGACGTCTTCAATGGAAGAAGAAAGGCTGCTGACGGTTTCGCTCATTGCTCCGCCGCGCAGGGCGTCCTGCATGTTTTCAAAGTGGGCGTCGAAGTCGTCGGGGTTGCACCCGCAGCCAATGAACTGGTCAAGAGCGATGTAGCGGATGAAGGCGGCGCGGAGGGAATCACGTTCGGCGATGAGGGTAGCGTTGTTCATGTTGTCTTCCTTTGGGTTAAATTGTTTAAGTTATTGAAATCGCATGAATTATTAGTACCATAGTACCTTCGGTTGTAAAGAGAAAAAGCCTGTTTTTTCAATAAAATACATAAAAAAGCCCCACGTTTCGGCGGGGCCTTCGGTCAGGCGGAAAGCGGGAGGCCGTACTGGTCGGCCCGCCTGTTCCGGGCGCGATCCTCCCGCTCCCGTGCCTTCACATCGTCCGGGAGCCAGTTCTTGCCGCGCGCGGCGGTCAGGTTGAAACGCTCCCAAAGTCCTTTATCTTTGAAGTACATATGCAGCGTCCCCTTTTTGTAGCAGCGCATCTCAAAGTAGGTGCTCTCGAACAGGACGCCTGAAAAATCGTCGCCGCATTCCTTGAAATGCTCCTCCAAGGCGCATACAGCCGTGCGCGGCACGGATTCCAGCTTTTTGCCCTCATCGCCCGGTCTATGTCGTTCAAATTCTGCCGGGAGTTGCCGTAGCTCACGTATCCGGAACCGCTGAACGTCACGCTGACGACGCGGGGCAGGACGACGCGCCGATTGACCTTCCACGCATCGTTGGTCTTCCAGCCCTCGACGTGGACGCGGTTCTCGTCGTAATAGCGGGTCATGAGGTCGAAGGCCTCGACCACGCATTGCTGCAATATGGCACCACGATTCAGGAAAATGGACTCGACAAGCGCGTAGACGTTCTCTTCGGAAAACGCCATGCGCTCGTTGCTCTCCAGTATCCTGTCGATCTCCTTCTGGACGCCGTGGGACGCCAGATTCCTCACATCGGTCAGGCGCAGGACCTCCCGCCATGCGCTCTTTTTCAATGACCGGACGAAGCGGTTGTACGCATCCTCCTGCGCCCTGCGGGTCGGCTTTTGCCGCATCAGTTCCTTGAGCGTTTCCCCGACCGTTTCCCCGCCGTCCGTGCCGAGCGGCCCGGCGTAGTGGGCAAGCTCCTGCGCCAGATGCGCGATCCGGACGAACAGCTCCCGGCAGCGCCCGTACTGCGCCACGAGGTTGCCCACGGTGTCCCGCGTCGCCACCTCGCCCTCGAACCGGGAACCGTCGCTGAAAACGGCGGCGCCCTCCTCGTCCGAGCCCGCGTCAAACGAGAACTTCGGCTCCTCCCGCTTCTTGCGCAGATGGACCATCGAGACGCGCACCTGCGTCTTTCGGAGCGCATCCTCCGCGAAACAGCTTCCCAGATGCTCCACTTCGCCGTGCTCCTCAATGATCGTGGCCAGCAGCTTTCGGTTTGACGTGCAGGGGTTCAGAAGCGTCTGCTCGTTGAGCAGGCACACGATGTCCCCATGGTCGAGGATTTCCCACGCATGGAGCAAATGCGCTTCACCATTGGCGAACGGCGGGTTCATGATGATCAGGTCATACTTCTCGTCCGGCCAGAACGTGAGGAAGTCCGTACCGACCAGCGGATAGCCCTTGCCCCGGATCGCGGCCTGCAACTCCGGCTCGATCTCGATGCAGTGCACCACCTCACGGCAACGGTTGTAATAACGATCCAGCTTTCCCACGGCGGCATCGGCAAGGTCGCCCTTCCCCGCCGAGGGTTCGAGGATCGAGCGTTCGTAGAGCTTGCCCACCTTGGCAAGCATCTTCTCCGCCACTTCGGGCGGCGTCGGGTAAAAAGAGGCGTTGTACATGCTTGGCTCCTTTTTAAGTAACCTATTTGAATTACTTGATAAAAAGATACCATGCAGGCCTCGTTTGTCAACAAAATATATATTCTTTTCAATATGTTATATAAAAACTCCCCGGTTATCCCAAAGGGATTTCCGGGGAAGCACGACGAAGAGCAAACAAGACTCAAACGGGATAGGCGATCTCTATCCGCTCCAGATCCTCACGGCTGGCCGCGCCGTCAACAAGCGCGAACAGCTCGTCACGCCGGGCGCTCAGGATGCTTTGCACGTATTCAAGCCCGGCGGCGTCACCAGCGGCAAGGAGAGCCGCCTCCGTCGCCACTTCCACGGCGGAAGGGTTTGCCGCGGGCATGGTCAGGGTTGCCGTCAGCGCCGCCGTATAGCCCGCGGCAACCTCACGCCGCTTGTCGTCACGGTACTCGGAGAGCGGACGTTCGGGCTTCGTCAAAAGCGCACCATCGGGAAGCGGGCCAAGCTCCTCCGTATACCGGGGCTCGGAACGCCACGTATCGCCGGGAAGCCAGTACTGCGTCCCGCCTTCCTTGCGGCCACGCTCGTCCATGTGCTGGCGGTGGTCTTCCACCGTCTCCCAGGCATCCCCGGTCCAGCGGGCGACATGGCCGGAGGGGATGGATGCGGGCAAAGCAACGGGCGTCGCGCCAGTCGCCTCAAGAATATACTCGCCATTCGGACGCTGAGTGGCATCACGGCTGCCAGTGTATTCGCCAGTCTTCAAATCATACATATGAAGTTGAGGAATGGTCATAACTATCTACTATGGTTAATGGTTTTTTATTGATAAAAGTCTTTCCGAGCTTGCACGGGTGAAGTCGCTCAAGCCGGAGGGAGTACACAAGATACCGGACGCAATGTTGTCGCCTCATGGACAACAGGGTGGGAGGCTTATTTTGTACCAACAATAGCACCAACTGGAGCGGCTTTTACGACAGTTGGTAATGCCTTTGAACTTACAAATGGATTCGGACAGCGGGTTGAGCAGCCTTTCTATGCCGGAATTGACGCGTCTCGCGTCTGGGGTGAACACGCCGGGGCTGAGTTCGCTCCGACACACGTTTGTATTCCAGTCATTATCTATCTAGGCAACTCTGCATGACTTTTAACCTAACCTCCCGCGTTTCCGAGCTTGGGGGCAGGGGATAGGGAAAGCTGGCGGATACAACACACCGGGGGTGCCTAATATTTTAGGCTCTTGGTCTGGGTGGAACATAATGTCGATAGCACAAGGCGGAGCCAATGGAGTCTTTCAAGCGCACTGGGAACCTAATGGGGCTGTCGCTTTGGAAACGAAGACAGCTGGAGTCTGGGATAATCTGATCATCGATGCCTCCAATTCTAACCCTGTCTACGGATCATCACAAACCGTCATGCCTGCGAGCATTGATGTTCCATGTATCATCTATCTTGGCCTTTCGACTTGAGTTTTTATGTTGATGAACGCCTTTCCGAGGGTGGACGCAGGGGGCGGGCCGGGAGGCGGGCTCGGCGCAGGGAGATGCTGCACGTAATATCTCAGCGAACGCTCCGTACCTTTCGACAAATCAGATTGGCGCACAAGCCGAGGGCGCTTTTTCTTGGCATACACTGATCGGTCCTCTGACACTTATAACATATGAAACAGAAGCGTCAGGAGGTCTGTCTTTTGAGTCGTCTCGTGTGGTCCCGACAGCCGAAGAAAACCGCCCGGTCAATGTCGCGCTCCCCGTGTGTATATATCTTGGCCTCCCGGCCTAAGTGTGGAGGCCGAGATACAGGCAGATCGGGATGTCAACCGAAGCTGGCATGACCGTAGGGCTTGCCCCGTAGATCGTGTTATTGCGCGACGCGTCAAAAGTGCATCCTTGGCTCGACAAGTTAGACGAGACCTGAAACGATGCATAATCGACGTCGTATGACGTTTCTGTGATGCGAAACGCGCCATTTGCCTCAATAATCGAATTATCAATAATCATTGTGCCGCGTACGCCAAAAGACCCCGAAACCTCTGGCAACCCCGGAGCGTTGTACCTCCCAGACTCTCCCGCCCCCGTCCAAGCTCGGAAAAACTGTTCGCTTAGGTTAGGAACGTATAATCCCGTAGGGTTAGCAGCATTTGGTCGCCATTTTCCGAGGTTAGCTGCGATGGTGGCGGAGTTCGCGTTATACGCCAGCAACATCCCTGCGAACCCTCCGGCATCGTATATCTTTTTCAGTTCGGGCCAGTCTGCGAACAGCGCGAGGTCGCCGTTCGCCCAGACGTGCCCGGCGGGCAGGGTCGTGGAGCGCCAGTAGCGCGGGACGCCGATCATCGAAAGCCGGAAGGCTTCTGAAGCTGTCACGCGGGCGTCGTTCCCTTGACACGCCGTACCCGCACCAGTGCCGTACTTGACCGTCAGCGTCCGGTTCGCCGTAAGCGAACCGCCTCCGGAGAGCCCGGTTCCGGCGATAACCTGAACGGTTGTCGGGACAGCACCGATATCCGCAGGAGTGAGCGCGTCCGTGCCCCCGGTCTTGTGTGTGGCTTTGTGTGCCGTGGGCGTCCGGGCATTGCTCAGACGGGCGTCGTTCCCTTGGCACGCTGTGCCCGCAGCCGTGCCATAGCTGACCGTCAGGGTCCGATCCGCTTCGAGAGTGCCGCCCCCACTGAGGCCCGTGCCCGGTTTGATCTGAATCGTCTTGTCCGCGGCCCCGATGTCCGCTGGCGTGATGGCGTCCGAACCTCCGGTCTGGTGCGTAGCCTTGTGCGGCTTTGGCGTCCGAGCGTCCGCAAGGCGCACGTCATTGCCCTGACACGCCGTGCCCGCCGTGTTGCCGTACTTGACGGTCAGCGTCCGGTCGGCTTCGAGCGTGCCGCCGCCCGTGAGCCCCGTCCCGGCCTTGATCTGCACGCTCTTGCGGGCCAGCGTCTCGTGCGCCCCGCCGTCCTTGTTGTGCGCGTCGAGCTTGCGGTCGACGTACTCCCGCGTCGCCAGCACCTGCGCCGGGTCGATCTCGATGGAAACCGTGGCCGCATCGAGGACGCGGATGATGAGCCGCACAAGCAGGTCCGTTGCCGCGCCGGAACTGATGTCCGGCTTCTCGGTCAGCGGCGTGTTGCCCACGGCGAACAGCGTCCCGTCATCCATCCACAGGCCCACTTCGCGGATGTACCAGCCGCCCTCGGCTTGCGGGATGAACAGCTCGGCGGTGAACAGATCCGGGGTGGCCGGATCAAGCACGATGTCATTGATCTGGGCGCGGAACCGTTCGTTCACGAGCTTCGTCATTGTGGAAAGCGGCGTCACGGGGTTGCCCCCGCCGTCGCCCACGGACATATGCGAGAGCTTGACGGTCTTGCCCTGCGTCAGCGCCTCTCTGACGGCGTTGCGTCCGGCGTTCGTCGTTACGGTGCGGAATTGTTGGCTCATATCTCCTCCGGTGCGATGGTCAAAATGTGCTGCCAGTGGGCGACGGCGCCCGTGTTCAGCGAAAGTTCCTGTTCCAAATCCGTGATTTCCTCGGGCCAGATGGTCATGGTGTTCCCCATGCCGAGCACGGCCCCGAAGCGCGTTTCGCAGTTGCTGCCGAGCGCCACGGTGATGCCGAGGTGGTCGAGGTGCGAACGGGTGTTTTTCGTTTCGAGGATGATCTGGCGGGCGCGGTTGATGTCGTCGGCAACGATGCCCTGCTCGAACAGCGTCACCAACACCTTGAAATGGTACGGCTGGCCGCCCTCGTAGTCGTACCATTCCGTCACTGTCGTCTCGACGTTGCCGAGGGCGGCGGTCACGGCGGTTTCCACGGCCCACGGCGTCCCCTTTTTGCGGTGCACGGCGATGGACGTCTTCACCATCTCCAGCCGCTCCGCGTAGGTCCGGGCGATGTCGTAGTTGTCGACGTGGAGCTGCCACGCCAGCAGATCCAGCAGCGGCTCCTCAAGCGCCCGCAAGCCCCCGGCCTGTTCCGCAAGGCGGCGCAGGGGCGGCAGCAGGTCCGGCTCCTTGCCGTAGAGCCGCGCGTACAGCAGCAGCGACGGGATGGCCTTCACGGACGGCACAAGCAGCCCGTCCAGCGCGTCGGCCGCCGCCCGGATCGCCGGATCGCCAGCGATGGAATCCGGGAGCAGCTCAAGGAACGGCGTGGAACCGATGCGCCGGCTACTCATCTTCAACCCCGCCGAACGTCATGGACACGGACGTCTCACGCGCTATCTGCGTCTCGGTGAGCCGCTGGAAAACGGGTGTCGCCAGTTCCACGCGCTTGGCCCCGGCGTTCCGCATCCGGGCGATCAGCTCGTCCGGGTTGATGTCCCGCCCCGGCTTCGACCGCTGCCAAAGGCGGTATCCTTCCACAGCGGCGTCCACGGCCTTCGTGATCGAGGCCAGCAGCGTGGAGTCGGACGACGACAGGAACCACTTCCCGGCAAGCGCGTACTCCACCGTCTCCGGCGACCCGACGAGCACCTTGTCGGTGAGCGGGCGCACGTCCTTGGGCGTCAGCGCGTTCTCCACCTCTTCGATCATGGCTTCATCCGGCAGTTCCCCGTCCGTCATGACAAAGCGGACGTCAACGATGCCCGGCGTCGGGGAGGTGACGCTCACCGCGCTGATGTCGGCGCTCACCGCCTTGACCCGCGCTTCATACGCGCCGTTCGGCCCGGCAACGGAAAAGCTCTCCGGAGCCATGCGGATGCGGTCGCGGAACCGCTCGTCCCCCTCCTCGTCACAGCCGGA
>OJSP01002872.1_pt1 | contig 13503 bp, 10 predicted proteins | sample 1599561 | NCBI WGS metagenome assembly OJSP01 (sample SAMN04168659, study PRJEB22393) | human gut metagenome | biome: human gut microbiome; feature: stool | host: Homo sapiens | collected 2014-05-12
TGGTGCGAAAACCAGCTCTGGCGGCTCTCCTCATCGACCTTGTCGCGTCCGCGTACGGGCATGATGGAGAACTGCCCGTAGTCGTTGATCCACGGCGAGGGCTGGTGCGTCTGCTTCAGACCTCACTAAAACCGTCTTACAGCATGTTGTAAGACGGTTTTTCTTTTATTTTCTTTTGTCATGCATTTATAATACCAGACAGTATTACATAGTTTTACTTTCCTTTTATTTTCTGATTCCGCTTTAATTCTTTTAGCGGATTCTGGTTGTATACTTGTTTGAGTTTATATAGATCCGTATTGGGTTCGATAATAGCTTGTCGATAATTGACGTAATATCCTATAATGTATCAATGTAAAGGTTTCCGGTAAGTATGATTTGCTAAAATCGTTTCTGTGAATAATATTCAATGTCATTTCCCATTCTTTGGGTGATACATTTTTTGCAATCACAAAAGGCTTTCCACCATGAATGTGTTGACGCATTGCATATTGAATCATTTCCTAAGATTTCAATAGTCATTTTCTTTCCTCCATTTTCAAGCCCAAGCCATTCGAAGAAATAGCGATAAATAATCATGGTTTCAGGTATCTCAAGGAGTTTATGGTACTCTTCGATATTTTCGCCAAAGGCTTTCCTGAAAAAAGATGTTCCCTTGCCTATTTTACCTTTTGTACTATTAAGAACAGCTTGAATAGCCCGAATATACTTGCGATTCCAATATTTGCCAATATAGTCCCGATTGTGAGAATAATCTTCACCCATATCCGTAGTGCGACGGATTGGGTGGCATTTCATAGGGAAAGAGTATATGCTCACATTTAACCTATCACACAATTCTTATATGGTTTAGCCCTAAATCCATACAGTTGGTTGGACTTTAGAAATTTGCACGGTTTATGATGGGATAAGGTAACGATCAGGCGACGGCTCTGTTTTCCGCATATTACGCCGATATTCACCACCTCAAATAACTGAAGTAAAGATAGTAAATAATCCGAGAAAGCAAATAAAAAACTTCGTTTTTTCGGGTTTCCAGGGCTATTTTTGCATCCCCGCGCCACAACGCCCTACCTCTCCGACACCTTGGCTGCGCTGGTCGCTACCGACACAGGGGCAGGGAATATAAGATACAAGGCACCCTATTAGGACCCTTAAAAAAGGCAATAGTCTGAAAAATTGGGCTGTTGTATTTTTTATATATAATAGGACGAGGCAACGAAAAGGCAACGATTCCACTTGCTGCTGCTTGCGTTGGCGTTCACAATCTCAAATAACTAGCATAAAAATAATAAAATTATTGCACGAGAAAAAATATCACCTCGATATCCAATAACGAAATTACTACTTCATACCAATATTGTCGTACCTTTGAAACACGCCAGACGAAGCAGACATTGGGGATAATAATAAAAATCACGTCCGAACAAAACCGCAGAAGCGTTGTTAAGTTTTCCTTCATGCAACAGGTTGAATTTTTCGAGGATGGTCGGCAAATCCTCCCTTATGGTCGCTTCGGGCAAACGTCCGCATTTGATGCCCCCAGGTACCGCGCCCATGACGGCATGTTCGTCAAGGTCGGATATTTTAAGGTCGGAATTCGCCATAGCCTCCCAAGCTTATTTTCCTCCACGCTGCATCAGGTGCTGGTTGTATATTTCCTGCGGCATGGTGGATGTCATTTCCGTTTCCATACCTTTATAACTCATTATCCGTCATCATCCTTCTGCAACGCTTGGAACGAGCAAAACGACATACTTCTATCGGTTTTGAATCAATGCAGAAATAATCTTCGCCTCCATCTATTTCTGCGGCTATTCTTTCCCGGATTGTATTACATAGGGACAAAGTAATTTTACGTCTGTCATTGTATTGTCTGCGGAATATAAGATTGTGAATTTCAATACTATATTCCTGTAACTTTGCAAACAACAATGACTCACTGTCAATGCCAACAGCCTTTGATGTCATGTTCAATGCCTCTATTTCAAGGTCTGAGAACTACTCCTCTTCTTGACATATTCCCTGATTCATTGACCAAATTGCCGACTATTTGCTTGTATGGGTTAGGATTTTTTGCTAATATTGTGTTACTATATTTTCTATTGAAAAGTTTTAATTTGCTAAATATCAACAATATGCACAACTTTTTATACATAAATCTTTTTATCAATCTAATTCCGCCAACGGATTTTTAAATACCAAATATTTTATGAACGCACGTACACTTCTTATTCCACGTACACTTCTTATTCTTAGTCTGGTTGTCCTCTCCGGAGCGCCATGCGCATCTGCGCAGTCTTTCAAGGAAAGACTCAAGAACGCCGCAAAGAAGATAGAACAGAAAGTCAAACAGGAAGTAGCGCCCAAAAAACTTCCGGAAAAGTCCGGTAACACTTCAAGTCTCGACAGCGAACTCCAAAAGCGCCACGACGCCATGGTGGGGCCGGACAACAATAAGAACGCTGAAGACGAAGCTCCCACCGTCAGGTTGCCGGAGACCCACACTGCTCTTTTTGCGCCACTCGGATACCCTGTCGAGGCAACGTATGGGATCAAATCGGTAAAGCCGGTGATGCCGCCGAGAGAGGCATCCGATCAGGTGAACTGGAGTGAAAAACAGCCGAATGTCTATGAGCTCGACAACCAGAGCCTTGTAGCCGAGTTTCTGATGCTCGACGACTGCTTTGCCGACGGCTACATCAAAACCCTCACCCCGGCACATTGGAGATACGATGAGATCGTCAAGGGCGAACTTTGGGCTCGCGTGGGCGCATTGAACAAGATGGTCGAGCAATACAACGAAGCCAAAGAAGAATACGGCGCCGACACTTACCAGTGGGTCATCAACGGCATCCACAACAAAATCGCCTCCGTGCTTGACTCTCGCGAGTACAAAACCCTGATCCGCTCATCCCTCACTCCGCTCTTCACACTTAAAGACAAGTGGATCAGTGATGAGACCAAGGCATATTTCAATGCTCACGGAGGCTATGAGAACGCCCACAAAGCCAACTGGACCGTCTGGGATCCGCAGCCGAACAAAAAAAGCATCACGACATCAGCGTCCGGCCAGACCGGGAAAGTGATTGAGGAGGTCGGGGCAGGTGCTACGGTTGACATCGAGGGAGTCCTGTATGTCCTGCACAACTCCAACAACGGCGGCGCATCCCACGCATTCATCTCGGAAGTGGCGAAGACGGCCGTTGCCGGCAAGAACATCGTGATCCCGGACTATGTCACATACAACGGTAAAAAATATCCGGTGACGGAAATGCGTGGCAATATTTTCTCCGGCACCGCCATCAAGTCCGTGAAACTTCCGTCCACGTTGACGGAGATTTCCAATTCGGCATTCCGCGAGACTCCTATAACTGAAATAGTAATCCCGGCCTCGGTCAAGATAGTTCAGGGTTCGGCTTTCTACGGCTGCAAGAACCTCACGAAAGTAGTCTTCGAAAACGACGTCATGGATGAAGTCCACGGCTGTTTCCAGAAGTGCATAAATCTGAAAAACGTCAAGTTCCCACGCCGCGTCGGACTGATGAGTTACGATATGTTCGAGGGCTGCGTCAATCTCACAGAAGTGATGCTTCCGGAGAATCTGAGCGAAATTTATTCATCCATGTTCAGTGGCTGCAAGAACCTCAAGAATGTGGATATCCCGGCGAGCGTGACCAAGGTCGGCAACAGCGCATTCTCGGACAGCGGCATCACCTCGCTCGACCTCTCCAATGTCAAGGAATTCGAAGGGTTCTGCTTCTCCGGATGCAAAGCGCTCAAGACTGTCAAGCTGAACTCCAGCCTGAAGGAGAATTTCCTTATGGAGACCTATCAAGAATTCACGGAATGTCCGTTACTGGAAGTCAAGTACATAAACAACGAATATGTCTTCCCGGAAGGGTTCATCTTCGTAGACGGCAGCAAGTAGAGTCATGAAAAAGATATTATTTCTACTTTCAGTGGCGGCACTGCTGCTGCCTTTGGATAGTTCGGCCCAGAGCAAGCCGAAGATCAAGTCAGTGGATTTCACTATACAGGTTCCGACCCCGGGGATGTCGCTTTTCGATGCACGCGAGATGCAGTTCACATCTGCGAAGACCGAGTTCGGAGACCTTGCCGCCACGGGCGGCATCCAAGTCCAGGAGATTGACTGGATCGGGGATTTCCGCGAGGACGATGAAGGGGACATGTTCTTCAAGGACGGGTTCATATACAAGGCCCGGATCAAGTTCATGGTAGATCCTTCGGGCAAGTACGACACCGATTACATATTCAAGGACAACGACTACTACATCGACGGCAGCCGCATCAGCGCCACAGTCAACGGAGTGCAGGCCAAGGTCGAGCGCAGCGCTCCTTACTTCATCGACATTGAGGTATCCATGCCTGTTGGAGCCGGTGGAAAAGGCTCGATGCGTGATCTGGCACAGAGCAGCCCAACGGACTATGAGCTTAACAAGGACTCATACCGCGCATCGCAGAAAGCGTATTCAATCGCCGAGGCCGATGCTGCTTGCCCGGATGTGAGCCCGCTTGACGTGATAACCATCAATAATACGTATCACGCGGCGTTCCGTGCCATGCGCGAGTTCGGAGATGAGTTCATCGGGCATAAGAATATGCTTGTCACCAAGGTAATCGTAGATACCGATGACGAGCGCATATATGGAGATGTGGCATCGGACGTCAACAATACCATACAAGGCCCATTCAACATCAGGGAAGTCTGGCTCAGCGACAAAGTCGATGCGGTAAAGTTCATACGCGCCATATTCGCAGTAATGCAGGGTTATACACCGGAACACAGCGATATCTACTGCCCCGAGTTCAGTTACCTCTTCCATACCCAGCGTGCCACGCTCTTTATCCCGGAGACTGCTGTAGCCGATGTAAGGGCGATGTTCAGCCGTCCGACCTGGAGTTTCCGCACACTGTTCTCGCTGAAAACCTACTCCGGCGACGTGCACTCCGCACAGGAAGCCGGTGCGACGGCAGCCAAACCGTTCTGCACAAGCCACGTATTCACCGACAAGGTAGCTGCGGCAGACAAGGTTTTCAGGTACGGCACCTGTAGCAATTGGCCGGAATATTATTATTCCTGCAAAATCTGCGGAAAGTGCGAACACAATGACAAACACGTGTTCAGTATGAACAGGCCAACGTGGGAGGTCCGGGCTCATCAGTATGATCAGCCTGTTGCTGATGACCAGGCTTATGTCGGAGTCAACTCCGCCGGGCAGCATGTATGGTGGTACAGTTGCATCTGGTGCGGACACTCCGAAGGCTATGACCAGAGGCACATAACCAAAGCAGAATGGCAGGCAAGCGGCACAGAGGGAACATACGAGAGCTATAGGGACGCCATGGCCGACATGACAAAACAGTTCGAGGAGAGTGCCCTTCTGAAGACCACGGCACAGCCGGGGATGTTCATTCTCAAAAAAAAGTCGGACTCAAAGATGAGTCCTGCCTTCCAGAGTAGTGTGAACTTCGCCCTCAATGACAACCTCTTGGATGAAAGTGTCCTTGGCAATGATTATACACTTCCCCTGAATCACCGCCAGCTCAACTCGCTGGCCGAGCATCTCGTGAAAGAACTTACCGGCAGCGAGGCCACGGCGTCCTCCATTGGTCTGGACAAGGCTCTTGGCGGAAAAGCCCCGGCAGACGACTCCCCTGTCTCCCGCCAAGAGATGGCCGCCGTGATGTACCGTGCCCTTAGGTATATAGAAGAGTGCGGAGTATACTCATATACGGAGTTCGTTTCTGGGTTGGATAAATACTCCGATCACATCCGCATTGCCCCTTGGGCCAAGGAAGCCATGGCATTTATGGAGGCTCTCGGGCTTATGAACGCTTCTTCCGGCGGTACCCTCTTTCCAGAGAAGACCTGCTCCATCGAAGAAGCCATAGACCTGACCGAGAAGTGCACGCACGCCCACCAGCTCGGCTGGTATCAGGCAAGGTCGTGGGGCGAAGGTGACGGCAGATCCTATTTTGGCAATGTCTGTTATATACCTCACCAAGAAATGAGTACCAACCATACCTATGCCCCGGGTGAGAGGGTTTGGGTTACTGGACCGCGTTTGGGCGGGTCATCGAAATCCCTTCCGATTTTGGAGCCGTACACCGGCCAGATTCTGTATGTGGATGCCGAGTGGTTCCGTCCTGTGCGGAAGTTCGTCTATACATCGAAGCGCACAATCACAGGACCTATCATCTTCCAGGATTATTTTGATGGTGTTTCCATCAAGACTTTCTAAAACGAAGAAAGCGGCTAAAAAGGCAATAGACAGATGAATATCCGACGCCAAGGCGTACACGCGCAAATTCCTGACAGGATCTGCAAACTGCCGGGCAGATAAACGTAAAGCGGATAAAAATGCGCTGCTACTCTCGTAAAAGTAAACACAAAGAGGTGAGAGAAGATAGAATATTGTACTTTTGATAGGTGGTTCTCCTCGACTGTTCGAGGAGAACCATTTTTTTGAGTTTCCTCTCCCGCTGGTCGTACAGCGTTTCGGGATACGGTCGTACAGGACGGTAAGCCTCGTTTTTGCTGGTTCCGTCTAGCCGGGCTCGGTGATGACGCTGCCGGAGAGTTCCGATTCTGCGACCGTTGCGATGAGTACTTCCGTTTTTTCACTGCCTCTGCGGGTAGCTTCTTTCACCGCTCCGGGTAGATCTTTTGCCAGCCGCTTGCCCATGGCAGCCCTCTTCCACTGTTCCCTATGAGTTTCCATTATCGCCACGAGTATTGTATCTTTTTCGGCAAGAAAGCGACGCAGAGTGTCTATTTCGCCGCCAGGTATGATTGTAGAGTACCGTTGTCCGAGTACGCCGAGCATACTGTCCGTTCTCATGCGATGCGTATGGTATTTGTCCCTTTCCGCATCACTCCATCCTGCCGCAGCCTCGCCTTGCAGGGCAAGCCCGGTGACGTGGCGATGGGCGATGTGTATGTCCTCGTACATCCTCCACAGCCGTGCCACGCTGCCTTCCACTTCCCGCATCTGCCGCCGCTCATATATCAAAATGGCGATCATACTGCCTATGACCGCCACTAAGATGATATATCCGAAAATGATTTTATGCTGCAATGGCATTCGTTTCTTTTCCATCCGTATCACTTCTTATTCAAAATGCAATTTCTTACCACGGCAGACCTTGCAAGCTCGACCTGCCACAAGACTCAACAAAATCTTTCTATCCTTCTTCTCCCAACAGATGGAAGAGCATACAACACTTCCTCCTTTCTTTATCCGGATACTGTCCTAACAGCTTTTGGAAACAGTCGTCAGTACACCGGTTTCTCAGAAAGCAAGGACGGGACGCACATTGTCATTGCCGTCGAATTTACTTGCCCAGATGCAGCGCACCATGCCTTGGAAGTTGTTCAAAATCCAGTACCATGTGTGGTACTTCGAGTGCTCCGAAGACGAACAAAACGAGACGAGGTTGTTGAATGTATCCTTGTCCCCAACGGCGATATTCTCCATCCATTTGTTCAAAGCGGCGGGAACATCTCCTTGGCTCTTCCAGAGGAATTCTCCAGTGTCTGGCGAGGTTTGCTGACCTTTATCCGCCATAGCCGGACAACCGCCCAGATTCTGAAGGATGTCCCACCACTGACCGGAGGAAGGAATAAACCAGCCTGTGGTATTACGAGGTGGGCGGTATTCATTTATACTGTACATATCATTCCATTTCTCGACGGCTTCGAAGGCCGGATATGCCTCAATTCCACCGATACTATTTGCATGGTCAAGAATCTTGGTGTAATTGTGCAGACCGCTGATGTCAGAGTAGATTTCAGACTTGGACCAGCAGTCTTTCACGTCTTCCAAATTATTCTCTTCATGGCTCCATTGGATATCTGTTGCGGTGTTCTTTAAGGCCATTACAAGGCCATGCACATTCCCTTCGCCCAATTTGGACTTTTCGGCAGTGCCGATACGGCTCGGGTCCGTCTGGAAAACGATACCGATGACTCTTCTTTCTATTTCACTTTTTGTTTGGAGTACGGGAGCAGGCTTGGGGCTTGCTATCTTCATACTGCCGTCAGTATAGATTTTGCGCAGGCCGCCGTCGCTCCAAGTCCCGTCGGAATAGAAGTAGTCGCCGATTTTAAGTTCGTCAGCTGTGAAACTTTGCTTTACCTTTTTGGAGGTGACGTTCTCCTCGCCACATGCAACCCACGTGCCACCGGTCACCGCCTGCACGTCTATTCCGCTTGCTTTCACGGTGATGGTGTAGGCATACCGCTTGCCACCGAAAAACCCAAATTTGCCGGCAGCTTCTGTTTCGGGAGTGTAGGTAAAGTCATTGCTGCCTATGCTGATTCGGATGAGCGGCTTGCCCGTCATATCCTGCGGCGGCACTAACGCCTCGTATTTCTTCGTTGCGGCATCGTAATAGGGCTTTATCTCGCCGTCCGATTGGTCACCCGGTGATACCAAGCCGGCGGTTGAGTGCGTTAGCGGGTCTCCGAAAATGGTGACGGTCGCACCCTCCAACTCCTCTTCCGTAATGCCTTCGCCAGCTTTGAGAATTACTTCGATTTTCGCCATGCGGTGGATGAAACGGAGATTTATGGCTTGGTCATAACGCCCTATGGCACTGGCGTACAGGACATCGAAAGCGGCGTACCCGCCACTTTGGTCGGAAATATCCGTTTCCGATTCTATGTCCGGGGTCCATGCACTGACGCGGGCTTCATCGGTGTTCTTCCAATAGAAGGCATTATCGGCATCCTTCGGGCTTGCATTGCCCGATGCGTCCATCACGTATGTTTTGTTACCAAACACGCCTTCCAGTGACACTCTAATCTCCTCGCCGCCCGTCCACGCATCCTTACCTCCGGCGCGGGTCTGCGGCTGCGCCACCTCCGCCGTCAGTTGCAGCGGGTACTTGCCGTCGGGCAGGGGCGCGGTGCTTTCATCCTCACTGCTACAGGAAGCGAGCACCCCACAGATGAGCATCATAACCGGCAACCAGCCGCCGATGCGCGGCCACGGCCTTCTCGCTATGTTCCTTATTATTTTCATATTGTCTTTATTTATTTCGTTTTGTGCCACCGCCCGTTGCGACGCGGACTGCCGCACCATTTATTATATATGGCGTGCCTCCGTGCTTACGCCTGATGCACGGCAGTGGCTTTCAGACACACTACATTTTTGCATCACCCGCATGGCTACCACCGTCGTTCCAGTTTTCGATGGTGCTTCCGCTAAGGGTCAGCCCCGTCTTCTTCACCGTGATGGTGTAGGTATAAGAATAACCGGCCTCCAACGCGGGTTTGATCATGTCCTTGTTGGAGTAGCTCTGGTATTCCCCGTCATCGGGAGATATCTCAAGCACCAAAGCGTTGGCGAGTGTCTGCGGGAGCAGGATCATGGTGAAAGTCATCACGCCCGTGGCGGCGTCAAAGGTTGCCACGCACTTGTCCGTGGCCGTCTTCGGGGCACCGGTGCACTGGCGTAACATCCAGTCGCTCACAACGCTGCCCGCGGTCGCGGCGGTACCGGTCTTCACATCGAACGTTCCCTCGTGAACCAGGCCGCCCAGCTTGTAGTCGGCGAATTCCAGCACGGCAGTGTCGTCGAAACCGTCGGTGTTCGACACCTGCACCTTGAGGATAAGACGGGCCATCTTGTGCTTGAAGGAGCAGTCGCTGCCGCCCGCGGCGGTGTTGTCCGTGAAGCTGACGGTCGGGCTGTCTTTATCGGCCTTGGCTCCCGTGGCATGGATGTAGTCCACCTTCTCCTGTTCCGTGGTCGTGGGCTGGTTGCTTGTATTTACCGTAATCTTCCCGTCTGTACCAGGCAGGGTGGAGGCGTTTGCGCCCGATGCGTAAGGCGCGTAGGCGGCAAAAGTAAACTCGAGGAAAGCGTCCTCGAAGAAGATGCCGCCACCCGCCGTCATCGGGGTAAAGTCCGCGTTGGTGCCGGTGCTCGTGGTCGCGTATCCCACGTTCTTGTACTTGCCGCCCATGGTCGTGGTCGTGCCAGGGGCATCCACCACCATCACGCCGATTCGGTCGGCGTTCCACCCGTTGTCCACAGCACGGGTCTTCGGCCCGCTCACGCCTGCCGTGATTCGTGCTTCCACCGGATTGTTCTGTACCTCGTTCTCTTGTGTACACGCAGCCAATAGCGTTGCTGCTGCTGCAATAATGAAAAACCTCATGTTCATTGTCATAATCTTGTTTTTTTGATTAAAATATTTATCGTCAGTTAGCATCCCCATTGCCGCTTTCTACCTCGTTCCAGCCCGTGATGGTTGCGCCCGTTACCCCGGCCTCTACGGGCAAAAGCAGATTACCCGTGAGTTTAACCGGTTTGGTGCCGTTATTGAAGTCCCTTATGGCCTCGGTAAGGTCGCTCACTACCCGCTGCGTGTCACCGTTGTTGAAAGTGATGTCCACCGTCAGCGTATGCGTTTCCGTCGGGACGATGCCGAGCAGTCGGAAAAAGATTGTGAACTTGTTGCCGTCCTGCCTGAAAGCGTTTGTTACTTGTGCCGCTGCACTCCGGTCGCCTGTTGCCATATCCGCTGCCGAAGCCACGCCGGAGAGCGTTGCCGTAGCCGACTGTACACGGCTGTAGTCGCCTTCCGTGGCGGTCAGTTCGATGTCGAGCCTGCGCACGTATTGTCTCATCGGGGCGGTGACGTGCAGGGTGTCGTCCGCCACGACGCTGATGTCCTGGTGCGAGGCGAAGAGGTAGCCGGGGTGCGGCTCTATTGCACCCGTCAGATCCACCGGATTCACCGTTGCCTTGTTTCCGTCGATACTAATCCCCTCCGGGGAGTTGTACACCGTCAGACCGTAGCCACCGGGCGCGAGCAGCGCGTCGAACACGTTGGTCGCCGCGCTCACGTTCTGTTCCCTCCCGCCGATGCGCAGTGTGTATGCCTGCGGTATGTCCGCCTCGGTGCTCTTTCCGCTCCAGTCCGTGGTTACGACCACCGCCCCACGGTCGGGGTGCGGCGTGTCATAGAGGTCGTCCTTCACGCACGAGGTCAGTATGGTCACCGCACCTATTAGATATAATAAGGTATAAGCCTTTCCGTATGCTCCCATATATTCCTTTATCTGTCGTATGATTGTCGTTGTATTCATTGTTCCTCCTTTCCGCTAAAAGATGTTCCACACCAGGGTGACACCCGCCGAGACGGGGCCCCACCAGTTCTTTGTTTCGCTGCCGCGCCTTACCCTCACGCCGTTGATGACCACATACTTGTCATAGTCGGCATGGATATAGCCCAACCCTAAGGAGAAGTCCATCGAGAGGGCATTGTTCAATTTCAGTTGGTAGCCTCCGGTGATGCCTCCACCCGTAAGGTCTCCCTGTTTGCCTGTCGCGGAGAGCTTATAATTGAACTGCCCGGTCTTGAACATTACACCAAGGTAGCCACGCTTCTCCTTACCTATATAACGGCGGAATTCGGGAGCCACTTCCCAAAGGGCGTATCTTCTGTCCTTTTCATTCCACGACCACGAAGTCCACGATCCGTTCACGGATATTCCCCATGACGGGTTGATGCGCCACTCGATGCCGAGGTCGGGCGTGAACGTCGCCCAACGCAGCAGGTTGGCACGCAGTGATAATCCCAAAGTTGTGGATGATGCCGGCAGTACGGATTCAGGCTGATTTTCCTGTCCGGAGGATGCCTTTGTCTCCTCTGCGTCTTGGATTGTTTCTGTAGCCTTGTCGTTTTCACGGAGTGACTGTTCCTTTTCTTCCTCGTAACCGGGATGTGTATCCTCCACAATAGCCGGCACTTTCTCTTTCGGCAGTATGATACGCACCGTCACGAAGTCGCCATCCGAGGCATGGTTACGGGTGATGAAGTTGTTTTCACGCAGTCCTTTCCGGGTAATCAACTCTGATTTCACACGGTTGGAACGTATCTTCGCAATGGCAAGGCTTGCCCGTTCCGACTTGCCGGAGTTACAGTATCCGTCCACGTAAAGAGGCAGCCGTCCCTCCACTATATCCGGTTTGTTACTTTCGATACACTCCAGAAGACGCGCAAGTTCTTTGCCATTGTCATTCCATGGCACATAGAACATGTCTTTTCGCGGCACGAAGCGGAAAGTGTAGACCGTGTCGGTTTTCTGCTGCGCAAAAGCAGGAAAAGCTGCCGATGCCAGCCACGAAAACAAAATGAAGAATAAGATTCTTTTGCTCATTTTTATATGCTTTTTTATTTCCAATTAGGAATATCAGCATACAAAATAAGCGAATAGATTTTATTCTGCCCGATTCTTGCCTATAAAAATTGTCTCAATTGTCAGAATCGCATATTTTTGTGGTTTAGAACATTTCAGTTTTGTCGTTCAGACTATTTTTTGTCGTTTAGGCTATTTCTATTAGGCATAAAGCAGTGCATTATTCCGCCTCTGTTTTCCTCCATTTGACAGGAGTACAGCCTGAATTTTCCTTGAACAGCCTGATGAAATGGCTTGGGGACAGAAAGCCGGATCTTTCAGAAATGTCAGCAACCGTCAGCCTCGGATATTGCGCAAGCAGGCGTTTCGCATAATTGATGCGGAGACCGGTAATCCAATCGCGGAACGATGCACCATACGTCGTTTTGATATACTCAGACAGATAGGTGCGGTTAGTCTGGAGCATATCAGCAAGTTTCTTTATGGTAAGGCCGGACTGGATATAACCCTCCGCATCAATCCAGCCGTTTATTTTCTCCGCCATTTCGGAATGGTATGACGGGTTCTCCAGTTTCTGTATCTGTTCCAGTTTGGTGTCACACGGGTCTTCCTCTTCAGAAATCATACCATCTTCCATTGCGGTTTCCACCTGTTCGTAAAACAGCAGATAATTCTGGTAGCAATGGTAGAGATAGACGTAAAACGGAATTGATGACAGAATCCATATATAAACGTATTCATCAGGCAAAAATGTAAGCAATCCGCATCCAACTCCGAAGATAAGAGCCCAATAAGTAAAGATGGACAGCCATTTTATATATGCGCCTATATCATCGGCATGTGTGTCATCGAAAATCCGGACAGCTCTGCGGTATGCGACAATGACTCTGCGAGACAACACCAGTCCGTAAACCACCAGCCATGCTGCCAAAGCCAGCAAAGTGCTTTTCTGCACTATTCCATCCGGAAACAACAATAGGACAACCCCGGAAAGTCCGGAGAAGATGATCCATAGAATGATATGCGTCCGAATCCTTTTCCGTGTGATATAGAAACGGTCAAGCAGTGTTATCAATGCTGAACTGAAAAGGTAGTAGCACAGAAAATAGGTGGACAGATTCATCAATATGGCTGCATGGACATTTTTGAACCTTATCCCGAAGAAGAAATGTACCGAATAGTTTGCCGCAAGCAATAACAACGCCATACCCATTATCCGCCGGGAGCGTAGGTAATTCTCAAAAATGGCCTTTTCCGGGGTTTGGGCCAGCAAAAAATAAAAGCCGAAGAACAACATCAACGGTAGCGCAATACAAAGTGAATAA
>OJSP01002875.1_pt1 | contig 13486 bp, 4 predicted proteins | sample 1599561 | NCBI WGS metagenome assembly OJSP01 (sample SAMN04168659, study PRJEB22393) | human gut metagenome | biome: human gut microbiome; feature: stool | host: Homo sapiens | collected 2014-05-12
CGCCAAGTACGACGCGAAGACCCAGGCCGTTGGTTCCGGACCGTACACCGTCGAATCCTTCGACCCGGGCAACAAGATCGTGCTCAAGGCCAATGCGAAGTACTGGGGCACCGCGCACAAGGCGCAGACCAACAAGGTGGTCGTCCGCTTCTTCTCCGACGACAACGCCGCAGTTAACGCGCTCAAGAGCGGTGACGTGGATGTGCTCTCGCCGGTGAACGCCACGCTCGCCAAGGGGCTCGACAAGAACCCGGACAACCGTTACGGCACGGCGCTGGAATTCGCCCGCGCGATGCAGCAGGTGCAACAGGCCTACTACGGCCATGCCACGCCCGTCACCGTGGAAGGCGTCCCCGAATATCCCAGCAGCATGACCGGCAAGCGCCGCGTCGCGCCCGGCCCCGCGAACGTGACGCGAATGGACGCTCCCACCGGTGCGTGGAAGAAGCCGCTGTCCATCACGGCCGTGGTCGTGGCTGCGCTGACGGCGGTCGTCCTGACGTTCGTCTTCGTCGTAATGCCGCACATGGATGACACCGCGACGCGCAACCGCACATCGGTCTCCACGCCGGGCGCCACCGGCGACTCCAACGGAACGGACGGCAATCCCGACGACATCACGGGAGCCGAAGTGGTGCCGACGCCCGAAAACCTGAACGGAACCTACGACGGCACCACCGTCACGTTCACCTGGACGAACCCGCAGCCCAAGGACGGCGACATGTACGCATGGTCGCCGGTACAGGGCAATTCTGCCACTTCCGGCCCCAGTACCAGCACCAACATCGTGGCCGACCGCAAAGTCGAGCTGCATGACGTGACCGACAAACAGACCTGCATCGAAGTGAAGATCGTGCGCAGCGACAAGCAGATGTCCCAGGATCCGGCCATCGCATGCGCGGTGAGGCAATAGGAACGCACTATATGAAGGACTGCACCATGCGGCACGGCATTGCACGAGAAGCGAGCAAACGAGAGAGAAGAGGATGCCATGAGCAAGCAGCCTAACCAGCGCCAACGCGAGCGGGCGTTCCGCTCCTCCATGCGCCGCCTGGTCTCGCCTGACGCGCACCGTTGGGCGATGCCCGTCATCGCGCTCGTCATGCTGATCGGCATCATCGCCGGCGCCATCTGGGTGAGCTCCATCACCCGCCAACACGTGCATCTCGACGACGGCACCGTTTGGGTCACCTCGCTCAAGAACCGCAAGGCGGCCCGCTTCAACGTCAAGCTCAAGGAACCGGATTCGGCGGTGGCCTCGTCTGCAGCCCGTTTCGACATCGTCCAGCACGACAGCGACACGGTGCTCACCGAAGGCGCGAAGGCCACCGGCATCTCCTCCGCCACGCTGGGTACCACCGGCAGGACGGAGACCAAGGGAGACACGACCGCGGTGACCGGCGGCGGCACCATCGCCTTCCTGAACACGAAAAACGGCAACGTGTGGGTCGGTCGCAGCTCCGACCTCAATTCCGTCAACCCCGCCACCAGCGACCCGTCCATGCGGCTGGGCACCGGAGGCAAGATCGCGGTCACCCATGACGGCACCGTGTACGGATACCGGCCCTCCGACGGTACCGTGCTCACGATGCAGGATCCGACAGGCAAGGCCGTGCAGGGTGGCTCCCTCACCGAAGGGAAGACCGTATCCGCCGACGATTTCACCGTGGTGGACGGCACCGCGGTCGTCACATCCGAGGGCAGACTGTACTGGCACAAGGGCAGCGCCGACACCGGCGCCAACAGCCCGTTGACGCTGCAATACCCCGACACGGACGGCCGTCAGGAGTCCTGGGTCGCGGCCGCCGGCAAGAACGGCCTGTACCTGGTCGAACTGGGCAAGGGAGAGAAGAAAGTCAACACGCTCACCTCCGGCGGTGCCGGAGACGCAGCCAAACCGGTCTCCACCGACGGCTGCGTGTCGGCCGCGTGGGCGCAAAGCGCGAACAATTACGTGCGTGTATGCTCGCCGAACGTCAGCAACCCGGAATTCGGCTCGCTGCAATCGGTCAGCGCCACGTCGGATTTGGTGTTCCGCACCAACCACCGCCTGACCGTACTCAACGACGTGGTCGACGGCAACGTGTGGAACCCTTCGGACTCCACCAAGGTCATCAAGATACAGTGGAACACCATCCAGACCGAGCAGACCGCCCAGCAGAAGCAGAACGACCAGTCCGCCAACAACCAGCGCAACTTCAACAAGACCTGTTCCGCGCAATCCGGGCAGATCAAGGCGCAGGACGACGAGATCGGCGCCCGCGCGGGCGGACAACAGATCCTCGACGTGCTGCGCAACGACGAGCAGACAGACTGCTCCGTGCTGCAGATCACCAAAGTCGGGGCCCCGGCGGGCGGCGATATGACCGTATCGCCGGTGTACGACGGCCGGTACCTGCAGCTGGACGCCTCGGCGGCCTCAGCCGGCACGGTGACGTTCACCTATGACATCAGCGACGGGCGCGGCCAGACCTCGACGGCCAAGGTGACGGTCACGCTGACCGGCTCGTCCGCCAATCACGCTCCCAAGCAGGCCGACACGCCGCCCGAATACGACGTGGAGCAGGGTGCCACGTACACGACGAATGCACTCGGCAGTTTCCAGGATCCCGACGGCGATCCGATGACATTGGTGTCGGCGGTCCCGCAGAACAGCGACCAGGTCGTCGTCTCCACCCGCGCAGACGGGCAGCTCGTGTTCAACACCGGTTCCGCCACCTCGGGGCGAGTGGGCGTGCAGGTCACCGTCTCCGACGGGCAGAACACCGGCACCGGACTCGTGTACTTCTCCATCCGCCCGGCAAACACGCTGCCGGCGACCATCGACGCCGTGGTCAAGCAGACCACACCGAACACCGAGACCACGGTCAACCTCAAGCCGTACGTGCATGGCACATCGGCGCAGCCCGCGCAGCTGTCCACCGTGGAACCGCCCGCGAAAACCAGCGCGACCATGAACGCGGCGGACCTGTCCTTCACATTCAAGGCCACCGACACGGGCACGTATTACGTGCCTTACACCGTCACCCAAGGCTCCATCCCGGCCACCGGCCTCGCACGTCTTGAGGTGCAGCCGGCCGCAGGCAAATCCGCCAAGCCAGTCGCAGCCAACGATGTGGCGCTGCTCGGTTCGAACAACACCGCCATCGTCGAACCGCTCGCCAACGACGTAGATCCGATGGGTGGCGTGTTGTCGGTCACGTCGGTCGATGCCGATCCGTCGCTGGGCATCAAGACCGGCCTGGTGAGCCACAAGCGCGTGTATCTGACCGCACGGCAGGTGCCGACCAAGCCCGTGGAGATCACGTACACCGTCGCCAACGCGGCCGGCTCATCCACCGGCACGATAGTGCTGCAGCCGCCGGCACTGACCGCCGGCAACTCCGCGCCCAAGGCGTCGAACGTCAACACACAGGTGCGCACCGACGGCATCGTGTCGGTGAACGTGCTCGACCATGTCTCGCATTCCGACGGCACCACGGTGACGCTGCAGCAGAAGCTGCAGTACGACAAGGACACGTTCAAGGGACTGGTGTTCGTTTCCGGCGACACCGTGCGTTATCAGGCTTCCAAACAGACGGGCGTGTTCCCGGTGACCTACACCGTCAAGGACAATCTCGGCAACTCGGCCTCCGGCACAATCACCATCACCGTGCATCAGAAGGACGCCAAGAACAAGGCCGCCCCCACTCCGCAGGACGTCGAGGCGCAGGTGGCCGCGGGTCAGAAAGTGCGCATACCGATCACACTGACCGGCATCGACGTGGACGGCGACGACGACCAGCTGCTCGGCCTGGGCAACAAGGCCCCGCAACTGGGACGCATCACCGAGGTCGGCGCGAACTACATGATCTACGAGGCGTACGAGGACTCGTCGGGCACCGACACGTTCTCCTACGCGGTGGAGGATTGGACCGGCCAGCGCGCACAGGCACAGGTCAGGGTGGGCGTGTTCCAGGGCGCGTCCGACTCCGGCGTGTACGCGCGGGACGACGAGATCACGCTGCGCCCGCACACGGCGGCCACGGTGCCGGTGACGCTCAACGACATTTCCGGGGACAACACCGATCTGACCGTTTCGAAGAAACTGGAGTCACAGGGTATCTCCGGGGCGAGCGTGAAGGACAACATGATCTCGTTCACCACGCCCGACCAGGCGGGAACGTTCTACATCATGCACACGGTCGCCGATAAGGCCGGCCTGAGCGACACCGCGACGTTGACGGTCAACGTCGACCCGAATGCGACCATCGAGCCGCCCACCGCCTATGACTACCGCGTACCATCCGCCGCGACCATCGACAAGCGGACCGTCGAGGTCGATGTCTCGCAGTGGATCGCCAACCCGTCCGGCACCGCGAACGAACTGAAGGTCGGCGTCGACCCGTCCGCCACCGACCACGCGAAGGTCAAGGGCGGCGAGAAGTCGACCGTCATCTCCGTGGATCTGACCGACGAGGCCCGTTCGGTGCCGTACACGGTAACGAACACGACGTACGGCATCACCTCCACCGCGTTCATCCAAGTGCCCGCATACGGCGTGTTCCCGCCGACGCTGCGTCCGAAGGCTCCGCCGCTGAAGGTGAACTCGCGCGAGACCATCACCATCAACATCGCCGACTATGTGCGTGTGGGCGCCGGCAAGACCGCTTACGTGCAGTCCCCCGAATCGGTCAGCGCCACCAAATCGGATGGCGGCGACCTCTACGTGAACGACACGACGCTGAAATTCACCGCGCCGAAGGATTACGGCGCTCCCGCCTCGATCACGTTCACCGCGGTGGACGGCAAGGGCAACGACAAGACGCAGATCATCAACTCCGCAGTGCTGACCCTGCCGATCACGGTCATCGGCCGCGAAGTGCCACCGCCGACCTTCTCGTCGTCCACGATCGACGTGGTGGCAGGTGAGGATGCGAAGATCATCGACCTGACCGCGCTGACCCACTCCCCCGCCGGCACATACGAAGATGAGAAGCAGTACACATATTCCGGCGGCAGCGAATCGGGCGGCATCACCGCGCGCGTCAGCGCCTCCGGCCAGTTGACCGTCAGCGCCCCCAAGGATGCTACCGTGGGATCGCTGGCCAGCATCCCCGTGACCATCATCTATTCGGGCGGCACGGTCAAGGCCGGCATGACCGCCCGCGTGGTGCAGTCGAACCGCCCGCTTGCCCGTATCGGCGCGAAGACGGTGAAGCTCAAGGCCGGTTCGACCGAACGGGTGGACCTGTTCTCCGACGCCTACAATCCGTTCCCGGATTCGTCGCTGACCGCCGTCAGCTGCAAGTCCGACGATTCGGCGAAGCTGACCGTGAACTGCTCTTCGAACGGCAACATCAGCATCACCGCCGGAACCGATATCGGCGCATCCTCGAACACCGTGCTCGTCACCGTGCAGGACGGCACCCGTTCGCGCGACCGACAGGTGACCGCCACCATCACCGTCTCCGTGGTGGACAAGCCCGGCGCGCCGCTGCTCTCCCCTGTCTCCGGGCAGCCGGCTGACGGTTCGGTGAACCTCTCGTGGACCGCAGGCGCGGCCAACGGCAGCCCGATCACCGACTACGAGGTCGATTGGGACGGCGGCAGCAAGTCGTGCGGCGCGGTCACCACCTGCCAGATCACCGGGCTGACCAACGGCAAGGAATACTCGTTCACCGTCAAGGCGAAGAACGAGGTCGGCTGGTCGAAGCCGTCTACCTCGGTCAAAGCCATGCCCGACAAGGTGCCCGATCCACCGAAGAAGGTCACCACCGAGGCCGGCTACCAGCGTGTGACGGTCAAGTGGGATGTTCCGGATTATGTCGGTACGAAGCCGGACAGCTACACGGTGACGCTGACCGGTTCGGGCGGCGGCTCCGTCACCAAGGAGACCTCCGGCAATTCCCTAGTGTTCCCAATCGACAACAGCGCCACCGGCGATGGCACCTCATACACCGCCACCGTCAAAGGAAAGAACCGTGCCGGCGAAGGCCAGCCCAGTGCCGCCAGCAACGCGGCGACGCCCTGGGGCGACCCGGACGCGCCGACGGTCAGCCTATCGGTAATAAAGGGCAATACATTGAAGGCCACGTTGACGCTCGGCAACATGCACAACGCGGGATGTTCCAGCGTGGAACTGAGCGGCGCAATCTCCGTGTCGGCCCCCTGCGGCACCCACACCTTCACCGATACGATCAGCCGCGATCAGTGGTATGAGGAGCTCAGTGTCAAGGCGACCGTGAACCCGCAGCAAAGCGGCGCCAAACCAGCTTCGGCTGACTCGAACAAGGTGACGCCGCAGTACAAGATACAGCCTCCGAAAAACCTGCAGGTGACGCTCAAAGGTAACGAGTGCTCCGTGTCAGTTGGCGGTAATGGCGAGCATGACGGACTCTCCATTTTCGCCAACGGTCAGGAGTACAGAGGCAACGGCGATTCAGCCGCCGCAACTTACCGCATCAACCCGTGGGAAACCTGCGGCACTGTATCAGCTACGCAGTCGTTCAAGGGGCACTCCAGCGAAGCCATCATATTTGACGGTAAGGGCCTTGTATACAAGACCCCAGCGAAGATCGAACCGCCTACGCTGGCGTGGAGCACGACAGACCGTAACCGCATCACGGTGTCCGGCGGCAGTGTGAACCTCTACGGTCAGCCGGCAACGGTCCTTGTCGCGTTCTCCACTACCAGCGGCAAGCCGACCGGTGAAAGTGATTGGAACGTCACATGGAGCACAGCTTCGAAGCAAGGGTACATCGATATCTCATCGTTCAGGATCGACACGGAAAAGCTGTATTGGTACATCAGCGTGACCGGTGCCGACTCCGCGCTGAACACCGCCGACGACATCAGGGAAGTCCAAGGAATGCGCAAACCGGCCGAGGGATCCGGAACGGTCACGGAAGGCGTAGACCCGAGCCGCATCCGACGCCGGTCGTTCGGTTCCATGCCATCCATCAGCACACTGGCCTCAAACCGACCATGATTTATCAACCATCCATCAACCGATACGACAACACCGTCCACCACACACATCAAGGAGTATCACGATGAGCGAGAGCAACGAACTCGACGACGCCACGCAACTGTCCGACAGGACGGTGTTGTCGGACAAGACCGTCCTGTCGTCCGGCAACACGGCTCAGTCCGCCGAGGCCACGACGAATGCAGCCGCACCGAGCACAGCGAAAAACAGTGCCGGGGAAAACGCAGCCGAGGAAAACGACACCGCGGAAGGCAACGCGGAAAAGAGCACAGTAGCGCAGTCCGTCTCATCAGCGAGCGGCGATGGGACTGAGGTCTCCGATGAGACGGTGTTGTCCGACGGCACCGTGATTTCCGAGACACCGCATGCCAGGGGCGGTGCCGCGGTTGGTGAGGCCGACAAGTCGAAGGGGGCACCGACCGTGGCCATTCCTACGTTGCCGAAGCGCCGCGGAGGTGCTGCTGCCGGCAAGGCAATCCGAGGCAAAAAGTCGGCACAAGCCAAGCCGTCACAAGCCAAGAGCGTACAGAACAAGTCGGCGCAGTCCCCGGTGCAGAACAAGACGAACGGCGAGGCCGTCTCGCCCGTCAGTGACACCGGCGACAACACCACGAACAACGGCCCGACCAAGACCGGCGTCGATCTCGATGCGACGCAGCTGAGCTCCATACAGCACCCGACCACCGCACCCGCGGCCAAGATTCCGAACGTCGCCTTTCCCAAAGCCAGAACCGCGAATACTCCCGTGGCGGCAGCCGCGCGCCCAGTGACCGCGAACCCGGCCGTCGCGAACACCAACCCGCAGACCCCGGCCAGCGCCGACGACATCGCCTACTTCAAGCAGGCGTTCGACGCGCTGCTCGCGAACGTCTCCACCGTCGTGGTCGGCAAGGCACATCCGATCCGTCTATGCCTGACCGCCCTGCTCGTCGGTGGCCATGTCCTGCTCGAAGACAACCCAGGCACCGGCAAGACTCAGCTGGCACGAGGCATCGCGAGCTCGATCAGCGCGTCGTTCAAGCGCATCCAGTTCACGCCCGACCTGCTGCCGTCCGACGTGGTCGGCATCACCTTCTACGACCAGAAGCACGGCGAGTTCGAGTTCCGCGAGGGCCCGGTATTCGCGTCCATCGTGCTCGCCGACGAGATCAACCGAGCCTCGCCGAAGACCCAGTCCGCACTGCTGGAGGTCATGGAGGAACAGAAAGTCACCGTGGACGGCGTCACGCACGACGTGCCGCAGCCGTTCATCGTGATCGCCACGCAGAACCCGATCGAACAGCTCGGCACATACAAGCTGCCCGAAGCCCAGATGGACCGTTTCCTCATCAAGACGTCGGTCGGGTACCCCGGCCATCAGGTAAGCGTCGACCTCCTGCGGCAGGTCAACATCCGCGACCGCGCGCAGACCGTCTCCCCCGTGCTCGCCGGCGATGACATCCTCGCGCTGCGCGGCATCGGAGAGCGCATCCACATCGACGACAACATCCTCGAATACATCGTGCGCTTGGTGGAAGCGACGCGCCACAACGAACGCATCCAGGTCGGATCGTCCATGCGAGGCGCACTCGCGCTGACCCGATGCGCCCGCGTGTGGGCGGCGTCCAACAATCGAGGATATGTGGTACCTGACGATGTGAAGCAGCTGGCTGTCGCTGTGCTCGCGCACCGCATCACGCTCACCGCGGAGGCCACGTTCGCCGGATCCACCCCCGAACTGATGATCGAACAGATCCTCGGAAACGTACCCGCACCGACCGTAGGCGCCATCGCCTGAAGCGCATACCCAACGCAGCTGCACTGCACGCGCAGCAAGACAGAAGCACGCAATCGCACGAAACGTTCGTAAACCCCCGAAAGGTCAAGTATGCGACAATCCAAAACCATGCAACGCAGGAGAACCATGCAACAATCCCTGCGACGCATCAAGCATCGCATCAAACGACTGGTCACCTCATATATGTCACCGCTCGGATGGGCCGTGACCGGACTCACCATCGCCTCACTCATAACGTTCACGATTCTCGGATGGCATGAACTGTTGGCCATGGCGATCGTGTTCGCCTGCATGATGGTCGCTGCCATCCTGCTGTCACTCGGCAACACGTCATTCACCGCCACCATAGACGTGTCCAGCAGACGAGTCACCGTGTCAGACACCGTAAAAGTCGACATACGCATCGACAATCCAAGACGCACGCCAACCACATCCGCGCGAGGCGACCTGCCTATCGGCGACAACCACGAACGATTCTCCATCCCCATACTCGCCGCCGGCCAATCACGTCAAACAACCGTGGAATTCACCGCCGTCTCCCGCGCAGTGCTGCCGATCGGACCGCTTTCCATACGCAAAGGCGACCCATTCGGACTCGTACGGCACGAAAAGAAACTCGTTGACCAAATCAACGTGTTCATCCACCCTCAAACCGTCATGCTGAACACACTCAACGCCGGAATTCCGCGAGACCTCGAAGGTCAGCCCAGCGGCGAAATCGTCGACGACGACCTCGACTTCTACGGGCTGCGCGAATACGAGCCGGGCGACGACGTGCGCAACGTGCACTGGCTCAGCTCGGCGAAGACCGGCACGCTGATGATCCGCCAGTACGAGGCGACGCGGCGGACCGACACGAGTATGACGCTCGACGTGAACCCGCAGGATTACGTCAGTCAAGAGGAGTTCGAGATGGCCGTGAGCGTGCACGCCTCGCTGGGCGTGCAGTGCCTCAAACAGGACCGTCCGCTGCAGACGCATGCCGGCAGCGCGCATGACACGCCGAAATTCCCGATGGGGTTCCTGGACGATTGCAGCGCCATCACCCCGCGGACCGACGACAACCCGAATCTGGTGGAGAGCACGCTGCGACACTCGCCCGACAGCTCGTTCTACTTCTTCACCGTCGGCTCGCTCAAGCAGCTCGACCATATCAAGCGCATGGTGCTCGCGCTGCCGAAATCCGCCACGTGCCTCGTGCTGCAGACCTCGCCGGGCGACGTGCGCGCAATCAAGCATTTCACGGACTTCACGCTGGCCACCGTCGGCTCGCTTGACGACCTGCCGCTCATCATGGAGGTGCTCGCATGAACGATGTGATCGACAGCTCACTCGGCTCGGACTCCGCCACGTCAGCCGTGGACGCCCTGCCCGGCCAGGTCGGGCAGACCAGGCGTCCGTTCTCCGGTCTCGGCTCGACCGTGACCGGCACGGGCACCACCACCGGCTCATGGGCGGAATCCACCCATTCAGTGATCTGGCTGACACGCGGCGGCAACCGTCTGCCGCTCGCCCGCGTCGGACGCCGCTCCTGGGGCACGAATCTCATCAGCGTGGCCGTCATCGCGCTGACGTCGCTGATTGCCGCATCCAATCTTCTCGACGTGTACGGATCAGCCGCCATGTGGGCCGTCGCCGCTGTACCGGCCACCCTGCTCGGCGCCCTCATCGCCTATGCAGGGACCGCACCCGCGCTGCGCCTGTGGTGGCAGATCGTGTTCCTGATCGTTGCGCAGGGCGTCATCGGCCCGGTCATCGCGCTGAACGACACCGCCATCAGCCATGTGATTCCCTCTGTGGAAACGCTGTCACAGGGGTTCGTCAGCACCTTCGGCGCGTTCAAATACCTTATCGCCGTACCGCCGCCGACCGGTTCCGGCGATGGCAGCCTGATGGCGACATGGACGATATGCCTATGGCTGTCATTCCTCGCCGGCGTGTTCGCCATCGGCGACAAACGGCAGCTCAGCGTGCTGAGCCTGCTGCCGATCGCCATCGAACTGGTGGTCTGCGCCCTGTTGGGCACGCAGACCGGTTTCCAGCCCATAGCCTCCGGCGTTCTCATCGGCCTCATCATGATCGTCTGGCTGTCGTGGCGATGGCAACTTCTGGAACTGGGACGCTGGATCAGCGCCACGATCATCCTGCTGCTGGCGGCCGGCCTGGGCGTGGGCGCATGCATGGGCATCGGGCAGTCACGTCTGATCCTGCGCGACTACTACGATCCGCCGCTCAGCCCGTACGATTACGCAAGCCCGCTCAGCGGCCTGCGCTCCTACGTCAAGGACCACAAGGATGACACGCTGCTCACGGTCACGAATCTGCCCGAGGGCACGCCGGTCAGGCTCGCGGTGATGGACCAGTTCGACGGCAACGTGTGGAACCTGTCCGACTCCACCGAAGCCTCGGACTCATCCGACTACCGACGCGTCGGCACCCGCATCCCCAATACGGTGGACGGCAAGAAGTTCACCGCCACGTTCACCATCGACAAGGGTCTGAGCGACAAATGGCTGCCGCTGGCAGGAGCGGCGAGCAGCGTCGACGTCACGTCAGCGGGAAAGACCGGAGGCGCCAACGGAAACGGCGGCGGCGAATCCCGATCCTCCGCCGGCCACACGCTCTTCTACTACAACGAGAGCACGCAGTCGGCCATCATCCCGGCCGGGCTGTCCACCGGCATGACCTATACGGAAAGCGGCATCATCGCCCCCACACCCACCGACAAGGAGATCGCCAAGGCCAACGCGGCGGTCACCAACCAGCCGGGCACCAAGGACGTGCCTGACTCGGTGGGCAAGTTCGCCTCGTCGGTGGCGGGCGGCGAGGACACGGCCGGCGCGCAGGCGCAGGCACTGGTCGCGCAGCTCAAGGATTCTGGTTGGTTCTCACACGGCCTGACCGGCGACTATCCGTCACTGCCCGGACATGGCAGCTATCGCATCAACGCGCTGCTCGCTGGATCCGCGATGGTCGGCGACAGCGAGCAGTATGCCTCCGCCATGGCGCTGATGGCCCGCGAACTCGGCCTGCCATCCCGCGTGGTCATGGGCTTCCTGCCCAAGAACGACGACGGCGACATCAGCAACGACCGCACCGAAACGGTCAACGGCACCTCGACCGTCAAATTCACCGGCAACGACATCGAAGCATGGGTGGAGATCAATCTCGAAGGCTACGGCTGGGTCGCGTTCTATCCGACGCCTAAAGAGACGAAGATACCCGACGACAACCAGAACCTCACCCCACCCAACCCGCAGACGCTGGTCCGACAGCCTCCCGTGCCGCTCACCGACCCGCTGCGCGACGAGGAGCAGGCACACGGCAAATCGGCGCTGGCCGGCGAGGATGCCACCGATGAGCCGGCGGCATCCATCTGGAGCACCATCGGACGCATCGCGGCGAAAGTCGCCATCTACGGCAGCCCGGTATGGATACCGCTGCTGATCTGTCTGCTGATCCTCGCACTCAAGACCGTCGCCCTGGCCCGCCTGCGCCGGCGCGGCGACGCGCGGCAGCGCATCACCTCCGGCTGGCAGGCCGTGCACGCGCTCGCCGGGCAGAGCGGCATACCCGTCACCGGCACGCGCCGCGACCAGGCGCAGGCCATCGCACGGCAGCTCAACATCGACGGTGCCCCACTGATTGCGTTGGGACGACAAGCCGATTACGCGGCGTTCTCCGGCCAGCCGGTCACGCCCGAACAGGCAGGCGCCTACTGGCGTTCCGTACTGACGACCCGCAAGCTCATGCTCGCCTCGCAGTCCTTCATGCGCAGGCTGCGAACCCGCCTGTCATTGCGCGGAGTTTTCCATAACGTTCGTATACTGTCAAGTATTCGTACATGGCGGCACGGAGACAAGAGGAAGCCAGACGGGCGGCAACCCGCCAAACAGCGGCCCGTCAAGCGGAAATCCTCCACGAAACAGCCCGCTGGCCAGAAGCCCGCCACGCAACAACCATCCGCACGGCAACCCTCCTCACAGAAAGGCCGACAGTCATGAACGACATGCAAATTCACGTGGCAGCGGACAGCAACATCGGCCTGAGGCGACGCGCCAATCAGGATTCGTTCATCATCGACGACGGCGTGTTCCTCGTCTGTGACGGCATGGGCGGCGGCGTCGGCGGGCAACGGGCCAGCAGCGCCGCGGTGAATCGTTTCGAGACACTGGCGTCACGTTTCAGCCGGAGCCGCACGACCATCGGGCATACGATCGACCTCGCCCAGGCCGACGTGCTCGCCATCGGCCAGGAGCTCGGCGGCGTGTCCGGCACCACGGTGACCGGACTGATCGCGCCAGGGCGAATCGAACGGGACGCGCCCGGCGATGTGGCGCTCGAAATCAACCCCGACATGGACTGGTACGTCATCAATATCGGCGACTCGCGCACATATCACATGGATGCCGACAGCGACGGCCAGTGGGACGCCTCCACGCTGTGTCGCATCACGCGCGACCACTCCCGCCGTCAGGAGGCCATCGACTCCGGTGAGATGCTGCCGGAAGATGCCGCCATCATCCCGCGCAACATCATCACCCAGTGCATCGGCGACCCGGACGGCATCAACCCGGACTTCTTCGCGGTCCGACCGACCGGCAGGTTCATCATCTGCTCGGACGGCCTGCACGGCGAAGTCGATGACGCCGCCATCGCCGCCACTGCTGCGGCATGCGCGGACCCGCAGACCGCCGTCGACGAACTGATCCGCATCGCTCTGGAAGCGGGCGGTACGG
>OJSP01002884.1_pt1 | contig 13429 bp, 10 predicted proteins | sample 1599561 | NCBI WGS metagenome assembly OJSP01 (sample SAMN04168659, study PRJEB22393) | human gut metagenome | biome: human gut microbiome; feature: stool | host: Homo sapiens | collected 2014-05-12
TCCTTATGAGGAGTCGCCCTTCGGCCCGTCCTTTTTGTATGCCGACGCGTTCGGACAACGAAAGCTGCTCAGCCGAAAACCGGGCCGACCTATTACAAAGTCAGCCCGGCTATTTTCTTGCTTATCTTATTTTACTGCCCGCAGAACTGCAATATTGCGCTTTCCTATTACGGCGTACATTCTCTGGATGTTTTCGCTTAGAGAAGCGCCCTTCCAGAAGACGCTGGAGCTGCCGCCGACGAACATCGTCGCCCCGGCCTGCCGCATTTTCTCCGCATTTTCAAAGCTGACGTTTCCGTCTACCTCGATCTCCAGATCCGGGTAGCCGTTTTCGTCCAGAAATGCGCGCAGATCGCGCAGCTTCTGCAGCATGGCCGGAACGAGCTGCTGACCGGCAAAGCCGGGATCGACCGTCATGACCAGCACGCCTGCCAGATCGGGCAGCAGATAGCGGATCACATCATACGGCGTCGCAGGATTGATCGCGAGCATCGGCTTTCCGCCCAGCGCGGCGATTGCACCGATCGTGCGATGGATGTGCGGCGTGCTCTCCCAGTGCACCGAGACATACTCACCCGGCTGGATCGCAAAGCGCTTCAGGGTCATCACATTGTCCACGCGCTCGGTGAAGATGGCGCGCTTGCCGGTCTGGCGGGCCAGCTCGTAGGCGTAGACGATGCCGCCCATGGCCGGGCCGACGATCACATCCACGTCCATTTCCTTGACCTTATCTGCCACGGCCTTCATCACCTCGGCGCAGCGGTCGGGGTACTGCTGCAGGTAGGCCATCTGGCAGTATGCGCTGGAATGGCGGCCGGAGGAGAGCAGGAAATGGCCCTCCAGGAATGCGTCACAGCTCTTCAGAATTTCAAGTGCTTCACTCATTGTAGTTCTCCCTCTCTTTTTTATGAAAAAACATCTTTTGAACGGTATTGTACCACGCTTTTGCAGCAATTGCAAATTTATGCACAAGTTTTCACTTTATACGCATAATCCGTGGTTATTCTGGTATATCAGCTCAATTATTCAGCATTTCGGGCGCAGCCGCGGATCTCCTCCAGCGTTTTCACGCCGTGGGCATCCATCCACTGTGCCATCTCGTCGGCAATGGTCTCCATGGCGCGGGGGTTGGCAAAGTTTGCCGCGCCCACCTGTACCGCCGTGACACCTGCCATGATGAATTCCAGTGCGTCACGGCCGGTGGCAATGCCGCCCAGACCCACCACCGGGATGTTCACGGCACCCACTGCCTGCCAGACCATGCGCAGGGCAATGGGCCGCACCGCCGGGCCGGACAGACCGGCAAAGATGTTGTTGAACACCGGCTTGCGCTTTTCCAGATCGATGGCGCAGGCCTGGAAGGTGTTGGTCAGGCTGATGGCATCCGCACCGGCGGCCTCCACAGCCTTGCACATCTCGGGGATGTTCTCTGCCTGGGGGCTCAGCTTGACCATCAGGGGCTTTTTGCAGGCCGCGCGGACCATCCGCACCACCTCACCGGCAGCCTCGGCCTTCACACCGTAGGCCATGCCGCCCACCTTGACGTTGGGGCAGGAGATGTTCAGCTCCACGATGTCCACTGCGCTCTCGCTCAGCAGAGCCGCACCCTCAACATACTCTTCCTCACTGTGTCCACCCAGATTGGCAATGGCCACTGTGCCGTATTTCTGCTTGAGCTCCAGCATCTCATTCAGCTCCACATCAATGAAGTGCTGAACGCCGGGGTTCTGCAGGCCGATGCTGTTGATGAGACCGGAGGGGGTCTCCCACAGGCGCTCACCCTTGTTGCCGTACTGGCCGTGCAGGGTCAGGCCCTTGCCGGAGATGCCGCCGATCTTGGAAAAATCGGCCAGTTCTTCATACTCCACACCGTAGCCCACCGTGCCGGAAGCGCCGATGACCGGGCTGTTCATCACAAAGCCCAGCAGGTTTGTTTTCAGGTCAGCCATCAGAAGAACACCTCCGTTGCATCAAAGACCGGGCCATTCTTGCACACGCTCTTGCCCTCGCCGCCCTTGGTCTCGCAGGTGCAGCCAAGGCAGGCACCAATGCCGCAGGCCATCTTCTTTTCCAGGCTCACGAAGCAGGGGGTGCCCTTTTCGGCACAGATCCGGGCAGCGTTTTTCATCATCACGGTGGGGCCGCAGATCAGCACGGCATCGTAATCTGCCGGGTCATACAGCTGGGTCACAAAGCCGTGGAAACCCACCGCACCGGTATCGGTGGAGACCTTTACCACATTTGCGATGGTGCGGTACTCCTCCATGCAGTAGGGGGTATCCCGGAAGCCGAAGAACACGTCCGGCTTCACACCGGCAGCTGCCAGTTCCCGGGTGACCTGATACATGGGGGCGGTGCCAATGCCGCCGCCCACCACAGCGATCTTATGGTATTGTCCGGCCAGGGCCGGGATATCAAAGCCGTTGCCCATGGGGCCGGTCAGCTGGAAGGTATCGCCGGTCTTCAGCTGGGCAATTTTGTGAGTGCCCTCGCCGATGACCTGATACAGGAACTCAATGGTCTGGATCTCCGGCTCCCACTTGTGCACGCTGATGGGGCGGGACAGGAAGGGGGCCTCATCAGCACCCCAGGCACGCAGGGTAAAGAACTGCCCGGCGTGGGGGGCATGCTCCCGGTCAGGCCAGAGGGCACGCAGGAGCCGGATGTCCGGCAGGATGCTCTCATGGCTCAGAACGGTGGCTTCACAGCAGGCTGCACGCATGAGCAATGGCCTCCTTCATGTTCACACACTCGTTGTAAGCGGCCTCATCAAAGGCCACGCCGGGCTGCTTCTTGTAGGCCAGCAGGATGCCGCGGCTGGAGTTGACCACGCCGCCGTTGCCCTTGGTCAGGTACTGGGCAATATCCTCCGCCTTGCCGCCCTGTGCGCCGTAGCCGGGGATGAGGAAGAAGCTGTCCTGATACTTGGCGCGGATCTCGGTGGCCTCCTCGATGTGGGTGCCGCCGATGACCAGACCGATGGAGGAGTAGCCGTGCTCGCCCATGTAGTCCTTGCCCAGAGCGTTCAGCTTGTCGCCCACCAGATCGTAGACGTGGCGGCCGTCTGCCAGCTTCTCATACTCAAAGTCCTTGGCACCGCCGTTGGAAGTGCGGCAGAGAACGAACATGCCCTTGCCCTGCTTTTCGGCATAGGGCAGGTAGGGGCTGATGGAATCCAGACCCATGTAGGGGGCCAGGGTGACGAAATCAGACTCGAAGTCGCCGGTGAAGTGGCCCATGGCGTACATCTCGGCGGTCTTGGCGATATCGCCGCGCTTGATATCGGCGATGACAGGGATACCGGCCTCGCGGACAGCGGCCAGAGTCTCGGCGTAGGCCTTCATGCCCTCCAGACCCAGGGACTCGTAGTATGCGATCTGCACCTTGTAGCAGCCAGCCACAGCCTTGGTGGCATCGATGAGCTTCTTGTTGAAGCGGACGATGTTCTCCCCCTTGGTCAGGGCGGTGTCCACAAAGTCAGCGGGCAGGTAGCTGAAATCAGTGTCCAGACCCACACACACCGGGCCGCGGGCTGCAACTGCTTCGTAAAGCTTGTCCATGTTTGTCATTGTCGGGTTCCTCCATACTCTCTTATTACGAATTAAACCTCTCAGTCAGCGCTGACGCGCTGCCAGCTCCCCTAGTAGGGGAGCCCTTGGCAAAGAGGTGAAGTGATACGTTCTGACTTTTACTCCTCAGCCTGATAGGTCAGCTTGCCACCCTTGATGGTAGCATAGACCCTGCCGTAGAGCTGTGCACCATCAAAGGGGCAGTTATGGCTCTTGGAGTGCAGCTTTTCCTTGTCCACGGTGTAGGGGGTGTCGAGATCCACCAGCACGAAGTCTGCATCGTAGCCGGGCTCCAGCTGGCCCTTGGCAAGGCCCAGGATCTCTGCCGGGCGGGTGCTCATCAGGTGCACCAGCAGTTCCAGCGGCAGGCCCTCTTCCCTGCAGAGCTTGGTGTAGCAGACCCCAAAGGCGGTCTCGCTGCCCACCATACCGGCCATGCCCTTCAGCTTGTCCTCCTCGGAGTGGGGAGCGTGGTCGGTGGCAATGGCATCCACCACACCGGAACGGATGCCATCGATGAGCGCCTGCACATCATCTGCGGTGCGGATGGGCGGGTTGACCCGGTAATCGCAGGTCTCATTGTTGAACCACAGGTGATGCGGGGTCACCTCGCAGGTCACAGGTGCGCCGCGCAGCTTGGCCATCTGGATGGCCTCCAGCGCGCCCCGGGTGGAAACGTGGCACATGTGCAGCCTGGTCTGGTAGTACTCGCTCAGCCAGCAGTTGCGCACGGTCTCCAGATCTTCAGCCAGCCGGTAATCCCAGGGGCTGATCTCCATATCCTCGGCGTGGCTCATCACGGTGATATCCCGCTGGGTGCAGATGGCAAAGGCCCGGGCCATGGTGGCGTTGTCCTGCACACCGTGGCCATCCTCGGTGATGAACTTCACGCTGGCGGGCAGGGTCTTGAGGTGGTCGATGGTCTTGCCGTCAAAGTTCTCGGTGATGGAAACGGTCTGGTTCACATCGCACAGGCCCACCTCGGCGGCCTTCTGCTCCACCATGGCTGCCTGTGCGGCAGAGGAGCAGATGGGCTTTGTGTTGGGCATCAGGTTGACAAAGGTGTAGCCGCCTGCGGCCGCAGCCATGCTTCCGGTGGCGATGTCCTCCTTATATTCAAAGCCCGGGGTGCGCCAGTGGCAGTGCAGGTCCACAAAGGCAGGCAGCACGGTCAGACCGCCTGCATCGAGGACAGTCTCCCCCTCCCCGGCCAGTGCAGAAAGATCCTGACCCATGGCGGCGATCTTTCCGTCTTTCACGAAAAGCTCCACCGGGCGGCCCGCAGCGTTTACAGCGTTGATGAGCAGCATATTCTTTTACCTCCCTGTTCGTATTTCGGATGGGCGGATGCGGGCGTTGCAGCCCGCGGACAGGCAAAAAAAAGAACTTTTCCACAAACGGAAAAGTTCAAAAAGCGAAAAAAGGAAACACGGAACCCACCGCAAAAACGGCTGCAAACTGCTTTTTCAGTTCAGCATTCATTTTTGACAGCATTCGTCCGCTTCTCCTTTTCCTTCGCATTTGTTTTCGTTATATTTTATCATAGAAACGCAAAATGTGTCAATGCTTTCTGTAAGATTCCTGTGTGAAAAGGTTTTGGCTGTATCTCCCGGAATTTTGGCTACTCTACCGAAAACCCGTTTCCCGCCCCATAATCCCTGCGCGGAGGGGGATTTTTCTCCGTCAATTCCTACCAAAGCACTGTACATTGAAGTTTGCATGTGTTATTATAGTATCTGTCAAATAGAGAGAGCCGCACCGAGGCGGCTGAACAAAAAGGGAGGGTTTCCCACATGAGCTTATTGGAGGACGCACGGAACATCCAGCGCAAAGACCCCGCCGCACGCAGTGTGCTGGAGGTCATCCTGCTGTACCCCGGCTTTCATATCCTGGTCTACCACCGCATTGCCCACTGGCTGTATGAGCACGGGCACTTTTTCCTTGCCCGCTGGGTCAGCCAGCACGGCCGCCACAAGACCGGCATCGAAATCCACCCCGGTGCCCGGATCGGCAGGTGCCTGTTCATCGACCACGGCATGGGCATCGTGTTCGGCGAGACCACCGTGATCGGCGACAACTGCACCATCTACCACGGCGTGACGCTGGGCGGCACCGGCAAGGACACCGGCAAGCGCCACCCCACCCTGGGGAACAATGTGCTGATCGGCGCGGGCACCAAGGTACTGGGCCCGGTGTATATCGGCGATAACGCCCGCATCGGCGCAGGCAGCGTTGTGCTGCGCAACCTGCCCGCCAACTGCACCGCCGTGGGCGTGCCCGCCGAGGTGGTGCGCATCAACAACAAGGCCGTCAACCCCGCCGATGACCTGGACCAGCAGGATCTGCCGGATGTCATGGCTCAGCGCCTCACCGAGCTGGACCGCCGCATCAGCAGGCTGGAAAAGGACGCACAGGGGGATGTGCCCCCCAGCATCCACGAGGTCATCCAGAAACAGCAGCGCTGAACCTCCCGGTCCCACTTTGCGTGCCAGCTTTCCTCATAGGGGAGCCGCCGGCATGGCGGTACTATCCGCAAAAACTGAACAAAACGAAAGCAGCTGCGCTCCGCACACACGGAACGCAGCTGCTTTTCTGTTATTTACAAGGAGTTGCCACCAGTTCTTTGACCTTTTGTGCCGCTGCCGCCACCAGCTGGCCGATGGGCTGGTCTGGCACGCCCACCACGATGTTCTCACAGTGGTTGATAGGTACCAGCACCCGCCGGGCGGGGCTCTGACAGACTGCCGCTGCCATGGCGGGGGTGATCTCGCCCAGCAGCGCGTCAGCGATCACAATGCCGATGGGCCCCACGATAACATCCGCGGTGCGGCAGTTCACGACCACGGCGTTCTCGCCGGTGGCGGCGCGGACCGTCCCCGCCTTGAGCATGGCCGAAGTTGCAAGGCTGTTGGTGCCCACGGCGGTCAGCCGGGCTTCCGGGCAGGCGGCAGAGATGGCCGCCACCAGCTGGCGGCCCAGACCGCCGCCCTGGCCGTCAATGACCAGAACGTTCATCAGAAGTCGATCTCCTCCAGCCGCAGCAGGGCGATGATGTAGATCTTCAGGGCCTCCAGCAGCTTATCGATGGGAGCTGCCTCGTTGGCACCGTGCATCGGGCCGCCGAACTCAGGCAGCACCATGTCCTCGTGCTCGGGGCCAAAGCTCACCGCATAGGGGAAGTGGCGGGCATAGGTGCCGCCGCCCATGGTAAAGGGCGTGGCATTCTCGCCGGTGACCTCGTTGTAGGTCTCGATGCAGGCCTTGATGGCGGGGGTATCGGCTGCGATATAGAAGGGCTCGGCACCCTCGGCCTTCTCCAGAGAAGCACCCGTGCCAATGGCAGCTTTGATCTGCTCCTTCATCTTCTCGGCGTTGGTGCAGGTGGGGTAACGGCTGTCCATGGTCTGGACGATCCGGCCCTCCCGCATGAAGATGCGGCCGCCGATGATGGTCAGGGGGCCGAAGGGGCCGTCGGCGCAGTCGATGCCCAGGCCGGTGCCTGCGGTGGAAGCGTGCAGCTTTTTCAGGGCTTCCAGATAGGCGCGCTCTGCATCGTTGCACAGATCGTTGTCCAGCAGGTAGTTCACCACCAGACCGATGGCGTTGACCGTGCCCTCGGGCATGGCGGCATGGCCGCTCTTGCCCCAGCCCCGGATACGCACCCCATTGCCTTCCGGCTCCAGCGTGATGTTGGGGGCATTTTTCAGCTTGGTGATGTCAGTCTCCACCAGTGCGCTGGCGCGGTCGGGGACTGCGTTGTTGGCAACGCCGCCCTCAAACTCCTTGATCTCGCCGTTGCAGACCGGGCTGACCAGCTCCGCACCGAAATGGCCCTTCTCGCCGTTGCACACCGGGAACTCTGCATCCGGGGTGAAGCAGAACACCGGGGCCGGGTAGTTCTTGAGGTAATATTCCACATCGTTCATGTGGGTCTCTTCGTTGTCGCCAACCATTGCGCGGATGGGATACCGCAGGGAAACGCCCTCCTCCTTGAGGAACTTCAGGGCGTACAGGGTAGCCACCATGGGGCCCTTGTCATCGGCCACACCACGGCCGATCATCCAGCCGTCCCGGATCTGCATCTTGAAGGGGTCCTGGCTCCAGCCGTTGCCCACGGGCACCACATCCACATGGCAGATGGTTGCCAGATACTTCTCGGGGTCTGCACCGGCCAGCTCGGCATAGCCGATGTAGTTCTCGCAGTTGCGGGTCGCCAGACCCATGCCTGCAGCCAGCTCCAGCGTCTTGTCCAGCGCCGCGCGGGGGCCCTCACCAAAGGGAGCTTCCTCGGTCGGGGTGCCCTCCACACTGTTGATGGCCACCAGCGCCGCGATGTCCTCCAGAATCTGCTCCTTGTTCGCCGCAATAAAGGCGTCGATCTTCTGATTCAATGCCTGATCCATGATTGCTTCGTCCTTTCTTTGTCGTAACGACACGTTACTGTTTATTGTAACACACTTAAAGCGCTTTTGCCAGCCTTCGGCAGCCTGCTTCTGTTCGAAACCTCTCCGTCATCATCGCTATCGCTCGATGCCACCTCTCCTAATAGGCGAGGCAGGACTTGGCTCCCCTGCCAGGGGAGCTGTCGCGGCAAAGTCCGAATCTATCACACTGCAAACAGGCTGCTGGCCGCGCCCAGCACACCGGCGCTGGCCAGACCCATGATGATGCCCGCCAGCAGCACACCGCCCATGCAGGCAATGAGAACATCCTTGAACTTCATGTCCAGAATGGAGGCTGCCAGTGTGCCGGTCCAGGCACCGGTGCCGGGCAGCGGGATTCCCACAAAGAGCAGCAGGGCAACGGTCAGACCCTTGCCGGCCTTTTCCTCCAGCTTGCGGCCGCCCTTTTCCCCCTTGGTGATGAAGAACTTGCACACCGGCCCGATGACCGGCTTGTGGTAGCCCCAGATGAGGAACTTGCGGGCAAACAGGTAGATAAAGGGCACCGGCAGCATATTGCCAAGCACGCAGACCAGATAGGTGGGCAGGGCGGGCAGGCCCATGCCCAGCCCGATCGGAATGGCACCGCGCAGTTCAATGACCGGCACCATCGAGACAAAAAACACCATCAGATAATTCTTGAGCATCCAGGTTTCTCCTTATCATAAGATCATGATCGCAACGGCTTACAGGTCGATGACCAGCTCCACCGGGCAGTGGTCGGAGCCAAACACCTCGTTGTGGATCTCGGCGGCGGTCACCTTGTCGGCGATGCGGTTTGAAACGATGAAATAATCAATGCGCCAGCCCGCGTTCTTTTCCCGGGCGTGGAAGCGGTAGCTCCACCAGCTGTACTTCACCTCGTCCGGGTGGACCGCGCGGAAGGTGTCGGTAAAGCCCGCCGCCAGCAGCTCGGTCATCTTGGCCCGCTCCTGGTCAGTGAAGCCCGCGCTCATCCGGTTGGTCTTCGCATTCTTGATGTCGATCTCGGTGTGGGCCACGTTCAGGTCACCGCAGAGGATGACCGGCTTTTTTGCGTCCAGCTCCAGCAGGTAGACCCGGAACGCATCCTCCCAGGTCATGCGGTAGTCCAGCCGCTTCAGGCCGTCCTGGCTGTTGGGCGTGTAGCAGTTGACCAGATAGAACCCGGGATATTCCAGCGTCAGCACCCGGCCCTCGTGGTCGTGCTCCTCCCTGCCGATGCCGGTGGTCACGGCCAGCGGGGCCGTTTTGCACCAGCAGGCCGTGCCGGAGTAGCCCTTTTTCTCGGCGGAGTAGGTGTACTCGGTGTAGCCCTCGGGGGCAAAATCAGCCTGCCCCGGCTGCATCTTGGTCTCCTGCACCGAGAAGATGTCGGCATCCAGCGCCGCAAAGCTTGCGGCAAAATCGTGGGTCAGGCAGGCCCGCAGGCCGTTGACGTTCCAGCTGATCAGTTTCATATCCTGTTCCTTTCTTATGCCTGATATTTTGTTTTCCATGCGCCGCTCTTCATGCGCGCCACAAAGCAGATGACACGGCAGACCCAGTCAATGACCATGGCGATCCAGACACCCACAGCGCCCCAGCCCATCCTGACACAGAGCAGGTAGCTGAATCCCAGCCGCCAGATGGCCATGCTGAGCACAGAGACCACCATGGTAAATTTCACATCGTTGGCCGCGCGCAGGGCGTTGGGCAGAACAAAGGAGGCCGGCCACAGGAACAGGCCGCTGCCTGCGTGGATCTGCACCAGCAGGATGGCCAGCGCCATGGTCTCGCCGGAGAGGGCGTAGATGCCCACCAGCGGCTTGAGGAAGAGCAGGATGCCGCCGTTGAAGATCCCCATAGAGATGTAGGCCCAGAGCAGCAGCTTGCGGGTGTAGAAAACGGTCTGCTCATTGTCCCCTGCGCCAACGCAGCGGCCCACCACCGTGATCATGGCCAGACCAATGGCCTGCCCCGGGATGCAGCCCATGCCGTCCAGATTGTTTGCCACGGCATTGGCGGCGATCTGCACGGTGCCGAAGGTGGAGATCATGCTCACCACCAGAATGCGGCCCGCCTGGAACAGGCTGTTCTCAAAGGCAGACGGGATGCCGATGCCCAGGATGCGCTTTGCCATCCGGCCATCCAGCCGGAACGTTTTGGGCACGGTAAGCATGTGGCCCTTCTGGTAGCAGCGGTTCAGGATGAGCACCGCCGCCACAGCACGGGAGAGGACGCTGGGCCAGGCAACGCCGTCCACGCCCATACCCAGCACAAAGATGCAGACTGCATTGCCCACGATGTTGATGATGTTCATCAGGATGCTGATCTGCATGGAGATTTTGGAGTTGCCCATGCTGCGGAAGAGCGCAGCACCGGCATTGTACATGGCCAGGAACGGGTAGCTGACCGCCGTGATGCGCAGGTAGAGCACACCAGCCTCCAGCACATCGGCATCGATGCTGCCATAGCACAGCCGGATCATGGGACGGGCCAGCACAAAGCAGAACACCCCCACACCCACGCCCAGCAGAGCGCTGAGCAGGATCAGCTGACCCGAGCTTGCGTTGGCGTGCTTCTGCTCCTTTGCACCCAGATACTGGCTGACCACCACCGCGCCGCCGGTGGCCAGCGCCGCAAACAGCACGATGATGAGGTTGTTGATCATATCCACCAGGCTGACACCCGAGATGGCGGCTTCGCCGCAGCGGGAGACCATCATGGTATCGGCCATGCCCACCGTCACGGCCAGCAGCTGCTCCACCAGCAGCGGCCCCACCAGCCTGAGCAGATCACGCTGGCTGAACAGCGGGGTCCGCCCGCCAAAGCACGGAGCCTTGTTTTGTGCGATCGTATGTTCCATTCTATTCCTCGCTTCTTCCCGCACCTTTTCTGCCCTTCCGGGCCACAGAGCGTTCTTTTCTCATAGATGTATCCATCATAACACAGCCGCATCCCGTTGTAAAGAATCAGCTTCTGCAATTCCGAACCTCTGCCCCGGCCCGTGCTTGTTTCATCACTTTGCCAAACACATCTCCCCCGTTTTTGTGCGTTGTGACAAAATTACTTTTTTTGCTCGAACAAGAGAACTTTTTTCAAAAAAGCTCTTGTATTTTTCTGTGAAAAGTGTTATCTTGTATCCAACAGGAGCGTCAGTTGGATACAAAGTGAAACGACGCGCTTTCCTTTCCGGTACTCCTGTTGTTCATCCTTCTATTATTATGCTATTTTCTTCATTTACCTTCTTATCATTTACCCTGTCCTGAAAAGGACAAACAAAAAACGCTTCCCCACCTGCACGGGGGAGCGTTTTTTGTTTGTCTGCCGCCCACCATAGAAAAGCGCCCTGCACCTTTCACGGTACAGGGCGCTTTGCGTTTCAGTTTTACAGCGCTGCAACAGCGGCCTTGAGCTCATCCACGCGGTCGGTGTTCTCCCACTTCACGCCCAGATCCTCGCGGCCCATGTGGCCGTAGGCGGCCAGCTTGCGGTAGATGGGCTTCCGCAGGCCGAGGTCACGGATGATGGCGGCGGGGGTCAGGTCAAAGACCTTCTCCACTGCCTGCTCGATCTTCTCATCGGCCACGGTGCCGGTGCCAAAGGTATCCACCATGATGGACACAGGCTTTGCCACGCCGATGGCGTAGGCCACCTGCACCTCACACTGCTTAGCCAGACCGGCAGCCACGATGTTCTTGGCCACCCAGCGGGTCGCGTAAGCGGCACTGCGGTCCACCTTGCTGGGGTCCTTGCCGGAGAATGCGCCGCCGCCGTGGCGGGCGTAGCCGCCGTAGGTGTCAACGATGATCTTGCGGCCGGTCAGGCCGCTGTCGCCCTGCGGGCCGCCCACAACAAAGCGGCCAGTGGGGTTGATGTAGTACTTGGTGTTCTCATCCAGCAGCTCGGCAGGGATGGTGGCCTTGATGACCTTCTCCATGATATCGGCCCGGAGCTGCTCCATGGTCACGCTCTCGCTGTGCTGGCTGGAGATGACGACTGCATCCACGCGGATGGGCTTGTTGTTCTCGTCGTACTCCACGGTGACCTGGCTCTTGCCGTCCGGGCGCAGGTAATCCAGCTCGCCGCTCTTGCGCACCTCGGTCAGCTTCTTGGCCAGCTTGTGGGCCAGGCTGATGGGCATGGGCATCAGCTCAGGGGTCTCATCGCAGGCATAGCCGAACATCATGCCCTGGTCACCGGCACCGCCGACCTGGTCGTTGGTGCCCAGTGCGATATCGGGGCTCTGGCCGTCGATGTTGGAGATCACGGCGCAGGTGTCAGCGTCAAAGCCGTACTTTGCACGGGTGTAACCGATATCAGAGATGACCTCGCGGACGATCTTCTGGAAATCGACATAGCAGCTGGTGGTGATCTCGCCCATAATGTGGACCAGACCGGTGGAAGCGCAGGTCTCGCAGGCCACGCGGGCATCGGGGTCGTGGGTCAGGATCTCGTCCAGGATGGCATCGGAGATCTGGTCGCAGATCTTGTCAGGATGTCCCTCGGTGACGGACTCAGAAGTAAACAGGTGTCTTGCCATAAATTTTGTCCTCCATGTGTGGTGAATCTTGCACAGCTTCATACACGTCCATCAAGTTTGCGCAAACAAAAACGCTCAGAACCGAAGCTCTGAGCGTTTGCACTCTTATCTTTCGGTTTCCCGCAGGATTTGGCACCTTATGCTTTCGCACAGGTTGTCGGGCTTCACAGGGCCTGTCCCCTCAGCCGCTCTTGATAAGTCGGTATTCAGTTGTTTTCCGAGAGATATCTTATCATCTCTTCGTCAGATTGTCAAGAAGAGTATCACTCTTTTTAGACATTATTCTGAAATTGATGGAGCGTTCCCCTGCTCCGGTACGGCATGGCCGTTCCGGGCGGCGTGGAAAGCGCGCTTTTCCGCATACATCCGCTCGTCCAGTTCCACCAGAAATTTCTCCACGCTGCCGCCCTCATACTTTGCCACACCGGTGGAGAAAGACAGCTGAAAGCTGCCCGCCGGGGCGGCGGCGTTATAGCGCTGCACCCGCTGCTCGATGGCGGCACAGATCTTATTCAGGATCTCCTCTGAGCCGTGCCGGATCAGCACCATGAACTCATCGCCGCTTATGCGGATAGCTACCGAGTTTGCCGCCAGCGCCCCGGACAGGATGTGACCGATCTCCTGAATGGCGCGGTCGCCCGCACCATGACCGTAGGTGTCGTTGATCTCCTTGAAGCAGTTCACGTCCATCATGATGCCGTAAATATCCTTTTCCTGCGTGGCGTGGATGCGCTCCAGACAGTAGTTCATGTACTTGCGGCCAAACAGACCGGACAGCTCGTCGATATAGCTGCGCAGACTGCGGAGCTGACTGTCCACAAACACAAAGGCGATGGCCACCGACAGCCAGCCGAAGGCCATACCGTAGAACGCACCCTGCAGCACCGTGCCCACCGCACAGGTGATCACAAAGT
>OJSP01002919.1_pt1 | contig 13293 bp, 9 predicted proteins | sample 1599561 | NCBI WGS metagenome assembly OJSP01 (sample SAMN04168659, study PRJEB22393) | human gut metagenome | biome: human gut microbiome; feature: stool | host: Homo sapiens | collected 2014-05-12
ATAGCTCCAGGGGTCGGAGGTGTCGGCGCGGTAGTAGATGGAGTCCATGGGGCGGATGAGAAAGGCGTCGCCTGCTTTCAGATGGTAGGTGTGGCCGCTGCACTGGTAGATGCCTTTGCCGTGGAAGATCACGTGGAGAAGGTAGTGTGGGCGCATGGCCGGGCCGAAGGAGTGGTTCGGACCGCAGTCTTCCTGGCCGCAGAAGTAGACGGAGAGGGTGTGCTGGGTTTGGGTTTCTTTGGAATCGTTTTTCATTTGGGTGGGCCTCCTGTTTTTGGGTTATTCAACAAAAACGCAATTTTGGGTCACAAAATGGGATGGAATGTTGTATGAGGTGATTATACAATATTGGGTGTGGGAAGGGCAAGGATGGATATGGATATACGGACGCCCGTGAGGTGTGTGCTGCCTGTCGGCGGGGCTTCGTCGGGGGCTGACTTCTAAGCCGCTGAAAATCTGCTAAAAGCGCTTTAAAAATTCTCGAACTCGCGTCTGAAGCCGCTCAGACAGCGAGAATTTTTGAAGCAACGCAGATTTCCACCGGCTAAGAATCAGCACCCCTCCTGCAGAGTCCGCCGACAGGCAGCACACACCTCACGGGCTGGTATTTCAGGGCGGAAGGGATAGAGTGGCGATGGCGGGAGGGATTACAGGTGAGGAGGGAAGGGGATGGAGAAAATGTGGCTGGCGGAGAGGGGATTTGGTTCAGAGTGGGAATGGTGGTGTTTTCCCGGGAGTTGGATGAGTCATCAGCGCTACGCTGGATGACTGGGACGAAAGGCAGAGTTTCCCTGTGGTCTGCCGGGGAAGAATGGGTCGAGGCGTTTCGCTGTCGACTTGGAGGTGAGTTGTTGTGGCAATGCAGTGGCGCCGGGATGAGATATCAATACATAGGAATATAGAGGAACACAGCGGAGCAGGATGAATACATCGGTGTAGCGTAGCATTATCAATACCGTAGAATACATCGCCGTGCCAATACATTAACACATTTCCACAGCGTACGACAATATAGCGTGCCCGGAAAGGGGGAGTGCGAGGGGGAAAAGCGGGCTTCGCAACTCTGAGTGCTTTCTCCCTCGCAGATTTCCTCCGCTTTGAAAAGCGGATAAATTTACACTAATACCCCCAAAAATAACCTCAACATTAAAAAAATAGATTTACATATAAAAGGAGGAGCCTCAACATGAAAACAACTATATTAAAAAACGAATTCTGGTACGGTGGTGCAGTCTATGAAGGCTACCGCCAGCCCGTAGGTGCAGACGACATTGTGGACTGGGATTTCCGCGAAAACCCAACCCACAATCAGATCATGCCTTTATTCCTTTCCTCGAAAGGCCGCTACATCTGGAGCGATGCAGGTTTTCACATTTCTTTCAGAAATGGTGAGATCCTGGCGGAAGGTCCGGAACCTATCATTCTGAAAGATGGCTTCAATGATCTGCGAGGTGCATACCTGGCAGCCATGAAAGCGCATTTTCCATTTCATGAGATCAAACTTTCAGACAGGTTTTTCAAAGTACCGGTATACAATTCCTGGATCGAACTTACCTATTATCAGACCCAGAAGAATATCCTGAAATATGCAAAAGGTATTCTGGAAAATGGTTTTCCATCCGGTGTTCTGATGATCGATGATGGCTGGTCTCCTTATTATGGAAGGTGGCAGTTCAGGGGGGATAATTTCAAGGATGCGAAGGCGATGCTCAAAGAATTGCATGAGATGGGATTTTCTGTGATGCTGTGGATCTGTCCGTTTATTACTCCGGATACGTTGGAGTTCCGGGAGGCTAGGGATAAGCATTTTCTGATTGAAACTCCGGAGGGAAAACCTCGTATCCTGGAGTGGTGGAATGGGTATTCTGCAGCTTTGGATCTGACGAATCCGGATGCGATGAAGTGGCTGAAGGATCAGCTGGATGTTCTGACGGATATGGGTGTGGATGGCTTTAAACTGGACGCGGGTGATCCTTGTTATTATCATGCGGGTGATAAGCTGTTCCGTGATGTTTCTACGGATGAGTTGTCCAGGCTTTGGGCTGAGTTTGGAGAGCAGTTTGCGTTTAATGAGCTGAGAGTGTGTTTCCGGGCCGGGGGTTATTCTCTGATGCAGAGACTTTGTGATAAGCAGACGAAGTGGGATGAGAGTGGTATTGCGGGATTGATCCCGGATACGTTGCTCCAGGGGCTTACTGGGCATCCTTTTGGCAGTCCGGATATGATTGGCGGGGGTGAGTATACCTGCTTTTTGAATGGGAATGAGAATGCGTGTACGCCGGAGATGTTTGTGCGGTATGCACAGATCGCGGCTTTGATGCCGGTGATGCAGTTTTCGGCTTCTCCGTGGAGGGTGCTGCCTGAGGCGGATTTTCAGAAGGTTAAGGCTGCGCTGGCGCTCAGAGAGAAATGTCTGCCGGAGATTTTCAAGGCTGTAGAGTGTGCGAAAGTTACTGGTGAGCCGATTGCCCGTTCTATGGAGTTTGTTTTCCCTGGACAGGGTATGGAGAGGGTGATGGATCAGTTTATGGTTGGTGATGCGCTTTTGGTGGCGCCTGTTTGGAAGCAGGGGGAGGTTGTCAGAAGTGTGACTTTGCCTGAGGGGCAGTGGAGGTGTGTTAGCCTTGGAGAGACTGAGGGTGATGTACTGAATGGTGGCCGGAATGTGGTTCTTGGTGAGAATGATGGGCTGGTTGTTTTGAGGAGAGTGTAGGACAACGCACAACAATTGCGTGCCCGGAAAGGGGGAGCGCGAGGGGGAAAAACGGGCTTCGCAACTTTGAGTGCTTTCCCCCTCGCAAATTTCCGCCGGGAAACAATTCCCGGATCCCCCACGCGGTATTACAGCGGTATATATTCATACATTAAAGTGTAACACTTTCAATCATTAAACCCATGTATAAGTATACCATCCCGACATGAAATGTCAACCACCTTTCCCCAAAAACGAAAATCCCCCCAAAAAATATAAAAACAAAAAGACAAAAAATATATAAAAAAAGACCAGACGCACATCCAAACAGACATACGTCCAGCCATTTTAATTACAATTTACAATTGCCCCGAAGAGCTCAATCCAGCTCTTCATCCACATACTTCTGAATGTTAGAAGCATTCACATACTTCTTAACCTGTACCCCGTCAGTGATCACAAGTGTAGGCGCCTGACGGATCCCATACTGCTTGACAAGCTCGGGATTCTGCTCAGCATCGATGATCTCCAGCTCTTCGCCTTCCAGCATTTTCTTTGCCATACGGCAGTTCGGACAAGTGCTGGTCGTAAAAAGATATTTATGAGATTCCACTGGCTGGATCTCCACCTCGTCACCCTTCATGGTCATCACACTGGTATGGACCTTTTTCAGCTGGGAATGGGTAATATCATAGAGGGTACGGTTCTTGTACTCCTGGGTCTTACCATCGTTCCAGTTCTGTACAGGACGGTAATATCCTGTGATACGGCTGTAAACCTCAGCCTTCTTTCCACATTTCGGGCAGGTGAAATGCTCGCCGCTGATGTAGCCATGCTCCTGACATACAGAATAGGTCGGTGAGATGGTGTAATAGGGCAGGCGATAATTCTCTGCGATCTTACGTACCAGCGCTGCCGCTGCCTTCCAGTCCGGAAGCTTCTCCCCAAGGAATGCATGGAATACGGTTCCTGAAGTATACAGAGTCTGCAGATCGTCCTGAATATCCAGTGCGTCAAAAATATCCGCAGTGTAATCAACCGGCAGATGAGAGCTGTTTGTGTAATACGGAGTGTCGCCCTCTTTTCCTGCTGTTTTGATATCCGGATAACGGCTTCTGTCGTGTTTGGCAAGACGGTATGCAGTGGACTCTGCCGGTGTTGCCTCCAGGTTGAAAAGCTCTCCCGGATATTGCTCCTGATAGTCTGAAAGACGGCTTCTCATATGCTCCAGAACCTCTTTTGTAAACTTCTGGGTTTCCGGATCTGTCATGTCTTTTTTCAGCCAGCAGGCATTTAAGCCCGCTTCGTTCATTCCCACAAGACCGATAGTGGAAAAATGGTTGTCAAAGCTTCCAAGATATCTCTTCGTGTACGGATACAGTCCCTCATCCAGAAGCCTGCTGATCACATCTCTCTTGATGTGAAGAGATCTTGCGGAGATATCCATCATGTGGTCCAGGCGCTGATAAAATTCCTTCGGCGTTCTGGAAAGATATGCGATACGCGGCATATTGATGGTAACAACGCCTACAGAACCTGTACTCTCACCGGAGCCAAAGAATCCACCACTCTTTTTGCGGAGCTCACGGAGATCCAGACGGAGGCGGCAGCACATGCTGCGGATGTCGCTTGGCTTCATATCACTGTTGATATAATTGGAAAAATACGGAGTACCGTACTTGGAAGTCATCTCAAAGAGAAGACGGTTGTTCTCGGTATCAGACCAGTCGAATTCCTTTGTGATGGAGTAGGTCGGGATCGGATACTGGAATCCACGTCCGTTGGCATCTCCCTCGATCATGGTCTCGATAAATGCCTTGTTGACCATATCCATTTCTTTCTTACAGTCCTTATATTTGAAATCCATGTCCTTGCCGCCTACGATAGCCGGAAGCTCTGCAAGGTCGTCCGGAACGGTCCAGTCCAGTGTAATGTTGGAAAATGGTGCCTGAGTGCCCCAGCGGCTTGGAGTATTTACGCCATATACAAAGGACTCAATGCATTTCTTAACCTCTGGATAGGAAAGGTTGTCTGCCTTTACAAAAGGTGCCAGATAAGTATCAAAGGATGAAAATGCCTGTGCGCCCGCCCACTCGTTCTGCATGATACCCAGGAAATTCACCATCTGATTGCAGAGTACACTTAAATGCTTTGCAGGTGCAGAAGTGATCTTACCCTCAATACCACCAAGTCCCTCTCGGATCAGCTGCTTCAGGGACCAGCCTGCACAGTAACCGGTCAGCATGGACAGATCATGGATATGGATATCTGCATTTCTGTGTGCATCTGCGATCTCGTTGTCGTAGATCTCAGACAGCCAGTAGTTTGCAGTAACTGCTCCGGAGTTGCTTAAGATCAGACCTCCTACAGAATAAGTAACCGTTGAGTTCTCCTTTACACGCCAGTCCTCAACCTTTACATAGCTGTTTACGATTTCTTTATAGTCAAGGATGGTGGATTTCATATTGCGGATCTTCTCACGCTGCTTACGATAAAGGATATACGCCTTGGCAACATCAGAATATCCGGCCTGGATCAGTACGTTCTCCACACTGTCCTGGATATCCTCAACAGAAATCCGGTTGTTCTCGATCTTATTCTGAAAATCCGCTGTAACACGAAGTCCCAGAAGATCGATCATATCCGAACTGTAATTCTTACCTTTGGCATCAAATGCCTTATCAATTGCCGCGGTGATCTTCCCCATTTTAAATTCGTCTAATTCACCGTCTCTTTTTACTACCTGAAACATAAGAAAATGCCTCCCTCATGCATTTATTTATAAGCGGATATTCCATTCCGCCTCACTTGCCTGCTTACGAACACACTCCGTTTCACGATCTGTGTTCAAAGCGCTGTAGGCTTATTGTATCAGACACGCCTCTTTGCGTCAACATAAAAAGTACCATATATAGTGCCCGTTTTGTTCACGGTACTATATATGGTACTGAGTAGATATTTTAACATTATGTGACTTTCGGATAGATTTCCCGCGGAACTCTTGCTTTTACAGCAATCCCGCCTTCGGTATACTCTTCCGAAAGAAGCTGTCCATACTCACGGATCAGCTGGATCTGACCGGCCTCCGAATAAGGAAAAAGCCGTTCCATATAAATCTGTCCTTCTGCCAGTATCTCAGAAAGAAGCTGCTTAAATTCCTCAAGCCCCTCTCCTGTCCGTGCGGAAATCTTCAGCGTATGGTCTGCCCGGAGATCCCGAAAGCTCTCCCCGGAAACACGGTCCTGCTTGTTAAAAAGTGTGATCGTCTTTTTTCCAAAGGCACCAAGCTCTTTCAGGGTTTCATATACGATATGCATCTGCATCTCCGCCTGAGGATTGGATGCATCTACCACATGAATGATATAATCCGCATATTTGGCTTCCTCCAGAGTACTCTTGAAGGCTTCCACCAGATTGTGGGGAAGCTTGCGGATAAAGCCTACGGTATCCGTAAGAAGAAGCTGCTGTCCGTCATCCAGTGTCAGAAGACGGGTAGTCGGATCCAGTGTGGCAAACAGCTTATCCTCCGAAAGCACCGAAGCGCCTGTCAGTGTATTCAGAAGCGTGGACTTTCCTGCATTGGTATAGCCGACAATGGCTGCTGTCTTCAGATTTCCCACAGCTCTTCTGGAACGGATCAGCTCTCTGTGCTTTTCTACCTGGGAAAGCTCCTGCTTCAGTGCGGATATCCTGTTCCGGATCAGACGACGGTCTGTCTCCAGCTTTTTCTCACCAGGGCCTCTGGTTCCGATTCCTCCTCCAAGTCGCGAAAGAGAAGAACGTAGTCCCACAAGACGTGCAGACCGGTAACGAAGCTGTGCAAGCTCTACCTGGATCTTGCCTTCACTTGTGACGGCACGCTTCGCAAAAATGTCAAGGATCAGCAGGGTACGATCCATAACCTTGCACTCCAGCTCCCGCTCCAGATTATTCATCTGGGCTGGAGAAAGCTCATCGTCACAGATCACACCATTGGCATCCAGGGCATAGAGAAGACCTTTTACCTCTTCGATCTTGCCTTTTCCGATATAGGTGCCCGGATGTACGGCCTCACGATTCTGAATGATCCTGCCTGCAACCGCCGCACCTGCCGTAGCCGCAAGTTCTCCAAGCTCATCCAGGGATTCCTCCATGTCATCCCCCCGATCTGCCTGGACACCGATCAGGATAACCCTGTCCTGTATTTCCTCAAAATATTCCATATCAGCCCTCCGAAGACGTTCTGGTTTTCAGGAAAGCCCGCTCTTTTTTTGCAGCGGAATCTTCAGGGAACATCTCAATATATTCCTGGACCTTGGTCAGTGCAGTAGCAAAATCCAGCTTTTTTTCATAGGCTACGATCTCATTGAACAGAAGACTCTGCATCTCGTCTGTGGTAGCTGTCGGAAGGCCTTTTGTGATGTTATCAAGAGCAGAATCATAATCTCCGCTTCGGATATCGCACAGTGCCAGACCATTATAGCCCTTGGCGGAATCACCCACTGCGGAAATATACTGCTTGTACATTGCCTGAGCATTTTCCACATCATCCTGGGCCAGATATACCATTCCCAGAAGAAGCAATGCTTCCGTATTATCCTTCTTGGTTGCTTCCAGAAGCTCTTTTTTTGCGTTGCTGTAGTCTTCCATATAGTAGTAGACACGGCCTCTGTCACAGTGGTCCTGGGCATCCTTGGCCTCAGAAGAAAGAGCAGCTTCCAGATATCTGGTTCCGTCCGCTTCCATATCCTTGTCCAGATATGCCTCATAGATCTCGATCGCCATATCATAGGTGGAATCTTCTCCATAGGCCTGTTTGAAGTTAGATGCGGCTTCTTCGTAGGAATCCATGGCAAGGGCAACCTTTCCGGTGAGGAAATAACTGCCTGCATCCATGGAAAAATCTTCTCCAAGTGTCTGGCAGTCTGCCATGGCATCCTCGTATTTTCCAGACTTCAGCTCTGCAGTAGCCCGGTAGGACAGGATATCCTTACGAAGGCTTTTGCTTACTTTATCGCAGTTCAGAGCTTCCGTGAAGCTATTCACCGCATCCTCATATTTGCCAAGACGCAGGCTTGCGATACCTGCCCCGCGATAGGACTGTGCCAGCTTCACTCCGTTCTGGATAGAGCTCTGGTACTCCTCCAGGGCATACTTGTAGCTTCCCTGGGAAAGATCCTTTCCGGCCTGTTCATATATTTTTGTTTTTTCACTGCCACAGCCGCCCAGAAGCAAGGCTCCTGTAACGGCTGCAAGAATCAATACGGTCTTTGTTTTTTTCATGGAATTCCTTATTCTACAACAAGCCCTTCGGCTTCCATCACATCAACAACACTATCTACATATTTATGGCAGAGATCATCCGTTCCCGCTTCTACCATAACACGGATCAGCGGCTCTGTACCACTCTCACGTACCAGGATACGTCCGTCATCGCCAAGTGCCTCTGCGGCTGCCTCAATGGCTGCTTTTACCTTTTCGTTCTCCAGTGCTGTTTTCTTGTCGGAAACACGCACATTCCGGAGAAGCTGCGGATAAACCTTCATCTCCTTTGCAAGGTCACAGAGTGTGGCCTTCTGATCCACACATGCCTCCATGATCATAAGAGAAGTCAGGATCCCGTCACCAGTAGCAGAATAGCGGCTGAAGATGATATGTCCGGACTGCTCACCACCGATACTGTAATTGTTTTCCATCATGTTCTCGGCAACGTATTTGTCACCAACTGCAGTCTGCTCATAGTCGATGCCTTCACGCTCCAGAGACTTGTAAAGACCAAGATTGGACATAACGGTGGTTACAACTGTATTTCCGTTGAGCTGGCCTTTCTCTCTTAAATATTTGCCGCACACATACATGATCTTATCACCGTCAATGATGTTTCCGCGGTGGTCTACGGCGATACAGCGGTCTGCATCACCATCATATGCAAAACCGATATCCAGGCCTTTATCTACCACGAACTGTCTCAGAACTTCAATGTGTGTGGAACCGCAGCCACGGTTGATGTTGGTTCCGTTTGGCTCATTGTTGATCACATAGGTTTTTGCACGAAGTGCGTCAAAAACACTCTTGGCAATGGCGGATGAGCTTCCGTTGGAGCAATCCAGCCCAACCTTGATATTTTTGAAATCATGGCATGGGATAGAGATCAGATGTCCGATATAACGGTTTCTTCCGGATGCAAAATCCACAGTACAGCCGATATCTTCTCCGGTTGCCAGCGGAAGCTCCTCGATCTCGCCGTCCAGATATGCCTCGATACGTGCTTCAATATCTGCGGAAATCTTCTGTCCGTTCTCATTAAGGACCTTGATCCCATTATCATTAAACGGATTATGGCTTGCGGAAATCATGATACCGCAGTCAAAATCTTCTGTACGTACCACATAGGATACACTTGGAGTTGTGGTTACATGAAGCAGATAGGCATCTGCTCCGGATGCGGTAAGTCCTGCCGCAAGGGCATACTCAAACATGTAACTGCTTCTTCTTGTATCCTTGCCGATCACGATCTTCGCCTTGTGATCTCTGCCGTAATACCAGCCGAGATAACGTCCCACACGAAATGCATGATCTGCTGTAAGTTTTACATTTGCTTCACCACGAAAACCATCTGTTCCGAAATATTTACCCATAATGTTCTCCTTTATTACTGATACAGTCCTTCCGGATAAACGCCGTCATCTGTAAGTTTTTTGAATGCAGCCTGTACAGATGCCTTATCCTCCTGATAGGTAACACCGAACCACTCGTCCTTTGTCTCAAGAACATCTACCGCTGCTTTTCCGGAATGGATCAGCTGGTCGATAAGCTCAGGAAGAAGATACTCTTTTTTGATGTCTCCCTCTTTGATCCCGCCAAGGAACTCAACGAAGCCTTTCTCAAGGATCTCCATAAATTCCGGTGTCAGTCCCCACATATTCATGGAAACAAGGCTCTTTGTATCCAGTGTTTCTGCTGTACCATCGTCATTTCTTGTCTCTGCGCCGTCTGCTGTCTTGAAGATGTTATGTGTCTCTGTAACGCCCACAAGCTTGCCATCCTCAATATGGCACACTCCTCTTGTGACGCTTCCGTTGTCACTTAATGTATTTCCAAGGCGGAAACCTGCCATGCAGATGTGCATCGGGCCATCCTGCAGATGATCCTGTACCAGGTAGTCATGCACCTTTACGTAGGCTTCTTTTCCGTAGTAGTCATCTGCATTGATCACAGCGAATGGCTCGGAAAGGACTTTCTTTGCTGCCAGTACAGCGTGTCCGGTTCCCCATGGCTTGGTACGGTCCGCCGGTTTTGTAAAATTGCCCGGAAGATCGTCGATCTCCTGGAATGCATAAGCAACTTCTGTAATGTTGGAGATACGGTCTCCGATCACTTTTTTGAATTCATCTTCAAGGTCTTTGCGGATGATAAATACGACCTTGTTGAATCCTGCCTCCAGTGCATCATGGATGGAATAGTCCATAATGATCTCGCCCTTCGGGCCTACCGGTGCAAGCTGCTTGATTCCTTTTCCAAAACGGCTGCCGATACCGGCTGCCATAATCACCAGTGCTGTCTTTTTCATTTTCGTTTCCTCCTGATTTATTATAATTTTTTGAACTCTGTAGCTGTAATCAGCGCTTACTCCTGTTCATTCAGCTTTGTCAGCTTTACTGCCTGGTCTGCTGCGATCAGACTGTCAATAATCTCATCTAGGTCTCCGTTAAGGATATTTTCCAGACGGTGAAGGGTAAGCTTGATCCTGTGGTCTGTTACACGTCCCTGAGGGAAGTTGTAGGTACGGATCTTCTCGGAGCGGTCACCTGTACCGATCTGGCTTCTCCTTGCCTCTGCCTCAGCGTCATGCTGCTTGGCAAGCTCCATCTCATACAGACGGGAACGGAGCACACGGAGTGCTTTATCCTTATTCTTAAGCTGAGACTTCTCATCCTGGCAGGAAATCACGATTCCTGTAGGGATATGAGTAAGACGTACTGCGGAGTCTGTGGTGTTGACACACTGACCACCGTTTCCGGATGCACGGAACACATCGAATTTACACTCATTGAGATCCAGATGGAAATCAATTTCTTCCGCCTCCGGCATGATCGCTACCGTACAGGTAGAGGTATGGATCCTTCCGCCGGACTCTGTCTCCGGTACTCGCTGTACACGGTGAACACCGCTTTCGTATTTCAGTCTGGAATATGCACCCTCACCCTTGATCATGAAGGTAACCTCCTTAAAGCCGCCGATGCCGTTCTCATTGAGGCTGAGCATCTCGGTTTTCCAGCGGCGGGACTCCGCGTATTTTACATACATACGATAAATCTCTGCTGCAAAAAGTGCTGCCTCATCACCACCTGCACCGGCACGGATCTCTACGATAACGTTCTTATCATCATTCGGGTCTTTTGGAAGCAGTAAGACTTTTAACTCCTGCTCTAACTCTTCAATCCTTGCCTTGGACTCGTTCAATTCCTCTTTGGCAAGCTCACGCATTTCCTCGTCGCTTTCCTCATCAAGCATAGCAAGGGAATCCTCTACATTCTGTTTGCACTGCTTGTATTCCTTATATGCCTCAACGATTGGTGTCAGGTCGCTCTGTTCCTTCATCAGTCTTTTAAAACGTTCCGGGTCGTTCGCAACGTCCGGCTCACTGAGCTGATTCATCATTTCTTCATATCGCATCAAAGTATCATCTAATCTGTCAAACATATCTCTACCTCATTTCTCTGCTTTCCTTCTGTGTCATATCCGATATCACCCTAATTCCGCTACAAGTGGCCACGGACCACCCGGTCTAATCCTGCTAAATCCTGCACCACCGTGATATCTTTAAATCCAAAATGCTTCATCATCTCCGTTACGGCAGAAGCCTGCTCACACCCGATCTCTAAACACAGGATGCCATCCTCGTTTAAGTATTCCACACTTCCTGCAATGATCTTCCGGTAAAAATACAGTCCGTCCTCTAAACCGTCTAATGCCTGATGAGGTTCAAAATCCCGCACCTCCGGCATCAGATTCGGAATCTCTGCCGATGGGATATAAGGCGGATTCGAAACGATCACATCGAACTTTCCGCTGAATGCCTCATAGAGATTACTGCGTTCAAAAATAACTGCCGTCTGGTTCAGCTTTGCATTTTCTTTTGCGGCATTGATCGCCTGACGGGAAATATCTCCACCATACGCCTCTATATTCGGCAGATTCCGTACCATACTGATAATGATACAGCCTGAACCTGTGCATAAATCCAGCACACGGGCATCCGGCTTGCAGATCTTTAAGATTTCTTCCACTAAAATCTCCGTATCCTGTCTTGGGATCAGAACACTTGGATTGACCTTAAAAGTCAGTCCCATAAATTCCTGTTCCCCGATAATATATTGTAACGGCACACGCTCTGCCCGCTTTCCAATCGCAAGTTCGTATTCCTGCTGTTCTTCTTCTTTTAATTCATCTGTATCGTTTAAATAAAAATACTGTCTTGTGATATGACAGACATGCTCAAGCAGATACCACGCATCCAGTCTTGCCGTTTCAATTCCGGCTTTCTCAAGCGCTGCCGTGCCCTCTGCTAATGCCTCACGATATCTCATAAGACCTCTCCTTTTTCTCTCAGTCCGCTTCTGCTGCTCCTTCGCCGCGTACTTTTTCTACATATGGTTTCCAGTCAAACACTGCCTCTACCGAAGCAATGGCAACCTCGATCATATCCTCATCCGGCTCTTTTGTCGTAAACTTCTGAAACCAGAGTCCCGGCTTGCTGAGCAGATTCACAAAAGCATTCTCACTCCGTCCTGCAAGACGTAGAAATTCATATGCAACTCCTGCGATCACCGGCACTAAGAGAATCCTGAGTGAAAATCTCCAGATTGCCGAGTCCGTGCGGATACATGCAAAAAACAAAATGCTGATAAATACTACCAGAAACAAAAAACTGGTCCCGCATCTTTTATGAAACCTTGAACTCTTCTTCACATTCTCGACATTCAGATCCAGTCCATGCTCCACACAGTTGATGCACTTATGCTCTGCTCCATGGTACATATATACACGCTTAATATCTTCCATGCAGGTAATTGCAACAATATATATGAAAAAAATAACCACGCGGATGACACCTTCGATCAACGCAAGTAACGTCGGCGAAGCAATCCATTTTTTAAAAAAGAGTGATAGTCCATATGGAAGAAGCATAAAAATCACAAGTGCCAGAATCACAGACAAAAAGACTGTAAATCCCATTGCCACACTTTCCTTCTTTTCCTTTGCCTTCTGCTCCTCTTCGCTCAGCTCCTTTGCCTCTTCATCAAAAAAAGAGGCGGAATACATCAATGTCCGCATGCCCAGTACCAGCGAATCGATAAAATTGATGACACCACGCAAGATCGGTATCTTTTTGATCTTCTGATTTTTGACAATGCCGGGATACTCCCGCGCATCTACCACAATTTCTTTGTCAGGCTTTCTGACTGCCACCGCATAATGAATACCGTTTTTCATCATTACACCTTCCATGACTGCCTGACCACCAATTCCGGAATAGCCCATTGTCTCCTCTTTCTTAAAAAAAGGTTGAGATAAACACCTCAACCTTTCCAAACAACCTATGTCTATTTGTTATCCAT
>OJSP01002921.1_pt1 | contig 13284 bp, 11 predicted proteins | sample 1599561 | NCBI WGS metagenome assembly OJSP01 (sample SAMN04168659, study PRJEB22393) | human gut metagenome | biome: human gut microbiome; feature: stool | host: Homo sapiens | collected 2014-05-12
CCCAGTGCTGTCTTACGATAGACATAGGTCTTGCCGTTCTCTTCTACGATCGCCTTACGGGATACATAGAGGACATCTTCCTTTTCTTCCGTGACGAAGATCACATCTGCCGTCATGCCACCGTAGAGCTGCTCCAGTTCACCTTCCACGCTGATCTCCACAGTGTAGCTTACCGTGTTGCTGTAATCGGAAGTAGCCGTGGTATTGATGGAGAGAATGCTTCCGGTATAGGAATCCTCCGGGTATGCCGTAAAGGTGATATCTACCGCATCTCCAACCTTCAGATCCACAATATCCTCCTGGGTCACATCCACGGAGATTCTCATGTCATCCGACGTTGCATAGGAAAACAAAGCTCCTGTCGTCGTCAGGCGATCTCCCGCTTCGTAGCTGACCTCTGTGATCACACCATCCTCTGTGGCATACAGGATACCATCACTTCCGACAAAATCTTCAAAGGCCTGTAACTGTTCTTCCCGTTTTTCTTTGGTCTCTTCCGCTTCCTGTAAGGTCTCCTTCAGATCTTCCACGGTAGCATTGTAGGTAGTCTGGGCATTCTGTCCGGTGATCACCGCTTCCTGATAGGTCTCTTCTGTATCCAGCTTGTCGATTTTCTGTTTTGCCTGTGCTGCCGCCAGCTGGTTGGTAAGTTCAGTGATGGCATTTTCATTATCTGTTACCGCAGTTTCTGCCTGTGTCAATGCTGATTTTGCCTGTAGATATTTTGTTCGTGCGCTGAGATAACCGTTCTGGATCGTCATGAAATTCACTGTATTATCGGTTCCGACACCTTCATAGCCTTCCTTTGCCTCTTCGTAGGTCTCCAACGCATCCTGATAATCTTCCTGTGCTTGCGTCAGTTTCTCCTGCAAAGATGCGGTATTCGCCTGCTTCTGCTCCAGCTGCACCTGCATAGACGCCACATTGTTCGTCACGCTGGTCCCGGAAGTATTGCGGATGGATGCCGCATAGGAAGCACTGATCTTCTGGGTATCGTAGTCGGTCTGTGCTTCCAGCAGGGACAATTCATAAGTACTCTCTGCCTCCGCATAGTCTGCCTGCGCCTCCACTACCGCATTCTGCAACAGTGCCCGAACTGCCTCCACGCTGTCTTCCGTGAATTTCAGAAGTTCCTCACCTTCGGTGACACGCTGCCCGCTGGCGGCGTAGATCTCCTCTATCTTCAGATATTTCTGTACGGTATCATCGTCATCCTCGTCGCTGTCATCCCCGTCATCATCACTGACGTCCAGATCCAGATCGTAATCTATGGATTTTGTGTTGTAGTCCAGAGAGCCGCTCTCCGTCACACCTACCTTTAAAGTACCACGCTCCACCGTCTCTTCTTTGTAGATCCACTGTTCTTTCTGAAGTAACGGTGCAATGAACACGGTATAGCAGGCTGCAAGGATCAGCAGAAACAGTGCGATCCCCGCCAGGATCAACTTTTTCTGCTTCTTCGTGAGGGATTTCAGTTTTTCAAAATGTGGTCTTTTCAATTTCATGACTGCGTCTGTCCTCCCTGCATGCTCTGTCTCTGCTGTAACTGCTTGATCTCTTCCTCCGTCATGCCGAAGACTACGGTGACGGATTCGTTGGCACTTAAGCTGTCCTCCTCATCTTCCACGTTGATCTGTACCGTCACGCTGTAAGTGACACTGGTACGGCTGTCAGACGAGGATACCGGATCAATGGCTGTGATCACACCGGTATATCCGCTGCCTGCGGAGGTCTGCACATAAGCACTGTCGCCTACGGTCAATTTTGCAATATCCGCCTGGTCTACCGATACGGTGACCGTCAGCTCCTTCGGATTGCTGTAAACGAATACGACTGCATCGGAAGTCAGAGTCTGCTCCGCCCGTACCATGGTCCGCAGGATCGTTCCGTCCTCCGAGGCATAGAAATATCCGTCTCCCACACTGCTTTCAAACAGTTCCAGATTCTCTTTGCATCTTCATAAGTACTTTTCAGAGCTGCCAGATCGGACTTAGCTTTTTCCACCGTAGTATTGTAATCGCTCTCTGCACGTTCCGCACTGGACAAGGAAGTCTCGTAAGTCAGCTTTGCCTGCGCCAGCTGGATCTCATAATTTTCCTTTGCCTCCGTGACTGCCTGCTGAAGGCTGGGAAGCTTTAACTGCAATGTCTGTAAGTTAAAAGAAGCATTGGTGACTGCATCCTCATATTTTTCCTGTGCTTCTTCCAGATCCTTCAGGTTCTGTTCCAAAATACTGTATAAGGATGCCAGAGTTTTCACATTCGAGGAATTGCTGTCCTGTCCACTGCTGCCCAGCACATTGCCTGCGGTTCCACCTGCTTGCACAGATCCGGCTGACCCGCCGGTGATCTGGGACCAGCTGATTCCCCACTCATCCAGTTTATCCGTCAATGCTTTCAGGTTCTCATCATAGATTGCCTGATATTCATCTACCTTGAAATAACTCTTATAGGAACCGTCATTAACGTATGACTCATATTGGATAGGTTACAATTAACTGGACAGATTTTTTAAGGTCATATAATCTATAATAAATACACGAAGGAGCACTCTTTATGACCGAACAAAAACAACGACGAAAACCTCGCAAATATACAGATGAATTTAAACAGCAACTGGTGGAACTATATCGTTCCGGCAAACGCAGATGTGATATCTGCCGTGAATATGACATTGCTACTTCCCTGTTTGACAAGTGGGTAAAGCAGGCATCCAATTCCGGTTCTTTCCATGAAAAAGATAACCGGACTCCGGAGCAGGAAGAACTGATCCGGCTTCGGAAAGAAAACCAGCAGTTAAGAATGGAAAATGATATTTTAAAACAAGCGGCGCTGATCTTAGGACGAAAGTAAATGTGATTAAAGCAAATGCCCACAAATACTCTGTATCAGCAATGTGCCGCGTCCTACAGGTAAACAGAAGCACCTATTATTATGAAGCAGCAGCAAAAAAAGATGAATCAGAACTCACTGCAGACATTCAGGAAATTTTTAGAAAAAGCCGGAACCATTATGGTACACGAAAGATCAAGAAAGAACTGGCTGATTGCGGGAAACAGGTATCAAGACGCAGGATTGGACGGATTATGAAACAGGAAGGTCTGGTATCAAGCTATACTACAGCACAGTTTAAACCGCAAAAAGACAGATGTAATGAATCAAAAGTAGAGAATGTGTTGAACCGACAATTTCAAAACCAGCCATACCGCAATGTAGTGGTAAGTGATTTGACCTACGTAAGGGTAGGAAACCGCTGGAATTATATTTGTGTACTGATTGATCTTTTTAACAGGGAGATTATTGGATACAGTGCAGGAGAACATAAAACAGCAGAACTTGTAAAACAGGCATTTATGAAAGTAGACGGAAATCTGTCGGAAATCCATATTTTCCACACAGACCGTGGAAATGAATTTAAAAACGAGACAATTGAAGAACTGTTAGAAACGTTCCATATGGAACGCTCCCTGAGCCATAAGGGATGTCCTTATGACAATGCAGTGGCAGAAGCTACGTTCAAGATTATAAAAACAGAATTTGTATGGAATGAAACATTCCATACGCAGGAAGAACTGAAGATAAAACTATGGGATTATGTAAACTGGTATAATCATCACCGCATACATTCTTCCTTAGGGTATCAAACGCCTGTACAATATCGGAAAAATAACCTAAAAAAATTTGTCTGAAAAAGTGTTGACAATCCAGTATGCTCGGTGTAGAAGCTTTTGTCTCTGCCGCCTAAGGGCGAGAACCAGTGGAAACTGAAGGTGAGGATACCGCCGGTGGCATAGTCTGTGCTGTTCTCTGTACCCGTGTCGTTCACTTTATCCGGGCGGTTCGCTCTAGCCCACTGCAGGGCGGTCTCTACCGTGCCTTTATTCTCTTCCACTTCCTTCAGGCATTCTGGGGAAGCGTCTGCATAATTGATATTCGGAGAATACGCCAGCAGTTCAAAACCGCGCAGCTTTGGCTCTTTTCCAGTGGTCTGCCGGATATAGGCAATCTCCTCACAGGGGATGGTCTGGGTGTGCTGACCGGTGATGATCTGCTGTCCCGCTGTATTTTTGAGGTATTCCAATAATTCTTTTGCTTCTTGTGTAGCTTTTGCATCCGCTGTTGTCATATATTATATTTTTCCTTTCCATGGGCACAGATTGAGCTTACGGCGGCTGCTGTGCCCTTCCCGATCTTTTTCGTGGGCACAGATTGAGCTTACGGCGGCGTCTGTGCCCTTCTCGCTCTTTTTTGTAGGCACAGCTTAAGCTTACGGCGGTGTCTGTGCCCTTCTCTTCAAAATTGTGCAGGAGTAAAGCATGCTTTCCCGCAAAGCATAAAAAAATAAGGGTACAGAGACTAAATTTCCGTCTCTATACCCTCAGTTTATGACAATATATCATTTATGACAAGCACTATTCCGTATGGCAAGCACTATTCCGTATGGCAAGCTCTATTCCGTATGGCAAGCTCTATTCCAGCTTTATACTTCCTGATAATCGTTACCGGTGTCGTTCTTCTCTACATTCTCTACAGGCTTTGTATCTTCTGCCTTTTCCTTGGCGAAGCCCTTTGCCAGCATCTCGTTGATATCGAGTCCGGTGGACTCTTTGATGCCGTCGGTGACCTGGGTCACGGTGGTCATGATATCGCCTGCCAGCTTGCTGGAATCACCGCCGAACATCTTGATGGAATCTACGTTCATGTAGCCCTTAGCCACAGCCTCGGCGATCTTAGGCAGCTGCTCGAAGTATACCTTCAGAGTATCCAACTCCATCTGCTGTCTTGCAGCGTCGCCGTACTGTTTCATAGCTTCTGCTTTTTTCAGGATACCGGCTGCCTCTGCCTCTGCCTTCGCCTGGATGGCTTCTGCTTCTGCTTTACCTTTGGCTGCCACAGCGGCTGCCTCTGCCAGACCGGCCGCCTTGACTGCCTCTGCCGCCTGCTCCTTGGCGAATCTCTCTGCCTCGGATTTTGCTTTCTCAGCTTCTGCCTGTCTCTGGATCTCGAAGAGTTCTGCCTCCGCTCTCTTCTGTCTCTCATACTGCTCGGCATCTGCCTTCTGCTGTGCTGCGTATTTATTCGCTTCTGCGGTCTTCTTGACCTCAGCTTCCAGAGCTTTCTCCTTGATGGATACTTCTCTTTCCTTTAATTCCAGTTCCTTCTCCTGACGGGCCAGGTTCGCGTTCGCTGTGGTGATCTCCACGGTCTTACGCTGTTCCTCCTCCTGGATCTTATATGCTGCGTCGGCTTCTGCCTTCTTGATATCAGATTCTTTCTTCAGTTCAGCCTTCTTGATCGCCAGTTCGGTCTGCTTCTGGGCGATCTCGGTCTCTGCGATAACCTGTGCATCATTGGCATCCTTCTGCGCCTGTGCTCTGGCGATGGCCACATCTCTGTCTGCCTGTGCCTTTGCTACGGAAGCGTCCTTCTGGATCTGGGACATGTTATCCTGTCCTAAAGCAGTGATCAGGTTGTTCTCATCCTCGATCTTCTGGATGTTGCAGGACTCGATCCAGATACCCAGGGCATTCATATCCTTCTGCGCCTTCGCCTGAACCTCGTCACCGAAGGTCTTACGATCATTACACAGCTCCTTCAGGCACTGGGTACCGATGATCTCACGCATGTTACCCTGTAAGGAATCGGTCAGCGCATCGCGGATCTGATCTTCGTTCATGTTCAGGAAGTTCTTCATGGCTGCGTTAGCCATCTCGGTGGTGATCCTCTTATTAGAATCGGCACCTGCCACTACTTCCCCTTTGGCATTCACGGTAACATCTCTCTGGGTCAGGACTCTGACCTTAGCCACGGCGTCAATATCTACACCGATGAAATCCTTGGTGGGGATATAGCCATTGGTCTTGATGTCGATACTGATCTGCTTCAGGATCAGTTCATCCTTTTTCTCCAGGAAGGGGATCTTGATGCCGGCACGTCCGATCAGGACCTTGGGCTCTCTCTTGATACCGGAGATGATGTAGGCTTTGTTCGGTGATGCCTTCACATAACCGGATGCCAGGATGGCCAGAATGGCAATGGCCAATACGACGATTGCGATAATACCAATGTTAATTTCCATATGTACTCCCTCATTCTTTCTGCTTTCGTAATATATGAAAAGCTGCTTGTATGATATGTATTTTACCATACAGGCAGCTTGACGAACAGTGATATCTATTATTTTTTTATCAATTTATTGTAGCAAAATGCGCACGATATTCCACGTGTGTTACCGGATCTGAGCCAGGTCATACGGTGTTGCCTGATATACGTAATAATTCAGCCAGTTGCTGTAAAGGTTATTGCAATGGGATCTCCACTGTAACAGTGGTCTCTGCTCCGGATCATCATCCGGATAATAATTATAGGGAACCTGGATCGGCAGTCCCTTGTCCAGGTCTCTGTGATACTCATTGTTCAACGTATAACGGTCATATTCCGGGTGTCCCGCCACGAAGATTTTCTTGCCTTCCTCTGCGATAGCCAGGAATACACCGGCTTTCTCGGATTCCGCCAGGATCGTCAGATCCTTACAGGCATGAATGGCTTCGGAAGGAGTCTCGGTATGGCGGCTGTGCGGTGCCAGGAAAATATCATCAAAGCCACGCACCAACGGTATTTTCCGGTTGGATACAGCTGTCTCTTGTTAATACCGTAATAATGGTAGAATCCGGCCTGCGCAGCCCAGCAGATATGCAAGGTGGAAGTCACATGAGTCTCCGCCCAGTCTAAGATCTTACAGGTCTCCTCCCAGTAATCCACCTCTTCAAAGGTGATATCTTCCACCGGTGCTCCGGTGACGATCAGTCCATCGAAGGTGCGGTCTTTGATCTCATCAAAGGTGGTGTAGAATTTATTGAGATGGCTTGCAGGGGTATTCAATGACACATGGGTCTTGGTATTCATGAAGGTCACATCCACCTGCAAAGGGGTATTGGACAAGGCACGCAGCAGCTGCAGCTCCGTGTCCTGCTTTACCGGCATATTGTTTAAGATCAATACCTGCAGTGGACGCATATCCTGATGCAGAGCACGGAATTCGTCCATGACGAATATATTTTCGTTCTCCAGTATCTCTTTGGCAGGCAGATCATTTTGTGTCTTAATAGGCATTTCATTTTCCTCCAGGTCTACTTATTCCTCGTAAGGAATATTATAAGTCTTCAGGAAATCCTCCTCTGTCAGGATCGGGACCTGAAGCTCCTTGGCTTTTTTATTTTTGGAAGAAGTCGAGGTAATGTCATTGTTGATCAGGCAGGTGGTCTTCCCCGTCACACTGCCGGTGACTTTACCGCCTCTCTCCTCGATGACTTCTTTCAAGTCGTTACGACTGGCATAATGGTTCAGACTTCCGGTTACGACGAAGCTCATACCGGATAATGTCTGTGCATTTTCATCCACCTTAGGTGTCTCAATGGTCAGGAACTGTTTCAGATGTTCGATCTGTTCCAGGTTCTCCGCATCGGACATATACTCCGTAAATGCCCCGGCAAGCACTTCTCCCACACCGGGGATAGCACTTAAGGTCTCTGTGTCTGCTGACTGCATTTTCTCCAGATCATAATCAAAATATCTGCAGAGCACCTTGGCATTGGCCACACCGATCCCCGCGATTCCCAGTCCGTAGATCAGGCGGGGCAGCGTCGTATGGCGCGCAGCTTCAATGCTGTCTATCATATTCTGATAAGACTTCTCTCCGAAGCCCTCCATCTGTGTGATTACTTCCTTATAACGATCCAGCCGGAACAGGTCAGCATATTCGTGGATGAAGCCCTGATCGATCATTTTCTCCAATGTAGCTTCGGAGAGCCCATCGATATTCAGGGCATCACGGCTGACGAATAAGGTGTATGCCTTAATCTCCTTCGCCGGGCATTTCTCATTGGTGCAATACAATGTCTGTACTTCATTCATCTGACGAATCTCGGTAGGTTGTCCGCAGACAGGGCAGACCTTCGGGATCTCCACGTTGTCACTACCGGTCAGATTCTCTGCGATCTGGGGGATGATCATATTCGCCTTATAGACTTCGATCGTATCCCCGATTCCCAGATGCAGCTCCTCCATAATACTTAAATTGTGTACACTTGCACGGCTTACCGTTGTTCCTTCCAGCTCTACCGGTTCAAAGATCGCTACCGGATTAATAAGCCCTGTTCTTGATGGACTCCATTCAATCTCCAGAAGGTGCGTCTCGCGGATCTCATCTGCCCATTTGAAAGCAAAAGAATCACGTGGGAATTTTGCCGTTCTCCCAAGCGACTGCCCATACGCAATGTCATCATATACAAGCACCAGGCCATCTGACGGAAAATCATTTTCTATGATCTTTTCTGCAAAAAATGCAACCTTCTCATCCAGTTCTTCCCTTGTCACCAGATAATGCTCCACCACATCAAATCCCTGATGTTCCAGCCAGTCAAGCTGTTCTTTTCTGGAATTGTGGAAATCCACATTTTCTGCACGTACCAGGGTAAATGCATAGAATTTTACGTTTCTCTGTGCCGTGATCTTGTTGTTCAGCTGGCGGACAGAACCACTGCACAGATTCCGTGGATTTTTATATTTTGCATCCACGTCATCAATTTCTTCATTGATCCGCTCAAAATCTTTGTAACCGATCACTGCTTCCCCTCGCAGGATCAGTTCCCCTTTATACGGAATATGAAGCGGCACGTTTTTAAATACTTTCGCATTGTTGGTAATGACCTCACCGACTTCCCCATTTCCTCTTGTAACTGCCTTAAAAAGTTCGCCGTCACGATAGGTCAAAACGATCGTCAGACCATCCATCTTCCATGAGATCACAGCCATCTGGTCTCCGACAAATTCCTTCAGCCTTGCCACTTCTTTTGTCTTGTCAAGAGAAAGCATCGGTGACTCATGACGTTCTTTCGGAAGCTCACTTAATACTTCATATCCTACATTCACCGTCGGACTGGAAGCCATAACGGTTCCCAGCTCTTCTTCCAGACCTTTCAGTTCATCATACAGCGCATCATACTCATAATTGCTCATAATTTCCTGCGCATCCTGATAATAAGCTTTTCCGGCTTTATTCAGAAGCTCTACCAGCTCCTGCATCCTTTTCATCTTATCCATATCCAAATCCACACTTTTAATTATTGTTCCACGGTGTCGGCTCTGACTTTGAATCCCTGATCAGCTCATAGAGTTCATTCAGTTCCTGATCCGTAACCTTCCGGTATTCTCCCGGCTTTAAATTACCAAGTTCGATATTCATGATCCGCACTCTCCGCAGCTCCTTTACCTCGTAGCCAAGTGCCTCACACATCCGGCGGATCTGCCGGTTGAGTCCCTGTGTCAGAATGATCTTAAATTTATATTTTCCAAGCTTTTCTACCTGGCATGGTCTTGTGACAGTATCCAGGATCGGGACACCGCCTGCCATCTCCTTGAGAAATTCATCTGTCACGGGCTTATCAACTGTAACTTTATATTCTTTTTCATGTTTATTTGCCGCACGCATCATCCGGTTGATAATGTCGCCGTTGTTCGTCATCAGAAGCAGCCCTTCCGAATCCTTATCCAGACGTCCTACATAAGTAATCCGTACCGGATAGTTAAGGAAACGTACAATACTGTCTCTCTCCCGTCTTTCCTCAGTACAGACAATTCCACGCGGCTTATTGACCGCAAGCACGATCATCTCTTCCTGTCTGGATACCTGCTTTTTCCCAATCCGGACAACCTGCCACGGCTCTACCTTCATTCCGGTCTCTGCACGCACACCGTCAACCGTCACCTGTCCGGCTGCTATCAGTTTATCCGCTTCCCTTCTGGAACATACACCAGCTTCACTTAAATATTTGTTCAGCCGGACCGGTCCTTTATTTTCCGTGTCCAGAAACTGCTTTTCTATTTTATTTGCCATGTTTTTCTCCTGTTAATTCTCATCCAGTACCCCCGCCAGCATCCGATCTTCAAAGAATGTATTGGCATTATACAGGAACAGCACATCATCAAACTGTTTATCTGACATCACAGAACTTAATTTACCGGTATAATAACGAGGGTCGATCACAACGATTTCCCGGTAATACGGAGCCAGAAGCGGAAGAAAACAGTTTGCATATGAATCTTTGAACACCAGAAGTCTGCGTTTTTCTGTCTGTGTTGACTGGATATCGATCATTGCATGATTTCCACCGAAGAATACGGAATATTGATCTCTCTCATCCAGTTTGGATGAATCATACATAGAAGCACTCTTTTTCTGTTCTTCCACATAATTGACTGCAACCTGTGGTGCATCCGCACTCTTTGGCAGATAAATATAGATTGGTTCCTTATAATCTGTCTCATATCCACTCTTTGCGGATAACGTTCCGTTAAAAGAATCCGATACCGCATAGGCTTTCATCTTAATTTCTTCACTCTTATCCAGTCCAAGCTGTGTCTTTGCTCCCTGGAATGCATACCATGCACCAAGAGAAGTCCAGTGATGATCCGTGTGATAATAAATTGCTTCATCCTTGTGAGCATCCAGTACTTTTTCTGCATCGATCCAGTCATAAGAATCTCCAAGTTCTGCCTTTACACGGCTGATCTGTCTGCTCTGACTGGCAGTCACCGCAAATGCCGGAAGCTTGTCCTCCATAACATTTGCCGCATTCGGAACCAGCATCATATGCATCTGGATATCCGGATAACGCTCTTTAAAATTCTTCATTGCATCCAGATTCTCTTTCAGATCACTTTCATCTGCCACAGCAACATCTTCCATCAGATAATGATCCTTTCCTTTGAAAACACCACCTTCTTCTGTCCTCCCCGCCACACTGTCCGCAAATGTCTTGATTCTTACCCAGGTATCTCTTCCTGCAAACTGATCCGATACATACTCCTCGTACTGCTCCATAAACCTTCCGGAAGCAATTCCGGAAAGAGAAATTTCCGGTTTCTGCGCCAGCATACGCATTTCTTTTTCTGACATCTGCCTGTCTTTATGCATAAGGTTTACTCCGCAGCTGAGAATAAGGACTCCCAGAAATAAAAACGCACATACTGCCTGGATCTGTTTTTTCCCTCCTGGCAGAAAATACTTTGTTCTGTTTTTTTGTTTATTATTCTTTCCTTCTACCATTGTCTTTCCTTAAAATCTAAAATATAAAAATGGATTGTAACTTTCTGTCACCAGATATGCCACACACAGCACAAACAGTCCTGTCATCAGGCAGCCTGCCAGAACCGTATGCGGTCTTTCCTCATTAAATACCAGCCGCTTTCCGAGCAGATGCATAAACGGTGTACTTCCTATGATCCCTGCCACCCAGAAGAGCCAGTTTCGCATGATCAGGTACAATGCCTGGCTGTCCATAAATCCGGTTGCACCCTGTCCGAACATATTGCCGATCCAGGTAAGTGCACTTCCGAGTGTCGGGCTGAAGAACAGTACCCAGCCGAGCATGACCAGAATCATTGTGTAAAGTGTCTGGACTGCCTCCGGCAGCTTTGCAAGTATTTTTCCTGTAAAATATTTTTCAGTAATGAGGATCACTCCGTAGAAGAGCCCCCATACTACAAAGTTCCAGCTTGCCCCATGCCAGAGACCGGTCAGGAACCATACGATCAGAAGATTCAGTAAATGCCGCGGAACCGTTACCCTGTTTCCTCCAAGCGGAATATACACATACTCGCGGAACCATGATCCCAGCGAAATATGCCATCTTCTCCAGAACTCGGTAACACTTTTGGAAATATACGGATAATTGAAGTTCTGCATAAACTCAAATCCGAACATCTTTCCAAGTCCGACTGCCATGTCCGAATAACCGCTGAAATCGAAATAAATCTGGAAAGTGTAGGCAAGACATCCAAGCCATGCAGTCACTACTGACATTCCATCCATCGCCGCGATATTTTCATAAATCGAACCAATCGTATTCGCCAGAAGCACCTTCTTTGCCAGTCCTATCACAAAGAACCAGGCACCGTATCCAAACTTCGTCAGTGATTCCTTTCTTTCACGCAGTTGTCTCTCCACATCTGCATACTGTACGATCGGACCTGCGATCAGCTGTGGGAACATTGTAACATAGGTTCCGAAATCAATCAGATTTACCTGTACGTCTACATTTCCCCTATATACATCAATGATGTAAGACAATGTCTGGAAAGTATAGAAAGAAATCCCCACCGGAAGCGTCACATCTACAGACGGCAGATCGAAAGGGAGAATCTGATTCAGGTTTTCCGTAAAGAACCCATAATATTTAAAAAATCCCAGCAGACCGATATCTACCGCAATCGTAAAAATCAGACTCCTCTTCGCGGACTGTTTGCCGATCTTCCGTCGTTCTTCGATATCGAGTCCCATCAAATAATTAAAAATAATACTGAATATCATCAGTACCACATAAACAGGCTCTCCCCATGCGTAGAAAATAAGGCTGAATAAAAGCAGCACCGCGTTCCGCACACGGATAAATTTCTGCGGCACGATATAATAGCAGAACAGCGCCGCCGGCAAAAAGAAAAATAGAAAAATAGGAAAATAATAAAAATAACGAAAATGGATTTGATTTTCTCCATAGCTTCTCCCTTTTCCTGTAAAACAGGCGCGGCTGCGGCAGGCAAACGGACAGATCACAAGAAACTGCCGGGGGATTCCCGGCAATTCCTGTTTCATGCATTACAACTTATTTTTTCACATTACGATACCATTCATTAATTTCTTCGGTAATCGCATCGCCGCCCTGGGCTTTCCAGTCTTCCACAAATTTATCAAAGGCTTCCACAGGCTCCTTGCCGTAAATAATATTTGTATACACCTGCTTTTCCATGGTCTGGAGCTGTTCCCAGTTCTTTTTCATGGTAGCTGTGGGTTCTCCGTTAAACAGATTGGGTATCAGCTCGTCCTTATGCTCATACGCCACCACATACCCTTCCGAGGTGGCCGGCGAGGTGACAAAGCTGGCCTTGGCCCTGATCTGCGCGCCGGATACGGCTTCTTTTCCTTCACTGATATCCGCATAGGCCTGCATGGTGTCCAGAGAAGGTGAGTTTTTCAGTACGGTGGACTTGCCGGGAAGGAACGGATCTGTGACCGGCGGATCAAACAACGCGGAATCAAACACCACTTCTCCGTCCACGATATCATAATCACAGCCCTCCAGGAAGCCGTACTGGAAATCCCCGGTGCCGAAGGCCACATCATAAAGCCAGTCATAATAAGTGAAAAAGGCTTCCATATTGTTGAAATCCTTATTGAACATCAGCCAGCCGTCATTGGTCTGTGCGGACTGATACGTAGGATCCCCGT
>OJSP01002944.1_pt1 | contig 13205 bp, 9 predicted proteins | sample 1599561 | NCBI WGS metagenome assembly OJSP01 (sample SAMN04168659, study PRJEB22393) | human gut metagenome | biome: human gut microbiome; feature: stool | host: Homo sapiens | collected 2014-05-12
TCTGCCGCACCTCGCTCGCCGTATCGGCACTTAGAATTATGCGGTATTGCCTTTGCATTATGCTGTCATGCAAAGAGATTCATCAAAGGATCGACATTGAACCACTCAACGGTTTTGGGGTCATAGTGGAAGAAGAAACGGCTTTCGCTCTGGTCCGGTGCCTCAATCGGTGTGGCAATAATCATGGAGATACTGCCCCACCGCCAATGCCGGCAAGGCCAGGGTCCCAGCCAACACCAGAAAAATCCGGCAGGGCAGGGAAGAATGCTTCATCATTTCTTACATATATAATAGCGGCAGCACCACAGAGTGCCGCCGAACGGCCTATGCGCACTGTTCCGGCGGCTGTGACCGGCCTGCTGAAACGGCGCTCAATCCACAACCGGAACATCCAGCCCGAACTCCTGCGGGCGGAACCGCGGGCAGACATTTTCGGCGGTGCAGATGACCGAAGCCGCCAGCCGGCTGCCAATGCCGCAGGCTTCCGCCATCGTTTTACCATAAGCGCGGCCAATGACCGTACCGGCAAAGAACGCATCGCCTGCGCCGGTGGTATCGATCACGTTTACCTTTTTGGCGGGTACAATGCCACTTTCGCCATCCGCGCAGGCGTACACCGCGCCTTTGTCCCCCATGGTAACAACCATGCAGGGGATGCGGGCGCTGCCTACATTAGCGGCCAGCGTGCGGCACATTTCCTCCGGCCCCATATGGTCGTATTCGTCAGAAAAGAGGATCCCCGCTTCCTGCTGGTTGCAGACAAAACAGTCGATTTGCTGCAAAAAGTCACGCCGCTCCATGGCAATGCTCATGTTGGAAACCGCGGCATATACCTTTTTGTGGTATTTCTGTGCAAAATACAAGACCTGCTTTACAGTGTCTTTTTCCAGATCAAGTTCAATGGCAATGCCATCGCAGTCCTTAAAGATTTCATCGCCTTTTTCGGCCAGCAGGTCGGTCAGGGGATTGGTGTCCGGCCGCTTGGAGATGGCGGCCACCACATCGCCCTCATTATTGAACACAGCCAGCCAGGTGCCCATGCCGTCCGGCACGCGCTGGATATAGCGGGTATTCACCTTGTGGCGCGCCAGTTTATCAATAACATCCTGCCCTGTGCCAGTGTCATCCACCAGGCTTACAAAGGTGGGGCGCAGCTCCACGTTGGCGATATCCTCCGCCACATTGCGGCACACACCGCCGTGTACCTGTTCTACCCGCCCGGCGTTGCGCCCGCCCGGAATATAGGTGGCAAGGGGGTACCCCTTGATATCAACAAAAACTGCGCCGATGACAACGATCCCCATGCAAAACGCCCTTCCTTACCCAGGGTGCAGCGGAAAACAAGGAAACCGACTGAATGTTCGTTTTTTCAGCTGCACCGTATAACTGTAAACTTATGATGAACAGTTTACATGATTGGGGCCGAAAAAGCAAGGCTGGCGGCGATTTTTACCGCTTTTGCGGCAAACTGTACTGCACGGACGGAATCTTTATCTCCTCTTTACAATGATTTTCCGCGGTGCTATAATAACAGCGAAAAACCGACCGACCGGTCGGTCAAGTGCGCGAAAAAAGCTCCGTTTCCCCCTAAAAAGGGGCGCCACACGGCGGCTGCGCAGCGCTTCGGCGCTCCTTCCTTTTGGGGCAGCCTGAACCCGGCCGGTCGGTCACATCCGCCAACATAGGTCCGCCCAAAGTGCGGGCAAAGGGAACAAACAAATGCCAAAATACAGTGTTAAAAAGCCATTTACCGTACTTGTGGCGGTCATATTGGTGGTGGTGCTGGGCTTTGTAAGCCTGACCGGCATGCAGACAGACCTGCTGCCCAATATGAACCTGCCCTACCTGCTGGTCATTACCACCTACCCCGGCGCCAGCCCGGAACAGGTGGAAAGCGATGTGACCCAGCCGCTGGAAAACAGCCTTTCCACCCTGAATGGTGTAAAGAACGTGACCAGCCAGAGCAACGAAAACTACAGCCTTGTCATTCTGGAATACCAGGACGACACCGACATGGACAGCGCCATGGTCAAGGCCAGCACCGCCGTGAACCAGCTTTCGGACAGTCTGCCCGATATGGCCAGCACCCCCACGCTGATGGAGATGAGCCCCGATATGATGGCCACCCAGTATGTTGCGGTGGACTATGAGGGGATGGACATCTACGAGCTTTCCGACTATGTGGAGGATACGATCGTACCCCAGCTGGAGCGCGTGGACGGCGTGGCCAGCGTTTCCACCACCGGCCTTGTCAAAAAATCAGTGCAGATCACGCTGGACCAGGACAAAATTGACGAGGTGAATGACAAACTGTTGGTCAAGGTGAGTGACCGCCTGGCCGAAGCCAAAAAGCAGCTGGACGAAAACGAGGCCAAAATCAAGGACGGCCTGGCGGAGCTGGACAGTGCCCAGAGCCAGCTGGATTCCGGCAAAGCCCAGCTGAATACCCAAAAGCAGAGCCTGACCCAGCAGCTGCGGGATGCCATCGACCAGCTGAACGAGGAGATCCCCAAGCTGGAAGAGCAGATTGCGGGGCTGAAAACCCAGCTGGACACCGCCCAGAGCAAGCTGAACCAGCTGAAGGTGGACCCCAGCAGCCTGCCGGAAGTGACGCTGCCGATCGATGATGCACTGTTTGCTTCCTGCAAAGAGATTCTGGCAAAATATGACCCCCAGTACGATGCAAATGCCATGCCCGCTAATTTGGAGGAAGCCAAGAGCGACCTGACCAAGATGGCCGCGATGCTGGCTTCCATCGAGCGCGCCCAGCAGGCCATTGAGACCGAAGCTGCCGCTCTGACCGGCGGGCAGAGCGTCAGCGATGCCTGCGCCGCGCTGGACGCCCAGATCCTGACGCTGACCGTGCAGGTGCAGCAGAAGGATAACGAGATCGTTCAGCTGGAACAGCAGCTGGATACCGCCGCTCCGGAAGAGCAGGATGCCATCCGCGCGGAAATCGAAAGCAAAAAAGCTGAACAGGCGGCTTTACAGACCCAGCTGGACACCGCCACCAGCCAGCGCGCAGCCCTGGATGGTTACAAGAGTGATGAAAGCACCCTTTCCACCACCCAGACGGCCTTGCAGAACGCAACGGTGCTGCTGAAAGCCCGGCAGGAAGCCGAAGCCAGCCTGAACGAGAGCACCGAGGAACTGCGCCAAACCCTACAGCAGACGATTACCACCCTGAACACCCAGATCGACAAAGCCGAAGCCATGCTGACCAATTTGAACGATCAGCGCGGCAAGCTGCAATCGATGCTGGAAAGCCTTTCTGCCAACCCGACAGACCCCAAACTGGCCGATATGGCCGTGCAGCTGCTGCTCAGCGGCACCGAAGCCCAGCTCAGTTTGGGCGAGTTCCAGATCAGCAGCGGCCGCACCCAGCTGGAAGCGGGCCAGACCCAGTTGGACTCCGCCCGCGAAGAGTATGAATCGGCCCGCGAGGAAGCGCTGAAAAGCGCCAATCTGGACCAGCTGCTGAACATGAACACCTTAAAGCAGCTGATCGCCGCGCAGAACTTCTCTATGCCCGCCGGTTACATTGACGGCGGGGAAGGGGACGATAACCAGTACATCTTAAAAGTCGGCGATGCGTTTGACAATGTGGATGAGCTGAAAAGTATGGTCCTGTGCAGCATTGACGGCATCGGCGATGTGCGGCTTTCCGATGTGGCGGACATTGAGCTGACCGATAACGCGGACGACAGCTACGCCAAGGTGGGCAAAAACCGCGCCGTGCTGCTTTCAATCTATAAAAGCTCCACGGCTTCCACCTCGTCTGTCTCCAACGCAAGCACCGCTGCTATGAAAGAACTGATGGCAGAAAACGATGGCCTGCACCTGACCACCATCATGGATCAGGGCGATTACATCAAGCTGATTGTGAACAGCGTCATGTCCAACCTGATCGAAGGTGCTGTGCTGGCCATCATCGTGCTGGCTCTGTTCTTAAAGGATATCCGCCCCACGCTGGTGGTGGCCATCAGCATGCCGCTCAGTGTGCTGTTTGCCATTGTCATGATGTATTTCAGTGGCATTACCCTGAACATTCTCAGCCTGTCCGGCTTGGGGTTGGGCGTTGGCATGCTGGTGGATAACTCGGTCGTTGTCATCGAAAATATTTACCGCCTGCGCGGGCGCGGCATTCCGGCCCCGCGTGCTGCGGTGCAGGGCGCACGCCAGGTGGCGGGGGCCATCGTGTCCTCTACCCTGACCACGGTCTGCGTGTTCCTGCCCATGGTGTTTACCACCGGCATGGTGCTGGAGCTGCTTTCCGATATGGCATGGACCATCACGTTCAGCCTGCTGGCATCCCTCATTGTGGCCCTTACCGTGGTGCCCTGCGCCGGTTCCACCGTACTGCGCAAGCAAAAAGAGATCAAGCACCCCTGGTTCGACCGTTTCCTGAACGGGTACGAAAAGCTCTTGCGCTTCTGCTTAAAGCGCAAGGCCATCCCGCTCACACTGGCGATCGTGCTGCTGGCCGTATCGGTCTGGCGCATTGCCACCATGGGCGTGGTGCTCATCCCGGATATGGGCTCCAACCAGCTTTCGATTACGGTAACGGTGCCTGCGGATACCGAAAAAGAGGATGCCTTTGCCACCGCAGACGCCGTGATGGACGCCATTACCAACATTGACGGCGTGGAAACGGTGGGCGCCATGTCCGGCGGCAGCGACAGCACCAGCAGCATGCTGATGATGACCGGCACTGAGGGCACCACGGACAACACCAGCTTTACCTATTATGTTCTGCTGACTGACGAGGGCGCCAGCAACAGCAAGGCCATCCAGCAGCAGATCGCCGATGACACCGCTGACCTGAACTGCGAAGTGGACATCAGCGCCAGCAGCATGGATATGAGCGCATTGTCTGGTAGCGGCGTGGAGGTGGACATCTACGGCCAGAACCTGGACAGCCTGACCACCGCCAGCCAGCAGGTGATGGACCTGCTGAACAGCGTGGACGGCATCGAGAATGTCTCCAACGGGCAGGAAACCGGCGACGAGGAGGTGCATATCGTCATTGATAAGGACAAAGCCATGCGCCTTGGCCTGACGGTGGCGCAGGTGTACCAGCAGATCGCCGCAAAGCTCAGCACCGATACCACCGCAACCACCCTGAAAGTGGGCCGCGATACCTATGATGTGACGATTGTGGATAAGACCGATACCCCGAACCTGGACGATCTGTTCCAGATGGAGTTCATCACAACGACCACCGACGATGACGGCAAAACCGTGAACGAGACCCATACCCTGGGCGAGTTTGCCTCCCGCACCAACGGCAACGCCTATGCGACCATTGCGCGCGAAAACGGCTCCCGCAAGATCAGCGTGACCAGCGATACCGCCGAAGGCTACAACACCACCCTGATCTCCCGTGATCTGAGCCCCCAGCTGGAAGCACTGGACCTGCCAGATGGCTGCACCGCTGAAATTGCCGGTGAAACCACCCAGGTGACCGAGATGATCCAGCAGATGGCCAAAATGATAGCCCTGGCACTGTTGTTTGTCTATTTTGTCATGGTGGCGCAGTTCCAAAGCCTGCTTTCCCCCTTCATTGTGCTGTTCACCATTCCGCTGGCCTTTACCGGCGGCATGATCGGCCTGATGATTGGCGGCGAACAGCTTTCGGTCATTTCGCTCATGGGCTTCCTTGTGCTGATGGGCGTGGTGGTCAACAACGGCATTGTGTTTGTGGATTACGCCAACCAGCTGCGCATTGGCGGGCTGGAGCGCACCGATGCCCTGGTGGCAACCGGCCGCACCCGTATGCGCCCCATCCTGATGACGACCCTGACCACCGTGCTTGCCATGGTAACGATGATCTTCAGCAAGGATGCCGGCAGCGAGATGGGCAAAGGCATGGCCATTGTTATTGTGGGCGGCCTTTCCTATGCAACGCTGATGACCCTGTTTATTGTGCCGGTGATGTATGACCTCTTCTACCGCAAGCCGCCGGTCAACATTGATGTGGGCGATGACGGCATGGATGACCTGCCCGATGATGCGGCCGAGTTTGCCGCAGAATTTGCCGCCCGCCGCGCAGCAGAGGGCAAGAACCAGCCGGAACCCGAAACACCGGATACCGCCGAACACCGCCACTTAAAGCTGCCCGGTGAACCCGATACCGAAAACGGGGAGGGGACGCCACAATGACACCAGATATCCGCAAAGAACGCGAAACCGCCCTGTACGAAGCCGCCTTGCGCCTGATTGCCAAGGGGGTAAACCCCGCCGCCATGAAGGTGCAGCAGATCGCGGACGAAGCCGGAATCGGCAAGGGCACCGTGTATGAATACTTTGCCTCCAAGGATGAGATCCTGCAGGGAATGGCCCTGTACTGCTTTGATACCGAGATTGCCCGCATTGCCGTATTGATGGAGCCATGCACCACCCTGCAAGAGCTGGAGGACGCCGTGATGGCCTACCTGCAGGATCTTTCCGGCAACCGGATGGGAACCTATCAGGTGATCGCTTCCAGTATTGGCGCACGGGAGAACCTCCGCGGTATGGACGAGTGTGTGCAAGCCCTGCGTGGGGTGCTGCACAGAACCATGGCAGCCCTGCGGCAAAAAGGGGAGATCAACCCCGCCCTGCCGGATGATTACTGTGATCTGGCTCTGCTTTCCGCTGCGGCGGGTGGGCTGATAGGGCTGTGCTATGTTTCCAAGCACCCGGGCGCGCTAACGCCCATACAAAACCTGCGCGTGTTGATCCACCGCGCACTGAACCCATAAACAAACAAAAATAAAAGCAGCCAGCCGCCCTGCCTGTGGGAATGTTCCACGGTGGGGCGGCTGGCTGTTGTATCGGGGGAAAGTGGAGATAAAAAAATACGCTTTCGCCGCCGATGCCCAAACCGCGCAAAGCATGGTATAATGATGGCAGGATAAACGCAGAAACCAACACACAGAACACGAAAAGAACACAGGAAAGGAAAGACCATGTACTTTCAATACGGGCAGGAAGAAACGGAATACCTGAGCGGCAAAGATGAAAAACTTGGGGCGGTGATTGCCCAGGTGGGCCGGGTGAACCGCGAGGTGGATACAGACCTGTTTTCTGCCGTGGTGCACCATATTGTGGGGCAGCAGATTTCCACCAAGGCGCAGGCTACCATCTGGCAGCGCATGCGGGGCGCCCTTGGCACGGTGGATGCCGAGCATATTCTGGAAGCAGGGAACGAGCAATTACAGCTGCTTGGCATCAGCTGCCGCAAGGCAGAGTACATCACGGACTTTGCACGAAAGCTCCAGAACGGTGAGTTTGATTTGGAGGGCATCTGGCAGAAGCCGGATGAGGAAGTGATCCGGGAGTTAAGTGCCCTGAAAGGCATTGGCGTGTGGACAGCGGAGATGATTTTGCTTTTCTGCATGCAGAGGCCCGATGTGTTCAGCTATGATGACCTTGCCATCCAGCGCGGGCTGCGCATGGTGTACCATCACCGTAAAATTGACCGCAAACTGTTTGAAAAGTACCGCAGGCGGTTCAGCCCTTATTGCAGCGTGGCGAGCCTTTACCTGTGGGCCGCCGCGGGCGGCGCGGTGCCGGGGTTGAAGGATTATGCCCCCAAAAAGAAAGCCCCGGCCAAAAAGGCAGCACCCGCTGGTTCCCACACGGAGAAAACATCAAAAGTATAACAGAAAGGGCAGATGCTATGATGTTCACCGCGCATTATCAGTCCCCCTTGGGGGAAATTCTGCTGGCAGCGGATGAAGTGGGCCTGACCGGCTTGTGGTTTGACCGCGCAAAGTATTATGCGGCGGGCCTGGCCCCGCAGAGCACGGAGCGCGAAACCCCGCCCTTGACCGAAGCAAAGCGCTGGCTGGATGTGTATTTCAGCGGAAAAATGCCGGATTTTATGCCGCCGCTGCACCCCATCGGGTCAGACTTCCGGCAGGAAGTGTGGGCGCTGCTGCTGCAAATCCCATACGGGCAAACGACAACATACGGCGCGCTGGCCGCCCGGCTTGCGGCAAAGCATGGCACGGCGCGCCTGTCCGCCCAGGCGGTGGGCGGAGCCGTGGGACATAACCCCATTTCGCTCATCATCCCGTGCCACCGTGTGGTGGGTGCCAGCGGCAGCCTGATCGGTTATGCGGGTGGTGTTGAGCGAAAAATCCAGCTGTTGAAATTGGAAGGAACCGACTGCATAAAGCTGTTTGTGCCCAAAAAAATGTGAATTAAGAGTTGAGCAAGCACAAAGTAAGGGCGAGCAAAAGATGTGAAAAAGTAAACCAGCAGAAGAGCAAATATGCGAAGCATGTTGAATATTAAGCATGTCGAAAATATGTTGACCATGCAATTTCAAACATTGAATATTGCAAAAACATACAGAAAACGATACAATAAAAGCAATCCCGTATCATTCTGAGTGCAAAGCGGGAATGATACGGCGTTGCCTACTGAAGCGAGGAGAATTTTTCCATGAGTGAAGTTAAAGCAGGCATTGGCGGCGAGCATTACCAGCCATATGCAGAGCGCACCGGCGGCGAATCCGTTGTGTTTTTTACCCGTGATCTTTCGGCAGAGGGCCTGAAAAAGGCATATGCCGCCATTCAGGGCAACCTGACCGGCAAGGTGGCTGTTAAGCTGCACACCGGCGAGCAGAACGGCCCCAACATCATCCCGCGTCCCTGGGTCAAGAGCCTGATGGAACAGATCCCCAACAGCACCATTGTGGAAACCAATACCTATTACGAGGGCGACCGCTACACCACCGCACAGCACCGCGAAACCCTGAAAATAAACGGCTGGACGTTCTGCCCGGTGGATATTATGGACGAGGACGGCGTGGCAGCCCTGCCGGTAAAGGACGGCAAGTGGTTTACCGAAATGCACGTTGGCTCCCACCAGCTGAACTATGATTCCATGCTGGTGCTGACCCACTTTAAGGGCCACACGATGGGCGGCTTTGGCGGTTCCAACAAGAACATTGGCATTGGCTGCGCCGATGGCCGCATCGGCAAAGCCGAGATCCACACCGCTGTCGGCTCTGACAACATGTGGTCCATCAGCGAGGAAGAGCTGATGGAACGCATCTCGGAATCTGCCAAGGCAACGGTGGATTACTTTAAGGATCATATCTCCTTCATCAACGTCATGCGCAACATGTCTGTCTCCTGCGACTGCGAGGGCGTCAGCGCGGCACCGGTCGTTACCCCCAACGTGGGCATCCTGGCATCTTTGGATATCTGTGCCATTGACCAGGCCAGCGTGGACCTGATCTATGCCATGAAGGAGGAAGATCACCACGACCTGGTGGAGCGCATCAAGACCCGCCATGGCCTGCGCCAGCTTTCTTACATGCAGGAGCTTGGCATGGGCAACCGCAAGTATAAGCTGATCGACCTGGATAACAACCAGTCTCCCCTTACCCTGCAGGAGGCAGTGGCACACGTTGTTCCGTTTGTTGAACCTAAAAAAGTTACCCTGTAAACCGGCTGGGCAGGTTTGCCCCAGCCGCACCCAATAAACAATTTCGGGCCGGACGCTGCAATAAAGCGCCCGGCCTTTTGGGTTTTCTTTTGGGTTTTATAGAAAGGCAGTGAAAGACAGTAAGCAGAAGCTGCCCAAAACAAAGCGGGCCAGGGCGAATATGCCGGCCAGAGAAAGGATATGAAAGCGATTCGATGGCTGTTAAAATTGGTTCTGGCGATGATAACCCTGCCACTGATTCTTGCTGTGTGGCTGATAAAGTGGTTTGTGGTATTTCTGCATCATTGTTCGGCATGGACTTTCTATCTGCTGGGCAGTGTGGTGTTGGCAACGGCGGTGCTTTCGTTTCTGATACAGCAGTCGCAGGGGATAGAAGCACTTCAAATGCTGATCGGCGGATTTGTGATTTTTATGATACCGCAGGTGGTCGGCGGAGTGGTGGTAGGCAGAACGAAAGATCAGATTTTGAGCGAACGAAAAGATTTGTATATAGCACAGTGATGATAGAGCCATTTCAGGTGTCATGCAGAGATGCAGTGAACTGAGATGGCTCTTTTCTTTTGAATAAAGGTTCATCAAAGCCAAGGACAGATTGAAAACTGCTTTGGCTTTGATGAGCCTGTTTTTGTGCCTTTTTCAAATTTATTTGGGGCAATACCGCATAATTCTAAGTGCCGATACGGCGAGCGAGGTGCGGCAGATGCTAAGCCAAAAGCGCAGATAATACTGGATGTCTTATCGAGCATTTTGGCAACGCAGATGCCGTGCCGCAGCCGCCGGAGCGGTGCTTAAGCCGCAAGGCGGGAATTGTGCGGTGTTGCCTTAGCATTTTCGCCAGGCACTGCGACAGTATTACAACAAGCTTCGCCTTGTCATCGAAAAAACACAGACTTAATTTTTTCCCATTACTATAAGTCAAGCAAAAGCAGCGAAACCGCCTTTGCCAGCAGGGAATGGCAAAGTAGAATTTTCACAAAAAACAGTCCACTTCAAACCATGGAATGCCGGATATTATGCCGCTATACTAATAGCATAAGGCAGTTCGCCTGATTCGTATTTTACCAAAAAGGAGAGAAAGATGCAAACCTGTTATCTTGCTGTAGATATCGGAGCATCCAGCGGCCGGCACATTATTGGCACCGTGGAACATGGTGTTATGGCCCTGCATGAAGTCTACCGCTTTGAAAGCCGCCTGATTGAAAAGAACGGTCACCTTTGCTGGGATATGGAAGGCCTGGTTCAGAATGTGATCGAGGGGCTGAAAGCCGCCCACGATGCAGGCTATACGCCCACAACGGTCGGTATTGATACCTGGGCTGTTGACTTTCTGCTTCTGGATGCCGATGGTACCCCTATCGGGGACCCCGTTGCTTACCGCGATGGCCGCACCGCCGCCATGCGGGAGGAACTGGAACCCATTCTGCCGTTTACAAAACTTTACGCCCGTACCGGCATTCAGTACCAGTCGTTCAACACGGTTTACCAACTGTGTGCCTTAAAGAAAGAGCACCCGGAACAGCTTGCCGCCGCCGAGCATTTTTTGATGGTGCCGGATTACCTGAATTACCGCCTGACCGGCGTGATGGCCAACGAGTACACCAATGCTTCCACCACTGCCCTGGTGGGCGCTATAAGCAAGGATTGGGACGATGAAATCATCAACCGGCTTGGTCTGCCGCGCAAAATCTTTGGCAGAATCAGCACCCCCGGCACCAAACTGGGAAATTTGAGCTCCGCCGTCAAGGATTATGTCGGCTTTGACTGCACCGTCGTACTGCCCGCTACACATGATACCGGCTCCGCCTTTTTGGCTGTTCCCGCAAGGGATGATAAGGCCGTTTATCTTTCCAGCGGCACATGGAGCCTGCTGGGTGTGGAAAACAAAGACCCCATCACGACCCCTGCCAGCATGCAGGCCAATTTTACCAACGAGGGCGGCTATGAATACCGCTACCGTTACCTTAAGAACATTATGGGCCTGTGGATGATCCAGTCTGTGCGGCGTGAACTTGGCGAGCAGACCGGAACCCGCCCGTCTTTCCCGGAATTGATTGCCGCCGCGCAGGAAGCCAGCAGCTTTGCCGGGATCGTATCCACTGGCGACGACCGCTTCCTGGCGCCGAAATCCATGATCAAAGAAGTCAAGGCTGCCTGCATAGACGGCGGCAAACCGGTTCCCGCCACCACCGTCGAAGTGATGCAGACCATTTACAACTCGCTTTCGCATGATTATCAGGCCGCTATTCAAGAGCTGCAAAGCCTGACCGGCAAAGAATATACCAGCATCAATATTGTGGGCGGCGGTAGCCAGGATATGTACCTGAACCAGATGACCGCAAATGCCACCCAGCTGCCCGTGTTTGCAGGCCCTACCGAGGGTACCGCCCTTGGCAACCTGATGGTGCAGATGATCCGTGCAGGGGAGTTCAAAGACCTTGCGGATGCACGCGCCTCCATCAAAAAGTCGTTCACTATTTTGGAATGTGATCCGCAATAAATTTTATTACAGGGGGTAATATCCATGTTAGTTGAAACCAAAGCCCGTGTTGGCGTGTTTGCCATTGCTCTGGGGGCCTATCTGCCGCAGTTCCCAACCCTGGTTCCTGAATTTGAGGGTCAGTATGCCGCTTTCAAAAAGACCATTCCCGATACCGTTGAGGTCATTGACGGCGGCATTGTTACCACCAAAGAGCAGTCCATGGCAGCGGGCGATAAGTTCCGTGCCGCAGACGTTGACCTGGTTATTCTGCAGCTGCTGACCTATGCAACCTCTTACAACATGCTGCCCGCCGTGCGCGATCTGGATGTACCCATTGTACTGGTCAATGTGCAGAAGAAGAAAGCCCCGGATTATGCCAACACTGATACACCAACCTGGCTAGGTGAACTGTACGCCTGTGGTGCCGTTGGTGAAATGGTTGCCGACCTGGAACGCGCCGGTAAGCGCCATGCCGTTATCACCGGCGTGGTCGAGGGCGGTGACCCCGGTGTGCAGGCTGAAATTGAAGATTGGTGCCGTGCTGCACAGGTGCGCCGCCGCTTCCGCGATACCAACCTTGCCCAGATCGGCCGCCCGTACCCCGGCATGATGGACCTGTACATTGACGAAACCAACCTATACAACCGCATGTGGCTTTACACCAAGCAGTTTGACTGGGAAAAAATGTGGGCCATTGCCGATAACATCACCGATGAAGAAGCGATTCGTGCCAAGGCACAGGATATTCTGGATACCTTTGATATTGAGGGCGGCGGCACGATCGAAAAGGTCTGGGATATGGCCCGTTATGTTGTTGCCTTTGAGCAGTGGGTCAAGGACGAAAAGATTGCGTTTGTGGCTTCCCACTACGACGGTTTTGCCAAGGGTGTGGCCGGCAAACTGGACTCCATGCTGATTCCTGCATTCTCGATGCTCATCAAGCAGGGCACTGCCTGCGCGGTTGAGGGCGATATCAAGGTTTCGATGGCAATGTCCATCCTGAAAACCATTGCGGGCTGTGGCCAGTTGAGCGAGATGTACTCCATCGACTTCAACGAGGATATCTGCATCATCGGCCATTCCGGCTCCGGTGATGCCGATATCTCCAAGGCAAAAAAGCCGACCATGAAGATCGTGCCCGTGTTCCACGGCAAGACTGGTGGCGGCTATCTGACCCAATTCTATCCACCGGTTGGCGATGTGACCTATCTGGCCATCACGCAGGATAAGGACGGCCACTTCAAGTTTGTCGTGGCCGAGGGCGTCAACGAACCCGGCCCGA